>Ga0207813_100044_pt1 | contig 109273 bp, 103 predicted proteins | sample A23E3SouthBayCA_2_FD_187730 | JGI IMG/M metagenome (GOLD analysis project Ga0207813, IMG submission 187730) | Aerobic enrichment media microbial communities from Eden Landing Ponds, California, USA - A23 E3 (4) (SPAdes) | ecosystem: Environmental > Aquatic > Marine > Unclassified | place...
GTGTGTCACCTCCGCGAGTTCGGCGTTCTGCCGCCGAGTCCGGACGTACAGCACCGCCAGCAGACCGGAGCCGAGCGTCCCTGCAGCTGACCGGTTGAGTGCAAATGCGATGATGGCGGGCCCGGGATCCCCTGGCAGCGGTTTTGCGATGAGAATTATCCATGCTTCGAGCGTAAGGAACAGGACGCCGCCGGCGAGCGCACCGACCGCGACAGTGCCGATGCCACGACCAGAGTAGTCTGTGCGGTAAAGCCATTCGCCAAGTGCGACGACGCCGAAGCCGACAACCAAGGGAAGCCCGATTTCGATTGCGTTCCGCACCGGGCCATCGTCACCGTACGCCCACGTAAGGAGGGAGGCTGCGACGAGTGTGACCCCGATGATAGTGACGCTCCGTCGCACCACCGCGTCTCGCTTCGTCATGTCTGCGGTACACGATTCGCCGGGATAAGCGTATCTGGATGAGGAACGCGGAAACTTGCTCGTGGTGCGAGTCAAGTGTTCGCCACGACCGGACATCGAAGACGAGCTACTTGACGCTCACCATCGAAGAGCTTGAAACGTTTGGACGGGCCTTTCGTAGGCCGAATCTTGACCTCCTAGAAGCCATCGTTGAATACAACCCAGTCAGCATTCGGGCGCTTGTACGCCTCATCGACCGAAACCCACCGGAACCCTTAGAGAACGTCAACGAGCTCGCAGACTACGGCCTGCTCGAACTCAAGAACGATGGACAGGCGAAACGGCCGGTCGTCTGGTACGATGAAATCGACGTTGACCTCCCATTGACGCCGACGTGTGTCGCCTCTAACTGCCGCAGCTCATCGGCGAGTCGCTGGTCCTCGACCAACCCGTCGATGTCCACATCTACGTCAAGGTCAATGGCGCCGTCGACAACAGCGACCGAGGAAACGACCAGTGATGATGGCACAGATGAATCGATGACGACTGGCAAACAGACGGTGACTGAGGAAACGGCGGACTCATTCAAGACGCGAGCGTTCGAGTACGGGGAGGAAGCGACACAGTTCCCGTTCTACGTCCGGGTGGCTACGCTAGACGCGTGGCAGGATGCTGACGATGTGGAGGTCACGCCGTCGCTCGTGCAAGACGACGTGAAAGATGACTCAACGTCGGAGAAACACGACGCGATGGTCCAGCTGGCGCTCGATCATCCCGACCTGCTCGTGGAGTACATCAAGGAGGCACGCGGCATCCCCGACGCGGATACGGACGCATTCAGCGACGAGTTGCGGTTCCGCTCGCTGTTCTTCGGAGTTCCAAGTGCTAGTTGTCGAATAGTTTTTACGCCACCGTCAGCAAGTCGGTGTTGCGAGGGTGCGTGTGAGGCGTCGCGTCGTACCATCAATGGGATGCCGGCACGCGCTCTCGCTCCCCGCCACGCTCCAGCAGTGTCGTCGTGTCCGTAGTGGGAACCCCATCGCAACGCCGTTCGGGGAGCACTGGTGCCACTACGGACACCACACGCTTTCCGCTTCATCCTGCCACGCGGCTGTTCGTCGCTCGCGTGCTCGCCCTGGAAGCTGCTGCTGGAAGACGCGAGACCGAGGCGGTTGAGCCGGTGATACTGGTCTTCTCCGGCGACACCACGCATCTGGACTGACTCAAGCGGATTTCGAGCTCTGAAACGCCGCGGTGAGTATATGATGCCTCGGGGATCAGTCTCTAACGACATGAGCGTACTCGAGATTCCAGTCGTTCGGTGGGCCTCCGGAGTCATCAGTGGTGGTTCGGTCGCGTTGTTCGCGTTTTTTTTATCGCCGACGGAACCGCGCAGTTAGCGCTATATGCGATGGCTGCGTTTGTGATGATCGCTGAGCCGATCATTTTGCGGCGGGCGGTACAACAACTGTGAACCCGCGGCGTCCCTAGGTGTGATTTTCCGTTGAAGGTCGTGAGTGAACTGTGACTGCCGTGGCAGTGGGGCTCGCTTCACTGGGTTGAACGCCAGAATGCGACTGGATTGATATAGTGGCGTTCGAAATTCAGATGTAACAGCTCTCTCTCGGCAGTTTCTAAGATCGGCGGGTCAGCCATAGTCAATTTTTACCCTTCTCAAACAATCAAATTAATAGCAACACGCCACGCTGTTTCAGCCCCCGAAAACTCCGTTGAGTTGGTATCGAACAATGTTGATTTTAGGCTTGCCGAACGCGCAACGTCAGTACTTGGACTAGCTGCCACCGGCCGCCGCGCCGGGAGTCGCTTCCCTCCGGTCGAAACCACAGACTGATGTGCCGAATTAACTGTCTCAAGAACGAAGAGGTTGCACACATTGACCACCGACAGAGTGAACGCATCGTGGCGGTGGGCCGCCGTGCTTGCCGTCCACCCTGTTCTGACAACAGGAGTACTGGCCGGCGCGCTCCTGTTTGCCCTCATCAGCACCGCAACGACAGCTTTCGGCCTACCGAAGGTTCTTCCGTTGTTTCCCGGAGCGTTGATGCTTGTGTTCCTCGGATTAGCCTACCTCTATACACCCATCTACGTTCTGGGACTGGCACTGGATCGACGACGTGTGCGACTGACCGACGCGTCCGGGGGCCCATTGAGATTGGTCCTGCTTGGCGGTGGTACCCAGATTGTATACTTCGCTGTCCCAATAGTACAGGCCTACAGGGGTGAGTGGTTCGAGGAACTGGTGTTCGGGTCGGTCGAACTTGCTGCACTCCTGTGTACGGGAATCGTGACGGTCCGATATCTTGCGGTCCGTGACAGTAACCTCCCTGGGGCACCGGCACTGGTCTCATTGTGGTCCGGTGTGTGGTTCCGTGTTGCTCAGGGGCGGCGTTTTTTACCGTGAGTTGGTCGGCACCTGCTAAACATACCAGTTATTGCGAATACGACTTCTTTATTCACAGAACCACGTGATGTTTCGTCGCCGATTCACCTATCTTCGTTCGGATTTCTCACTCCGTTGGTTCGTCGTTCTTCTCTGAGCTCTTACACTGATCTGACCAGGGTTCGACCGGCTTCACTCAGAACTCCCTAAAGCCGTACCCCCAGTGACTGCCCACCCAGAGGATACCGCCCTTCGCGGTTCTCCACCTACCACCACGAGACGGTCCGATCGTCAAGGATACTCAGACGCCAAGACGAACTACGTCATCGGTCGCTACAAAGACAGACGAGAGATGTGCGGCTATTGGAGCTGGCCGAGGCGTTTAGTCGTCGCTGGATTCTTCGCCGGCCGCGTCTTCTCCCGATTGTCGGTCTTGCGTGTTCGTGGAGAAATCAGCGGTTCTGGCGTCTGACCGACTCCACTCCTCCGAGGATTCCGAGAGGTCGCCACTCTCCATCTGCGCGTCGGTCGGTTGGCTTCCGGTGGCTGGCTCGTTCGTCGACGGACTGCTATCATTCTCGCTACTACTGCTCGCTGATTTCCCACTACTCGCAGACCCGGTTATCTCTACGTCCGATCCTGTATTCGTATCAGCGTCTGCATCCGTGTCTGGCTGCGGGCCTGCGTAGTCATCGAGCGACGACTGTCCGCGGGATGGCGTCCCATCGCCGTCCGGCGTGAACTTCTCCTGAATCTCGTCTCGGCGGACTGCCATTCGCTGTTCAATCCGCTGCATCCGCTTGCTTGTCCCCTGTTTCGCCGCTTCTTTCGCATCACTCCCCATCCCACGGAGCGTCGACCCCTCCTTGTTCTTATTCCGAAGTGCACTCCGTGAGGCGCGAGCAGCGCCACCAACGGATTTTTTCGCAGCCGTTTGGGCAGCACTCCCAACTTTGGCTGCACGTTTTTGCTGACCACGACGACGCCCCCTCGCTGGCCTGAAATCCAAGTGCTCCTCGGGGTTGTGCTTGTACTTGTCTGCCGTCTCACCACTCTCCGAACCAGACGCCTGCTGCTGGGCGCGTCCTTGGCCGGCCGCAGCGGCCGCCCCTCCACCACGGCCGCCCCGCTCAGGAGCTCCGCCAGCACGCGCCCCACGCACTGCTGACACTCCTGTTCGTGTTCCTGTCCGTACCGCTCGCGACACTCCACTTGAGAACGAAAACATATACTTCGGGACGGCAGCCGCCCCCGCAATCGTCGCTAACCCAAGCACTAATGAGATCAACTGCTCTTCGAGGCCGCCACCACTACTACTGCTTGCGGCGACTGTTGAACTTCCATTCGATCCTAAGAACATCGCTCCAATCCGCAGCAGAAGGGCGGTCGGAAGTGTCATTAACACTAGTGGAACGAACTTTCCCATCATGCTCTTGGCCCACCCCTGAACAGGGTCTACCGGAACCACCCAGAACATCAGCAAGAGAGGCATCGCAACCATATACGCGAAAATCGCGATTTGACGGAGGAGATAAATCGCGATAATCACGAGGATGACTGTCGCGCCAAACGTGTAGACTAATAATCCGAGGACGACAGCACTCAGAGAGGTCCCAAGGCTGGCTTCAAGACTCCCTCCGAGGGACGCACCAGCAACAAGATAGTTAGCAAGGTCGTTCGTGAACTTGAGGAACCAGCCACCGAACCACCACCACGAAATGGCGAGCGGATACGCAAAAACCGCGCGCCGAATGCTCTGCTTTTTCTGCTTCTCCGAGAAGATATTGAGGAACATCGCCAGCCCGAGTGCCAACGAAAACAGCGTCGGTAGTAAAATGACAACCTTCCCTTGGTATAGCTGGGCGTATAGCTCGGTCCAGATACCTTTTGTCGGTGGATTGAACGAAGAGAGATTATTGGGATGGGGTGTCTTTGTGAGGTAGTCCGCAGCGATGCCGTATAGAATATCAATCCAATCTGCGAAAACGCCAACCAGCTCTCTGAGAAGGCCGACAATCGCGTTTTTGACCGCTCCTTGAATGCTGGGCATTAGTTGACTTCTTGTGTTACTCGCTGCTGGTCACATTCCACGAGTACAGTTCCGACTTAGTACAACTACTCCCGGAATTTGCGGCGATTCGCTCACCAGATAGGCTGTACTCGAAGCTAATTGTCGTTGTATTGCCAGCCTTCGTCTCAAGGGTAATCTCTCCGGTTTTCGGGTTGCCTGAACAGTCGAACTTAGACCGCCAGCCAGCTATCGGGGTTGTCTGGCTGGTGAGTGCCTGCGATTCGGTCGGTGGAACCAAGGGACGCGTATCATCCTCTGAATCTCCGATTGGGGAGTATCCTTCAGCGGGGGTGGGAACGTCCCCAGTGACGCCGAATCCTGTGAACGTAATCGGGAGATCGCCTGTATTCGTGATTGTGGCCTGAATTTCCTCGTACCCCATTTTATCCGACTCAATTCCTTTCTTGGCGACGAGCGAGACGTCGTCGACGCTATATGTCCGCTTGAACGTCTTCGAGCGTTCGTCGACAATCGAGTCGCCTTTGACGGCGAGAATATCGTACGTATCGGCAGCTCGCTCTTGGAGGGGGAATTGAGTGGTCGTCCCCGTACCGAGTTGCTTACGTGCAACTTCCTTCCCGGCGCTATTTCGGAGTGCAACTGCGTCGACAGAGGCGTCCGTGACCGAAACTCGAAGAAATACGCACTCTTCAGTTTCTCCGAGCGCGGTTGTCGTCTGTGTGGTAGCCGTCTCGACCGTCTCGATGACACCACTACTGCCGCTGTTTGCTTGCGCTTGCGTCTGTGTGGGCTGGTGACCTGCTGTTCCCGTTCCGGACCCACCAGAGTTCGTATCATCACTGGCGGTGGAGTTGCAGCCGGCGAGCAGGCTCACGGAGCCAGCGGCAAGTGATGAAAGGACGGCGCGGCGAGATCGGTCCGACATACCGAGTGGGTTGCACTCCTTCCCCGTATTTATTCCGGCGTAGATTCTGGCAGAGAGACGATGAATGAGTCATACCTCTTTAACCAACAAGTGGCGATTTTCTACGGAGGTGTTGGTTAAGATGGCGTTGGCTAAGTGGGGTCAATTGACCTGTAGCTTCCTCGATCGTGTGAACAAGAGCGTACTCACCGCACAGACGCTTTCCGAACCTGTATCTAAATGCGCTGGTGTCACAGTGTTGTGACGCTGGGGATGGGCGTAGGTGTGATGCTCCCAGCATAGATTCCAGACGAATACTACGCCAAAACTAGGGCTGTTTGTACGGGCTGTTGAGACACCTACAGCTACCGGAACGCAATATACAGCACGTCATTCGGTGGGACTCGCAGCCGCCGAGAATCGGCGGCTGGTCGTCATCACACCCGGCCTGTTATCCGCCGTTACAACACTGTGACGCCGGCGGCGGCTTCACACACTCTCGCCTCATCAGTTACTCTTGGGCCTCCTCTAACTCCGCGTAGTAGTCACGATACTCGTCGATGTCCGCAACTAACTCTAACTCTCCACTCCGCCCCTGTCGCAGTGTCAGCAGGTTCTCGTCGTCACGTGCATCCCACTCGCGTTTCTCGTTGCAATGGGAGGTAAGCTTCGCCGTCCACGTCATCGCTCGCTTGATCGTCTCGTTGGGCCACTCACTCCGATCCGTCGTCTCCCGAAGGATTGCACGCACGTCTCCCGAGGATAACACTAGCTGTGATCCGCCCCGCGTTTCGGCGTGTCCACCGAACTTTGGGAAGATGAGTGTGGCGCGGGCTTTGTTCGCGGAGAGGTCTCCCCCGGCTTGCCGCATGGCGATCTTACGTTCAATAGGGAGCTCGTCGCCGTCGAACTCGCCGCGGACCACAACGTCGGCCTCACCGTCCTCAAGGCGTTGGACGCGTTCTTCGAGCAGCTCGTGCGTGTCAGACTCGACGCGGTCGCGGATTGCGCGATAGGGCTTGACCGTGTTGCCTGCCTCCGTGGACGTGATTGCTAATTCTGTCGGGTCGGGGCCAGCCCATTCGATGTGTGGCCGCCGCTCCAATTCCGCTTCGAGATCACTCACTCGATCCTCCAGGCGGTCATTTTCTGCGTGCAGCGCGTCGTTGTCAGCTTCTAACTCAGTCACGCGGTCCTGGAGGCGTTCGTTCGCGGCTTTGCGCTGCTCGGTTTCCGTCTGGAGGGCTTCGATAGTCTCGTCTTTCGCCTCCAGAGTCGCTTCAAGATCGGTGATATTGGCTTGTAGGTGTTCAGTCTTAGCGATCGCGTGCTCGTAGTCACGATTGAGTTCGAGCACGCGGTCTTGGAGGCGTTGGACTTCCCCGGTGAGTGTCTGGAAGGCTCCTTCGGTGTTCCCGTTCTGGAACTGCTGGCGGGCTTCCGCGATCGCATCTGGCTGGTCGCTCGCACTCATGCATGATCACCCCTGTTGACCGTGGCGTCCGTGTGACGCGAGGGGTACTGTGGTGGCTGACAGGATCCACACGGCCGTTTGTCGTGCTCGCGTGCGTCAGCGAGCGTATGTTCGTCGACGTACGGCATCACTTCCGGGCAGGCGGGAATCCCACCGAGATCGGCGTGGTAAACATCGCTGTTCCGTCCAAACCACACTCGCGTTGATACGGCCCCGGTCTCGCGTTCGGAGTGGGTGGTTGTCTCGGCCTCTGTTGTGGAGTCTGAATCGGGCTGGCAGTGCTGGCACACGTGGTAGTGGTCGGGGATGTGTTCGCGCGCAATCGGGTGGAACGTTGTTGCGTCAATCTGTGGTGGGGTACAGCGTGGGTGAACTGGACTGTCATCACTGGGTAAGTGGACGGCATGGTGGTTGCTTCGATCCGTCCGCAATTTCAGTACGTACGCGTCGGGATTGGTGAGGTCAATCCCGGTGTAGGCTTCGACGACTGCGCGACAGTTCGGGCAGACGAGATAGCCGTTGGGCGTGGGTGTGAGGTTCTTGCGGAGTCGGACCTGCCCACAGTCCCGGCACGTCCGCGTCTGCTGGGCTTCACGGTGGATGGTGTGGCGGTTTTGCGGGCAGTCGTCGCGAACGTGCGTGAGGAGTTCCAGGGGGGTTGTGAAGTCGCGGCGATGACAGTGCCCGCACTCCAAGTGCGTAACTGGCATCTCACACGCCACCCCCGTGTAGGCGCGTGACCAGCTCGCGGAGCCTCGGGATTGCGGCCTCTGGAGTTGGTGTTGTTTGCTGGGCGGGAATCGTCGCGTGGAATCCACCCTTGTAGGCGTGCCAATCGAAGCCATTCCGGACGACCCGCCCCGGATATGTTCGAATCCTCTGGCACGACCCATCACGGGAGACGTACTGGACGTGGATCCGTGGCTTCTCGCCTAAAACGTCGGCTCGCCGCACTGCAAACAACCGCGAGGACGCACTCGTCTCCATCCCCAACTCGATTTCCGACCGCGACAGATCCCGCGGCCCACGCAGGACCTGCCGTCCGGGAGTGGTTCTGGCCGGCTGCGTGAACGCCATCACCGCCCCACCCCCTGCTCGTCTTCCCGATATCCCGGGCGAGCTGTGTTATTACGGGCGAGGTCGATTTCGGCTTGAAAATCCAGTTGCGTGGCGAGGGTGGTTACGTACGCTTCGAGGAATTCGATGCCACGTTTCGTCGGCGTGTAGTGGTTGCTGCGGCCGTCGCTCTCGTCGATGGCTTTTTCGAGCGCGCCAGCTTCAACGAGTTGGTCGAGGTTCTTGTACAGGCGGCCATGCGTGATTCGGGCGTAGCCCGCATCCTCAAGCCGGTCTCGAATTGCTAACCCGTAGGCTGTCTCCTCCGACTGGCTATTTATGTTGTAGGCGGCTGCGAGGGCATCACGCTGGAACCCGCTCAATTCCGTGTAGTTCTGTGTGTCACTATCCTGTTCCTGCTGGGTGTGTGGTTGGCCACCGTCCGCGACGAGTTGGGGTTGCGCGAACGCCTTCAGTGGGATGTCGGTGAGTGAGCACCCACACGGCTGCGCGATTGTCTTGCCTGACGGTCGGCGTGAGATAACGTTGAGTGCGGTATTGCAGCGGGGGCAGTTGTGGCGTTGTGCGTCGGAACGCTCTTGTGCGCGTGCATTCGAATCGTACATGAGCTTCGTAGCCTAGTTACGAGGCTCCATGCGGGCCCGCTGTCACAGCAGCGGGGTCCGCGACTTCTCGAAGGGACCCACCGCGTAGCGACGGGTCCGCAGATTGCCTCGTTATCTAGATTAGTAATTAGCAGGGCCTTAATTCTTTGCTCATTCTTAGTGGCTAGCCGAGCACAAATACAAGATACCTGATAATTTAAGATGCAGTCGGGAAGAGGACTGGTATGGGCGGACGGCCACCTGATACAACTGACAGAGAGATCCTCTCCATCTTCGCGGATTCAGATGAGCCTGTTCTCTCTACCACAGAAACCGCTGATACACTATCCTATAGCCAAGGTGGGACCTACAAGCGACTCCAACAGCTCGAAGAAGAGGGACTGTTGCGCTCTAAGATGATTGGCGACTCGAAGGCGTGGTGGCTCACCGAAGCTGGTTACCGATTCCTCGAAGACACAGACGCGGACTTTGCTACCGATCTCGAAAATTCGTAACTGCTGATTTCGCTTTTCCGTTGACAATCATGGACGTGTAGCAGAATGCCGCCAACTAGGTTCACGACTCTTCGCCAAAATGGTGCTATTCTAGTATTCAGTCTTAACCAACAGCAACTGCGAATAGTCTAGACTGTTGGTTAAGATGCTACTGATCGAGCTACCCTAAGCCACCCGCAAATGCCTATGTATGAACATTAGCACGCTCACAGCCTAAATCCTCAGAAAAGCAGCGCCAAACCAGGGACGCCCCCGAACTTCCCAAAATATCCGCTCACACAGGATTCCCGATCTCGTATGTACATCCAGGAAACCAACTCTCTTAATGTGTGACCCCGTGTGGGTGTGTGGCTTCATCTACTTTCTTGCAAATCCCAACCGTGCTCTCGGCCGTGTACATATTGGTTCTTCCGCCGGTAAAGGTAGATAGGAAGTGGGCAATATTTTTCAGTGCGTTCTCTGAGTCGATATGATCTACATTAGCGTTATATCAGGCCAATTCATTGGGAGAGGGTAATGGGAGAAGATGGCTCAGAAGATGTGGTGTATCTCTTTTCGTCAGGGTCGAGGGATATCTATAGAGAAGACGTCTATAACACGTTAGCCGTACCGCCGGGGTTTGCTATCCAGTTCAGGTATCGAAAGAGATGGATAGGTTCAGACATCAAAAATGGCTCGCCTGAAGACCTAGAAGGTGCTACTGCGATCGTAGTGGCTTCTCCCCTCTCCGATGAGAACTCCCACAAAAAGAGGGGGAGCTCGAAAGATACCAACTATGACTATTTTCCCCTCCGGAAAGGCCAGATAATCCAAGCGGAATACCGTGGTGATGCGCTACACGTCCACTGTAAGATGTCGTCCACGTTGATTGACTACCAAGGCGATAATCAACCTGCTACTGAGATTTTAGATCTTGAAGAGAAGCCGGCTGATAATTCCTCAGATGACGTATTCATTTCTAAATCGGGGAATCTGGATATTCCGGTTACAGGCACGAGTGCCGAAGACAGGACCCTCAAATTCGAAAATACAGAAAATAAGTGGAATGAAAATGAAGATGCTTGGGTTAAGATTATCGATGAATTAGGTTCTCACTCTCTTTTCGAGAAGACGCTGTTCTTTAGGATTTCAGAGACGGAAACCCTTCGGGAGTCACTATTTAATTCGCTCGTCGCAAGGATAGCAGATATAGGTGGTAATGGAGGTCTTTCGAAGCAGAAAATATTTCCTCGGGTACAGGCCATTTACGAGGAGGCAAGACGGGGATACGTGATCGATAGTAGTGGCCAGTATAAATTTGATATTCTCTTGGTTTATGCTGAAGATACTCCAGACGATGCAGCATCACAGCAACTCAAAATAGAGGGGGACCAGTCCCTGGAAACTTCAATTAGCGAACTTCAGTTGGGCTTCCGGACAGATACGGAAGTGGTGACAATTAATCCTCAATCTACCCGGCGGCACGAGTTTTCCCAGTTATCCATATCTTCTGAAGAAGCTGGCTTCACTGCACCGAATTTGCAACTTCCAATAGTCCTCCGGCAAAATTATTGGAAGCGTGGTGGAATATATATTGCAGTCCTCGTGGGGTTATTCTTCACGACTGTTCCAGATGCCCTCGCAGCCATACTATACAGTCTTCCATGGGATTGGCTCACCATCTCACGGTCCGCAGTACAAAGCTTGATTACCGGGTTAGGATTCGTGCTTGTTGCATTCGGTCTGCAACTGTGGAGTTGGGAATAACCTCTACTTCACGAAGTGGGGTTCTCCTTCTTTGCTCTCCCAAGTGATTTCGATGAAGTCGGGAGAGATGCGGTGAGAACGACCCTGTGCATCCCAAATTCGGTGAGACCCACTATCTTCTTTTACGTGGAGGAAGATCGGGTTGTCGATTCGGAGTTTTGCACCATTCGGAAACGTGTATTCGCGATATTTTTCGCTACTAACATCTTCAAACTCCAAATCCGTCTCGTTCCGGAAGTCATCTTTGTCGAACGACATTCAAATTCCACCTAATTACGACCTACATCTGCCCAGGTTAAATTCCTTCCCCCTGGGCTCTAGCTGATAGGTACAAAGCGGGCAGCGGTGTGACTACTCAATGCAAGTGTTGAGAGGAATCAGATCACTCGGAGACGTCTTCGATTACGTCTCGTAGGTACTCGGGGCCAACGAAGGTTCCCTGTAGACGAGTCATCGAATCCGTCTCCTTGAACAGCATGTCGCCATTCCCACCGAGTCCTTCGGCGCCGGAATCGTCAAGAATGACCTGCGAGTCCGATGCAGACGGGAGTCGGAACGCTACACGCATGCCGAGATTCGCTCGAAGGTCGGTGTCGATGATTTTCGCGCTCGGGCGCTGTGTCGATATTACGAGGTGAATCCCTACACTGCGGGCTTTCTGTGCAATACGCCGGACATTCTTCTCGAAGTTGTCACTCTCGTCACCGAGTCCGTCAATCAGGTCTGCATACTCGTCTATGATTACCACAAGGGGCCGGAGCGGTTCATCAGCCCGTTCGTTGTGGTCCTTGATATCGATACTGCCGCTTTCTCCAAGGACTTTCGTCCGTCGCGGAATCTCCTCTTCAGTGATCCACTCGAATAGTTCTGCGGCGTCCTCGCTTTCCGTAATCACCTTGTCGTGCTCCAGGTTCGGCAATTGATTGCAGAACATGAAGTTCGTGAGCTTCGGGTCCACGATGGCTAACCGGAGTTCGTCCGTATCGAACTTCTTCAGGAAGCACGATAGAATCGAGTAGAGGAAGACAGTCTTCCCGCTGCCAGTGGTCCCACCAACGAGCATGTGAGGAGCCTCGTCGAGTGAAGCAATGTGGCTCGTGCCAGCTGGCTCAACACCAGCAATGAAGGGCAATTCACTCACCGTCAGGTCACTGCGGTCTGGGAGATCAGGGAGGTAGTCCTCGATCGGAACAATTGCCGTCTCCTCACGAGGCACGTCAACAGCAACATACTGAGTGCCGGGAAGACGGTGAACGTACGGCTCCCGTTCGAGCGCCATCTCTCGAGCGATATCCTCAGCCCGACTCTCGAGAGGGCCCTGACTCTGGCCACTTGCCAGTTCGACCTTGTACCGAATCAGGTTCGGGCCGACTTCCACTTCGTCCGCATCAATCGTGTCAATGTCAATCCCGAAGTCGTGGAGAACTCGTTTCAGTGACTCGACCTGATCGGCGTACTCGGCTGGGTCTCCAAACTGGCCGTCAGCATTGGAACCGACCTGTGGTGCATCTTCTGTCGGCTCTATCGTATCCTCCTCGGTGTCTGTCGAAACAGCCGAGTCCGACTCGTCTACCGCGGTCTCTGTCTCATCAGTTGTCTGGTCACCGCTGGCTGACGAGTCTGACTCCGACTCGTTGGACGCCTTCTGGGCCGATTCAGACGTATCCTCGTCGAATTCGTCCGTCCCGTTCATGATGAGACGGACAATCGTGTCCTTCGGGAGCCGTGTCACCTTGATATTCTGCATTTCGTCGGTGACACAGTCAAGAGTCGACTCACTAGCACTCTGGTTATTAATCTCGATAGAGGTGATCCGAGAAGTGACTAACAATTGTTCGTCGCCACGGAACACGTTGTTAATACGTTCAACCCACTCGTCCTTGTCGCCCGGCACATCACGACCAATCAACTCGTAGTAGAGTTGTTCCCGAAGCGCTTCTCTCCGGGGTGGCGTCGTAATATTGTCTTCTCCTTCGAAGAGGCCACGAATCGTGTTCGTGGTCTCCGCTAGCTGGTCTGCAGCGTTACCTTCGACTATGTGATCACCACCCTCTTTGCGGACCTTGAACGCCTGATCAGGTTCGTTAAGCGACTTAACCTCGACAATCTCCAGTTCAAGACCTCCCTGCGAATCTGGCTGGAGGACGATGAAGTCTGCTCGTCGATTCGAATCACCGAAGTTGAGCCAATTTCTGGTTCTCGGGTCGTCAATAGAGAAAATCAGCTTCGGCTCTTCATAGGTCTCCTCAAGCCAGTGGACAGCGATAATCGCCCCCAGCAGCCCTTTGGAGTTTCGTGATTTCTGGCTGCCAATCGTTTCTTCGGTGATTAGCCGGAGTAGTCCGCTTCGCTCAGTGTTCGCAATTCGGTTTGCAATCTTCTGAACGTCGGTCTTCTCAGGTGCAATTGGGTATTCGTTCAAAATCCGCTGGAGCGTACGGGTGAAGAGATCCAGGTCGTTTGAGTAGATTGCATAATCACGATCTCCTCGCCGTTCTTTCGAAATCAGGTCCTCTTCCCAGAATGGGTCAGAGTTCATAGACGGCGTGGAGAGACACGTCCAGGTGGAGTTCTCTTCGATTTCCTGAACGGTCTCTTTATCGATCGTCAACTCGTGAACGCCAGCATTGTGGAGGGTCTGACGGGTACTGCTTCGCTGATTGATTAGGTCTTGATATTCCGAGAAGAGGCGCCCCTCTGTAGACGGACTAATATTGATTTCATCCTCGAATTCGTCGTAGTCGTACTCTTTTGGAACATACAGGGGGTTAATCGAGGTGTTCATATCGCGTTCGAACTCCTCGATGAAGAACGACGACTGGTCGTTCACAACGACGACGTGCTTCTGTTGGGTCCGCAGATGGTCGACCAGGGCATCGTAGTCCACACATTCCCGAGTGAGGATGTTGAACGCCTCTGCGTCGCCTTCTGGACCAAACAGATTGACAATTTCCTCTTCCTCCGCAGATGTCGTTCCAGAGAGGATGTTCTTCTGCTCCCCTCCAAGATACGCAAACTCGACTGTTGCACCCTCCAATTTGCCCTGCTCCGCAGCGTCTGCGACCGATGTTAGGAGCTGATGGGGCTTGATCGGGTCAACGACCGTGATTTTGAGGTGGCGTTCGGATGGCGGGTATGCTGCAGTAAACTTCGAGATTAGATAATCCCACAGATACTTGTTATCGCCCGGCTCAGCCCGGTCAGCTTCCGTATAGATAGGCAACGTCGCCTCTTCGTCAGATTGGATGAAATACGTCTCCTCCTGGATGAGCCGCCCGCCCCCAACTGTGATATTCGAGAGAACGTGAGGCTGTTCGTCAACGGTCTCTTGGAGGAATTTCCGGTCTTCCTCCGAGAGCGTTGAGTCGTTCTCTTTTACCTCTTTAGCGAGTTCGACGTACTTCCAGAGGTGGAGCGGGTGGAGAGGTGACAGAATCAATTCCTGGCCCCCACTCGTGTCGAGAACTATTGTGTCTAGTAAGAGAAAATCAGAAAGTAGCCGGCGTGCTCCCTGAGCGCTTGCATCCTGCAGAGCCCGGTATTTTTTATCCAGTTTATCCTGAGTGGCTCGGTAGTGCTCTAGGTATTCATCCGCATCACTAAGCAGTTCATCGTCGCCCAGAAGACGTACGAGCGGACTATGAATTAGAGACGGGAGTGAATCCGTGAGAGATTCACGGGCCTCGATGTACTTATCGAATGATTCGACGACCGTTTCGAACCCGTCTTTCCGTTCGGCGAAAGTCCGGAGCTTCTGGAAACTGCCGTCCTCTTCGTCGACTCTGAAATAGTCGACATCGAGGGTAGTGAAGTCCGTGATAACCTCATCACGGGATTCACCGCCCCGAATGATTCCACCGAACCGATCCTTGGTGACGAACTGATTGAGGAAGTGCGAGAGATCAGAGTGTGTATCCAACCGAAGTTTACTGTCGTCTCCGTAGTCAAATTCTACCGTCTTCTCGTTTTTCTCTAATGCTTTCTCGATTTCGTCGTCTAGTTCTCCAGAGAGAACTTCCAATTCCTCGTCCTGGCCGTTGAAAGAGAGCTCAACGCCGACGCTCGCGTCGTCATTTCGCCGTGTGTACTGGCTTCGTCCCTTATTCTTGGACGTGTTCGATTCGTCGGAGTCTGAGTCAGATTCGTCGTCAGAGGAAGCAGTAGCCGAAACTCGCTGCGAGCTCGTGCTAAATGCATCCCTGACTCGGTCGAATTCCAACTCCTCAAGGAGACTGTCATCGCTAGTGCGCTGGAACCGACGAAGACGATCAATGAATTCCGCTTGGTCGTCTTGATCGTCTTCCGACTTCTTGATGCTATTAATCAGGCGCTTCCGGTCACGATTCGTAATGTGAACCGTCCGACTCAACAATTCTGCATTTTTCCGAAGTCGTCCCTCAATCTCGTCTGCGTCCTCGAGCAGCTGGGAGTCAACGAACAGCCCAAGAACATCCAATTCCTGGCCCAGTGCGTCAATCGATGCCTGGTTGGAGGGTTTCAAACAACTGACCGCATACTCGGCGATCGTACGAAGGTCCAGGTTCGCTCCGATATCGTCACCAAGTGCAGCCCAGAGTGCCTGTGACGGTTTGTTACTCGCAAATTCTTCCCGCTCACCCATTAGCTCGCAGATTGATTCCCGTACGTCACCCATCGGGAGGCTCGACAGTCGGTGAAGCGAGCCCAGCTTCGGTGGATCGCCACGTACCAGCGCAACAATGCGATCCGGAGTCTTTGTACCGTCCCAATCAAACTCGGTTTTAGTCTCGTTCCGCCACTTGATCGCCGTAGATAATTCGTCGGTGACACGAACATTCGTTTCGTCACAGACAGAAGCCATCGCTTCGAAGTCGGCTTCCTCAATACCCACCATCACCACACCGATGTTGTACGCTGATTCTTCGTCTAGCGTGGTGAGCATGGTCTCCTGAGAGAATTCTGGAGGAGACTCGACCATTACCCCCAGTTGCTCATCTTCGATAGCAGTAGCCACGCAAGTGCCGAGTGCCTCGCCAAGCAAGATTTGGCTCTGTTCGAGTTGGCTCCGTCCGCTATCCGAAAGTTCGTTGAGTCTCATCATTAGTTGGTGGAAATGATGGTGACGCCATCAGCGTACTCGTGTGCGAAGCCCAGGTCGATTACTGCCTGTTTGAACCCCTCGTAATTCCGGTTCGAAAGGGGGTCACTCTCAACGGAGCTCGCGCCAACGGAGATATCCCACTCGTCTAGATGGTCGCGGTCTTGGTCGGTTCCACCGACTACAATCCCATACTGGGTCCGCAGTCGTTGGCAGAGCTCCTGTAGTGAGATCTGTTCATCAGGAGAGACAGCCGAGAGGATGATCGCCTCTAAGACTTCGGGGTCAGGCGATAGCCGCCGTTCGTTCGCCCGGTTGCCCCGTGGTTTCACAATTCCCGATCGCCAGCCGAAGGTCTGGATGGTGTCTACCGGGGTATATGTCTTGTACCGAGATTGGTGGATAGCGTCTGTAACCGTGTTCACTAATTGATCGAAGACATCCTCCGCAGGGTCCCCTTCGAACAGGTAGCGGAAGGTCTCATAGTCCTCTTCCAGTTTGGAGTCGCTCTGGCGGTTCAAGTCCAGCAGTTCCCGGTTGTCGATCTTCTCCAGGAGACCTTCCTTGTCGTACTCACTTTTGTCTCGATAGCCCTGCTTGTCTAAGACTGCCTCAACGCCAAGTCGAGACGCTGCTTGAACGGCAGTTCCAACTGCACCATAGCACTCTAGGCTCGCGTTCGCCACCGGATTACCGGTCTCGTCTGTATAATTCAGAAGGAGAGGGAGGCGAGTATCACGACTGTTCTTGGGGTCACGGATCTCGTTGTGACGGTTCGCCATGTACGCATAGAGTGCGAATGAGCCGAATTTGACAACGCGGCGGAGATCGCGGGGATAGTTAACTGCACCTGCGGTCGGCTTCTTGAGATGGCTGCTCAGCGTACCGAAGCCACCCGCCAAATCAGACGCAATCTTCTCGTCGTCAAGTGCGTCATCAGCACCGGGCTCCTGCCACGACTTCTTGGGTGCAGACTTCTTCTCTGCGTCTTTCACCAATGGTCGAAATAGCACGGAGATGCTATCATGGTGGTCCGTGAGCTGGTCATTGATCCGGTCGTTCAACTCCGCATCCCCTTCCTTCGTGAGGTGGTAGAGAAAGCGACCTACTGTTGTTCCTGCGCTTGGGCTGATTACGAACCAATCACTTGTACAGGTCGGTGCAGATCCACGCTGAGAAGTATACAGCGCATTGTCGTTCGCTAGCACCTTCCGGAGAGTCTGTCGAATTTGATCTAATCGTTCATCTTTCTCACGGGGATTTATCTCAAATTTATCCTTGATTTCATCTGGTAACTCTGACGACGGAGTTTTGCTTGGCTTCTCAACAAATTTGAAAAGATTCTCAGGCGAGTGTACATGCCCCAGGGAGTGACTGAACATCACTTGAGCCACGTGAACGGGCTTTAACGATCGACTCGTCGCCTTAAACCCGAATGCCCACTCAGATGCGTCCCCGTTGACGTCGTTTAGCTTCAAGCTCATTGTCTGTAGATATCGTTGTTGACGTCGACCTCTTCGACTCGCCCCGTTTCCGTGTCCTTCACAGAGACCAACCCAGATTCTTCGCTGTAGGTTTCGTGATACTCCACTTCCTCCATGAACTCGAGAATCTGCTGCTCTACATCTCGGCTTCTAAGCGTGTATGGAATGTCCGCATCGAGAGCACCGAGTGCGCGGTAAAGCGAGCTAGTAATCTTCAGACGAATTGGCGTCTCATTATTTGAGTACTCCATAGCAACGTGGTCGTTGGTGTACCCGATCGCGTTCTCAAGCTCCGAATGGAGTTGTGGCTCCCGAATCTTGAAGTCGGACTTTGGAACTGTCGTCCGGGAGATTAACGCGAGAGAGCTCTTCGAACGGTAGCTGTGGGAAAGCCATAGTTGAAGTTCCGACCGCTTCGAACTATTCGGCCGGAAGTACCCGTTGAGCATTTTGATGAACTGTTCTTTGGTACCTTCCGTTGACATCCCATCTCGATGACTGATAAATTCGTATTCGATGTCCTGGAAGAACGATCGGCTCTCGTATCCGATGTCCATCTGTTCATCCTCGAAGAGGAATCGGCGTTTCTTCTGCTGGAAGATCGGCTCGACAACCTCCGAGGCATCATCTTGATCAGAGAAATTAGCTTCTCGTTCTGCATCTGCCCAAAGACGGCTATCGACGAATGGGTGGACGAGTTGTGGAGAAGCAAACCTCTCGCGAGCTAACTCGAAAACTTCGCCTGTCCCGTCGAATGCAAGATTGTAGTACTTCAGCTCCTCGCCGAAATCAGTCTGGCACTCCTTCAGGCCGGCAGTGAGGATGTAACAGAGGAAATTCAGCAGGTCGCGGACAGTGGTGTGCTGCTTATGATCACCCAAGGCCGTGAGGAAGTCCACTAAATTATCTTGAATTCTAGAACCCTGGAGCTTTTCGGCGTTGTATTGGATGTGGCAGCGGCCAGAATGCTCGTGGCCATCCATAGCGAACTCAGAAGCAAAGGTGCGGATTGCCCTCCGGATGATAGTTGGTGCGAGGACATCGCGGTTGTTGAGGTCGACAACGACAATGTCGGTGAAATCGATATCAGTGATCTCGGCCTCGTCGTAGACGACCTGATTCTCAAGTTGGCGTTGGACGGTCTCAAGGAATTCGAATTGATCACTATACGTGGTCGTCATTTCGTACAGGGGACCATCGTTGATTGCCAGTATACCAGGAGTGTCGTTTTCGTACTGTTCGTTCCACTCGCTGAGTAATTCGCCGTAGTCGGCGTATTCGGAGGCGTCGAGGAGGTAGAAATAGTCCTCTGGCGGGTACTGATCCTGACGCATCAGGATGTGTTGGGTTTTCCCGTCCCCTGGATTCCCCGTCAGGACGACCTGTTTGCCGTCATCCAGAGCGGACCTGAGGAACTCGTCGAGGTCCGTCTCGATATGAATCTGGCGTCGTTGGTGAGAGGTTAGGCTCTCAGCAAACCCACCTCTCGCGAGATCTGCGAGAAAATCTTTGCCTGACTGCGTTCTTTCAATAGCCATGGTGACGACTGTTGGCTAACTTGCTACCTCGCCGAAGTATATTACTGCCGGTTACGGAACGAAAGGGGTTAGAAATCCGAGAGGGAGTGGTTCTTGAAATCGATCTCGTGGCCTAACTCGAGGTCGGTTCCCTTATCGAAGTCTCGGATGTTCTCAAGCACCCACTCTTTCTGAACGCGCTTGCTCACCCACCGTGACTTCCAGTGGTCATAGATTTCTGCTTGCTCCGCTTCGGGGTCCTCAAACGGCCAGTAGTAGTCTGGACCGTCTGTTAACCCAAAGAGGAATTCTCGGAAATCAGAGGCCAATGGTACCGCGTAGATGATTCGCGGCGACTCGTGTTTCAGGAGTTCCCCGTCCAGGCCCAGGTTCTCGAGGCCTCGTCGAATTTTCCGCATTTTCGGCGCAATTCCCTCGCCGAATCGCCCTTTGACGGCTTTTCTATCCTCGAGTATCTCAGTCACCTGGCCGAGACGTTTCCGTGCACTTGGCCCGAATTGTACCGACCCGTAGCCGTTTGTCTTCCCAACCTCCTCGTACTCAATCTCGCTGCCAGGAGCTGGAACCCGAACTCGGTCGTATTGGGCGCTACCATGCTGGAAGAGACCAGTTGTATCCAGGAACACGAGTTCGTTGTTCTTGATGACCGCCTCGCCACTCATCGCGCTCGCAATCTTCGATTTGTACCCTTCGTATTTGTCGCGGTAGTGATTGATGACCTCGGGTCCTGTCAGTGCCATCGCAACCAACTTCCCTCCCAAAATATGGTTGTACGGCGGAATAGCACCGCATACCTGAATATTCATCATTCCTGCACCGACGCGCCGTTTCTTTGTTTCCTTTAACGCCGTCTGCAGTGCTCGCTCGCCCTTCTCGGAGTCCAGTGCGGTCTTGATGAACTCCGTGTCGTCTTCGATATCTTGGTGTTCTAGGAAGTATTCACGATCACGCAGAAGTTTCTGCAGGTTCCGAGCCCGCTTCTTCACGAAGAGCGCCGTCTCACTTTTCTGCTCCCAATCGTCGAGTGAGTCCGGGTCATCGTCCTTGATATCGACATCCTCTAAGTCCTCTGGGGTGAGAGAGTATTCATCGGGATCGAAGACGTTCCCGTGATTATCTGGGTCGTCGACCTCAGAGACGAGTGGAGGAGACTCCTTGAAGACGTACGTCCCAAGCCCCTCTAACTGTTTCAGGCGCCTGAACGCCGTGTCACTGGCTGTCTCGAAGTCTTCTTCCGTCAGGTCGTCAAATCGGTCGATGAAGTCGTCGTACCGAACTTTGCTGATGCTTTCGTCAATCGCTGATTCGACAGCTGCTCGCAGCATCGAACAGTAGTCGTCGACTCGGTCTTCCCACTCTGCTTCCGTTTCGAGATAATCAATCTTCTCGACAGTGCGCGTTTTCTTCTCTGGAGTCCGCTCCTCTTTGGGGAGTTGCTCTTCGATTTCAAGTTCGCGGTAGTCCCGTTCGAGTTCTTTCTTGACGGCGTCGATTCGCCAGCCAATGTGTTGATCTCGCTTCTTGAGGTTCATCATGGAACTCGCCAATGAGGCGATTCCCATGACGGGGTGGTGTTCCCGTGCTGCATCCCGAATGAGGAAGTTGATGTTTCGACCGGGAACTTGGTTGTATGGGGTGAGCCACGTGTACCTGAAGTATCGCCAGATATCGTGGAGGTCCATCCCAGTGTGCTCGTCCTCTACACCGCGCTCTGCTACCTGAACGTACGGCTGGATTGCAGTGTCCAGTTCGTCGATGATCTGCTCTCGCTCGAGGTCTAGAAAGCCTTTCAGGTCCTCGTGGAGGGCTTCCCCGTCCGCGATTAAGTCGGTAACGTCGACGCGTTTCCCGTTTTGGCGGTTTGGCGCCTCCATCTCCCGAATGAATGTTCGAACAGTGTCATCGTCGAACTGGGTTTGCCTCTCCTTTTGCAATATTTCGCGCTCCTGTTCCTTGTATGCTTCAGCGTCATCGGCATGACGTTCGGGGTCAGGTGCATGTAGCCGGACCGGCGGGAACCCTTCGATTTCCTCGGGGTTCTTCTCAACCCAATAACCGATTTCCACTAGGTCGTGGAGCGACTCCAGAACGGCCAAGTATTTGATTCGATCCGTGTACTCCGCCATTAAGTCTTGATCGTGAGTCGGCGGACTCTCCGCAAGATCAGATTCAACATCCTTAATCTTCGCTGCAATTTCCTCTTCCTGTCTGTTCGGCACTTGGCAAATCCGGTCACAGAGACGGTCGAGGTCGTTTAGGTACTCTTCACTAAGATTGGGTTGGAGAAGGTGGGGTGAAGAATCTTCGTCGCGTGCCATGATGAAATATGCCGCTGGGTATTGCAGTTTGAGTCAGCTCAGGGCAATAAGGCTACCGCTACAGAGACTCAGTGTTACCGTGATGGGAATCTCCCCAATAGACCGCCTTGTGCCGTTCTTACCGACCGAATCCCCAGATTCATTTAGTTGATATTACAGGTACAACGAACAACTCCTCAATGGACTACTGAACGCGCCTGTACTGTGGGTGGTTTCGTTTGCTGTTGCGGAATAGTGCAGAGTGCTTTGGATTGGTGGCCTTAGCCACACGATTTGTGTTTCTGTTTGGGTCCTGTATCGGTGGTTGCGAGCGCGACTTCTGTCTTCAGATGAGTGGCTGGAACTCAAGCGACCTAATTGGGAAGTGGATATACGAACCTACCAAGGAGATAGAGAGTCGCTACTGAGTCGTTCGACAATCTCCGGTGTCACGAGGTACTGAGCGTGCGAACCGCAGTCTGGGTGTGTCTTAATGTGCTTGTTTGACTCTGCTTCAGTCCGCGTTTTCGTAAACCAGTGGGGGCGAACCATCTTGACGGGAATCGCCAGCATCGTCAACGGTGGCGCGGGGGATCGGTAATCGAGCGCGTGATGACTGGCTACGAGTAGGCGTAGTTGCGGCCCGGGTTTCGTCCTCTGTACTCAGCCGGGGCGGTCGTCGGGGTTGATGGCGCCGGACCAGGGCTGGTCGATACTGTCTGCTGCCACGTCGGTGGATTCTCCGAAGTCGTGGTACAACTCCGGGGGTTGGTCAGGGCCTCGTTCGCGGTGATGAGTATCCGGTCGGCCTCCCGCTATTGGATGGGTAGACGTGGTGGCGTAGATCTTGACTGTCTGGGACCGGGCGTTCGTAGTAGAATGGCTTGAGCGAGATTCTCGGCGGCCTCGTTCTGGGGAGATGGCGTCTTTCCCGGCAGCGGCGGGGGTCGACCGCAGTTCATTCTCCGCGGGTTCAGGTGAAGGCGGGTGTCAGGTTGAGGTGTGCTCAACGAAAGCGGTGATAACAGCGACGTGGACTGCTGCGGTCAGACTACTTCCAACGGAACCCACAAGGGGGATGCTGGCGAGAAGATGGTTTGCGAGGCCGACGACGAGAACGACGCCGAATAGCGACCAGCCGTGGCCTCTGGTCATCTGCCAACTTGCCCGGAACGTGCTCTGTATGGGTGTCCCAGTGGCGAGCAGGGCGGAAACTGGTGCGAAACGGACGACGAGATATACTGCAACGATTCCGAGTGGCAGCCCGAGCAGAAGGCCACTGTCGATATCGACAGCTGCGAGCGTGAACACAAGCATAACACATCCATAGCGGGCTGCCGAAGCAAGTGTCGCGGTCTCATCGAGTAATTGCGTGTATGCGTAGACACTCGCGATGACAAGAGCGCCACCGCGAACGAGTTCGAGGGCGACCGTCCAGACGAGCCAGCGCGGTTGAAGGTCAACAAGTGCCGAGATCGGAGTGGACTGCCGGAACACGACATCGACGAGGAGGCCAAAACGAAGAGAGACCGTCCCGGCCTGAATACCACTAAATGATGCTGTTGGGACTGGGTCACCACGCCGGAGGAAATCGATGCCTGCGATAAGGACACCAACGAGGAAGAATACGCCGACAATACGGGGATTCTTGCGGAGCCGGTGGGAGCCGCCAGTAAGGAGTGCTGCAGTTGTCACCGCAGGTTCTGTCGGCTCCACTATATCCTCGTCAAGCGTTTCCTGAGTTATGCTTCCTCCAGCGCGTACAGCGTCTCATCTGACACGGCGTACAGGGCGTCTCTCGAAATCGCTACTGGCGACCACGTACTCGTCTCTCCATCTTGGAATTGCCAGCTGATGTCGCCTGTCTTTTGGTCAATTCCGACGAGTGGGCCACCCTCAGTTGGCACGTATATCATTTCGTCAGTAACTGCAGGTGGTTCGAATTTGCCGGACTGAGAAACGCTTACCGGGGATTCCCATTCGAGTGATCCGTCAGCCGTATCGATCGCGATCAGGGCTGAGCCAGCTGCAGTACTGATTCCCGTGTATGCGGTTCCATTTGCAGCGGCGAGACAACTCTCGCCCCAGCCATGGTACCTCTCATCGTCAAATCGCCAGTTAACCGCGCCATTAGGGGACACACCGAGCAACGCGTCATCAGTGGCGACCAATAGTTGTCCTTCGCTTACCGTTACAGAACGGATGAAGCTGTCCGCGGGTTCAAACCGCTGTACTGAGCCAGTTTCAAGATCGATTGCACCGAGGATATACCCTGGCCCCAGACCCACGTATGCAACCCCATCATGGACAGCTGGCCGCGTGAATGCCGTTGCTTCTGTCCAGCGCGTGTTCCCACTACTTGTCTCAAGCGCAGTGAGCGCCCCCTCGATGTACGCGAGAATAAGTTCATCAGTAGCAACTGGCGACGTACGAGGACTACTGTCGTTGATCAGGGTGGTATCCTGGTCGCTGGTGGTTGTCCATCGAGTCGCTGCGATCGCCTGCCCACCAATCGTATGGCCACCATGGCCGTGCAGCGCGGTCACGCCCCGAGTTGATGGAACCGCAACTGTGGGCGTACGGTACGCTCGTGCAGGTCCAACAGCTGGCGACACGCCTGCACCATACGACCGGCGGAACCGTTTCTCGCCGCTACGAGCATCTACACCAAGCGTCTCTTGGCCAACCGCGTATACGATCCCATCCGCGACAACTGGCGAAGGATATGAAAATGCGAGTACGCCAGTATCGAGTGGGTGCTTCCATCGGATCGCTACCTCACTCACAGGGCCATCCGATCGGGAGGCGTAACTAGTTCCGCGGGGGTCTCGCTGTGCCATCGGCCACTCGATAGGAGTCGAATCGTTCGTTGATGTGCTTGGCAAAAACCGCGACCCCAATATCAGGGCAAGGAGGCCGCTACCGCCGCTCAGAATGTGTCGACGTGAGAGGGGAGTTGCTGTATCAGGGACCACAGCAAGTAACGCCGATCCCAGTACCAAATATAACCCCAACTTTTCTCACACCTAGAAGCGGTCCAGCAGATCTGCACTGATTGTCCTCTCTGTAACGCCTCAATTGATACCGGGATCTGCGAAAGACTCCTCTAGGAATCGGACTGTCGGGTAGCCACTCGTTCTGCCCCATATCGGTGGTATCAGCCCTAGAGGCGAGTCTTCATGCGTGGAAAGCCGTTGAGGCGTGGCATTAGTTGGGATTGTAGTCTTTATCGCCAAGAAAGCACGTAGCTATCAGCAGAACGCCTCGGATAGAGATACAATACGGCCTCTCTCTTGTTCTTCCGTCTTGTTCAGCTCCGCGAGTCACGCACGCCATCGCGACCACGAACCTTATCCTCACAATTCGGGCAGGCACGTGGCTCGGCGACGCTATCCGGCGTGAACACGCGAACATACTCCGAGTTCACGTGCCCCCGAAATTCTGGCACTCAGGCATCCGTATAGTCAGGCGGGTGCGGGTTCGTCGCTGGATTCGGCCCCGACCAACTCAACATCCAGGTGAATCCGCTCGTAGGGAACGTACGGCCGCTTCGCCTGTCCGTCGTCGACGATGAACAGCAGACCGTAGTCTGCGAGTCGGGTGACGTCGTCGTGGACGGTCCGGTAGTCGCGGTCAAGCGTCTCCGCGAGCGCAGAGATACTCTCTGCGGCACCTTCGGCGGCGACAAGCACCCGCAGCAGTTCGAGACGCCGGTTTGTGAGGACTTTTCGGAGTTCACTAACCGTCTCGAACGAGACGACTGCCGGCTGCTCGTCGCCATCGCTGACTGCATCAGCAGCGGCAAGCGTCTGCTCGCGTGTGTGATCGAAGCCCTCGACGGTGACGCGAAGGACGGCAGGGTGAGGGCGGTTGCGGGGGTCGCGGTACTTCTCGGGCCAGCCGTCGTCAGGTGTGTCAGTCATGGGTTTCGTTGGTGGGGTAGTGCTCGACTTCGGTGAGGAAGCGAGCAACGTGGGTGGTCAACGAATGGAACGTGATTTCGGTGTCGTTGCCGGGTGTGATATGGCGGTGATGCCAGCCGAGTGTGTCGTCGTCGTGGGCGTTGTCGTAGCGGAGGAGTTCGCCTTGCTCTGGGTGGTAGTATTGGAACCGGTAGAACCACCCGCCGGGATAGTCGTTGTCGGGGACGGCGAACAACTCGATGCGGCCGCCGGGGACAGCTCGATTTAGCTCCAGCGGGTGGCCGTCGGTCATCTGCTACCGACTATATTCTATGAGGTCATACCTCATAACGTTTACCACGGAACGCATCCCAGAAATACTAGAGCAGCAGCTTCACCGCCGTTGACGTCCCGACACGGTCCTCAACCTCGTCCCGGATCGCGTCCAAGTCTTCAACGTCGACAGGCGTCTGCCCCGGCTGGCGTAGTTCTTCGGCGAGCCGCTGGTACTCTTGCACCAGCTCGTCAAGGCCAGCATCCAAGTCAACGTCGACACCGACTGGTGTTCCTCGTCTTTCTCTTTTGCCACGAGAAATTACTCTCTATTCATCATCTCGCCACGACCCCCCATACCTCTCGATACTTCCCGAGTTCGCGGTACTCCTTCTTCGGCTCGAAGGCGTCGATGGCGTAGATCACGTCGTTGTCCTTGTCCCAATCGATCAGGATGCGGAAGTCACCGATACGAAGCTTGTATCCGGGATGGTTCTTCAACCGATCAAGAAAGTGGCCTGGGAAGTCGCCGATGTCCTCAGCTTGTTGATGATTCGCTCGGCTTCCTCCGTCTCAAACTGTTCCAGCGTTTCGACCACCGTCTCCGTCAGAACGACCTCGTGAGCCACCGTTCAGCGCTCAGTCGTCGATACCGAGGCGTTCGCGGGCCTCGTCCGTGGACATCGTCCGCCCCGCTGCAACGTCCGCGTAGCCCTCCGAGACGCCCTCCTGCGAACCAGGCGTCAGAATCGGCTCCGTGGTATCGCACAGTACCTCACGGACGAACTCCGAACGATTGGTGTACTCCAGTTCCTCGACCAGTTCGTCGATCTCCTCCAGAAGCCGCTTCGGCACCTTCACGTTCAACTTCACCATGTCCCCGTCACCGTTGTCGTCCGCGCCCGTGCTCATACGCCGTGGTACGCGGGTGGTACATTTAAACCAGGATGAATCGGGCGAGAAAAATACAGCGGTACGTCTGAATAAAGAATCGTATTATCAACAACTGACAGGGATACAATATAGCCGCCCTCCGGTTACTCTGACGTCGATTCTGCTAGAGGACATAAAATTGGCCAGAAGCTAACCAACACAACGGCTAGAATTCCGTCTCTGTTGGTTAACCTTGGTTGGGGGGAACGCTCTGGATTTGTCGGGGACACGGTCGGATTCGGAGGCTTGCGCCCAATCCGTTAGGGTTTCCCCTAACGCTTATGCTGTTAGGGATGATACTAACACTCGTGGATGAGCGATGATGTCACCGTCCTCGAAGACGAGATTGAAGCCTACGCCGACAACACCGTCGCCCGAATCCGCATCCTCGACGTCCCCAAATCCGACAAATTCCCCGACGGCGTCAAATACGCGTTCCACTACGGCGAAACCGGCGGCGACGACCCCATCATTCGATTCGATAACCACCACGGCATCCACGAACTCCACACCGGCCCCCACGTCTACGAAATCGACTACCCCGGACTGGCCGCCATCTATCGAGCGTGGCGGGCAGCACTCCCCGAAGAGAAACGCACCGACTGGTAGCCACTACCCACCCCAACTTACACCCAACACACCATGACTCAGACACTCCACGTCACGATTGGCTCGCCCGATCGTAGCGGCCTCGAAGACCGCCTCAAAGCAATTGACAGCGGCGAAGACGTCGCGCCCCACAATCCAACGCTTGCCATCGAAGACCTCGAAACATTCGGGCGGGTGTTCCGCAGCACGAACCTCGAACTTCTGGAAGCCATCGTCGAACACGACCCTGCCAGTATTCGGGAGCTTGCACGCCTTGTCGAACGGAATCCGCCGGAGGTCTTAGAGAACGTCAACGAGCTCGCAGACTACGGCCTGCTCGAACTTGAGGAGGATGGACAGGCGAAACGACCGGTCGTCTGGTACGATGAAATCGACGTTGACCTCCCACTGACGTCGACGGGAGCCCAGCGAGACGCAGCAAACGCTTAGCGGACTGGCTCTCTGGGCTGGGTGCTCTCCTCACATTCACCGTTACCAGTAGTTGGCAATACGAGTTCGTTATTCAGAGCGTTCAGTGGCTACGCTGTGGTTTTGAAGGAGAGACTCCATTCGTGTAGTATAGCATCCTCAGGGTCACGCAGTTGGAGCGTCGTTTCTGACGATTCAGAAGGAACGCTGAAAATCAACCACCCCGTGGTGCTACCGTCTCCAGAAAGCTCTGATTTACCGGGAAACAGCGGCCCACTGACTGGCTCGGAGATTGAGGAAGCAAGCCCATTCGGATCATCTTTAAGTGAAATTTGATATGGGTCCCGAGCTTCATCTCTGACTTCTATGCTGAACTGTGCCGGTGTCGGGAGTTGTGTTTTTGTGTTTGCAGTATTTTCCGCAGCGAGTTGAATAAGGAGAAGACGCCCTCTTTTTGACATCAGGGGTGTGCCGTCACCGAAGGTACACTCCTCAGTTGGAACGGTTCGAGTAACGGCCAATTGAGTACCATCCTCACTTGAATAGGGCTTTTTCGAGGAGTCTTCTTCTTGAGTGGTGAAACGGGAACATCCAGCAAGCGCTGTTGATAGAAGTAAACCGCCGTATGTCCGTCGTCGCATGGCGATTTAATCCCTCCTCCACTAAATATATTTATCGGACTGACACTATCCAGTTAGGCCAAGAGAAGCGAACAGCTCGTTAGTATTTAGTGTCTATACGCACCCAAGAATTGCCCACAGAGACGCTAGAGACAGCAAATCTTAATATAAGCGTGATCAGTCGACCCCGTTTCAGGACCTCAATTGAATACAGAAACCGCGCTAGCAACTAGTGTTCGAGGAGGAGCGCGATGGTTCGCTGGTAGCCGACGCGGCTGTCGAGCTCGCGACGAATCGCGTCTAGGTCCTCAACACGCTGCCGCCGTGGCTGGTCGGCCTCCTTGACCGCCTCAACGATCTCGTCGTACTGCTCGACCAACCCGTCGACGTCCGCGTCCAAGTCGACGTCCGCGTCCAAGTCGACGTCCGCGTTCATCGTCGACGACGCCGACCGCTGAGAGTCACCCGTCATGTTAGTCTTCCTCGAACTCGCGTTCTTGCTGGTAGATGCCACGCGCCGTCAACTCTGCCTCCACGACAGACCCGTCAGCAGTCCGCACGCGCACCGTATTCTCGCCTGTCGTAAACCACTCGCCCGGCAGATTCACCGTTGCGTTCCCTCTCAGACGGCCATTCTGGAGCTGTGACGCCGGCACCTCCGCCGTATGCGACTCACCATTCGCGTTCGTCACCGTCACCGTCGGCTCCTTCGAGATCACCAGATTATCCTCGTACTCGACTGTCGCAGACACGGTTGGCTGAATCCCATCCACCGGGTCCACACTCACCCCGAGCTCATTCTGACCGAGCGTGAGGGCACTCGAATTCAAGGCTACCGACTCCGTGAGGCGGCTCCCGGAAGCGTTGAACGCGCTCGGATACGCGTACGTCTCGTCGTTCACCGATACTGTCGGATTCTCAGCGACAACCCGCGCCGAATACGACACCTCAAACCCAAGCTCGCCATCTCCGCTCGTAATTTCAATCGTTTCCCCAGCCGGAATCGGGTCATCAACCTCGACCGTCCGCGAGGACTCCAGCCGCCCCGAGCCCGAGAAGAGCGTCCGCCCGCTACTGGTCTCGACCGTCGGCTGCTTTGCGACCGTCCGAGACGTCCACTCAAGCGCGACATCATACCGGCCAGCCTGCCGCGGACTCGTAAACACGAACTCGGTCTCCCCGGGCGGTACTGCCGACGCCGGAAGTTCAAGCGTCTGCGTGCCAGTGAAGCCGTCGTCGATGCTCGCGACCGTCTCACCATCCTGCTGGACCGACGCTCCAGCCGTCCGGTGGTGTTCGGTCCACGTGAGTTCGTAGTCGACGCCAACCGGGCCAGCCGTCGACACGTCGATCTCATTCGCGCCGGTCGTGAGCGGCAGGCTCACAGTCGCAGTGTCGCCTTTCTCTAGCGGCCGGGTTGTCTTCGTGACACCACCCGCGGAGATTGTGACGTTCCCCGAGGATTCAAGCCGCTCAACGCTGTTCACGCGCGTCTGAGTGCGGTATTGAGTACTTCCAGCAGCGTGGTGGTCTTCGTGATTCCCGCCAGCAAATATTGACTCGCCTTCGTCTAGCTGTACCGTGGTGGTTCCAGACTTACTCGCTGAATCACTATCTTCATCGCCCTCGAAGTATGTCTCCGTGGAGACGCTGACGTAGGCATCCTCATCGAGGAGATGGTCCATTTCAACGCCATCTGGATAGTAGTCATCAATGTCGGGGTGTTCACCAGCGTCCCCGACCATAATCCCGGATTCGGCGAAGTCTGACTGGTCGGTAACCCTCCCTTGGTAATTTGTGATGGATTGTTGGACGTGCCAGTCGACGCGGTACATTCCGGACTCAGGAGCCGTAAATACCGTATTGACGTCATAGCCTTCGTTATTGGTTGGCGCACTCCCGCCAGAGTACGACTCGACGGCCGCGCGGTCAGTCGCCGTCACCGATAGTTCTGGGAGTGAGCCCTGCTGGCCGTCTGGGGACTGGTAGCCATCGATCTCCGTGGTGAACCCATCTTGGGTGTGGCCGGTTTGCTGGCGGTTACGCGTCCACGACCCACCACGGAGTGTCACGTCGACGGGCGTCGGGACGTTCCCTTGGTTGTTGATGGTGAGGGCGGTGGTTGCTTGTTGGCCGGAGAGACGCGTACTTTCAGTCCGGCGCGTTGTCTTGCTGTCGGGGGTGAGCGTAATCGTTGGTGTCATCGGGAGATTCCCCAAGAGCTCGAACGCGGCTGTTGAGGACGTAGAGCCTTGCTTGGTGATGGTCTCGGAGGTGGGCGTGCTCGTGAGGTTGATGGTCGCGTCCGGGGGCGTGTTGCCGTTGAGTCGTAGGAAGCGGGGCGCGTTGGGGGTGACCGAGAGTTGCTTGGGGTCGCTGGATTGGACGCCAGCCAGCGTAATGGTGGTTGAGTTGGCGTTCTCGGGGCTTTGGAAGCGAATGCGACCGGTCATGTCCGAGCCGGTGCCCGTGAGTGTGATGGGGTTGGCAGCACCGCTGTCGGGCATTACGATGGAGAGTTTGTTCTGGGCGATTGTGCCGTCGCTGCCCTCGATATAGACGGCGTGGTCGGGGCTGCCGTCGACGGTGAGGTCGCCGTTATAGTCTGCGGCGAGAGTGACTGGTGGGGTGGAGAGGCCTTGGTACGTGGCTTGGAGCGTGTGGGTGCCGGCTGAGAGATGGTTGTCGAACGAGTACGTGCCGTCCGCGCCAGTTGTTACTGACTGGCCGGTACTGGTGATGGTGACGGTGGCACCGTCGATAGGGTCGCCCTGTGCGTCGCGGACAGCGCCATGCAGCGGGTCTTTGTCAGTTGGAATGGTGTAGCCGTCGTCGGGCTGATTCGTCCCGCTGCCGGGGTTGTCGTAGATAGGGCCGGTTGTTCCATCGCCACCGGTCGGCGTCTGATACCCGCCACCATTAGTCGAATCATCACCGCCGGTCGGCGTCTGGTACTCCCAATCGGTCGTTCCGTCTCCACCACTGGGGTTGTCGTAGATATCACTTCCACCGCCGCCGCCACCACTCCCGCCGCTGCCGTCGTTGGTCGTGGTGTTGTACGTCCACTGGGTACCGTTCGTGGACGTGGTGGTCTGGTTTTCGGGCGACCACCCGGGCAGCCCGGTTGTCGTGTTGTTCGATCCGTTGAACTGGAAGGTGTTTGCGTCGGTTGGGTCGTATGCGAGATAGGAGTCGAGGACGTCGCGGGCGACGCCTTGGCTACGATAGTAGTAGGCACCGTTCGAAGGTCCGGTGGGGGTGAGGTACTGGGTGCCATCATAGATGTAGTAGTTACCGTTGGCGGTCTCGTAGATGGTCCAGCCGTCCTGTGAGTAGACTTCGGTGCCGCCACGTGGGGCGTCGGTTTGGGCGGACCCGCCGCCGAGGACGGGGCCGAGCATGGTGGGGATGACGACGAACATGAGGATGACGGCAAGGATGCCGGTGGCGTACGCGATTGCTCGCGTAGGCGGGTTACGAACGATGGTGGGGATGGTGAGTGAGACGCCACCGAGCGACCATTCCGGGGGTGCTAACTGCTGTTCGACTTTGTCGGGTGGGACGCGTTGGTCGCAGTTGGGACACCGCGTACCGTGAATGAGTTTTTGGCGAGGGTCGTCATGGCGATCCGCGAAGGCGTCGAAGCGGTCGAGGCCTTCGGTGTGGCAGGAGGGACAGACGAGTTCCGCGCGGGAGCGGGCGTTCCGACCGGCGTGAGTGGTGGGCATGGGCGTGGGTATTCCCCTATTATTGCATATGTGTTATGCCGTCAACTAATTCCCAAATTTGAGAAAAACCTCTGGTAAATCCCCGCTCCTATTACTCCCAAACTGGCCCGAAAAACGCTCTCAGATGCCCTATTTACGCACTCGAACCCAAGTACTGCTCCTCCCACTCATGGCGTTCACGAACAGCCTCTCGGCCTTGCTCAGTCAACCGATACTCGTTCAGGCGGCTTCCTACCTCTCGCTTATCAACGAATCCCTCGTCTGCAAGTTTATTCAGATTCGGGTAGAGCTGTCCCGGATTGATATCTGGGCCGTGGGCGTCGTCGAGCTCGTCGCCAATCGTCGTGCCGTGTGGGTCATCGAGGCCGGCGATGACGAACAACAAATCCCGTTGGAACCCTGTTAAATCGAACATACTGTGTTATCGTAGAATATCCCGTAAGTGCTTTTCCGCCGCTATGCGGAACCCTCACACACTCGAAAACGAATCCTGCATCTCGACTACAGTCCTCGTCGACGCCACCCGCGGGCCCATTCCCGCGATCAGTCGTTCGCAGGGATGGTGATGGTTTTCTGGCCGGCGCGTTCGAGCGCCAGCACGCCATTCCCGTTGTCGTCAGTGCCAGCGTAGACAGCGACCTCGGGCGGGTCCTCGCTGTCGATTTCCTCACGAGTGATGCTCAGGTCGTCGAGGACTTCGTCGGGGAGCGTTAACTGGAGTGTACGTCCGCCAGTGCCAGCATGGAGGATGGTACGCTTGATTCGATGGCTCGCGTCTTCATGGAGGAGCAGGATAACGCCGCTTTGTGTGTTCTTGGGGTCGACGTAGAGGGCATCATGGTCTTGGAGGTTGGCGGCCTTGATGGCTTTCGTGACGCTGATGAGGGGGGACCAGTTTGCGCCACCCTGCTTTTTGCGAATGGGGGCAGTTTGGATTTCTTCGAGCTCGACAGTGCGTGATTCCACAGTCATATCCTACTAGTAGTTACTTTGTAGATACTATGGGTTAAGTCTTACGCCCCACTCCCCATCCAAGAACTCTTTTAACACCACCAACCATACTCCTCAACTGGGGGACTTCAAAACCACCGCCATAGTGGTTCGCACCTACCCCCCATTCACTCATACACTCCTCTAGGCTCGGAAATCCGCTAGCTTTAGCTCTCCCTGCAAACTCTGGTACTGAGCTCTCCAGCTACAGTGTACAAAATCGGCAAAGACGCCTCTACCACGAAAACGAGACACGACAACCACAGTGCAACGACAGAACGGCCAACGCTACGGCCCTCGACACTCCATGAGCCTCTGGTGCGAGTCTGGCCGGCGTTGGCCGTCCGGTAGTTACGCGTCCGGAGTCTTTGATGCTGTGGTCTCCTGGACGTCCTCGATGAGCTCGTCTGGGACTGCGACCGTGTCCAGATCGTCGATGGGTCGCAACGCGACCACGCCTTCGGCCGCGTAGACGGCAATCCGACGTCCTTCTGCGTCCGCCGGGTCGAAGTCCCAGACGGTGTCGAAGTCAGTGGCTGGGATAGTGTACCGGCGCTTATCTTCGCGAATGCGGCGGGCGTGTGGGTCGCTGCGGCCGTCGATCTTCTCGGTGGTCGCGACGGCGAACAGCGTTCCGCCGTCGATGTCGTAGATGAGCGAGCCGTACTCGAGGAGGCTCGCTCTGTCGCGTGCGGGGGCGGACGCCCATGTGACGGACCGTTCGCGGTCGACGTGCAGTGTCGCGACGTCGACGAGCTCAAGTTGTGTCATCGGTGGGTGGGTAGCATTCGGTCGGTGGTCTGGTTTTGGATGAGTTCATCATCCGCCGCTTATCGTAACAATATGCAGGAATGCACTTATAGTTAATGAAATGCGCCATTAGTCGGGTTTAGGTTAGTCGGTGTCTTCACTCGCAGCCTCTATGATGGCTTCCGCAGCCCGGCTAATCGTATCCATGCGCTCGCGAATCTCACTCGTCTCCTCGCCCGCCCACCCCGCGAGATAGAAGCGCGAGCCTTCGACATCCAGCCCGAAGTACCGACCGACGACATACGCGACGGCCTCGGCCTCGACCTCCCGGCCGGCCCTCGTCGGCGTCTCCGAACCACTGTGGAGGTAGGCGTGGGCAAGCTCGTGGGCGAGGTCGCCGGCCGCCGCGGCCGGCGCGCGGTCCTGAATCTCAATCTCGGGCGGACTCGCGCTCGTATCCGCGACCGCCTTCGCGTCCCGCGACCACTCCACGGGGTCCACCACGGCCACCTCATAATCGAGGGTGTCCGCGGCGTCCATCAACTGCGCTAACACGCTCTCCGCGTGGTCCTCGTCGTCCGCGCGAGCGTCGACGTTCGGGGACTCCGGCAACGGCTCGCCCTCCGTCTGGGACACGTCGAAGACCATGCCCGGCCGGAACCCGACGACTCCCTCGTTCCACTCGTCGGGGTCGCCCTCCTCGTGGTTGTCGCAGTCGACTCGGCTGTGGTAGCTTGGGGAATTTCCGCACTCGGGGCATTTGTCCGTAATAATGGGGCAGCGAATCCAGATTGCGGAACTGCCGGATTTGACTGAACGGCCAAGGTCGTTCCACGTACTCATTGAGGCGACGCGGGTGGCGTCGGACTTCTGGAGCTTGATGAGCAGCGCGTTGCGGCTGCTGTAATCGTGGAACTGCGCCATCGTGTCCAGCCACTCGCGGAACGTCTCGGAGTCGCGTGCGGACTCTGTGGCGTCTTGCAGGTCCTCGACCCACTCGTTGAGTGCGTCGGTCATGTCGTCGTTGCGCGTGTTCTTGTCGCTGAGGTCCAGCGACTGGGGGACGCTGTCGTCGTTGTGGGTGGTTTTGAGGTCGGTGAGTGTGGTTTGTCGGGCGTCGTTCGGTGAGTATGCCATAGTGATTCGCACCTATATCTACAATGTAGCTACTAGGACTTAAACCCAACGGAACAAACTCAGCAAAACACCACTAAAACGGCCTGATAGGCGGGAAAACGGCGTTTAGGCGCGCTTCACTTTGGCGTCCGTATGCTCGCCAAGCCGGGGGTCAACATCGAGGCTTGGGGCGTCCGGGACGCGGCGGAGACCGAGCGCGAACCGCGCACGACGGAGGTGCTTGCATCCACCGGCCGGGTCGCGGTGTTCGGCGTCGGGACAGCCACACAGTCCATCGCGGAGGTCCACGGTGTAGCTACTGCCGCTTTCTGAGACTGCCGTAACCATCGTTTCGCCGTCACCGTGGCCGGCGTCGGGGAGGATGGTGATGTATTCTTCGAGGGCGCGGCGGGTTCGTTTCTCAAGGTCGGGGGTCTGTTCGTCGGCGGTGCTTTCGGGGGTGTGTTGTGCGGTTGCCATAGTGATTCGCACCTATATCTACAATGTTGCTACTTGGCCTTAAACCCAACGTAAACAACCGGATAACCACCATTAAGTGCTTTCCTACACACTGTTACGATAGGGGCGAAAGCCCCTCGACACTCCATGAGCCTCGAACAGTCGCAGTCTCGACAAGCCGAACAGACAACACAAGCAACCCGCACCCAGCGCGCCCGCCTCGAATGCCTCACGCGGATGCTCTCGCGGTGTGGCTTCGTCCGCTCGCACGACCTACGACTCAACGCGGACAACGAAATTGCGGGGCACCTCAAGGCTCCTGCCCGTCTGCTCCGGCAATCCCTCGCTCCCGTTCTGAAGGCCCGCCAACTCTCCTACACAACTCTCGACCAACCCGGTGAGCCGCGCGGGACCGACAGCGTGGTGACTGTCCGCGTCTTTGAGACGCCGTAGCCGGCACTCCTCGCGGGCCTCGACCACCGCGGCCGGCGTACTCGCCCCGCGGCGACCGCGCCGATAGCGCCGGCTACCCCTGACAGCCACGGCGCGGCCCCACAGTCGCCGTCAGAACGTCCGCGGGCGCGGCCGGCGGTTGCTGACACTCCCTCCTAGAAATTCCTCTACGTTCGCACGGTCACGGGAGCGGCCTCGACGACGCCAACCCCAGTTTCTTCACCGCGCCGGCTCGCGTTCCCGGCGGGCGGGCTGACTGCGTTCGAGGACGACACTCGACTGCTGGCGTTCGGCCGGGGGTCGGAGTTCGTGTTGAAACTGAGGAGTCGATGACTACGATGCTGGCTGGGGGTCCCGGTGGCCGGGAGACGACGGAGGGTCCGGGTGAGTCGAGTAGTGGGGGTTCGGGGTGGTGTTGGAACTGGGGAAATCCGGGGCGGGTATCGGCAGGCTCGGGTGTCCGGTGGCGGTGGCGGTGGGCTGTGCGGGGCGGTGGAGAGGGAGACGGGGGTGTGGGCCGTCGAAGAAGAGCGGTGCGGTGCGGTGTGGGTTGTCGAGGAAGAGCGGTACGGTGCGGTGCTGTGCGGTGGAGAGGAAGCTGGTTGGTTGGTTGTCGAGGAAGAGCGGTGTGGTGCTGTGTGGGTTGTCGAGGAAGAGCTGTCCGGTGCTGTGTGGTGCTGTTCGGTGCTGTGCTGTCAGTTGCTTCGGTCGGATTTTCGGGAGCCTGTCGCCCTGATGTGACCCCCAGCAGTGCTGTTGCTGACTGGATACCCGGAGTGGTGGTCCTCGATGACGGAGTCGGTCTCGGAGAAGCCCGGACCCCTAGTGGTGCTATTGCTGGCTGGATACCCAGCCCGGTCGTGGTGGACGTCGAAATTCTCGATGGAGTCGGACCCCCAGACTGGGCGCTGCTGGTGAAGCCTGCTGGAGTGCTATTGTATCCTTCTGTGAGAAGCTAGTGCCGGGCCGGACCCCCGGAATTGGTCGTGGAGACCAAGGCCTCCTGCTGTCGGGACTGGTACAGCAGTCCTAGTGCTGTCGCTGTAGTGAACTCACTATCCAGAACCCTACTCGATTCTATTCTCTTTCTTCCTTTTCGGAGATCGTCGACGCCGCCGCTGCCAGCCACCTCACTCACCCTGTTCCTCTCACTCACCTCATTCATCTTCTTCTCTCATTGGGGACTCCTCTGCTGGGACTCGCTTCGCTGTTCCTCTCTCTTCTGCTCTCGCTGTTCACTGCTGGCTTCACCTCGGCTCTCACCTGTTCCTCTTTGAGGTTTCTCCCAGTGGACACCCCAGACTCTATCGCTCATCTCTTAGCCTGTTCACGGCGCTGCTGGACACCCCCACTCGGAGACACACTCGGACTCCCTCAATATCTTCGCTCTACTGGAACCCCTCACTATCCTGAAACACCACTAATTCAATCCACCCTCACTCACTCGGGTATCCACACTCTACACCTATACTGGGGGTCAAATCAGGGTATTACTGACGTAGTCTGAGATTGACCGTCAATACACGTCAAACTTGACCATCAAATTTGGTGGTAGCATTTTTGACGGTCAAATAATACGCCGTCAATTGTCGTAAACTCTTTTTAGGGAGCAGATTATTGATAGTTCCAATGGTAGCCTCATCACCCAGCGAGATACTTCCAGAACTCGACCAGAAATCACAAGACCTCCTCGCCGCTCTCGCAGACCTCGAACCCAGCACGGAGACTGTCACCACCTCGGACCTCATCGAGGCAACAGGCATCAGCCGCCCCCAGATTCACTATCGGCTCAACGAGTATCTGGAGCCCTACGGCCTCGTCGACACCCATCAACCCACAAGTGAAAACCCGGGGAAAGCACCACCGAAGGAAATCGCATCGACTGACCGCGGCCGCGATGTTGTCGACAAGCTCGATTCCCCAGCCGGGGACACCGATATTGGTGACCGCCTCACCCGGCTTGAAGAACAGATGGACGCGATTCAGTCAACGGTTCAGGATTTAGAGGGACAGTCCTCGGCCTCGGGCGATTCCGAAGTGGACGCTGACCTAGACGCGGTCCAAGAACAGATCGGCTCGCTCGCGATGGAGCTAGAAGACCTCAAAGAGGACCCGCTGTTTCAAGACGGAGTTCGAGCAGAACTCGACGCAGTGCGGACAGGAACGCTCGCGATACGCGACTACCTCTTTGAAGTACAAGGCGCGGAAGATGAGATCGTCGAGCGGTCGAAGCAATATCAGGACGAGATTAAGCTACTCAGCGCCACAGGCGAGGATTAACTCGGAGAGAACACGCCCCAAACATCGTCTTCATCTTCCTCGTCGTCTTCGGCTACGTCGCTGTCACTCGCTTCCTCCTCGACGTCGTCTGTTTTGTCCTCCTGTTCGTCGCTACGGTAGGCTTCCTTGTTTTCGACAGTGGACGCTGCTGGGTCGTCGTCGGCCTCAGATTGGTCGCTGTGGCCCTGTTCATCGGCCGCCACCCCAGCCTCGACGCCTCGCCCTTCGCTATCGCCAGCCGCCTCTGAGTCGGCCGTCGACGGCTGTCTCTCCACCGACTCCTCGCCGCGGTCACTACTCGTTTCCGTCGCGCCGTCGACGCCCGCTACATCCGTTCCCGTGGTGGTCTCCTCGGGGGCGCTGGTTGGCTCGGGCGCGTCCCGGTCCTCGGAGAACAGCGGCCGAATCTCGCCCTGCTCGTACAGCATCGGCTCGCTGTACTCGGGGTTGTCGTCGTCGGGGAACACGACGAACACGAAATCATCCGGCGTCGGCTCTCGCGGGAATTCGTTCTCTGGGATGAACGGTGCGTAGAGGTCCTGCCACTCCTCGCGGAGCTCTTCGAGCGACCCATACGGCCCGTATCGCTCCTCACCGGCCTGCACAATCCACTCGTCGCTGTCGGTCTTCGTCCGATACGCCGTGACTTCCGGCGGTGACGGGACGTCGGCTGCCCCAGCACTCGGGAACCGGGCTGCCTCATAGCCATCCTTCGCCACCGCCACGATATCTCCACTGCTCTCGTGCCACACCAACTCGCTATCCGACGCCGGCCGCACTGCATAGGTGTCCTCGCCCAACTGGAACTTCGACGTCTTGTTGTAGAACGTCCGCTCGCCGTTCTCGTCGACGTCCCTAACGCATGTGATAGTGTTGTAGTCGATTTCGCCGCCGTCGATGTCGTAGATGATTTTCTCCCCACGACGCGGCCAGTACGTGAACTCGTGGCCGGAGGCCGTCGCGTCCTTACAGGTGAACACACAGAAGCGGTCGCCCTCGATAGCCTTCCGTAGGTTCGTGAGCGTCTGCATCGGCTTACTAATCGTCGACGTCTCCGCCTCAATCGCAACATCATGCGCCCCGGCGAGCTCGTACAGCTCCGGGTATTCACGCTCTAACTCCGCCTCAAGCTCGTGGGCTTCCGCCATCGTCTCGGCATCTGCGAGCGGGTCGATGGGGAGGTCCGCAACCCCGTCCGGCAGTTCCTCGCCCTCCTGTGTCGGCAAGTGTGTGAGCGCCCCCAGCCGTGTGAACGCACGGAACGACTCCTGCAGTATGTACCGATGGTCGTCGCCTCCGCCAGAGGCGGAGGAACCCGTGTCTGCACTAAAGACACGGGTACGGCCCTCGGGAGTGAGGCCGACGACGACTTCCCCGGAGCGCCGGCCGCGCTTCACGGTCGCTAATTCCTCGTAGACGTTGCTCAACTGCGACTGGTAGCCCGTATCCCCCAGCCGCTTCTCGACTTCTTCCGTCGCAAGCGCGGCCTCCACCAGCGTCTCCTCGTCCTCGTGCTGGACTTGCGCAGCGTAGACGCCTTCCAATATCGTGTCTGTGGGGAGGGCGTCGACGTCGACGCCGTCGCCATCGAGGGCGGCCGCATCTGGATTCATGTCGGCGGCTGGCGCTGCGGCAGGGTCGACAGCCTCGTTGTAGTCGCCGTACTTGAGCTCGCGTTGAATCTCCGCGTCCGAAAGCGGGTCCGCTCCCCATCTATCCAGAGAGTCCCGAATTACCTCACGGACGTCTTCCTCCGACCGAAGTGGTGGGTAGGGAGCGAAGTTCTTGAGATTCACCGGCTCGGACTCGCGGCCGCCATCTAAGGGGATTTTCGTCCACGTCCGGTAGTAGTTCGTGTCCATCAGGTCGCTGGCGCTGTAGCCGTCGAAGCGCCGCATCAGAATCCCCGCATCATCCCCACCGGGCGTCCGCATCGCCAGCAGCGTGTTACAGTTGTTCTCCATCGCCCGCATGACGCCCTCGTGGTCTTGCTCAATCTGACCCGGATACTGCGTCCCCAGCGTGACTGACAGCCACATCGAGCGCGCCCGCACCAGCATATCCTCAATGGCGAGGTTGTCGTTGGCGACCTTCTCGAACTCGTCTACTTGCAGGAAGTACGGCTTCGTCTCCCGCTCGGGGTTACGGTCTTGGCGCTTCTTCGCGCTCCACAGGTTCCGCAACACCGACAGCGAAATCATCTGGTGGATGTCTTCGGAGTCGACAGGGATTCGCACCAGTAGAATCAGGTCGTTGTCGACGATCTCGTCCCAGTCTATCGTCGACTCCCGACGCGCGATGATTTTCCGAACGATAGCGTTCTCCACCCACGCTTTGATACGCTTCGTGAGCGGGCGGAGGTCGTCGTCGTCCATCTCCGCAATCTCCATCAGGAACTCCTTGAGGTAGGGGTCGTCAACTTCCATCGCGAAGTTAGCGCGGCGCTCAGCGTTCAACAGCACGAAATACATATCGATAACGCTGTACTTCGCCGACGGGTCACCGTCCGGGTCAAGCGAGATTTCGGCGTTGTGGCGGAGCATCGCCCGCCCCATCGACTCGGTGACCGCCTGCATGTTCACGCCCCAGTATTCGTCGTTGTCGAAAATCGCGACCAGATTTTCTAGTCGGCTCTCAATTTCCTTCTCGCGGCGAGTTTCGTCCTCGATGGCGGGCATATCCAGCATATTGATGCCAATCGTCTTCTCGAACTCCGGCGAGCCGGGTTCAAGGAGGATGACGTCATCGAGACGATGTTCGGGAAGCTGCTGGAGCAGTTCTATCGTGTCGCCGCTGGCCTTCGGGTCGATATTACAGAAGCCGTGGCCGGCGTAGGCGTGCTGGACGGCCTTATTCTGGAGTTGGGTTGTCTTCCCAGCGCCGGTTGTGCCGCTCACCCAGAGATGCCGGCGGAGCGCCGGGAAGCGGATGGGGGCTTCGCGGAAGCCGTTGCGGGCGGTGTCGTCGTACCCAATCCAGAGCGGCCGCTCTGGGTCCTCGGCTGCCCGCTCGAACATCCGGCGGGCTTTCTCACCGGCAACTGGCCCCTCGTCGCGAGTGTTTGCGGTGACTTCGTACTGGCCGGCGCGCTCGACGTCCTCGATGTTGACTGCGTAGTGGTCGCCGGTCAACGACTCCTGCTGGGGGTCCGGCTCAGATGCTGTCGCGTCCTGAGCGAAGGCTTCGGCGGCTGCCTCGCCGTCGTCGGGTTGGTCGATGAATCGCTGGTCCTCGTCGTCGTCGCTACCGAACCCGAACATGGTCATCGGCCTCCATCATCGGCGGCCGCGTCACTCGCCCACCCAGTCTCGACGTCTCCGTCCGCCTGCGGCGATGTCGCCATTCCGCTCGTGTTCGCTTCGTCTTTCGAGGCTTCGGCGGCGATCTGGGAGCCGGACTGCGTGGACTTCCACGGAATCTGTGGCACCTCAATCTCGCGGTTGGGGATGTGGGCGAGGCCGGCGACCTCGTCGATGCTGAGAATCATGCCGCGGTCCTGCCACTTGCGCTCGAACATTTGGGCGAGCAGCCGCTGCATTTCGGCGTCGGACGCCTCGACGGGGTGGTGGTCTAGGCCCTGCTCGGAGGTGGCGTTATAGTATTTCGCGAACATGGAGGCGATACCACGGGCGCGCTCGCGGGCCTCACGGGGCTGTGGTGAGGCTGCGAGGACGCGGACGTTGACGTGGAAGCCCTGTTCGCCGCGCTGCTGTTCGACAATCTTGGCGGCCTCCTTGTCCTTGCTACTGCTGTCGCGTTCTTCGAGCTCGCGAATGCCGAGCCAGAACAAGGGGTCTTTGAAGCCCGTGACGCTGCCGGAACGAAGCTCGGTGGCAACGTCGCCTACGGATTCGCCGTTCGGGCCATTCTCGGTCCAGTCCTTCGGGGCGGGTTTGAAGATGACTTGGACGACGGCCAGCGAGTCGTCGAGGGTGAGCATTTCGCCCATGATGTCGCTGTAGGGGTCGCCGTGCTGGAAGCCCTCGGCGTTGTGATGGCGAATCGGGAGGAACGTGTGGCGCTCCTCAGAGAGGCGGGCGGCGGCGACGTGGTCGTTGGGGCGGAGTTCGGGGAACGCTTGGCCGCTGGTTCGTGGGGTGACCTCGGAGTTGGTGTAGGTGTTGGTAGTACGACGCTGGAAGCGGTCGCTGGCGCGTTCGTTGGCGGCGTAGAGGCGGAATTTGAACTCGCCACGGTCGAACCAGAGTTCGAAGGCGTGGGCGGGACTGGCGTTTTCACCGTCGCGGATACGGACGTCGTGGAGGGCTTGGAGGAGGTTTGCGCCGGCGTCGATGCCGTCGTTGTCTTGGTAGGGATGGATTTCGAGGAGTTGGCCGGGGATGCTCTCTAGGGGGACGTTGTACGTGGTTTGGAGGGGGTAGGTGTCGTATTGTTTGGCTTCGCGGGAGTTTCCGTCGAAGAGGAGGCTCATGGCAGGTGTCACGGAGGGCATCCACTTAGGAATTGTCAGTAGTTCGGGTAATCTTCAAATCTTATAATTAACAGCTCGGGGAAATGTCCGCGGCGGCATCCACCGGCCACCCCTCGTCTTAACCAACACGCCGGCCTCCACCCCCGCCTGTGTTGGTTAAGACGGCTGGATGGCGACCCACTCACCGGAAGAAAGCCACCGAACGAACCAGAGCTAGCCGCTGGCCGTGAACCAACCAGTAGAAACCGCGTTTCGCGGGTTAATCCTGCCCGAATTCCGTTCGCCGAGCGTGACAGTACGCACGACCGCCATTCCGAGTGGGCACATACGTCCGCTCGACACCGTCCGGGCCGGACTGGTTGAGGTACCCGAATTCGGTGAGGCGTCTCAACGCCCGATAGATTGTCTGAGTGCTCGACGACTGCCCCAGACGCTTCGCACGCTCAACAATATCCCGGCCATTCGGCTCCCGACTCGCGCCTAACTGCAAGGCAGCGACGAACGTGTCTCGTTCGACAGCGGTCAACTGCCGGAAGACGGGGATGACCGCCGACGTAGCTGGCGGCAGGTTATTGAGGAACGGCTGATGGTGGGGAGGCGATTCGTCCGGGGTCTGCGCATGTTGTAACGGCATCTGTCATCATCTCCGTTAGGCGTCCGCCGTCACCGAATCTGGTTCCACCCAGACGTCGACGGCCTTCAACCGCTGCTCGAAACTCTCGCGCTCTTCACGGAGGTCTTCAAGTCGGACGGGTGTTTCAGGACGGGTGCGGGTGCTGGCAGCGTTTGCCATAGTGTGGTGTAGAGCACCCAACACTATAAATATTGATAAAGTAAAATACGATGTTAAATACGGAATCGGGTGGATTGTAAAGGACAAAATCAATATTCTCAGGCGGAAAACCCGCCACATACTGTGGCACACGAACTCAATCCTGCAGACGAACGCATCCTACGCGAACTCCAACACGGCGTCAGAAACCCAAGCTGGCTCGCCGACGAACTCGACTACTCCCGTCAATACGTCCACCAACGACTCCAACTCCTCGTCGCCGCCGACTACGTCACCGATATCGGCCACGGCCTCTACGAACTCAACCGCCTCCCCAACACCCTCCAAGACCAAGACTAACACGCTGACGCCATCCCGCGGTCGTCCTGTCACGGTCAAATCCCCTCCCACGGCGGCCAGATATCCAAATCCAGCATCCGGTCGAACATATACACGGGCAACCAGAGAATCAACGTCGCCAACACCAACCGGAACAGTATCTGGAGATTCCCCCCGAACGACAACGGCGGCGAGAACGACGCTGACGACGACGTATATGCTGGATTCCGCTTCCAGAACGGCGCTGACTCATAGCGCGCATGCAACCGCCGCTCCCGCCGGTCAACCGTTACAATCGCTACTCCTGCCGCATTCGTCTCTACTGACGTCCCCGCGACAACCACACGCCCGCCGTAGCCCGCCGTCATCACCGGCGTCCCCGTCTCATCCGTCAACTCAACGCGCACCCGGAGCGTCGACGACGTCGAATTAATGACTTCCGCCGCTAACGACGTATCTCGCGTCTCCACAGTCGTATAGAACGCCGGACTCAACTCTCGTGACGTGCCCGCAACCAACCCCTGCACCGTCACTTCATCGGGCGCAAACTCGGGGTATCGAACGGCAATCTGTGAAGACACGTTAAACGACTGCTCGGGCGTCGTTAGCGAAACGTTCGCTGGCAGGGCTGGCGTTGACTGCTGTTCGCCTTGACTCCCCAACAGGTCACCCTGTGGGCCAGTCCACGTGTCGGTTGTGAGCTCGGCTTGCTGCGTCGACGGATACGCGTACACCTGCAACGGCTGTGCTGGCGACTGTGCGGTCTCCGTCCCGTCCGGCGTTGATTTCGTGAGCGTATCCCACTCCGTATCCCGGCCGCTGTAGAACTGCCAGACGCCTCGAACAGAGGCCTCGCCCGGAAGTGACAGGCCCGCCCACGGGTGGTTTTGCTTCGTGACAATTCCCATATCGCCGTCGGGATACTGGGTTACGTAGCCGGTCGACAGCAAACTATACTGCTCGACCACGCGAGCATCCTCGACAGTCACTGACTCCGTAATCTCACTGCGAGTCGTCTCCCAGTGGCACTCGTTGTCGTCGTTACAGACTCGGACCTTCACCGTCTTCTGCACGTCAATCCGAATCCTCGTCTCCACACCCAGCGAGTGCGGGCCAGCCTGCAATCCCTGATACTGGATTCTGACAGCGGTATCACTCTCTGCCTCCCCCAGCACGCGTGCTCCCGAAGTCGCGCGAATCGATTCCATCTCGGCCGCCTCAAGGTCGTAGTACACACGCCGGTCACCACTCCGGTCGTCGTCCGGGAGGTCAACGCGGTAGTCCGCCGTCGCGAGAATCGTCCCATTCGACGGCACGTATAGTGGTTGCTCCCCGCCGCCGGTCAGCGCGCGCGTACTCGGCTGAATCGCGAAAATCCGAGCATACGCGTCCGTAATCCAGCCGCGGTCACTCGACGACGTCTCCGTCCCGGCTGGATAGACCGACGTCTGCCGGCCGGTCTCCGGGAATTCCATGACGTCATTCCGGTTCCAGACCTCGACCTCGCGTGGTGGCTCCGCGTACGGAACGTCCGTCGCATTCGTGAGGTCGTGGATTGCCGTCGTGTTCTGGCTACTCGATAGGTTTCCGTCCTCGTCGTGCGACCATAATGGGTAGAACTCGCTGGCGTTCAACCCGTGGTCGGGCTCTTCCGGCGGGTCCGCTGCAACGGGAGTGGCAACAAGATAGAGTCCAGTCAGAATCAGCACTACCGAAAGCACGACTGCAACACGACTACTGGCCATCATCGTCGCTCCCGCGATGCATATCTCCGAATAAGTCCTTCAGGCGGTCCTCTGACTCGCTTCCGTCTTCCCCGCTGCTGTCTTCGTCGTCTGCAAGGTCCAGCGCCTCCGAGATAATCTTCTCAAGGTCGGGACCAGAACGCCGAATCTCGCCTTGGTCGACAATGACCTCCTCGCCGTCGTTGCCGACCGCGCGGATTTCCGGCACCAACTTCTCCGGCGCTACCTCGACCTCAACCTCTCCACTGTACTTCTCAAGGAGTTGTTCGCGAATCTCGCGGACCTCCCGCGGCACGACTTCATCCTCCTGCATTCCGGGGAGTGCGGCGCGCACGCCCTCGTCCGGGTCCAAATCAATCACAGCGGCTTCCTTGTTGTTCGCGCTGATGTGGACCGGATACCAGCCTTCGTCCGCCACGCCAAAGGCTGCTTCCGAGTAGCCGCGTTCCTCGTCGCCCGGTGTCGCCGTCCGCACGAACTGGGCTTCCGTCTCATTCATCCCAACTTTGGCGGCAACCTCGTTATCCAGGCCTTCCGTGTGGAAGAACAGCTTGTGGTCGCACTGGTCAGCAATCGCTTCAGCCTCCTCGTGCTGGAAGAACTCGTCGACGGTCTGCGTGATGAACTGAATACTGAGGTCGTAGTGCCGGGAGTGCCGCACCGCCTGCTCAAGGAATTCCAGCGCGGCTTTATCCCGCATGATGTAGCGGGCCTCGTCAATCGCGAAAATCACCTGCTTGTCCGTCTGCTTCGCCCGCTCATACACCGCCGAGAACAAGAGGTTCATCATCAGCCCGAGGCCGCCCCGGGACTCCTGCTGCTGGAGGTCCAACCACACCACGTCCTCATCCTCAATATCGAACTGGGACTCCTCTCCGAGGTTCGCCAGCGCGCCACCTTCCAGGAACGGCTCCATCGCGAGCAACAGTTCAGCCGCGCGCTGCTGTTCCTCCTCAGTCACCTCTTGTGCGGCATTCAGAACCTCCTCAATGGTCTCCTCGTCGTCGATGATGTCTTGGATGATGGAGTGCTCCTCGACGTCAGTCACCATCTCAAGGAGAATCGGGATGACGTCCTCGCGGATCGTCGGAGACTGGCGAGCGTGAGTATCGGGGTCATCGAGGTCGACGCCGCGCTCGTGGTAGGCGGTGCGGAGCGCACGCTGGAGCGTCGTCCACTTCTCGCCGAGCTCCTCGCCGCGCATGTCGAAGAACGACTCGAAGAAGGATTTGAGGTCCTTCATCTTCGCTGTCCCCAGATTCACCTGTGCATTCTCTTTCACGCTCTCGGGCGGTTCCTTGATTTCCAGTGGGTTGAGCGCGAAGTCACCACCAACGACAATCTGCTGGCCGTCTAACGCGCTGTTGAGGCCAGCAAACCCGCGGAGTGGGTCCAGCATGATGACAATCGTGTCATCGTCGTAGAGCTTGTGCCGAAGCAAATGCAGCTTCGTTGAGAAGGACTTCCCCGCCCCAATATTCCCGATAGTGAGCATGTTGTACCCGCGGTCGTGACTGAAGCGGTCGTAGACAATCGGACTGGAATTCTCTGCGTGGATGCCGATAGGAATGCCTTCATCCTGAATGAGCGTCCCGCTGCTGAACGGGAGCATCGCCCCAATTGCCCCTCCCATCATCGAGTGCTTCTTCCCGAGCTCATCCTTCGCGATAGGCGACGTCGACCGCAGGGCGCGCTCTTGGTCTTTCGTCTTCAAAACCGGCCGCAGGCCATTCTCTGCCAGCGTATCCTCCAGTTGGTCGCTCACCCGGTCAAGCTCGTCTTCCGTTTCTCCAGAGACGGTGACGTACATGGAGACGTCAACAAACTCGGCGTTGGTGTCGCGGATCGCGTCCCGCATCGACTGGTAATCCTGGAGTTTTCGGTCAACGTCCCGTGCCTCAATCGTCTGGCCGTCGTCGGCAAGGAGTTCGTATTCGGATTCAAGGTCGCGAATGCGGCCTTTGAGGTCTGCAAGCGCCTTTGGAGACGCCATCGGCTCGACATGGAGGGAGATATCGAAATCGAGGCCGGGCTGACTGAAGAGACCACGAAACGCGCCGTCTGAGAGGCTGTCCGGCCACCCATCAATAAAATATGACCGCGTATAGGCGTCATCAATGCGGAGGTGTTCGTAGTGGTTCTCGTCTTCGATGATGTGCTGTGGAGCCAACTCGGCTAGCTGGCGTTCCTCAGGGTCGTCAAGCGCCTGCAACTCGCCGTCAGTAATCTTTGTCAGACTATCTGTATCAGCGTCTGTCTCCGTATTATCGTCCAGTGACGGGGCGGGTTCGACCTCGGTGTCGGTTGCGGTGTCGTCGCTGAACCCGGAGTTGGACGCGATAAGTCCGGCTTTCCGCGCAAGCACGAACCCCACAACGACGAGAATGAGGGCTGCGACTGCACTGCCCGCGACGATGAGGGGGTTACTCGTGTCGACGGCCGGGAGTGCTGCGATAAGGGGGCTGGTATTGAGGGGCATTACTGGGGGTCCTCCGTGGTGGGTTGATTTCGCGTGGTGATGCCGTTCGTTTCGAGGTTGTCCGCCCGGTCGACGTCTTCGCGATGGTAGGCGTGGGCGATAAGCTGGGCGTGCTCGACCGCGTCGACGCGAGTGGCGTTGATATCCGTGATTTCGCGGAAATGTCCACGGACGGATGCGAGGCGGTCATATAGTGTATCTCGTTGGCGGCCGCGAAGAACCGTATCCACGGTGTCCGCGTCGTCTGTACTGATGAGGCGGCCGAGAATCGGCCACTCCGCAAGTTGGTCCGTGAAGCCGGCCGTCCGTCGCGACGACTCGACCTCCTCGGGGCGGACGGGAACGATAACGTAGAATTCGGTGACGCGCGTGCCTGTCTCAGTGAGGCGTCCCGGATACCAGTTCAAGAACTCGGTGAGGAGTTGCCCGAGGACGGGTTCGTTCTGGACGTCGTCGTCCGACCGGCGTGCCCGGTATGGTTGGAGGAAGTGGTCGACGTCGAATTCACGGGAGGTGCGGTAGATTTGGGTGGGGAAATCAAGCGTGTTCATCGTCGAACCCAGTTGATCGACAGTCCGCTGCCAGTCATCGTGAGTAGAGAGTGAGAGGTTCGCCGGGTCGACTTGGACGGCACCGATAACTGTGCCATCGGTGAGCTCGACGTAGCCCGTATCTCCGCGAGCGTCTGTGCCGGGTTGAACGCGCTCAATATCGAGGACGTCCTGTGTTCGCTGGTTGGTAGCCCAGACAGACTGCGTGAAGGATTGATCGGCGGCGTCTTCGTGAGTGCGTTGGGCGTGGTCGTAGTGGGCGGTGAGGTGGCCGTATTCGGATTGCTGGAAGCGGTGGCGCGCGTGGAGCTTCACCCACTCGGTCGGCTTGTAGTGGTCGGGCGTCGTCGCAAGTGCGATGACCGCGACTAGGATGAGGACGCCGCCGAAGAGTAGTCCCTGCAGACGAAACAGCGGGGGGAGCAGCACGAACGTCAGGAGGATGGTGAAGACGCCGGGGATGAACAGCATGGCGTCGTTGAGCGAGTACCCTCGAATGAGGGTCATCGAGTCGTCGGCTTGCTGTGGAATACGGCGCTGAGCTTGCCTCATGGATTATTCGGGGTCGGTGGTGTCAGGGTCGCGTTTCGGCGACGGTGGCGTCTCTCCGTGCGATTGCGTGGGCTCATCGGGGTTCCTGTGTAGTTTCTCGAACAGCGTGTTCTGGGCGTTAGTGTCGTTGACGTCGGCGTCGTCGATGAGTTCGGGTTGGGTTTCTTTGGCGTCGGCAAGCAGGCGTTGGATAGCAGCGTCAGTCTGAATGTGTGTTACTTCGTCGATGATTTCGAGGTAGCGTGCGCCGTACTCGATTATTTCTCGCCATGTGGCCTCGTGGTCGTGTTTGACCTCGCGGATTGCTTCGAGGCGGTCGGTGTCGTAGAATCGAGCGTGGACGTAGCTTGTATCGCTGGTGGGGTCAGGGGACATGAGCGTCTATGGAGTAGTGAGTGGTTAGAAGGTAGTTAGCAGGCGCTGACGGGTCCCCACTGGGTGATGAGGTTGACGATGCCGGTGAGCATGCCGAGGCCGAAGCCGTACATGAGCGAGCTCCGGATGTTTTCCTTGTACTCCTTTTTTGCGCCGGATTTGTTGGTGCCGGATGCTTTCATCATGTTGTAGCCGGCGTTGGCAGTGCCGACGACCGGGCCGGCGACGGTGAGCCATGCGGTGGCGTTTTGCGCGGTGTTGAGAATGGGGCCGTTACAGGCCTGAGCGGCGGCTGCGGGACTGACGAAGAGGGTGAACGTGAGGGCAGCGACCCAGATGGTGGTGAGTCGCCGGCGCGAGAGAAGGGTGGTTGCGTGGGTGTGGAGAGTGTGGAGTTTCGTTTTGATGGCGTTTGCGTCTTGGTCGGTGATTGGCATGAAGCGTTGGATGAGTGAGATGGTTTTGGTATATCTGTTTCGGCGTGCCCTACGGTTATTATTCTCAAATTTGAGAAAAGGTTTAGGAAACAGATTAGTGAATCTAATATACTCGGTTGCTCATACTGTCACTTGCGCGGCTATGGGAGCGCAACTCAGCAACCACTCACAACTAACCGCCACTCACCCCGAGAAGTCAACAGAAACAGCTGCCCGATTACGCGTCTTCGGACGCGTCTCGCTCTCCACGCAAGTATTCACGACCCCGCTCCGTAATCTGAACGAGCCTCGTATCTTCGCCCTTTGGACGGCAAATGTAGTCTCGCTTTTCGAGGTCGTCCATAGCCCGATAAACACTACTTCGATGTGGGGGATCGGACGATGTCTGATTGAGTTCGTACATGATAGCGTTTGGACTAATAGCAATCCCGACGTCGTCAAGCAGCTCAAGAACGGGGTCAGTAGCCTTGTTCATCCATCTGCCCCGTCTTCGCCGTGCCATTGTGAGGGCGTTCCACGGATTGTCCTAAACTGCATCGGTCATATCGGTAGGTGAAAAGATGCTGCATCATATAGAAACACTACTGTGCCAAATTTTAATAGGTTGCGCCATGACACTCGAAATAATCCATGCGTCCGGCTCAGAACACGGGTCCACGCGAAAAGCACCCGGACTTCCGCCCTACCGGAAGCCGGGCGTATGGCCCAACGCAATATGCTCATAGACAGTCACCGGATTAAATTCTCCGGCGTGACCATGACACAGGACACGCCCGCACCGCCGAATCCCCTACAATCCTACGGTGCGGGCGCGATAGTGCACAATCACACTCACACCTCTACCCACTCACGACGGGGCATCGCTGCACCCAGTCTGGGAACCGACAGCAGCCACCGTGTGAGCCATGGCGGGACTAGAGGTACACGAGGTGATTGGCATGTCTAGTTCTGCCGGCCACCCTCATAATCGTATTGGGTGCCACCCCAACAGAAGTGTGTGCCTGACAAGAACTCAGGCCCACTCCAACGGCAATATCATTGCCGCCCTCCGGAACTGCGTAACCGACCGCACTCGCGTTCATAGGTTCACGCTTGGGGGTGGCCGTTAATGGCTGGAACTACCGCATACCCCACGAAGCCGACACGAACCTGCCAGACCTGCCATCTCGTCACGCGGCGCTCTCGGCTCCTTCCCACCGAAGAGGGCCATCTCATCTGTCCCCGCTGTAAGACGCCCATCGAGATCTACTCAGGCCTTGACCTCACTGACCCAACAAGCTACGTCCTCAAAGTCGGCTCAAACAGCGGAAGCGCCGGAAGCTACCACCTCCCGAGTTTTACCAACCCTATCAAGCCCCGCTGCAATATCACCAACCAGCGCCACGTCACATACGCGCCTATCGCCCGCGACCGGCTCCCGGACCGCTACTCACTCTGCGGCAACTGCGTGGCACTCCACCCTACGAAAACGGCCTCATCTCATCCGTCTGAGACAGCGCCTCCGCAACCCGCCGTCGCTACGGACCTCTCGACGACCGTCTGGTTCACAAACACAGGTGAGGCTTACCACGCCGACGCTGGCGGTATGCCTGCTTGCCCCGATGTCATTCCGAACGCGGATAAACACACACTACGCGAAGCTCGCGACCAAAGCAAGCGCGCGTGCGAGCAATGCCAGCCCGACCAGTATCCAGAGTCAGACTCAGGCCAGAATTCAAACACGGGGCCGAATACGGCGACCTCAGAATCTGAAACTCGACCGACGAAACTGGGTGATTTCGCGTGACTTACCCCCGTAGTGATTTCGACCCCAGTGACGTCGACGAGCTCGCAACGTCGACGTGCGACTACTGTGGTCGGCTGGCGGCGACCGGTACGCACGGTTGCTGCCGGTGGTGCCGGGACTACCTCCACGGAGTCGCGGTCGGTATCCGGGGTGATGGGGCGTGAACGCGCCTCGTTTAAGTACCCTGCTGGGTCAGCGAACGCCCAAGAGCGAACCAATAAGGAACCAATACCACGGGAAGGCGTCCGACAAGCGTTTATTGCCCTTGAGTGTTAAGCGGACTCTATCAGGTGACCGATACCCAGAGCTAGGACACAGTAAGTACCGCGACACCGCGGCCCTGAAGCCCCCGAACGCGTGCCACCGCGTTCGAGGGATGCGGGCCGTGGTGCCGGAGAAGCCCCAATTCGTGCTTCTCCTTTCGCGGGCAACCGGTAAAATCGTTTCGCCCCTTCACCAGCGACGCGTATCTGCTGGCTTGGGGCGCAACACGCACTGAGACCACGGTAGCCCCACGTATGCGTAGTCAGCCCCACCACGAACAGACGCCCTGCGTCCCCCAGCCGGAGGTCTCACGATGACCTATCACGTCATCGGCTGCCCCGAATGCCGCTGGCTCTGGGTCACCAAGCCCACCGACCGCCAACAGACCGTCCAGTGTCCACGCTGCAACCAACAGCACGACACAACCCACGTCCGAACCCTCTACGAAACCGACGACGTTGCGGAGGCTCACGACGTCCGTGGCGCGTTCCTCGCCGACCGCGCCGGCCGCCTCGACGACTACAAAGACGTCCCCGCCTACGAGAACCTAGACGAACGCTGGCGGCAGACGGCGCACGTCGATGACCCCACGCCGCCGGACCCAACCCCACGCCACCAGCCCGACCACGAGCCTAGCTCGGACTCCAACCCATCGCCCTCCCCGCGTTCGCGCGTCCGAGAGGGACCACAGGTTGACGTCGACGTTGCGGAGCGCGACCTGCTCCAAGCGTCCGGCGTCAGCCGGCCTGACCTCTCGGACACGTTCAAGCTCATCAGCAGCCCCAGCCAGCCCGTCTCCGCCCGCATCTACGACGACACCTCCCCGAAATCGAGTGACTGGCTCCCCACCGTCCTCGATGACCTCATCCCGACCGCCGTCCGCCTCGTCGAAGAGATTGCGGCGGAGGCCTCCCCCGCCGGCTACGACGGCCGCCTCCAGGACTTCGTCGACGACGTGCTGCTCGACGTCGCCGGCCTCGACGACGACACACCCGTCCCCATCCGCGAAGAAGCGCGCACGTACTTGTGGGGCGTGGCGAACCTCGCGCTCGAATGGAACGACGACGAACCCCTGCCGGCGAGCCCAGCCATCCACGAGTACGTGAAAGACGTTCTCGGGCCGGACCGCGACACGGGTATCGTCCGGACGGTCGGGACGGGACGCGGGCCGATGAACGCGCCTATCGAAGCCGTCCAGCACGGGCCAGCAGCACTCCACGCACTCGCAGAAGCGCCGCCTGTCCTCGTGTTCAAACTCGACGCTGAGGACTGGACGGACACGCACAACGAGACGATTGAACACGCTCTCAAAGCGTTTGACGCGCTCGCGAGCGGGCTGGACGTCCGCCTCGCGTGCTCGCCGGCCGTCGCACAGACTATCAAGCAGGCGGCTCGCCGCGTCGCCAACCGCGACGGAGAGACGCCAACGTGGGCGGCGCGTCTTACTGAGCCTAGCAACTCGTCCCCCCATGGTGGGTCTAGTGGTCGGAGTGAAGCCACGCTCCCGCTGGCGGACGCCTACGACGCGCTGACCGAGGACGCCTACCAGCAGGGAAACGCAACCTCCTCCTGTTAGTCCCGACAGACGGCGTTCTGACGGTTCGTGACGCCAAAGAGAAAGCGGATGCCGGCACTCTCGACGTCGGCCGCTCGACCGTTGGCGCGTATCTGCCCGAGCTCGCGGACCTCGGCCTCCTCGACAAGACCAAGTACACCTCACAGAGTAACGAATACGCTCTGACGGCGCTTGGGCGGGCTGCACGCCGCTTACTGAACGACGACGGTTCGGTCACCCACCCCCTCCAACTCTCGCTGGAGTCGGGACGCTACCGAGGACCGCCAGCCGCTCGCAAGTCTAGTGTAACGCCCCACGCCGACAAGAGGGAGGAGTGGTTGGCCCGGACCGGCGACCCCACCGACCACGGCCGCTGGGTCCAATGGCTCGGCGACAGCTCCCTCGACCGCCGCCTCCAACCCAACGCGTTCCACGACCGCCAGATGGCGAACCGCCGGCAGAAAGGCGTCTCGCTAGTCGACGAGCGGATTCAGAACTGGCGGGACCACGAGGACGGCGACGGCCGTATCGTGTATCTCTCCGCATTCGATGATGACGTGCTCGTGATGACGCAGTGGGGCGGGTCCGCGGCCACGTTGGCACGTCTTGCAAGCGCCGTACTGAGTCCGCTCGCGTGGAACGGGATTCTCCGCAAATCCAGCAAAACAGAGTCATCCAGCGCGGGGAGTCGACTCGGCGACCAGTTCGAGCAGCTGTTCGATGGGGAAGCGACCGACCGCTTCGAGAACGCCCTAGAAGACGTCCTTCGATTGGGCGAGCAGATCGGGTGGCTCTCGGACGACGAGATGGCGCACGTCGACGACTGGCGAGACCGCATCGGAGACGTCATCGCAGAATTGCTGTCGAAGCTCGCCCGCCTCGACGAACTGGACGCGGGGCTCCAATCGGATTTCTACAGCAAGCTCCACGGCCTGCTGACGTCCGCAACGGCACTGTACGCGTCTGCCGGGCTGGACCTGACGTTCAACATTCGGATGCCGAACGCTCGCGAGCTCGCCCGCGACGACGACCGCTTCCAAGACTTCCTCGACTTCGTTCGGTTCACCGTCACCAAGCACGCCGCGTATCGCGACGAGAACGGCCTGCACTCCATCTTCCGGGCATTGATAGAGGACCGGTCGGACAAGCTCAAAGCGCGGCTGCCGAAAGAGGTTCAGGAGGGTAAAGAGACGGCGGAGTTGAACGCGTCGTGGATTCTCAACGGCCGAGGCGTGACGGACCTGCAGGACGATATCGAGGCGGCGATCGAGGCGGAAGGTGCCCGGGTTCGGGACCGTATTCAGGAGGGGACAGAGGACGCGCCTGTGCTGGATATTCCGGTTATGGAGGCGGGGACGCCGGGACATCTCCGTCGGCTTGTCCGGGAGATTGCTGGTCGGAAGGGCTTCGACGGCGCCGATGTCGACGCGCTCGTCGACGTGCTCCGCGCGTACCTTGGCGGCGAAGATGGGATGCCCGTGCCTCGTGATGTCGTCGACGTCTTCTCTGCGCTCGAACAGCAGGCTGACCGGCGGGACCGGCTGGTGCCGCAGTCGCTGGCGGTGGGGCTGGCGGAACTGCCATCGAAACGGTTGCTGCCAGGGTTAGCGCCGTCTGCAACACGGATGCTACAAGTCCTACTCGGGAAGGGTGAGTCGATGACCGCCGCGGAGTTGAAGGAGGCGACGTCAACTCGATCGTACGAACGCCACCGGAAAGCGTTGCTGGCGACGGACCTCGTGGAGCAGGCGGGGCCGAACGAGTACATCGCGTACGTTGAGCCGTGGTGGGCGACGGACCTCGAAGAGCCACGTGAGGACGGCCACGAGTCGGTGTTCGAGGACGTAGCCGCCAAGAGTCTGTTCGGGTGGCGGGAAGCCATCGCGACGATGTTCTACGATATCGAGGAGATCTACGCGTCGACGCCACGGGACGGGTCGAAGCTGCTGGCGGCGCCGATGAGTCTCGAGGACGTGCGTGAGGTGTTCAAGGAGTGGTCGTGGGTGGTGGACTTCACTTGCCGGCTGCTGGGCGGACCGCCGGGTGGTAGAGCAGAGGGGTGTCAGACTTACGTCAGACTGGGGCCACGCGTGGAGCAACCAGCGGACCAAGCACAGCTCCCTGAACGCTCTCAGTGAGTTTCGAGGGGATGGCGGCCGCCAGTAAGATAGATAGGGACCTGGCGGCAACTCTCGTGCTCTTCGACGTAAGCGCGTTGCTATGGAGAATTAGGCTATAGGGATTGTTGGCGAGGGTATCCCCTCGGTGACAGACCCGAACAATCCGTTGTGTCTTCGGTGTTCGGTGCTAGAGGTCTTGGGCTTGGACGGTCTTGCGGTCGTTAGCCTCGGCGCGGTCTGCGGCGTCACCGAGCAGTTCAGCGACCTCGTCGCCAAGGGCGTCGTAGAGGTCTTCCGCGACATTGTAGTCTTCAACTTCTTCCTTCACGGCCGTTTTGACAATCAGGTCAGTCATTCCACTGGAGGGGTTCTTCACGCTTGTATATAAAGACTGGACGTCATTCCTCGGGAGTTTTGTGCGGCTCACTGGCGGGGCGTTCTCAGAATATCGGAGCATACTTAACGAACACATCAGGGATATTGAGTTGGATAAATGCACGACTTGACAGGATTCCAACGTGACTTATTGTATGTAATCGCTGGCTTCGAAGAGCCACACGGGCTCGCAGTCAAAGACGAGCTCGAAACCTACTACGAGCAAGAAGTTAATCACGGCCGCTTGTACCCGAACCTCGACACGCTCGTGGAGAAAGGGCTCGTGGAGAAAGGAGAAATCGATGACCGGACGAACTCCTACACGCTCACTCAGCGTGGTCGACGCGAGATTGCTGCTCGACGCAACTGGGAGGACCAGTTCGTCGACATCGACGAGTAGGCGTCAAGAAGTGGGTTCAGTGCGTATTCTCGCGGGAGAACGTTGTTACTACGTGGCTTTGTGAAGGTCGGATTGTCGCCGAGGGCATTCCCTCGGTGAAAGACCCACGCAGTCCATTCGAATGCCGGGTTTCGTGGCGGGTACATTTTACTGAGGAAATCCAACTTATCGAGCTTGTCGGCCACGCCCTCGTTGGGCTACTCACATTTGGCCTCGCCATCGTGAACCACAGGTCCTGACGCGAGCCCCCTCCGGCGGGCGTCTTCTAGCGTTCTCCGTCTGCTATGCTGAGGCAGTCGATTCTGACCCGTTCTCCCGAGAGAGTCCGAACTCGACTTCCATTCGGACCGTCTCGTAGGGGACGTAGGGCTTCTTCGCGCGGCCGTCCTCCTCGAAGTGGATAATCTCGTGCTCGGCGAGCAGATGCAGGTCATCGTGGACGTCGTGGACGTCGCGGTCGAGGCGGTCGGCGAGCGCGCGAATGCTGTCCGGCGGTTGCTCCATTACGGCTTCCAGCAGCTCCATCCGGCGGTCGGTGAGCAACTGGCGGAGGCGAGCGCGGTCCTCGAAGTTGACGACGTGAGGGACTTCCTCGCCGTTCTCCCAGCGTTCGGCACGCTCGATAGCTGCGGCTTGTGCTTGTTCACTGGGGAGTGCTGTGATGCGGAGCGTCGATGGGTAGTCGACGTCTTCGGAGTCGGGCGTGAATTCGTCGTGGGTGGGTTCGGTGTCAGTTGGTTTGTTGCTCATAGATTTCCGTCACCTCGTGTTGGAACTTGGCGACGAGGTCCGAAAGGCCGGCATACTCAAGTTCCGTGATGGTCCCGTCGGGCGTGTGTCGGTGGTGGCGACCGATGTCTAGATGGTACGGGGCGTTGTCGTACCGCAGGAGTGTGTCGCCATCAGCGTCCATGTACTGGAAGCTGTATTTGAGCCCCTGCGGGAAGTCCTCGCTTTCGGGGACCTGCCACGCGACCATCTCGTACCGGCTTCCGTCTGGTTTCTCGCTTTCTTCGCGGTAGACGACGTTTGCAGGCATCAGCCCCTATGTTGGGGTACAATACCAACAAACAAAAATCTTACCGTTGGGGTAGAACAGCAACATACTGCTCGGGCTCCTCTCTCACCCAACCCCTGCCGCGACTAACCAACATATCTATGCTCGAATAGCGTTTGTTGATTAGCAGTAGTTGCCAATACGGTTTCTTTATTCAGAGTATGGGGTGAAACAGCCGTTACGTACAGATGCGATTTTACCACACGGCTTTCACCTATGCGGGGTTGTGATAGGGTATGGTGACTCGCCCGTCTCTCCGAGGATTTGGCGCAGCCCTCGTTGTTGGTGTCGCTATCCCCTGTATGGGAGTGATTGCGCTCGGCTTCCTCACGCCCGAGCGACTCTTCGAGAGTACTGTAGGATTAGTCGCCTTCTTCGCCGCCGGTCTCCTGATGGTCGTCTGCGCAGTCGTTGCGAACCTCTACGACCTCCGAGGGATTCTCCACAACGAGTTCGGCTAATTACCCACTAAACACTCGTAGTCCAACATAGTACGCGCCGCCGATGACAACACCGGAAATAGCCGCTGCGCCTGCCGCCACAACCGGCCCCGATGAATAGTTCAACGCGAAGGTGACAATAGCAACGACGACCGCCCCAATCAGTGCTTGTCCAAGAAGGGACTACCCCTCCAACCACGCGTTAATTCGCATAATACTTCTCACAGCGCACTCTGTTTAAGCGTTCGTCTGTATTTAGCGGCGCATACTCGAATCGATTAGCCGTGGAGGGTCTCACCAGCGCCACACATTTCCACCTGCTATTTAAGTTATTTGTCCGACGAATACCCTATATGAGCACTCTGGTGGACACGATTCATATCGAGAACGTTGTTGCATCGAGTGATATCGGTCAGGAAATCGCCCTCGACCAGCTCGCAACGGATCTCCCTGGTGCGGAGTACAATCCAGAGGACTTCCCTGGGGTTGTCTACCGTCTTCAGGAGCCGAAGTCAGCTACGCTGATTTTCCGATCAGGGAAAGTCGTCTGTACTGGCGCGCAAAGTGTCGACGATGTCCACGAAGCTCTCGACATCGTCTTCGAAGATCTTCGCGAGTTGGGTATCGATGTCGCGAGTAATCCTTCTGTTGAGGTGCAGAATATTGTCTCCAGCGCCAGCCTCAAGCAGTCGCTGAACTTGAACGCGATTGCGATCGGACTGGGGTTAGAGCAAATCGAGTACGAACCCGAACAGTTCCCTGGCCTCGTCTATCGGCTTGACGACCCCGACGTCGTTGTTCTCTTGTTTGGCAGTGGGAAACTCGTGATTACTGGGGCAAATGAATCTGGGGACGCCCAGCACGCGCTAGGCCACGTCAAAGACCGTCTCACTGAACTCGGGCTGCTTGAGTGAGTCTACAGAGTCATCGAGCAACTACCACGCGAAGGGAGCAGGTTGCTGGAGTGGGTGACACTCATCCCTGAACGCTGGAAGCGGGATGTTCCTCGCTGAAGTCGACGTACTGGGTTCCCAGTCGCGACAGTCCGGAAATCGCCTGAATTTAACCAACGTTTCTCTGGGAGGCACTATTCTGTTGGTTAACAGTAGTCGTCAATACGGGTTCTCTATGTACCGCTTCAGTTGCTTCATTTTCAGATACTTGTCTAAATAAATAAATCGCGCTAGCAACTACTGTTATTGAACACTTGCTTAAGCGCGTCCTGCATCGCTCGACGCCTAATTCTTCGCCGCCGTGATTCGTCGAGGTAGTTATGGTTGATGACGCCTGCACTAGCACTTCCCTGGTCGCTAGCAATCTCCTCTAGGTGGTCAAGCATCTCGGCTTGCGCACTCGAGTATGTCTGATACCAGAATCGCCGTCCCATCTTCGGGACGGGTGTCTCGCTGTCGACGGTGACAGCGGCTCGGTCAGCGAGGTCGCGGAATCGATTCCGGACGGTGTCGACTGAGATGTGTCCACTCTCGCTGCGGGAGCTGGGGAAGACGTACCCATTCCAGTCGTCGTCGACGGCGAGGTTGTCCAGGTGTGCGGCCAGCTCCTCAAGGCCGAACAACAGGGCGACAGTCCCTGGTCCGTTCTTCCGTTCATCGAACGCGAGGTGTGGGTCCTCTTCGTCGAGGACCAGCTGGCGAGTGTGGAGGGAAGCGACCTCGTTGGGCCGAAGGCCCCAGCCAGCGAGCGCAAGGACGAGGAGTGAGTCTTCGCGAGAGTCCGCACACGCGTACAATGCGCGGACGTCAGCCGCTTCGAGGGCGGCCGGGTCGCGGTCGTCGTGCGTCCATCCAAACGTGCTGTTGACGGCGTTAGTTGGGCTGAAATCGACGCGGCCACGATCCATCATCGCGTCATACCATCGAGAGAGGGAGTCTCGGTACCGAATGAGCGTGGATTCCGCGAGGTCCTCGTCGAGGACGTCAAATGCCTTTAAGAGGCGGTCAACCTCCTCGTGCTGTTCGCGAGCGCCGCCGGCGCCGGCCAAGAGATCGGCTTGCCCGTGGACGTCGGCGTAGGTTTCGACGATGGTCGCGAGCGCTGTGCGGTTCGCGTCGACGCTGGACTCCTCCAGCTTTCGGCGCTGCTTGAGGTCCTCAAGGTATCTCTCGATGGCTTCTCGGGTATCTGGAGCGGCATCTTCGAGGCGTGAGTCCTGGGAGTCGCGTGTATTTGAGACGCCGCAGACGCGGGTGAGGAACTCGGAGACGGTCATATCGTGGTGTTCCCGCAGCGCATAGTCGAGGCCACGATACCGTCTCGTGATGGTTGTCGCGTCGATGTCGAATGGGTCGAGGTTGTCCTCTCGGAGTTCTGCTGCGAGCTCGTCGACGTACAGTTCACGCAGTTCGTCCAGTGTGTGTTTGCTCCAGCGTCGGGTTTCTGGCATGGTAGGCGGTTTCCTCCGGGGTTCACCGATTCTAAGGTGGTTGATTTCGACACTCACTCTCTTCCTGCTGGATACTTGAGTGTTTGTGTTAGTTGGGAGTCTGGGTTTGGACTACCGAGTTAACAGAAATATTGGCGAATAGCCGCGAAATTTAGATGAATCATATGCCGCTATACAGAATCCTTCAACTCAGTAGTTCTCTTCTTTGGGGCGGACTGCCGGTACAGATGGTCCATAATCGTGGACTCCTCTGACGACGTAGTGACCGGCGGTAGTGATGAACTCACGACTCACCTCGTCGAAGCGACGCCACCAGGTACGCGAGAGAACCGACTCATCAGGCATGCGTTCGAGGCCAAACGCATCCGCGAGTTCCGGGTACTGCGTGAGCTGGCGATAGCTTTCCCCCGTGATTTCCCGGTAGAGAAACAAACGAATCATCCCCTGGAATGAATACGGGGCTGGATGCCAGTCGGGATACCGATCATCGAGCGTGTCAAAGGGACCGTCCAGTGAATTGAGGGCAGGAGTGAGCGACGACCCATCGCGGAGGTGTTCTCGGAGGGTGATGCCAACAGTATATGCATCGGTGAGACGACGCTGCCGACTCGTCATACACTGGAAGTACTACGATCTCCTACTTGGGTGTATTTCCCAACTGGTTTCACTAGAAATGGACCTACAAGATGTCCTCGATAGTGGTCAGTACAGACTGCGTAAGCACCACTATGGGTTATGCCAGTTCCGGGAAATGTTCAGATTGTCGTGCAAGATGTAGTGCGTGTATTTTCTATGCTAAGTTCGGATATTATATTTCTCACTGTTACAATTATTATATAAGCTTGCTACAGCTTGCCAAGTGATGATTCGCATAATAAAAATTAAAATTAGCAATAATAATATGCTGGTTGTATCTTCTGTTTTCAATAGGCCCCAACAAATCATCAGCGGTTGAAGAGCTCATTAGAGCCAGTGAAACCGCTCAGACGAGATTGGTCTGCTCGATGGTGATCGTGAGCTCCGGCAGAAACGACTGCCATACTTCGGATTCTTCAGTCAAATATTCGAGGATCGGCATTTCGAACGCGCCCCGGACGTACCTGGTTCCCGCCCCACGGATATCGTCACCGTGGATTTCGTACGTTTCGCTGGCAGTTCCGCCTGGTTCGAGTATGTGAACCAGCGGCGTGTCCTCCGTGCCGTAGTTACTGCGACTCGTTGCATCGACGTACTGACTCTCCTCGTAGCGACTCGTCCAGAGGAGCGTCCCTCCGGCCTTTTCGGTCTCGAGGGAGGGGACGAGTTCCAGCAACCCGAACGGCCAGATACCTGTGTTCCGCACTCGTACAGGGCCGTTCTGCTGATTCGTGACCGTGAATTCGAGACGGGCAGGATGCTCAATGACTGCGTTGGACTGCGTGATACTGACGTCTAGTCCGACGGGGGCTGACGTCTGACCCACCTGAACGTCCGTAACAGTATACTCGGTCGCCCCCAGACAACCGGCGAGACTCGCCATCGACGTACCGGCGACAGCGAGCAGCGTTCGTCGTCTCATCTGTTGGCCTCCGTGGTTCCCTCGACACCAGCAGAGCTGTCGGTGACCGAGACGAACATCTCCTCAACTGTCCCGTCTGGTCCGACGCCCGTTTCGGTACGGAGGTCCTCAATGGAGCCCTCAGCGACGAGCCGACCTTCATAAAGAATACCGATCCGATCACAGACGAGTTCCACCTGCCCGAGTACGTGACTGGAGAAGAACACGGCGGCCCCACGTTTGCTCTCCTCGTGGACGATCTCCCGGACGGTCCGGACGCCGTGCGGGTCAAGGCCGGTGAATGGTTCGTCAAGGATGAGCAGCTCAGGCTCGCCGACGAGTGCCATCGCGAGCGCCAGTCGCTGCTCCATCCCTTGCGAAAACGTTGCCACGGACTGGTCGACCGCATCTCCCAGCCCGACTCGATCAAGCAGCGTCTCGGGGGTGTCGCTGACCCGTTTCGTATCGATGACGAACTCCAGGTGTCGACGCGCTGTGAGGTCGTCGTAGAGGCTGTACCGGTCGGGCAGAATACCTAGTCGGTCGTGGACGTCGACGACATCTGTCTGTGGATTACGACCGAGGATGCGGACATGCCCATTAGTGGGACGGATGTAGTCCATGAGGATACCGATAGTCGTAGACTTTCCAGCTCCGTTGGGGCCGAGGAAGCCGTAAATTTCGTCGCGGTTGACGGTGAGGTCGAGGTTTTCGACGGCGGCCATCGACCCGTATCGCTTTGTCAGTCCCTCGGTCCGGATAGCGATGTTGCTCACACAGCATCACCTCGGGTAAAGTGGTAGCGAGCAAATCCCAGTGGAACGACCAGCCAGGCGAAGAGCACGAGAAGCCCAATGGCTTCGTGGAGGTAGACCGGAACCGTTCCAGGTGGGAACGTCGCCTCGACGACATACGCGTTCGTCGATGTCTGAGGCTGCAGCTTCGTGAGTACATGGCTGTACATATTCGTGGAGTTGCCGACGCCGAGCAGCCAGTTTGAGACGACATGATACGCACCCGCCGGGGAGAGCCGAAGCAGGAAGAACAACAGTCCCGAAGGCGGCGGTTCGAAGGGGTTGACGGGGACCCCGGTCACCTGCGTGAACACAGTCGTACTAATGTTCGTCCAGAACAAGACGAGCGGGAGGAAGATTCCTGCGAAGACGGCTCCAGCGGCCGTTACCGTTCTACTGACGACGGCAGAGATGGAGACTGCCATCGAAACGAGCACACCGATGTAGAGGACCGTCACCATGACAGTACCGAGAAACAGGAGCGGGTCAAACACCCCATGATTTATCAGCCCGACCCCAGCTATTACGAGAAATGCAACGGAGACGGGTCCTGCAATACCGGCCGTACGTCCGACGACCTTTCCGAGGAGCACATCGGTCCTCGTCAGCGGAAGTCCAAGAACGAACTTGACACTCCCGGAGGTGCGTTCACCAACGACCGACTGGTAACTCAGGAGGAGGACGCCGAGCGGGAGCAGCACTGTTCCTGCGACTTGGACATATCCAGCTGTGATATTCGTACTGAGACCATCCCAGCCGACGTAGCTGGGCCGATAGCCCCAGAGGACAAGGAGGATAGCGAGCAGCCAGACGCCCTTGGAGGTCGCGACTGTTCGAGCTTCTTTACGAGCAAGTGGGGACCAACGCACAAGCTCTTCTAATTCTATGTAGGTGTTATATTTGTCGAATGTCTCTTATCGAGAGAAAGCAACGAGATACTCTGCAGTACTCCTTCTAAGAGACCGTTCGACAGATACGCAAGATGAGTGTCTCAGGGTGTGATCCCAAATGACAAACCGTACGCGGCGAGAGTGGTTTCGGGTAGGCGGTGACAGTGGCAATGCTGGGTATAGCTCACCCGGAAAACCGGCATCCGATGAACAAGCGGAGCCCAGTCGAAGAAACAGAATCCGAGGAAGAACTGTCGAACGCCATTTTCCGGGGCACCAATGTTCCGGTATGACGCTGCGAACACGGGGACCAACCCAGCTGAAACTGGCCCTCAGACGTCCATCGGCGAGCAATGGGCCTTCGAGGCTGAGGATGTGATGGCTTCATCGCCGGCAGTGGTCGACGGCACCGTCTACGTCGGGAGCAACTACGGCAATGTGTATGCATTGTCAGAGCAGTAACCCAGCCTGCCAGTCGTAACGACTTGTCCGATAAGTCGTGAATCGGTCAGTGCAGACCATGGGTCCAACACGGCAAGAGTCGCAAGGTAGCGGTTCGTCCACGTTTGTTCAGTGAGTCTGTACTTGCAAAACTCAGGGAGCGACGGTCATGTAGACCCGGTTAGGAGTCGTCGGGACGCTCCTCGAAATCTAAACACCCGCCCCGGCCGTAGTCGCCTCGCTCACTCTCTGCACTTCCGAGAATTGAATCGGTACAGTAGGGCCACAGTGAGGCGACGTACGTCGAGCCATTGTAACGGAGGTATATTCCAGAGGGGAGAGTGCCGTCGTTCTGCGGGTCGCTACGTTCATAGAAGGGTAGTCGAGAGAGCGCCGCTTTGACGTCAGAAAACTCCGAACTGTCCAGGCGCTGGTCTGCAACTGAACGCTCCGCTGCACGGCTGAGCGCCGTTTGAATCGGCTCAACGGAGCGAAGTCGTTCATCATTCGACGGCGTCACCGTTGCCCCGTCTGGTGCCTCTGCGCTAAGAATCTCTAGTAAGCCACCGTTGTCTCCCGGGTCAGCGAGACAGCCAGAGAACGCCGCGATGCTCGTCACACTACAAAGGTGGAGCATTCGACGGCGGGAGAGCGGGGAATCCATACACGAATGAAAAACCGGTTGGAATATATTTTCCCGTCACGACTCTATCGAGTTGACTGCTACATTCGCAACCATACACAACAGGTGATTCACCACCGATCGCTGTGTAAGAAAGATACGCATCATTTCCATCCTCCGAGATTGTGCTGGTCATTGTTTGCTTGTATTGGCCACTCGACGTTTATGTAGCTCCAGCAAAAGCATCGGATATGGACAAGACGTCTCCAAGTCGCCGGAGCGTCCTCTCGCTTCTCGGGATGGGTCTAACTGTCGGTCTCGCAGGCTGTACTAGTCTCACGGGCACAGAACCCGCAGCAGATGGTTCCGAACAGGATGGAAACGGGACCAACGAGACCGCGAATCTCTCTATCAGAATCTCTACCGAGGCTCAGCCATCTCAATTACCGTCAATCTGGACAGATTCAGAGAGCATCGAAGACTTTCAAACCGAATTTTCAGTCGGGACCAGCGGAAGCCCAACACAGGCCACAGTAAGCAACGAACAAGTAGAGATAGGCCAGGATTCAGATCAATGGAACGGCGACTCAGTAACTGTACAGCCCGGTCAAATGTCACAGGGAGAACAAACTTTCACAGCAACAGCACAGAAAAGCGGGGCCACAGCCCAAGACAGTACTACAGCCTCTAAAGCAACTCCAGGCAACTACAAAATAGACGTAATACCACAGAGAAACGAAGAACTCAGAAGCACTATCCAAGAGAACTCTGATGAAGATAATTACTTGGAGGCCCGCGGAGGATTCACCGAAGAAGACCCCGTTTTCAACTCCTACAGCAGCCACGAACAACTCGGATTCGACAAACTAGGCGTCGACCTAACCGCACTAGAATGGAGACACGACAACGACTACGAAAAACTTTCTCCAGACCCAGAAACAGACCCTAACGTAAAAACAACACAATTTGTCCAAAGCATCGGCACAGACACCGGCAACCCCGAGATAGAACGGGTTAAGAACAATCCAATACTCAGGCCATACCCTAACTCATCCGGAGGACGTGATCCCGGGCAATGGGACTATGAACAGTTCTCATCGTCAAATACGCTAGGAGAGGCACTGGACTGGCTACATCCTTACCTGTTCAACTGGCAGCAGATGATGACAGAAGGCCCACCAATCAGCTCAGAGGACTTCATCTACGCACCAACACTCGAACAATCACTAGAACAACACACCGATATCGAAGCACATGCCTGGGACTTCGACCTCGACGAACACGGAAACGGCCTGATCTACGGCAAAAACCCTGACGGAACAGATGAACTCCGAGTAATGGAAACAGTAGCCTCACCACTAACATCAAGCTACAACGCATCGATCGAACAATCAGACTACCTAACACCAGGTACAGAAGGATTCAACGCATACTGGCACCCACTACGGTTCGGCTGGGAAGAACACAGCGACAGCACCAGGTAGAACTTCAAGCAGGAGAAAGGGAGAGCTTTTGCAGTTGCGGCCAACATGACGCAGTCTGTAGGCGATAACAGAACTGCCGAAACATTAGCACCTACAACAGGATACTTACAGGATTTCACAGAGAAACTCCGGACATATAACCAGAATGTTACAGATTTCGAGGAACTGTACAATCAGGCCAAGATCATGGACAAACTAATGAGACACGAAGAAAACAATCATATAGTCTACGGGGACACTGAGAATCCGCAGTATGCTGTAGTTGAGGATGATGAAGTTATCGAGGATATTTGGAAGGACGAGGAAGGACATTATGATGACTTCAATCAGTTCCTCCGCGACAACCCGGCTTATTCGATGAGTACAGAAGAAGTCGACGCGACACTCGAAGGAGAAGAAATAAGCGGAGAAGACCTCGGCCAGCAAACACTGGCCGGCGCCTAATTTTGAGTTGCTGAACAGCGAGACTTGACTGGTAGATCGGTATCCGAGCAGATACGACTATATCCTCTTGAAATTAAGGCACGCAACAGATATATTCTCCGAGGTTGTGGTCTCCACAGATTCGACGTTTGGATTTCTACAAACCACCAATTAGGAACCCCTCTCTATCGAAACTATGCTCGTCAAATACCAGCCATAATGAAAATAACTAGCCTGTGGGTGTGCGAATGGATTCAGGCATTAACAGTCCCTATATCAGGCAAATCGTACCACGCGCGCAGTCCATTATGAACCACCCACCCTTTCCCGGCTTCATTGGCGCGAATCTTTCTGATTTATCGACTGTATCAGATCCCAGAGTGAAACAAATGAATCAAATATTACATATTCTAAACTAGTTTATAAAGAAACCGCATTCACAACAACTGTCATGCGGCTTCGTCGTCCTCACTGTCGTAGATTTTCCAAGTACCGCCATCTGTTTGCAGGGTGAAAATTTGTGATCGCTTTACCGCCCCGTCAGCTTCTGGATTGTTGAGAGAAGCCACGACGCTTACGGTGGCAGTATTCTCGCTTTCATCGGTAATCTCAACGGATTCGATTGTCAACGCAATCTCTTCATTCCGTTCGGCAGCATCCTCAGTGTATTCGCTGGCATTTCCATCAGGATGGATGAGAGCGTTTGCCGCCTGTACGTCGCCGGAGAATACAGCGGTTAAGTACGATCGAACCGCTTCTTTGGGGGTTTCTGCAGTAGTCTGGGCTGTCGTTGTTTCTGGTTGTTCTGTCGTGGCTGACGTAGTGGTTTCTGTGGATTCCTGTTCATCAGCCCCGTCGGACGCTTGTGAACAACCTGCGACACTACTTAACGCTGCAGCCGCCACAACAAGGTACTGTCGCCGTTCCATAACCGGCCGTTCTCATAACAAGTCTTAATGATATCGATAGGAACGATTGTTCCGACACATTGAATAATATATATCTTTAGCTGCCGGTGCTAATACGGTCTGTTCATCGAGGTTCGGTTCCACACGCCCCTCACGGTGTCTACGGCTCTGTCGGTCTAGCTCACGTGGGAGTGTCGGATTCCTCCCACGGCTGAAGTCGTGGGCTTCCTCCTTGTTACTCTGTGAGTCTCGCCGGCACCGTCTTCTGCCAATCGCCTAGCAACCCTCTGTCTACTGGCCAGCGTACGAGTCTAGCCCGCTATTTAATCGCTCATCCCTCCCTGCACTGGAATCAGACGTTCCTCTCATTGCAGAAGCGTGGTTCAACCAGGATGAACACGAAGGCGTTGAACCATTCGTCCACACACGGCCGGGATGCAGGATCGACGAGCTACGAGATGGAGACCGCTAACTGAGAACGCTGTGTAGGCTATTAGTTCTGGTTTGCGCGCCGGAAGAACGCGATCGCTGCGCCGAGAAGTGTGAGGTTCTGCAGGAACGAGGTCAGTTCCTCGCCACGCGCCTCATCGTCGACAGCCCAGAAGTCGTGCATCACGGGGGTGACGCCGATGAAAAACGCTGCAACACTGGCCGCTGAGAGTTTGGGCAACTTCCAGGACCCAATGCCGAGACTGCCACCGAGGAGGAGGCCACTGGCTGCGGGAACCAGCTTTTCTGCGAACGGGACATTCTTGGCGTCCGCGTACGCGATGCGGCCATCAAGGTTCGTGAGATTCCGAAGCGCTAGTACTGCGAGCCCACTCGCAAAAAGAAGGCGACCAACAAGTGACGGTTCACTCCCGTCTGCCGTCTTAGTTTCAGACATCATACTCGGAACGTGACTCAGTAATTTAACCCCGACGGTTGCACACAGGATTGTCACCGCTTGCACTAGAGGCGAGAGAACGCTTGATCACTGAGTGACGGCGCGTATCCACGGCCTGAAGGCCGTGTATTGCGCCTGTTCAGCATATAAACCATACATAACATCGCCTTTGACCCCTATATATCGTTTAACGGTCGAATCTACTCTTCGCTGTCAGGGTCAAGCCCGCGTCCTTCCATAATTAACTCCGCAAGGCGCTCGGGATTTTCGATAGCCATCCGATAGAGCGCATCGTGGATTTCGCGTGCTTCAACGTTCGTAACGCCTTCTGAGACGAGAAATGGCTGCACTTCAGCCGTATCAACCCGCTGGAACTCTTCAAGAGTATCCTCACGAGGATAGGTCGAATACTGATGGACGTCCTCCGTGCCGAACTGTGGCTCTTCTTTCGGATCCACCTTCTCCTCCTCTTGCTCACTGGCAGCGGCGTCTACCGGCGACTCCGTCTGCGTCGTGTCGTCGGACTCCTGTTCGGCTGGGTCGTCGTCTGCATCTTCCGCGCTCTCACCGAGGTCGAACCCGCTCATGCCTGAATCCCTCCGTTCTCGACGATATCAGCAAGCGTCTCGAAGTGCGCTAACTGGGGGTTCTCTGGGTTGTACGCTGTCAGGGGCTGGCGTTGCTCGTAGGCGTCGCCGAATTCGCTGGAGTGCCGAATGCCCGGCTTGAGGTGGAGGTCGCCGCTGTCGATTTGCTCCCACTGGCCGGGGGTGATTCGAGCGAACGATGGAATGTGTTCGTCTAAGACCTCTTCGACGTCGACGCCGTCGTGAAGTTCGGGTTGGCTGCCTTCCCATGAGGCACGGCGGCCGGCTTCGAGGTAGGCGGCGAACGTGGGGTCAGTGTTCATCGACTCAAGCAGGGTGCGGTCTTTCGTCTGCTGGTCAATCCGCCGTTCGAGATTGTTGGGGATTGTCGCGAGAATCTCGAAGTCGAAGGCTTGCCGAATGTCCATCACGAGCTTCTTCGATGTCTCCCGAAGGCCGTTCAATGCTTCTGGGGCTGGCATTAGCGGGAGAATTGCGTTCGGTGCGCCGACGACTGCGTTGTTTACGAGCTTGTTCCGTGAGCCGGGGACGTCGAAGAGGATATAGTCGTAGTCGTCTCCGAGCAGCGGGTCGACGAGTTCGTTCTTGAGTTTCATGTCGCTCGCGAAGACGTCGTCGCGGGCGAGGTCGTCGTTGACGCGTTCGAGGTTCAGGCTGGGGATGAAGTCGAATCCGTAGCCGGGATGCTTGATGATCTCTTGTGGGGCGGCGTCGTGGAGGAGGACGTCTCCGAGGTCGGTTTTGTCTTCGTCTTCGCGTGTGTAGTAGCCGAGGCCGGTGGAGAGGTGGCCTGCTGGATCGAGGTCTGCGACGAGGACGTTGTGGCCGCGGTCGCCGAGTACGCCGCCGAGAGTGTTTGCGCAGATTGATTTGCCGAAGCCGCCTTTGAGCATCGCGAATGAGACGGCGCGGGGTGTGGGACTACTCATACAGTAATTTCTATAATCTCGTTCATTTTAAAACTTTGCGCGATTCTGGAACATTGCGTAGTTTCTATAATTTATGGAAAATATGATCATGTGCCCACACTTCCCGACACCAAGAGATTGTAGAAATTATAGAAATTATGGACAGTATAGGAATTTCAGAGTGTATGAGAATTGTAGAAGTTGCGTGCACTTTGAGATTTTAGGACTGTATAGAAATCACAGCTTACACAGGTACGATAGCAATCCACAAAGGCTGATATACTAGACCGGCATTGCTAGAACCAATGGGCTGGATTCGGGACCTCCTCACGACAAACAATACTGAACCAGACACGCTCGAACCAGATACTGACGAACGATTTCCCCGTGACACCTACGGGCCAGCCTTTCCGATTGTCCTTCGCCAAAACGAGCTTGAAGACTTCTTCACGCTGCTCGACACAGAACGTAACACGGCCGACACCGTGGAGAACACCCCCGTTCTCGACCAAGACGACCTTCGAAAGATCGCCAACGAAGAGGCCGTCACCGAGGGTTGTGAGTTACCGACACCAGCAGAGCAACGGGCTGAGATTCGCCGTCTTCTGGAGTTGTGGGAGGGGCAATTGGCTGCCGCGGCAGATACCGTCTGGGCGACTGTCGAGACGTCGTACACACTGGAATTTTACCTAACTCGTTGCGAGAAGCGGGCGAACGCAGACGGTGATGAGTTTGAGGCAATTCCTGAGTTCGAGACGGCGCGTACGGTTGTCGACCGGATAGAGACAACAGAGGATACGAACTCAGAACTCACGCTTGTCCACAAACGCTACCTCCCTTTAGAGGAACCCGCTGACGGATAGCTTTTAATCAGCGACCAGTAAGTGGATGCTGCGAGGGCGCTGTGGGTGTCGCTTTGTGCCATAAATGGGATGCCGGCGCGCTCTCGCTTCCCTTCACGCTGAGTGACCTCGTCCGTAGTGGGAGAACATCGCTACGCCGCTCGCGGCTGTCGTTAGGGGCCACTACGGACACCACACGTTCTCTCCTATCGTCGACGGCCGCCGGCACAGTACGACTCCTTGAAGCCGCTGCTGGGACGCAGGAGAACGAAACGATTGTGTTCGGCAGCAACCCTCGGCATCTTGCTAGCGGACCGCGTCGACAGTGGCCGCCGAGACGTACAGCTGGAACCACTCCATTTCCCATTCCTCTGCCTGGGATATTTCAGTAGTTGAAATACGGAGTTTTGGTTCAGGGATTACTGAGGAATGAGGCGTGAATGATATTTGGCGGCGTCCGGGCTGAGTGAGGAGATCGCATTTGTGGCAACGGGTGGGGTTTGTTGTGAGGAACAGCGGAACCAGTGGGGTGCTTGCACAGTTCTGGGGTTGTGTGTCGGTGAGAACAGCGGAAGTGGTGGGGTGGTGAGGAGTGGACATGGTGCCGAAGTCGGGAACAGCGGAAGTAGTGGGGTTGGGATATCTGGCGAATCATATATACTCTTGGTTCAGAAGAAACAACGGAAGTGGTGGTCGGTAGATTTATTGTATCCTGCTTTCCATGTGCCCCCATGGCCGACTTCACGTTCGAACAGGACACCCAAATATATCGAGACCGGGACGCGCTCACAGAAGAGTACACCCCAAGCACCCTCGTAGGCCGAGACAACGAACTCGAAGAATTTCACGCCGCACTCCAGCCCGTCATCAACAACGAAAACCCCTCCAACATCTTCCTCTACGGCAAAAGCGGCGTCGGGAAAACAGCCGCCACCCGCTACCTCCTCGGCCAACTCCAAGACGACGTCAAAGAGATCCCCAACGTCAACGTGACTGTCGTCGAAGTGAACTGTGACGGCCTTAATACCAGCTACCAGACTGCCATCGAGATCGTCAACCAACTCCGCCCACACAACAATCAAATCGCCTCAACAGGGTACCCCCAATCGAAAGTCTACCAATTCCTCTGGGAAGAACTCGACTCCCGCGACGGAACCGTCCTCACTGTCCTAGACGAAGTAGACCACCTCAACGACGACTCAATCCTCTACCAGCTCACCCGCGCACGCGACAACGGCAACATCTCCGACGTCAACCTCGGCATCATCGGCATCTCGAATGACTTGACCTTCCGCGAAGAACTCTCCTCGAAAGTTCGATCCTCACTCTGTGAGCGCGTCGTCAGCTTCTCCGCCTACAACGCGAATCAACTCCAGCAAGTCCTCAGACAACGCGAAGAAGTAGCGTTCTACGATGACACACTAAGTGAGGATGTCATCCCGCTCTGTGCAGCCCATGGGGCTCGTGAGTCAGGCGATGCCCGGCGGGCCCTTGACCTCCTCCTGATGGCTGGTGACCTAGCGCGAAAGAACCACGACGACACAGTCCGTGAGGAACACGTCAAGCAGGGCAAGGAGGAAATCGAGAAGGAAATCATTGCGGAGGGGATTTCGGACCTCTCTGAACACGCACGGCTCTTGCTTCGGACGCTGATGAATATGAGTTCGGAAGGTGAGACGCCATCGCGGACACAAGAGATTATTCCGGTGTACCGGAAGATCTGTGAGGAGATGGGGAAAGATCCCGTGTCGGTACGGTCGATTCGAGACAATCTCGCGGCGCTTAGCCAGCTCGGGATTACCTCCCGGAATGAGATTAACCAGGGACGTAGCGGAGGAAAGTTCGCCAAGCACAAGCTGGTCTACCAGGTTGAGACAGTCCAATACGCATTGGCGAGCATCGAGGACTGATCCAACACTAGCCCAGCAGTGGTGGATTCTGTGATAGCGTTTTGACGGTGAGGAGTGGACACCCCCACCCCACTACTTCCGCTGTTCTTCCTAGCCGCTAGGTGGGAGAATTCAGACGATAGGTGTCTCTAGGGTATCTTTCTCGTGTGTTGGTTTTGTTCCTGGTGTTCTTGTTTTTCTCTAGAAGATAAGCTTATGATAGTGTGTCTAAAATTGGTCCGTACTCCATTTTGAATCGTAAAATGATGGGGATGATTCAAACCATCCCCATCACTTCTCCAGAACAGCGGAACCAGTGGGGTGGGGGTGGGGTGAATTCATCGTACCGTCTCTTGCTTTGAGAACAGCGGAAGTAGTGGGGTGGGCATCTGTCTGAGACCAACTACTCGATCTTGCCACAACTCTTGGCCGTCCGTTTCGTGGCTTGAAGCTGCATTGAGTGAAGTCTCGCTATCTTAACCAACACTCTACACTCGACCGCCAGAACTGTTGGTTAAGATGCTGGAAATAGTGTCGGGGTTGACAAGTCCCTGTCTTAGCCAGCGAACGAGCGCCTGCGCGTCGACTTGAGAGACACCACTGAGGAATGGTGCGGTGAGAGGTAGTCGTCGGCCAGGGGTGAGGATGCCTGTGAACCAACGCAGTCCTCGACGGGAGTTACCGTGGCCGACGACATCCCAATCTCTGAGCCGGGATTGTTTGAGTGTGTCGCTGAATTGCACACCCAGAAAACCACTCTTGGCAAGCGCCCGTAGCGGCAACCGCGTGTCTGGATAGCAGACTGTGAGGCGAGGACTGCTCTGAGGCGAAGACTATATTTACATTTTCAGGATATATCGGGGAGATTTGACCGACGTGCTGGACACGCACTGGTCGATCGGGGTGAACGAGAAAACGCTCAACTTCTGGGCGTTCAAGAAGTTCAGTTACCGTCCCGCGTGCGTCTGCGAGGAGTACGGCATCTCTCTTGAAGTTGAGTCGGAAGCATGGACGAGTCAGACGTGTCCCGAGTGTGGCGGCCACGAGGAGTATACTCTGAGGACTGGTTGGGTTGTCGCCGGCCGCGGATGGTGCACTGCCACGTGACCAGGATGCGACGACGCCCACATCACCGGTGCAAGATGATGGGGTAGGGGCCGGCGACAGCATGCTGGTTTCACCCGGAGGTCTATGAGTGTGCTGGCATCCCGGTGCGAGCACTGCGCAGAGAAGTAGCCACCTTCAGAGCTCGTCCATCACAGACTCGGCCTGCTCGCGCGCCGTGCACCTACACAGGCTTCAACCGCACAAGGGTCCGTCTGTAACGGGCACGCTCAACGAGGTCGCCGCACGCGCGCAGGGGCTTCAACCGCACAAGGGTCCGTCTGTAACCGTACTCGCCGGAGGCGACGCGCTCGTTGAACGTCGCTTCAACCGCACAAGGGTCCGTCTGTAACGTTGGTCCTCCCGGCCGCCCCACTCACCGGAGTAGTCGCTTCAACCTCACAAGGGTCCGTCTGTAACTACGGTCCAGTTCGTCCACGAGAAGGACGGGATGATGCTTCAACCCCACAAGGGTCCGTCTGTAACCTTCGAGACGGACTACGGCTGGCGCGACATCTCGGCGCTTCAACCGCACAAGGGTCCGTCTGTAACCTCATGCCGCTCATGTCGTCCCGCCGGTACAGTTGGCTTCAACCGCACAAGGGTCCGTCTGTAACGAGGTTATCCTCTCGGTCCGTGAGGCGCTCCCCGAGCTTCAACCGCACAAGGGTCCGTCTGTAACCGGCGTCGGTGGACCTCACCGACGACGAACGGGAGCGCTTCAACCCCACAAGGGTCCGTCTGTAACAGGCCGCTGCTGGCGCCGCGAACGGTGCGACGACCGAGCTTCAACCCCACAAGGGTCCGTCTGTAACCCGGTGACGCGGTGACCGGGATCGTCGACGCACGGCTTCAACCCCACAAGGGTCCGTCTGTAACGGCACCCAAGACAGCGTCTACTTCCAAGACAGCTTCGCTTCAACCCCACAAGGGTCCGTCTGTAACGCGCGAGGAGGGGATCGCGCCGCCGGCCCTGACGACGGCTTCAACCCCACAAGGGTCCGTCTGTAACTCGTCGCGGTCGCCATTTTGGCGACGCTTTCCGAGCTTCAACCCCACAAGGGTCCGTCTGTAACCGGCCTCCTCACTTTCGAGGTGCCGCACTTCAGCTGCTTCAACCCCACAAGGGTCCGTCTGTAACGGTCTATGACAGAGTCGGTGGAGTTGGCAACCGAGCGGCTTCAACCCCACAAGGGTCCGTCTGTAACTGGGTCCCGCTGGAAGTCAGCGGCGTTCCTGATTCCAGCTTCAACCCCACAAGGGTCCGTCTGTAACCCGCGTACCCGATGCCGCCAGCGCCAATATTCGTGCTTCAACCCCACAAGGGTCCGTCTGTAACAAGTCGTCGCCGTTGTCGGGCTCGGGGTCGGGGTCGGCTTCAACCCCACAAGGGTCCGTCTGTAACTTGCGTCGACCGGGTTGCCGTTCGTGTCGACGGGGCTTCAACCCCACAAGGGTCCGTCTGTAACACCTCGACGCCGGCGGCGGGTCGCTCACGTGGAGCATGCTTCAACCCCACAAGGGTCCGTCTGTAACGACGGCAACGCTCAGGTCGTAGGCGCTCGCGCTCTCGCTTCAACCCCACAAGGGTCCGTCTGTAACGACGAGCTCGACGACGAACTCGAAGGCGAGCGGGGTGCTTCAACCCCACAAGGGTCCGTCTGTAACGCGCGACGGTCTCGTTCTTGCCCTCCCAGTGCTCGCTTCAACCCCACAAGGGTCCGTCTGTAACTACGTCGCCCTGTATCAGTCGCACCTGCCGACGCTCGCTTCAACCCCACAAGGGTCCGTCTGTAACCCCGTCGGTTCATCCATGACTCGCAGGGACGCGGTGCTTCAACCCCACAAGGGTCCGTCTGTAACCGCCACGGGCTTCCCTTGGCCCGGAACTCCGTGGCTTCGAGGCTTCAACCCCACAAGGGTCCGTCTGTAACTCGGCCTGCTCGCGGTTCATCCCGAGCGCGAGATTCAGCTTCAACCCCACAAGGGTCCGTCTGTAACGCTGGACTCGACGCACCGCACGGCCTCGCAATCAAGGCTTCAACCCCACAAGGGTCCGTCTGTAACCGCGACGGCGACGAGCACGTCGTGGTCTCCCGTGGCTTCAACCCCACAAGGGTCCGTCTGTAACAAGGTCCGGGACACCTACGGCGTGGATGTCACGCTGGCTTCAACCCCACAAGGGTCCGTCTGTAACCAGTTATGGACGATATGGAGGTTATGCACGTTATGGCTTCAACCCCACAAGGGTCCGTCTGTAACGAGTGTCCGCGACGAGCACGACGACCGCCAGATGTGGCTTCAACCCCACAAGGGTCCGTCTGTAACGGATGCGGTTTCAGTTTCTGATGTTGGCACTGACGTGCTTCAACCCCACAAGGGTCCGTCTGTAACGACTGCTCGTTGACCGGGACGCCCGGCTTGTACCGCTTCAACCCCACAAGGGTCCGTCTGTAACCTGGCAGGAACTACGACCGGTGGGTCGCCGATCTCGCTTCAACCCCACAAGGGTCCGTCTGTAACCCCGAACCTCTACGACCGACGCACCAACCTTGATGAAGCTTCAACCCCACAAGGGTCCGTCTGTAACACAACACCCTCCCCTCGCCGACGGCGAGCACGTCCAGCTTCAACCCCACAAGGGTCCGTCTGTAACAAGACTGCTTCCCTCTACGTCGACGGACAACTCGCTTCAACCCCACAAGGGTCCGTCTGTAACCATGGACGAAGGCGAGGGGCAGGTGTGGACCACGCAGCTTCAACCCCACAAGGGTCCGTCTGTAACCAGCACGTCCTCTCGCGCACCATCGTCGGCCCGCGCTTCAACCCCACAAGGGTCCGTCTGTAACCGTGGACATCGCCCGCTACCACGACCTCGCCGCGCCGGCTTCAACCCCACAAGGGTCCGTCTGTAACACTGGGAGCGATTCGCCGACTTGCTCACGGCCATCGCTTCAACCCCACAAGGGTCCGTCTGTAACGAGGGGTGGGCGGCACTCCGGCGGGCTACGCTGCCGCTTCAACCCCACAAGGGTCCGTCTGTAACGACGTCGGCCAACTCCTCCCGGTAGCGATGGAGACGCTTCAACCCCACAAGGGTCCGTCTGTAACCCAGAGGATGTAATCCTCGCCATCACTGGCGTTCGTGCTTCAACCCCACAAGGGTCCGTCTGTAACCTCCCCCGCGTCGAGGACGCGTGGCGGCAGGCCCACGCTTCAACCCCACAAGGGTCCGTCTGTAACCCTCCTCGACCGCCTCAGCGAGGACGACGACCTGCTCGCTTCAACCCCACAAGGGTCCGTCTGTAACCCGTTCACAGACTATCCCCGCGAGCACGTCGCAGTCGCTTCAACCCCACAAGGGTCCGTCTGTAACCGGACGCTGAGCAAATCGACACTCCAGGAGGGGACGCTTCAACCCCACAAGGGTCCGTCTGTAACACGGTTATCGTCTCAGGCACGGCATTGCCGTCGACGCGCTTCAACCCCACAAGGGTCCGTCTGTAACGTGCGGTACGCGATGCAGGACTCCCCGGAGTCGGGCTTCAACCCCACAAGGGTCCGTCTGTAACCCGAGATTGCCGACCACATTGTGAGCCATCATCGCGCTTCAACCCCACAAGGGTCCGTCTGTAACGGACGGCCACGCGAAGCCCCCAGCAAATCCACGCAAGCTTCAACCCCACAAGGGTCCGTCTGTAACGTGTCGTTGTGAAGGCGCGGGAGATCGCGGACGCCGCTTCAACCCCACAAGGGTCCGTCTGTAACAGGAGATTCAGGCGGTGGCGTCGAGTATTCTCGGCGCTTCAACCCCACAAGGGTCCGTCTGTAACCGTCCTGACTGGTATCCACGGACGCGAACGTGCCGCGGCTTCAACCCCACAAGGGTCCGTCTGTAACCACCGGCGGCAACGACGGCGGCGACGGCCCCATCGTGCTTCAACCCCACAAGGGTCCGTCTGTAACACGTATGCGTTCAGCGTAGAGTGCGACGAGGTTGTTGCTTCAACCCCACAAGGGTCCGTCTGTAACGTAACCTACGCGCTGGTATGGCAGACGAGACACCGCTTGCTTCAACCCCACAAGGGTCCGTCTGTAACGCGACCGAGGACGTGGCGAAGGACGAACCGCTCCGGCTTCAACCCCACAAGGGTCCGTCTGTAACTACGGTAGCCTGTAAAGCTTCCTACGCGTCCTTCGGGCTTCAACCCCACAAGGGTCCGTCTGTAACAGTTCTTCGACGCGCGCGGCGCCTGCTTGGACGGCGTGCTTCAACCCCACAAGGGTCCGTCTGTAACTAACCTCCAACCGCACCCACCACAGAGTATGGTGCATGCTTCAACCCCACAAGGGTCCGTCTGTAACTATCGGCGGGTCGGCGTCGTTCCGCGCAAGCGACGCTTCAACCCCACAAGGGTCCGTCTGTAACTATCCAGATTACAGAGAGGACGGGTTGGGATTCGGGGCTTCAACCCCACAAGGGTCCGTCTGTAACTACCCCCAGGAAACCCGGAGTCTCGTCGTGGACTGGCTTCAACCCCACAAGGGTCCGTCTGTAACCGTTCTCAAGCAGGCCGACAGTGAGGAAACCAGAGGGGAGCTTCAACCCCACAAGGGTCCGTCTGTAACGACCCCAGCGTTCTCAACATCCAAGGCAAAACCAAGCTTCAACCCCACAAGGGTCCGTCTGTAACGCGTCCCACCGCGCGCGCCCCCCACGCTACTGTGCCGGCTTCAACCCCACAAGGGTCCGTCTGTAACCGCCCATCGGTTAGATTACTGGCGAGCGATTGCGGCTTCAACCCCACAAGGGTCCGTCTGTAACACGTGCCGCCGCCCTCGGGAGCGTTGTCGTTCTGGCGGCTTCAACCCCACAAGGGTCCGTCTGTAACACGACTTCCATTTCGTATTCGTCGGGCTCGTCGTTGAGCTTCAACCCCACAAGGGTCCGTCTGTAACCGAACACCGCGGGCGGCACCGTTCATGTCTATCCGCAGCTTCAACCCCACAAGGGTCCGTCTGTAACAATTGCGTGCATACACGCCACTTCCGCCGATGCCCGGTGCTTCAACCCCACAAGGGTCCGTCTGTAACTGTCCTCGCCATTCATTTCGGCGGGGCCGCGGTACTGGCTTCAACCCCACAAGGGTCCGTCTGTAACCATGGCGGATTTAGCCACGTATACAGCTCTATGGGGTGTTCACACTTCACCGTTTCCGTCGACCCTCAATAGTCCCTCAACCCCCGGGGGGTCGATGGTCGCGGGGAAACTCAGAGAAACTGGTCGTCGGCAGCAGGGTCGTCACCAAAGACGGTTCTCTCGACCATCTTTTCGGAAGACACCCGGTAGATAATCGTCGATTCTCCTGGGTTGAGCATCTCATCGACGCGAGTTCGAATCTCTTCGATGTCGCCCTCCGTTACATCGCCTTCGAGAACAGAGTTTTGCACGTGCGTGAGATACCGGCGGAGGAACTTCAGCATCTTGTGCGTCCTATCGGCTTCCATGTCATAGACCACGACGACGTAGACCACGCTCACCACCACCGCCGGAACGGGACGTATTCTTCGCCAGTCAGGAGGTGTTTCTTCAGTTTGTACGCTTCGACACGGAGGAGATACTGGTAGCTGACCTTCTTACCCAAGTCCGGGTGGTCGACCGTCTCGTCGAGCGTTTCCTCGTATGCTTTCGTGTAGGTCTTCCGACCGTTCTCGTTCAGCAGGCAAGAGTTCATGTCGTCCTCGAAGTCGTCGTCAGTTAGCTGGCGACGGTTGACCAGTCTGAACATCACTCGATCGGCGAGCAGCGGCTTGAACAAGTCCGCAATGTCGAGAGCCAGCGAGTACCGCCGCTCGCCGGGTTCGTGGAGGTAACTGATTGTCGGGTCCAGCGCAGTCGCTCGAATCGCCGAAACCACATTCGCGTAGACCAACGAGTTGCCGAAGGAAATCAGGCTGTTGACCTTATTGTTCGGGGGATTGTATTGTCTACCACCGAAGACGAACCCCTCGGGGAGAATCTCGCCGAAGGTCGAATAATACGCCTTTCGGGCGCGCGCTTCAACACCCATCGTCTCCTCGATTGTTCCCATTCCATCGAGCGATGCCCGTGCATCCTCTAATTCCTCAAGCACGTGCTCGAAGTCGTGTCCACGTCCATCGTAGTAGGTAACATTCGAACGCATGTTGTGGATGCTGCCGTCGACGAACGCCTTCGCCAGTTCGAGGCGGTGACTCGAGTCGTCGTAAGCCCTAACTTGATCGACAATCGTCTGACCAGAGGTCTGCCCACGCTTTGGCATGATTGAACCGGCATAGTGGTCGTGCCAGCCGAACACGTGGACTGCGACGCCTTCCTGATTGAGGAAGGAGATGAAACGAGTGTTGTATTCGATTTGGCCGTGGAGGAAGACTGCCTCGGCGTTCTCGACCGGGAGGTACTTCTTCTCACCGTCGGCGGTGACGACACGCACCGTGTCGTCTTGGCGCTCGATTCGTCCGTCGGAAAACACGTGGTAGTTGTCGTTCATGGTCAACAGCTCCAGCAGAAGTCGTGATAGGCACACGAGTCACAGACCGGTTTCTCTTCTGCCGGTGGTGGCGACTCCGCGGTGACAACCTCCCGAATCCCACGGATGGCCGATTCGACTTCGGCGCTGGTCTCCGGGGTCAGTTCGATCGTCTCGCGTCGTTTCTCAGTTGGATGGGCCAAGACGCCGGTCTTCTCGACACCGGTGACCCGGTCGAGATACCAGAGGTAGAACAGCAACTGCAGCCGCGCCGGCTCGGTCAGCGACGACGAGGGTTTGACTTCCAGAATCTCGCCGCTGTCCAACACGTCGATGGCGATGATTCCGTCGACGCGCACGTCTCGGCGTTTATCCGCGTACGCCGAGTCATCTACGTCGCTCCCACGAACGATAGACGGCACGTTCCGGTCGATTTCCACGTCGCGGCTGAGAAACCACAGCTCGCGCTCACAGACGACGAAGTACTGGAACATGACGCCCGTCAACCGGAAGGGAAGTTCGGCAGTCTCGTCTTTGGCGGCATCCAAAAACCGGTCGACAGGGTCGGACGATTCGGTCATAGGAACCGGTCGTCAACGGACGGCCCCTCAACTGCGAGGCCGTTCGTCTCGTCGAAGTAGTTCTTATTCCCGGGACGCCTAAGAACGCGGAGACCGGTGTCACCGAACTCTTCGAGGTCTTTGACCGTCTCGGCCTCCGTCGAGTCTTGGCTGTATATCGGAAGTGAGACGGTGATGTCTTTCGCTCTGTCTCGGAGCTCATCGAAGGTGTCGTAATCGAACTCGTTGAGAGCAGTCGCCATCGCATCGACTAACTCTCGGTCGTCGTCTGTTCGACAGACAACCACGTCCACGCTCTCACGCTGGCCGATGAGTGAGAGCGTCCCGAGCTTCGCTCCGTTTGCCTCGTCGACCCACTCGACGTACTGTGGCGACCCCGGATTTCGGTCGGCGACGAGTCCGTAGTAGTGTTGCACGGCCTCCCGGGTCATCGTCCGTTCGACGACGGTTCCGTCGTTCGCACCGACCGCATCGAGCGTCTGCGATGTCAGTGAGATCGTACTCACGCCCCCAGCGTCATAGACGGCTTGTGCCGGGGTCTTCGTCGTGTCCGCCGGTGGCGCGAGCCACCAGAGCGTCACCGTCCCATGGTCGCGCTCTAACGATCGATTACACCGGCCCGCTGCCTGCACGATGCTGTCGATTGGTGCAATGTCGCGGTACACTCGATCGAAACTAATGTCGACTCCAGCCTCAATGAGCTGCGTCGACACCGCCACGAGCGGAATGTCGCGCTCGGTAAGCCGCTTCGTTGCTTCGATTAGTGTGAGGCGGTCACTCGGTCGAAGGCGAGTCGAGAGGTGGACGACTGCCCTCTCATTCGAACCGAGGGTTGTCTCGACCCGTTCGACGAGAGCGTCCACGTCGGCTCGGCCATCGTCAAATTCTTGCTTGAGACACTGACCTACGTCGACGACTGTTTCGCGCTCCTTGACCGAGTCTGTGAGTTCGGTGGCGCTGTCGATAGTGTTGCAGATTGCGAGTGCCGACTCGGTCTCGCTGGTCTCGTCGAGTATCGCCTGTCCAGCGGTCTTGTAGTCTACTGTCGCGTCGGTATCATCGAACGCAAGTACAGAGTCGTGAATAACGTACTCGACTCGCTCGAAGTAGTCGAAATACCGGTCCACGTCACTAACTAGCTCGAAGGCCTCATCGAACAGGGCCTGCGATGCGGCATCTTCGTCGGTTGTCGCCGGCTGGGTCGCCGTCATTGCGACGATCGTCGCGTTGTATTCTTCGGTGAGTATTGTCGTGACCCGGTCGACGAGCTTCCACCACTTCATCGGCAGCGCCTGCGGCTCGTCCAACACGATGACGGAATCGTACAGCGCCGGTAGTTTCATCGACTGGGTGTTGCTCGGGCCGACGACGCTCTCGAAGAGTTGGACGAACGTCGTGAGCGTCATCCCGGAGCGCCAGCTCTCAGCGACCATCTCCGCGAGTTCAGCGTGCTTGTCGGGGTCCTCGCCAGAGTCACTGAGCTTCGTCACCGTCTCGGCAAGATGGTGATGGACGGTCAACAGGTCGTCCTGAGCATCGGTATCAAACACGTCCGTGAGTTCGTCGGCGACCTGATCGATGACCGAAGTGAACGGCAAGGCGTAGATAACTCGTTCACCTTCGTTTCGGAGTGTGAGGGCGGCACTGAGCCCGGTTAGCGTCTTCCCCATCCCGGTCGGTAACGTCAACGTCGCCACCGACGTGTCCGCGTCGTGGAACTGCTCGACACCGTCGAGGACATCGTCTCGCGCCTCGTCGCGGAGCGAATTGAGAGCATCGCCCTGACTGTCCTCGTCGGCATCTCCGCCTAGTTCGGCGATGTACTCCGAGAGCGTACGCGCGTCCGGTTCGGACGCGCTGAGAGCGTCGTCCTTGACACCGGCCGCTGCCGTTTTGTCAGCGAGAATTAGTCCGCTCCACAGCTGGAGGAGTAGCTCATAGAACTCCTCGGAGGGCGACGAGCGGTCGCTCCCGAGGGCGAACATGGAGACGTGGTTGTTGACGGTGTCGAACAGGGAGTCGTCTTTTTCCCCAACCTCTTCAACGAATTCGTCCCACGACCCGTCACCGTCGGTGATATCGGAGACGAACGATTGCGCGAACGCCCGGCGATGGTCGTCGACGTTCTCGACCTGTTCGATGACGACTCGCTGGCGCTCGTTGTTCGCGTCACTTGTCTTCTCGAACCGGGATACCTTTTCAACGTATTCCTCGACGTTTGGGAGGTGTCCGTGGTGTTTGGCGAGTGCGACGAAGGCCGCGAGACAGTCCTCGCTGTCGTAGTCCAGTTGGTTGAGGACGTAGTACCCGAGGTAGGCTCCGAGTAAGGAGTGGTTCGTCCGTTTGCTTGCGTCTCGCTCGCCAACCACGTACTCCTGGAACCACGTCGTCGCCTTCCCGAAGTCGTGACACCGTGCGACGATCGCCGCCATTTCGGTGAGCGGATCCCCGCCGATAGTTGTTGCGTCTGTAGAGACGACGGCCTCGGCTCGCTCGGCTACCTCGTTCAAGTGGGCGAGAAGCAACGTCGCCTCGTCGCCGTCCTCGGCGGGATGAGAGACTGGCGCTTCAACCATCAGGTGAACACCACGGTCCGGTCGTCGACCGAATACGTCGCCACGTCGGTGACTGTAAGCGAGCCACCATCCGGGTTGTAGGCGTAGGAGACGAACGCTCTGGTTGTCCGGCCACTGTCGTCACTTTCCATGAATGCGGGCGTCTGCTCGACTTGGTATCGTGTCTCTGGAGTGGGCACGATAGCGTCGACGGCCTCGGGGACGGTCGAGTCGATAGCTATCGTGTCACTTTGGGGATCCTTCTCGATCGGGAACTCACCATGGTACTCAACTGTCGCCAAGCACTCGGAGAGGCCGAGGCTCGGAACGTAGTACGACTCTCCCGATTCGAGCAGCGAGCGGAGTTGGCCGTACCGCTCATCGTCAGCAAGCCACACGTCGATTCGGTAGGCGGGCTCAACGAGGACCTCGTAGTTGTGCTGCTGTCGGGGCTTGGACGGATTCGGGAGCTTAACCGAGAGTTTCCCGCGAGGATTCAGCGACGCCAGGTGTTCGTCGGCAGTCGAGAGCGTGTTCATCGGGAGCTTCATCGTCCGCAGCTCGCTTGTCGGCTCGATTGCGACCAGCGACTCACCCGGCGCGAACAGATCGTAGTAGCCGTCGCGTTCGATACCCAGCATTGCGGCAATCAAGCCGGCGACGGTGGTTCGCGGGATGACACGGTACGTCTGTTTGACGATGTTCCCCTCAATACGCCGAAAGTGTCCCCATGGTCCGCTCACCGTGAATGACAGACACGTCTTAGCGTCCTCGGGCAGTTCCGACGCGGCCAGTGCGTGGTCGGTCACGGCTACTCCTCCGGCATGGTCGTCTTCGCGTCCTCGTACACGTCGATCACCCGGACCGCGTCGCTCCCGACAGCGGATTCAAGGGCATCGTAGAGGAACTGGTGGCCGCCCGTTTCACCGTTGACAGAGATGTCGAGGACATCGCTGGCGACGACGTGAACAGTCTCGATTCGATCGGACGCGCCCTCCAGTCGCTCAATCAGCGCCGACACGTCGACACAGATGTCGCGGACGTTCCGGAGTTCCTCGACGGGCTTGGATTCCTCGTTGTTGAGCTCGATATCCTGATTAAGGCCGCCGAGGTGGAAGCTTTCGTCGGCGTACTCGACTCTGAGGTAGAGCCGAGGCTCCTGTCCGACTTTGCTCCGACTGATCGTCTGATTCTTCAGCGCGCGCCAGCACAGCGTATCCAGCCGCCGCACGTCTCGGTCCGACAGGTGAGTGTCTTCGGCCCCGTGCTCGTCGACAAGTCCGTGGAATCCGATGAAGGCGTACTGGATTCGGTGGTCGTCAAGGTCGAACCCGCCCTGTGCCTTGTCGTCGCCGGTCGCGATAACGCTGGTGAGGCTGTTGTACTCCTCGTTTTCCATAACCCGATGGAGCGACTTGCCGGGTGAGAACTGGACGGGTCCCGTGAAGTGGTCTGGAAGGTGTTCGACCTTCTCGTCGTCCATGTCAACGCTCATTGTCGCACCGAAGTAGCGGATGTCGACGCTGTTGTCGAGGAACTGTCCGAAGACGGCGTCCTCGATGTTGTCTTCGTCGACATCATCGAGGTCGATCTCTTTGAGCCGGGCTTCGAGAAGATCCTCGCGGGTCGCTTGGTCGCCGTCGTCTTCCTTGACGTTACGAATGTAGACGCCGTGGCCGTCGTCCTGTAGTTGGTCCCGCAAATAGCGCTTGAGACGAACGTCGGTGACGATTGCTTGGTCCGTATGGGGGTCGATTCGTGGTCGGTTCGCGCCGCTGAGCGGGTTGCCATTGGGATTCGCGTCGACCGCGTCGTACGCGAAGACGATCTCGGACCTGTTCGAGACAGTGGAAGAGTGTTCACTCATTGGTATCGGTGGAATCGTTGGTGGTTTCGTCGTCGGCCGCTTCGTCGTCGTTCGTCGATCGGTCGTTCATGCCGTACGTCAAGCCGAGGGCGTAGTAGAACCGGAGGTCGTCGGTGCTGATGTCCCAGTCCGACGGGTCGCTTTCGGCCATGGTCTCGACGATGGCGTTCGTCACTTCCTTGTACATCGTCGAGTTGATGTTTGACCCTTTCTTCGCCATCTCGCGGGAGTAGACGACGTCTTTGTCGATTACCTCCTGCGTGATGCGCTTGATTTTGGTCTTGGTCATCGACTTGATTGGGTACTGGTCGATGACGGTCGTCGACCGGTCGTGGTAGCCCTGCTGGTACGTACCAATCTGGCCGACGAGCGTGCCGAGCAAGAACGCACCCTTCCGTTCGGGGTCGTCGAGCCCGTCCGTCTGTTCGATGAACGATTCGAGTTTCTCGGTGCGATCGAGGGCGGCCGTACCGCCGTCGGTTCGCGCGTGCGGTGGTTCCATGGTGTCGTAATCGGGACCGTCGATTAGCGTGGATTCGGTTCCGTCTCCCCCCTCCGTCACGAGACCGGCGTTTTCGAGCGCACACAACTGTGCGAACTGGGACGCGACCAGTAGCTCTGGCACGTCGTCGCCGTCCCGGTCGAGCAGTCGCTCGACGTAGGCGCTGACGAGTTGCGTCCGTGGAACGGGGTCGCCGGCGAGAATCGAGACGTGCACGTCGATTCGCTCGTCGTCGACTGTCGCGTCGGTATCCTCGTCGGTGAAGGGGAACGTTCTGTAGAGGTAGGCACCCGAGGCGACCATCTCCCGGAGGGACTGGTACGTAGTGAGTGGCCATTCCTCGTGGGAGGGCATTGGCGGCGTTCGCTCTCTGTTCTTGTCGTCGTCCTCGTTGAAGACCCAACTTCCCGTAACCTTCTCGTGGTTTTCGCCGACAGCAGTCGGGTAGTGGATTCGGCCGTTCAGTGTTTCGCCGTACACGTCGAAGCGGGACATTTGGTGTTTCATCACCGCCGCGACGTAGAAGCGCAGTCGCCCCTCGGCGTTCGCTTCGTGGTCGCCGAACTCGTCGTAGAGCGTCTGCACTGGGCCCATGTCGTCTGTCTGTGCGACCCTGTGGAGCGCCGCGTACAGATTGATGGTCTCCTCGGGTGTCGGCCGACCGAGGAAGTACGGGAGATAGTACACGTCAGCGTTGAACGTCCGGTAGGAACAGGCGTCGACGAACTCCTCAGCGTTCATCAGCGTGACGGCCCCGTCCTCGGAAATCGGGTGGTTCCGCCAGGCTTCATCTGGGTCTAGTCCTGGGAACTTCTCCATCTGCTTGCCGAGGAAGTAGTTGAGCGGGTCCTCTGCCGTGCCTACCGTCCGCGTCCGCTCACCACTGATGAGGTCTGTCGCCTCGCCGGCGGAGTTCGTCGCTTGCCCCTTCGAGACGAGCTTCGAGAGCTTGCGCGCCCGCATCGCCTCGTTGAAGACCGGAACCTGTCCGGGCCACTCGTACTCGCCGCCGGCTTCACGACGCACCTGAACCGTCAGGAGTGCCGTCGTCGAGTCACCGAGCTCATTCCGGACAGCATCTCGAATCCTGTCGAGTGCGTCCTCGTCCTCGCCGACGGTCGCGAGCCCGTGGATGAGCGCGCCGTCGGGATGGTCATCGGCGACACTCTGAACGACATCGTCGGTCGCCCACTTCGTCAGCCGCTCACAGGCGTAACGAGCCAGTTTCTCTCGGTCACTATTGCGTCCCGAGCGATGCGTGACGCTGTGGTCGATTCCCCGCGCGGCATTATACTTGCAGTGCGCGACTTCCTCGACGAGGTCGTCGGTGTATTGGGTTACTCTGACCGGTTCGTCTTGATCCAGAGTGGGGTGATCTCCGGAGAGGTCGACCCGAACTACGATCAGGCTTTCCTCTGCGCCGATCAAGTCGCTGGCTTGGTCGGGTGTCAGGTATGCTGCGTAGTCGCCGCCGCCGGCTGTTGCTAGCGTGTACAGTCGTCCGTAGAGGTGCTGGATGTCCCGGAGCGACGAGATTGGACGCTCTGGGAGTTCGTCTTCTAGCTCACCCTCGTATTCGTCGACGAACTCCTCAGGGCTAAGCATCGACGCGCTCCCTCCGACCTGACCGCTTGTCCTCTTTCTCGGTGATGTTGACGAACCCGAACCCGAGCGAATTTCGCTCGCCGATGCCGGTGTCGAGCGCGAGATTCAGGTGGCGTCGATGGTGGTCGTCGCGGACGGTGTAGTCGAACCGCCACTTGCTCAACACCCACGTCTCGCGCCGGCCCTGTGTCACGGTCACTGGAATTGAGAACGTCTTGATAAGGTCTGCGCCGTCGAAGAGGTCACCGTCGGTCTCGGACGGCCCGGGGAGATAGTCGGGGCAGAAGAGGTCGTGTTTCTTGTCGAGGTTGTTCTCGATCTGGTTGCGGAACGGCTCCATCGTATGTTCCGGCCGCCAGAACTCCGCTTCGTCGTGGTCGACATCGATGTCGTATTCGTCGAAGCGCCACGGCGGAATCCGAACCAGCACGCCGGTTCCCGTTTCGAGTGTGCCACCGGTCCCGGGCTCGCCGACGTCCGGGGAGAGCGGCGTGACCTCGTCTACGTGGAAGGGCATCTCGCCGACGTTCAGTTCCCGGTTGTGGGTGAGGTCCTCGGCGATGTGGGCCAACAGCGACTCGTCAGTCGAAGCGACAAGTAGACTTCGTTCGTCGCCTTCTCGCATCTCGCCCGGTGGGAACGGATTGCTATAGGTGAATGGTTTCGGTTGGTTTTCGTCGTGAAGGTCGTCGTACTCGCTGTCTTTGAGCGCCTCCCAGAGTCGGCCGCGGAGCTTGTGATGGTAGGCGTTGTCGTAGGCGGCGTCGGCACGAGCGGACAACCGCGTGAGTACCCGCACCGGTCAAGCCACCTCTTTCAGGCTGGCTGTTTGCATAACGTAATACCTGTTACCTCGGTGCTATTTAAAAGCCACTGAAGGTGGTGAAAATGGTTTCCTCCGATGAGAACCAACTGAAACGTGTCCCTGTTATTCTCTATGTAGCAGGACAATAACGATGTTTCAACCCTACAAGGGTCCGTCTGTAACGAATTTCGCGGCGCGTCCGTCTCGCGTTGTCTCGCTTCAACCTCACAAGGGTCCGTCTGTAACACCCGCTTCTCGTCGTCCGCGTTCTTCCCGTACGAGCTTCAACCTCACAAGGGTCCGTCTGTAACTCGACGTCATCGTCTACGACGACATCGCGGACTGGGAGCTTCAACCTCACAAGGGTCCGTCTGTAACTGATGGCGAGGTGCTTGCGGGAGAGCGACGGGAGCGGCTTCAACCTCACAAGGGTCCGTCTGTAACAGGTCGTTGTTGATGCGGTCCACGTCGTCACGCTCGCTTCAACCTCACAAGGGTCCGTCTGTAACCACTCCCCCCTAACTTATAGGCTTCGGCTGGCCGGGCTTCAACCTCACAAGGGTCCGTCTGTAACACGGCAACAGCTTCGACTACTCGGGCGATGAGACCTCGCTTCAACCTCACAAGGGTCCGTCTGTAACCCGTCGTTCCGGTACTTCGTCACTCTCGCCTTCCGGCTTCAACCTCACAAGGGTCCGTCTGTAACTCGTGCTCGTCGGGGTCGCTCTCCCACAGGAGAAGCTTCAACCTCACAAGGGTCCGTCTGTAACACCTCCTCGGCTTCCCAGTCGGCGATGAAGCCGTCGCTTCAACCTCACAAGGGTCCGTCTGTAACCGAGGATGGGCCGGATCGGGTGCGGAAGCCGTGTGGGCTTCAACCTCACAAGGGTCCGTCTGTAACCGTCGACCTGAATGGACTCGTCACGGGTCGTTGAGAGCTTCAACCTCACAAGGGTCCGTCTGTAACTCTATCTCTCGAAGCCCCCAGTCAGTGACTTTTCCGCTTCAACCTCACAAGGGTCCGTCTGTAACGAGGCAGGCGCGGGCGAGTTCAGTCGCGTACGACTCGCTTCAACCTCACAAGGGTCCGTCTGTAACGAAACACTCGCCGAGTACAACGAACGCCTGGAGCGTGCTTCAACCTCACAAGGGTCCGTCTGTAACGCTTCCAGCGTCCACGCGAGCGCGGTGACCAGCCCGCTTCAACCTCACAAGGGTCCGTCTGTAACCGTGTCTCGGCGGAGTTGATGATGTTGCGGAGTCGGCTTCAACCTCACAAGGGTCCGTCTGTAACGCTGGCGTCGAGAGCATCGGTCACGATGGACTCGCGGCTTCAACCTCACAAGGGTCCGTCTGTAACTGCGTTCGGGGGTCATTTGTCGTCTCCGTTGTCGTTGCTTCAACCTCACAAGGGTCCGTCTGTAACCACCGTCGCGAGACCCAGCAGCGCCAGCTCCGCGAGTGGCTTCAACCTCACAAGGGTCCGTCTGTAACTTTCGAGTTCCGGCCCGTGAGTGTCTGTAATAGGTGGCTTCAACCTCACAAGGGTCCGTCTGTAACACTGCTGGCGGCTCGTGGACGTCCTCGTCCAGCTGGCTTCAACCTCACAAGGGTCCGTCTGTAACCGACGCTGACGCGAGCGACGAGCACGACGCGGTGGCTTCAACCTCACAAGGGTCCGTCTGTAACCGTTCTCCTGCAGCGGCGACCCCGCGGTCGTCCTCACCGCGCTTCAACCTCACAAGGGTCCGTCTGTAACTTCATCCCTCGTGAGATCGAGCGCGAGGTGGTCGAGCTTCAACCTCACAAGGGTCCGTCTGTAACGCGGCCGGTGACGTCCCCGAGTTCTCCGACTGGGAGGCTTCAACCTCACAAGGGTCCGTCTGTAACGCGGCCGGTGACGTCCCCGAGTTCTCCGACTGGGAGGCTTCAACCTCACAAGGGTCCGTCTGTAACAGAATGAACGTTACAGACGCCGAGACCAAGGAGATGCTTCAACCTCACAAGGGTCCGTCTGTAACTTCCTGCGTCCGACGGGCAATCTCGCGGAGGACGTGCTTCAACCTCACAAGGGTCCGTCTGTAACGTGCCCGGTGGCGGACTGCATGAGTGGGTCGTCGCTGCTTCAACCTCACAAGGGTCCGTCTGTAACCACCTCGGTTCGGTTCATCACCGTAGCCACCACGAGCTTCAACCTCACAAGGGTCCGTCTGTAACCAGTTCGAGACCGAGGACGGCGAGCTCGAAGTCGCTTCAACCTCACAAGGGTCCGTCTGTAACAATGGCCTGGATGGCGTCTTCGACCTGTTCGACCAGCTGCTTCAACCTCACAAGGGTCCGTCTGTAACCGACGGCGCGCAGTCCTTTGCGGCCGACACAACGAGCTTCAACCTCACAAGGGTCCGTCTGTAACTCGTCGTGCATCCGCGTCTGGTGCATCTCGTCCACGCTTCAACCTCACAAGGGTCCGTCTGTAACAATCCAGGCTCCACGGCCTGCACGCGGGATGTCTCGCTTCAACCTCACAAGGGTCCGTCTGTAACGCCGACTGCGCGGCGGTACCAGACGGTCTGCTACCTGCTTCAACCTCACAAGGGTCCGTCTGTAACCACCGCTGGGCGATGTCGACCTTCAGATAGGGGTAGCTTCAACCTCACAAGGGTCCGTCTGTAACGAGGTGCTCTAACCAATGACCGGAGAGCCCGGACAGCTTCAACCTCACAAGGGTCCGTCTGTAACGCCGTCAAGTTCGAAGAGCGCGACCCTGCCGAGGTATGCTTCAACCTCACAAGGGTCCGTCTGTAACAACAGCACTCGCTGAACGTCCGCGTGCAGGCTCAACAGCTTCAACCTCACAAGGGTCCGTCTGTAACGGCTGGGCTGGCTCGCGTATCCAGCCGCTGCCGCGGCTTCAACCTCACAAGGGTCCGTCTGTAACTCGGCGGTATCCCACAGGTCGCGTACGTGGAGCACGCTTCAACCTCACAAGGGTCCGTCTGTAACTCAGTCCCCACCGCTAGCCCGAATTTGGCAGACGGCGCTTCAACCTCACAAGGGTCCGTCTGTAACTGCGTGTCGGCGGTCACAGCCGACCCTCCGGCCGTCCGCTTCAACCTCACAAGGGTCCGTCTGTAACCGACCGTGGTCGTACCCACGCTCCTGGCGAGCACGCTTCAACCTCACAAGGGTCCGTCTGTAACTAGTATTGCGCCACGAACTCCCGTAGCCGAGGGATGCTTCAACCTCACAAGGGTCCGTCTGTAACTGTCGTCGCGGTCCTTGTTCCCCGGGAGCCAGATGGCTTCAACCTCACAAGGGTCCGTCTGTAACCGCTACTCCCCGCGCCGACCGACCACCAATACGCGCTTCAACCTCACAAGGGTCCGTCTGTAACCGACAGCAGCGATTGCGCGCTCTCGTAGTCGTCGCGGCTTCAACCTCACAAGGGTCCGTCTGTAACCCTCCTCGACGAGGTTGCCGAGGCTTCGCGTGACAGCTTCAACCTCACAAGGGTCCGTCTGTAACCACGACCTCGTCGGGAGGCGACCAAGCGCACGAGCTTCAACCTCACAAGGGTCCGTCTGTAACGCGGATGCGGAGGCTGCGGTCGTCGGGCCGGGCGTGGCTTCAACCTCACAAGGGTCCGTCTGTAACTTGCTGGTCGCTTCGTCCATTTCGAGGATGCTACGGATGCTTCAACCTCACAAGGGTCCGTCTGTAACGGATGGGCACTTAATTGATAGTCGTAAACGCGGACTGCTTCAACCTCACAAGGGTCCGTCTGTAACTTCTTGGCGTTCTCGGTGCCGCCGACGTTGATCCGGCTTCAACCTCACAAGGGTCCGTCTGTAACAGGTGTCCGTCGACGTGTCCGGGACGCGCTCGTCGCCGCTTCAACCTCACAAGGGTCCGTCTGTAACGTGTGGATGTCCACAACGTGGTTGCCAGCGGCCGTGCTTCAACCTCACAAGGGTCCGTCTGTAACACCTGCGCGGTATCCACGTCCAGCAGTCGACCGAGCAGCTTCAACCTCACAAGGGTCCGTCTGTAACGTGGTTCCGCCTGCTACGTACAGACGCCGATGAGCGCTTCAACCTCACAAGGGTCCGTCTGTAACCTGTTTCGACGGGTCATCCTGCCGCTGATAGCGTGAGCTTCAACCTCACAAGGGTCCGTCTGTAACGCGAGAAACGCACGTTCGTAGACGCTCGTTTCAGTCATGCTTCAACCTCACAAGGGTCCGTCTGTAACACCACCACCGTCGCCGTCCGCGTACAAGTGGCCTGGCTTCAACCTCACAAGGGTCCGTCTGTAACTCGGGGAACGGACACATGGCGGTCTGGCTCTCCGAGGCTTCAACCTCACAAGGGTCCGTCTGTAACCATGGCGGATTTAGCCACGTATACGGCTCTATGGGGTGTTCACACTTCACCGTTTCCGTCGACCCTCAATAGTCCCTCAACCCCCGGGGGGTTGATGGATTCCAGGCACGCTCAGAGTCGGGGGCGGTTATTTTGTGCGCGGGAGCTGGACAACGAAGACGGCGCCTGTCGGCTCATTGTCCTCCACCCAGATGTTGCCGCCGTATTCAGTGACAAGTGTCTCAGCAAGATAAAGCCCGATTCCCGTGCCAGGACTTCCGAGTCCCCGTTCTCCTTTCCCGAAGACAGTGTCTTTGTGATCGTCAGGGACTCCAGGGCCATTATCGGCGATTCGAACTTCAACCTCGTCGTCGCGTACGACAGCCGAAACCTCGATATGCGGGGTGTCTGTGTCGTTGTGTTGGACAGCGTTGTTGAGGAGATTCCGGAAGACCGAACTGAGCATGCAGTTCGCAGCGACCTCTACATCAGGCGGGACGTCGTCCAGTACGAACTCTGCCTTCGGGAAGGATTCCTCGCAAACTGAAAGCTCTGTTTCCAGGACCGAACGCAGTGGCACGGGTTCCACAGTAATCTCTTCATCCGAGACCACTGTTTCCACGTACTCACGCGCGGTCTCGGTTAGCTCAACGACGTGTTCGCCGCTGGCGAGGATCTTCTGTAGGTATTCACGGCCCTCGTCGTCGACGTGGTCTTCGAGGAGTTCTGCCCAGCCAAGCACGACTGCCATATCGTTGCGAATGTCGTGCCGAATGATTCGGTTCAACAGCTCGAGCTCTTGCTCGCGATGTTTTTGATCCGTGATGTCGGTGGCAATGCCGACGACCTCCGAGACCTCTCCTGCCTCGTCCCGTAGTACAACTTGCTGATTGAGCGTCCATCGGATAGATCCATCCGGCTGAATGACGCGCGCTTCAGACTCCACGTCACGGAGTTCGTGAGGTGATGTCTCGATGTTTGCCCGAACTTCCTCTCGGTCATCCGGATGAATCGACTCAATCGCTTTATTCAGATCGTCTTTGACTTCGTCGGGTGGAATTCCCCAGATATCTTCGAAGCCGGCACTGATGTAATTGACTTCGCCGAGCTCGGACGTTGACCAGAGGGCCACGCCGTCGAGTTCATCAAATAGTGCCCGGAAATCCCGATGCTTACTAAGCGATTTATTGCTCATATCCCCCCGGTGTAGCCCTTACAGGATAAACTCTCTTTTGCAATCCCCAAGTCTTCTAGAACTATTCATCAGTTAGTTGCAGCCAGCAGGACGCGTCGGTACGTCCACACCGGTCCAGCCAGCTACGTCGCTCAGCCAGCCATCGTCCTGGCGGATTCAGAAAGCACGAGGCTGTTTCAGCCGTCCATGACCTCGCAGCTACCGCAGAACTCAAGCGGCGCCGCAACCGTCGCCCAGCCCTCGACGATAGGCGGCGCTTGCCTGGGCGTCGTCGACGGTCACCTCCTCGTACATTCGTTCGGGAAGGACGAAGGTGATGTCGTTTCGGCGAGCGAACTGCCGAACGGCCTGATAGCGGCTGTTCGACGGGTCCTATCGCGACGAACAGGCCATTGTCGGCGATGTGGAACGCGCTCACGCGTCGCCGATCGTGTCCCCGTCGCCGACGTTCACCTCATCCAGAGATGCCCCACCCTCCTCGATGTCGTAGTTCTCGTGGACGACGGGCCGCAGCGCTTGCAGAATCATCTCCGCGGCCAGCGGCGAGATGTCGAGATCTTCCGCCATCAGCCGTGGGTCACCTCGCCGCGCTCGCGGGCAACTGCGTACGTGAGCGCCGTCGCGAGCCCGACGATGCCGTGGCGGTCGATGTAGATGTAGATGTCGACGTTCGTCTCGCGACGGCCATTCGAGTCGACCGGCCGCCAGGCTTCATTCACTCGAGTATCAGGGTGGCGGGTGGGGAAATTCAGGCAGGCAACAGTATTCGTAGTTGCGGGAATACGACTTCCATATCAGTAGTTGCCAATACGGTTTCTTTATTCAGAGTGCGGGTGAAACAGCCGTTACGTACAGAGAAAGCCTTTACCACAGCCGGCTGAACCAGTTTCTATGCGTTCGTCTCGGGGTGAAGAAATTCCGCGTCGGGTGTTTACCACGGCAGTTGTCTCGACGGCGAGCCTCGGACTGGCTGGCTGCCTGAAAGGTGATGGAAAACAGGTGAGCGTGTATAATAGCCGTTCTATTCCGGTAACTGCCAATATTGAGATATATCACGTTGAGCCGAACTCCGAACAGCAGGTGCTGACCGACGACCCGACAATCCCCTCCGGTGAAGCCCACGAGTACACGAGCATCTTCGAGGAGAGTGGAACGAAGCGAATCACAATCAAGACTGATGACGGACAGCACGGCCAGCACGAGTGGAGTGCTGACTCATCTTCCCAACGCGGCTACCTCAGCGTTCGAATCGAAGAAGAGACACTCGACTTCAGTCTCGCAATTGGCTAACGTCCGCTCATAGATACTCGCATCTGTACGTACCGTTCCGGTCGTTTCAGTTTCAGGCGCTCGTCTGAATAAAGAAATCACGCTAGCAACTACTGATATTCAGATCCCAGGGGGATAGTTTGAAATTTTGCTACGTGTAGAGCTCTATTTATCGATCTCGGTGGTGTTATTCTCACGGGCACTGTCTAGTTAAGCCAGTCTGAGAAGTGAGCAGGTCATTACTACAACGCCTCAGACCGCACCAGTCACTCGATGATCGAACGCCAGCTGGCGAGGTTCTGAACTAGATAGTATCGAGAAAAGGCTGATATTAGAACTCTTCAATAGTGCGTTCTTTCCTGAGTTAATTCTGGCCAGATTCCAAACATAACTACCGATATACATAGGGATGTCTCAACAAAAAGGTCGAAAGAGCAGAGGAATAAATCAGAACAGAGAATCAGGCGTACCTTCCGCTGAGGCAGGTCGTTGGAATTCGGAAGAGGCCGACGAGGCCTTGCTTCGGAACGTAAAACTGTGGTTCGATGGATGTACGCCACCTGCGGAACTGCAAAACTAAACAGTACCGTTAGTCGGTTTGTACAGCAGAGAGTACGGTTCTCGGGTCTACTGGCCTTCGAATGAAATATCAGCGGCCGTGATCGGAGTTGCGTCTTCTCGATAGGTTTCGAATTTCTTCGTTGCCCATCTGACTACGGATTCGTTTTGACTCTCAATATATGCTGGAAACGTCCCGTCGTCGCTGCTCAGTAAGAACCCGACAGTATCTTCTATGAGAACTAACTGAAAGGCTGGCTCTTCGCTGGTCAGATAGAACTCTACGCGTTCTTTATCGAGTGTTTCGTTGACGTGCCGGATCGCATCAGGATTCTCCTGTAGTTTCTTGTAGAGGGATTCTGGAAAGACGAACTCGAGGGATTGTTCGCTTTCGTCGAGCTCCTGGCCAGTAGCATACTGTAATGGGTCGAATGCGTGTGCAAGTATACGAATGTGCGTACCATCGTTCCGCAGCTTTCCAAACTCTCGAGCCGGCTGGGTTGGATCGTTCTGATTCGCCACCGAAACTGTCGCACCACCAAATTGATCGAGGGGCACATCCATCGCCTCGGTTGGTATCCACTCGATTACCTGATTGAGATCTTGAACAGAGGCAGTCGTATCGATCGCCTGTGCGAGCATTTCTTGCATCGTCTCTCCCAGAGGAGTGAGCTCGTATTGCCACCCGTCACTTCGTATCCAGCCTTTCTCTTCCATCGTCGATAAGCTCCGTGAGACCGTCGTTCTGGAGACATTCGTCTCTTCCTGTAACTCCGCCCGTTCGTATGCTCCTTCTGAGAGTTCTCTCAGAATCTGTGGTCGATGTTTCGAGCGAGCGAGAAATTCGATATCTTCTAGCGGAGAGCTCATTGGTGACTTACTGCGTTCTCTCGCTGTATATCTGTATTGGGGACGAAGAGCGATGTGCAGTCAGTGCACGGTGAGTGGCTCCTGCACACTGTTCAGAGAATTTTATATGTCGATTTGCAACCGAAATTCGAGTGTATCATGCCCAAACACGGACCTACCCAACCGTCGGAGACTGAGTCGGGGTATAACTCGATCGTCGTTGATACCCCGCACTTCGGCCTGCAGGAAATGATTCTCGAGAAAGACGTACCGGTGACTGTTCGCGACGGAACCACGCTACTCGTCAACGTCTTTCGCCCCCCAGAAGACGGTGAATACCCCGTCGTACTGAGTGCAGACGTCTACGGGAAAGATCGGCTGAACGCGGACGTGCTCTCACACGTACCCACTTCCGGTGGCGTCCCCTACAGCAATTTCTGCGGCTGGGAGTCCCCCGACCCAGGCTACTGGGTCCCGAACGACTATGTGGTCGTGAAAGCCGCGTTCAGGGGAACGTCGGGCTCGGAAGGTGAGAGAGTTGATCCAGTGTCTCGACAGGAGGCAAAGGACTACTATGACCTCATTGAGTGGGCGGGAGAGGCTGACTGGAGCACCGGCCGTGTCGGGACGAACGGCGTCTCGTACCTCGCTATGGCTCAGTGGGGTGTCGGTCAGTTGAATCCCCCACACCTGGAGGCAATGATTCCCTGGGAGGGGGTAAGCGACCTCTACAGAGAGTGGTCGTTCCACGGTGGTATCCCGGAGACAAACTTCTCTCGTTCCTGGATTGAATCACAGCGGGAAGAGTGGCCCAACCGGGACATCGAGGACTTGATCGCCGCTCAGGACGACCACCCACTGTACGACGAATACTGGCAGCAGAAACATGGCGATCTTTCTGACATCGAGGTACCGATATACGCCGGGACGAGCTGGTCGACCCACGGTCTCCACAACCGTGGGACGCTGGAAGGGTTCAAGCAGGCGTCCTCAGATCACAAGTGGCTCGAAGTCCACGGACGAAAAGAGTGGGAGTACTATTACCAGCGAGAGACGCTGGAACGCCAGAAACGGTTCTTCGATTATTTCCTCAAGGGCATCGAAAACGATTGGCTCGACACACCACGGGTCCGGCTGGAAGTTCGAGACCGATACTACGAAGGGAAGTTCCGATTCGAAGACGAGTGGCCGCCGTCCGCAACGCAGGCGACTCCCCTGTATCTCGATGCCGAGGAGAACGCTATGCAGTTGTCTCCAGTTGAGGGCTCGTCCACGGCCACCTACGACTCGACAGCTTCCCCAGAGTCGGAGGCGGGACGTGCAGTATTTACCGTGGAGTTCGATGAGGACACCGAGATCACTGGCAGTATGAAGCTCGTCCTCTGGGTTTCCACGGACGAGGCAACCGATATGGACCTCTTCGTTGGGGCGAAAAAGCTTGACTGCCGTGGTGAGGAAGTACACTTCCCTGACTTCAACCACGTTGATGGTGGGCGAGTTGCCTCCGGTTGGCTCCGTGTCTCCCATCGGGAAGTCGACGAGGACCGTTCGACGCCGACCCAGCCATGGCTGAAACACGAGCGGGAGCTCCCGCTTGAGCCAGGGGAAGTCGTTCCTGTGGAGATCGAAATCTGGCCGTCGAGTACGCTGTTCCGTGCAGGAGAACAGCTCCAGTTGATCGTGCAGGGATCAGACATTCCCCGGAACGGGACAGAAGCACTCCCTCCTGAGCACGGCATCCAACCCACGGAGCACGATCAAACTGTCAACGAGGGAACTCACGTTCTTCACACTGGAGGGGAGTACGACTCTCACCTCCTGATCCCCGTACACGAACGGGGCACGTGAGGAACGGGGACCTCGGACTCCCAGACAACAACGGGTGAAAGAACGTCTGCTAGACCGGCCGAACAGTCTCGCCAAGCATATTCGATAACCGTTGGTCGTTATTTTCGAGTTCCGACATAGCAGTAACACTGACCCTCTGAATTCCCGCTGACAGGAAGAACGCCGAGGGTGGCGGTACTATGGGGCTGCTACCGTCCACCTGTCACCCGAACAATTTCGCCATTGACGTGGCCGTTTGCCTGAGACCCCAGGTAGACGATCATCGACGCGACTTCATCTGCAGTTGTGAGACGACCAGTCGGTGTCTGCTCAGCTTCTTGATCCTGAACCTTCGGTGGAATCTCGTCCCGATTCTGCTCTGTTAGTGTGAGCCCTGGCATGACGATATTCGAGAGGATACCAGCGTCTGCGAGCTCGACTGAGAGTACATTCGAGAGTCCGTGAAGGCTTGCCTTCGACATTGCATATGGGCCCATCCCTGGGGTTCCTATTTCGGCGGTGTTTGACGAGATGGAAACGATACGCCCGAAGTCTGCGGACCGCATCGATGACAGAACCGCTTGAATAGTTTCGTAGTAGCCTTCCTGGGTGGTTCTGAGGGTTTGTCGCCATTCCTCTCTGGGCACGTCTTCGAATTTTGGTGTCTCACCAGGATTGTGCTCTACCGCATTGTTGACTAGAACGTTAATTGAACCCCATTCTTCGACGACCCTCTCAACAGCTGCGTGTATGGAATCACTATCTCCCAGATCATACTGGAGGGTCAGCGCTTCACCGCCTGCGTCTTCTACTAACGATGCTGTTTGTTTAGCACCTTCCTCATTCGAGTAGTAGGTGATCCCAACGTTCGCTCCTTCTTGGCCGAATGCGAGAGCGGTTTCACGTCCAATGCCGGACGAACTGCCCGTCACTAGTACTGTCCGTTGATCCAGTCCAGTATCCATCACTCGTACTTACCTTCCCTACCACTATATATTTGCCGGCTAAATAGTTTCCATACTGTTAATGCTCTCCGTTGATCAGTCGGTTTCAGAGAAGCTCTCATTAACGTCAGAGAGCATACGGCGGAATAACAATTTCTCCTCAGATGATAGAGACTGCACAATTTGTTCCTCAAGTCGTTGATGGAAATTTTCCACCTCTTCTTCGAGGTCTTTCCCTTCATCGGTAAGAAACACACGCGTTACTCGTGCATCGTCGGGATCGGAGCGTCTTTCGATTAATCCCCGTGATTCCATTCGCCTAAGCATTTTACTGACTACAGACGGATCAACCGCCATAGTGTCCGCTAATTCCCCCGGTCGACGTCCATCCTCTTCATAAAGCTCCATGAGAAGGTGGTTCTGACCGACGTGTAAATCCAATTCGGACAGCTCTTGCTCTGCCCAACTACGCACGGTCTTGGCAGTCTGAATGAAGAGATGGCTTACAGACTTAGTGTGATTATCATCCATAAGGTAATTTGCCGGCCAAATGTATTAAACAGTTCGGAAATAGCGATTAGTGGCAGGCGAACCCCTACCAGCAACGGCTAACTGGGATTCCCCATGCGCGGGAAGCCTCGCCGTTGACCGCGAGGAGGATGTCACTGGACGAGCAATCCACCGTCGACAATTATCGGTTGTCCCATCACGTAGGAAGCGTCATCAGAACAGAGCCAAACGACAGTATCGGCGATTTCTTGCGGTTCACCGAGTCGCCCTGCAGGGATTCCCGCGGTGATGCGGTTCATCTCCTCAGTATTGTCCTCGCCTGCCTGTTGGACCATTGGCGTGTCGATGACGCCGGGACAGACGGCATTGAAACGAATGCCGTCGTCAGCGTAGTCAACGGTTGCGCGTCGAGTCAGTCCGATAACGCCGTGTTTACTGGCGGCGTAGTGTGCACTTCCGTTCGCGCTTACGCCGGCGACTGAGGATGTGTTCACGATGGCTCCGCCACCGCGTTCGATCATCTCTGGTATCTCGGCTTTTAGACACCGCCACACGCCTTTCAGGTTAATGTCGATCATTCGATCCCACTCTTCTTCGTCGTAGTCGGCGAGACGGGCTCCTTCTTCGGCGATGCCGGCGTTGTTGTGTGCGAAATCGAGCCCGCCGTACTCGTCGAGTGCTGTCTGTACCATCGCGGCAACGTCGTCGGAGTCGGTAACATCGGTTTTGACGAACGTCGCTTCGCCGCCGTCGTTCTCGATCATCTCGACTGTCTCGTGGCCACCATCTTCGACGATGTCTGCGACGACGACTTTTGCCCCTTCCTCGGCGAACCGAAGTGAGGACTGTCGACCGATTCCTGATCCACCGCCAGTGACAACCGCAATTCCGTCCTGTATTCCGTTCATAGTGTCAACTGCCACGCTATTACGCGTAGCGTGTTAACTATTCTCAACCATTCATGATATACTTATCGCACATATGACTAGACAGGACAATTCGCCAGCAACTAGCAAATGTACGCGCCCCTCACCAGTCCACACCCGAACCTCTAACCCCACCCTCTGCGTCGGTATCCAGTCCCTCCAGTAGACCGAGTGCTTTCAGCGTCCACTCGCCCCCAAGCCTCGATGCCGAGCCGTTCTTTCACATCGCCCTCTAACACCATCTCGCCCGCATCGCACTGCTCGCAGCTCTCTGCGAGACGCTATCGCGCTTTCCCGGAGAGTTGCATCGGCAGCTCGACCGCGTCGCGGATGAACTCCGGCCGCGTCTGGTACAATCTACAGGCTGCACAGGCCGGGTGCTTCGGGGCTTGACCCCGAGGCGGTTCACAGACGCGACTGGACCTTGCGGAATACTGGTCTGAACGCGGTCCAGCTCGCACATATGCGGATAGCACAACCACTTGTCGTGGATGCTGGTGCGAGCGAATACCGGCGGTTCTCTCAAGCATACGACGCGCTTGTCGCCCGATAGCTATCAGTAGAACACCCCCGATAAAGAGACGACACGACTCCCTCCTGTGCTCCCGTCTTATTCAGGTTCGCGAATCACGGACTCCACCGCGATCACGAACCTTATCCTCACAATTGGGACAAGCACGCGGCTCTGTGACGCCGTCCGGCGTAAACACGCGAACGTATTCAGCAGTCACGTGCCCGCCGCAATTCTGGCACTCAGGCATTCCAGAAACCCATCCATCTACTCGGATATAATTCTATCGTGCGGCCCGTTGTTAATAGTTGTTGGTAATCCGACTTTTTATCAGTCTGCACCGCGAATATTTGGTGGGCTATTCATCCTCGTTCATGGGTCCACTCACGTTCGTAATCAGTCCTTTTTCTCTGATTCCTGATACTGTTCGCCGAGGGGCCTCGCCCGGACTTCTCCGAAGCCGTATCGGGAGTGCGAGCCGACCCTCGTGAGGCCGTTCTTCGCGGTCTCGACCGGGCGGTCGCCGAGGTACTTCACGACCTGCCCGTGGTCCACGTCTCCAGTCTGAATACCTCGCGCTGTTCGAGGATCTTCTCCTCACGAAGCCGGAGATCGTCTCAGTTCTCCGCCCACCACCACGGGACAGTCCGGTCGTTGGCTTCTGGATACTCCGACTCCAGGACGAACGGCGTCACGAGTTCGATGAGGTACGTCTCCGCGCCTTCGAGCCGCGAGAAGTCCAGCTCGTCGAGGTTAACCATCTGCGTGTCCTTCAGCTGGACCTCGCCGTAGCCGTAGTTCCGTTTGCCGCCGAACTGGAGGCCCTCCAGTACATCCTCGCCGAGCGGGAGTACCGTCGGGTCATCAGCGTGCAGGTAGGCGTGAACGCACCACTTCGTCGTCTGCTGTTGCTTCCGCTGGTCTTCCCGGCGGCCCATGATGGTCTCGTGAGCGAGCGCCGGGTGGCCGCCCTGAACACGGAGGTCGTGCGTGTTCAGTGCATCCCGAGCGCGGGTGTCCAGCAACCACGGGTGCATCGCCTCCCGCTGTAGGAAGAGGTCGTCGTACGCCTCGACGTCGGGCAGGCCGCTCCCGAGGTACGGGCGGATGCCCGACTGACTGTGTTCCTCGGGGGACGTCCCGAACTGGCCGGGCACGAAGACGCCGTGACTGGCCGACACCGCCGCGTGCGTCTCGGGATCGAGGCGCTGGCCGAGGGCGTGCAGGATGGCGTTCCCGCTCACGTAGTAGGGTGGCCGATGTAGTCCATCCGCAGCTCCCACAGGACTTGCTGAATCGCCGTCATCGGTCGGGCCTCCACTTGTGGTAGTCCTTGATGTACTGGAGTGCCGCGCTCCAAGACTGCATCCGCCGAAGGTTGGCATCGAGGGCCATGTCGTACTTGTCATGGCCGGTATCGAGCGGGTGCGCTGTCAGGCGAGTGGAGGAGTGATTTCACAACTTCCCGTGAATAAAGAAATTGTATTTGCAAAACTGCTATGCGGTTATCCTCGAAGGGCCTCGACAGGGGATTCGTTTGCGGCTTTCCATGCCGGGTAAATCCCACTCAATACGCTTGCCAGTACGGCGAACCCGAATCCATATACAAGATACCGGGTACTACTCCATTCTAATGCCCCCATTGCATTTCCTGTAATCACTTTGAATGCTAACATACCTGCACCGAGAGACGCTAGGACGCCAATGAGGCCACCGACTGCCCCCATAAACGCTGCCTCGGTGAGAATCATTCGTAATACTTCTGTTCGCCGGATACCGACTGCACGCAGTACGCCGATCTCGCCGCGACGTTCAATCGTACTCATTAGCATAACGTTGAGAATAGCAATACCTGCGACAATCAATGAGATGCTTCCGATCCCTAAGAGAGCTGTCGATAGCGTATCCATAAATCCACCAATTTGGTCGATATTACTACCGGTATTAATACTTAATTCCTCTTCATCCTCCGTGTTATAGTACTCATCAAGTGTATTCGCAATCTCCGTTGCTTCATCACCGTCAGCTGCAATAATCGTGACTGTGTCATAGTACTCTTGGTCAGACAACGCCTGGAGTGGAACAACGAGTTCACCGCCACCGCCAGGACCAAACGAGGGCCCCTCCTCTTCAATGAATCCACGGATCCGATAGAGCTGTTCTTCGTATTCGACAGGATCGCCAATTTCCAACCCAAGCGTTTCAGCCGTTCCGTTGCTGATTAGTGCGCCAGCCTGTAACCGATCAGGCGTCTCGCCAGTCGTTAGGTTGTATAATGCACTTGCCTGTGTCACACCAGTAACGCTTATCCTCGCTTCATTCCCATTCCTAGCAGTGAGTGTCGTTGAATTCGATTTTTGTGGAACTACCTCTGCATCACCTGCGAGGTTCTGAATTTGCGTGACCTGTGCGTCCGTCACTCGATCAGTGCCACTATCTGTACCAGACGAAACCGTTACCTCATCAGTGAGGCCTCCAAGTTGCGACGATGCCTGTTGATTGAGCGCAACCGTTGCCATTCCAAGTGAACAGATGGCGACGACACCGATGATGATGCCGAGGGCGGCGAGGGCGGTGCGGACGCGATTGCGGCCGAGATTCCGCCACGCCATCAACACGCTGGGGGAGCGGGCGAGCAGACTCATGGTTGGATCACTCCGTCGACGAGCCGAACGACGCGGTCGGAGAAGTGCTCGAGTTGTTCGTCGTGGGTGATTGAGACGATCGCGATGTTTTCCTCGTCTTTGAGCCGCTGCATCTCCTCGAGAATCGTCTGGCCGGTGTCCTGGTCGAGGTTGCCGGTCGGCTCGTCGGCGAGCAGGATGTCGGGTTCGTTGATCAGCGAACGCGCAATGGCGACGCGCTGTTGCTGGCCGCCGGATAGCTGTTTCGGCGTATGCTGGAGCCGGTCGCCGAGTCCGACCCGTTCGAGGAGGTTGATGGCGCGGTCGTGGCGGTCGACTGACGTATCCCACATTGAGGGGAGTTCGACGTTTTCGACGGCGGTAAGCATCGGCAACAGGTGGAACGCTTGGAAGACAAACCCGAGCTGGGTGCGGCGTTCCTCGGTGCGTTCGTCCTCGTTGAAATCGGTTACGTCGCGGCCGTCGATCCGGACCGCTCCCTCAGTGGGGGAGTCGAGTAGCCCGATCATGTTGAGCATCGTGCTCTTGCCGGACCCGGAAGGACCGATGATGGTGACCATCTCTCCGTGGTCGGCGTGGAAGTCGACGCCTTTCAGCGCTTCGACGGTCTCAGCACCGCTTTCGTAGCGCTTCACGACGTTCTCGAGTTCGATGATGCTCATGGATTCCGCCAGCGGTAGACGGCGAAGACGACACCGAGTACGACGAGCGCGCTGACACCCATGCCGATCTTCGTCATCGGTAAGCTACTACTCCCACTACTGCCCGGTGGGCCGTTCGGTGCAGCTTGAGCGTTCGCTTGCCCTGATCCCATGCCACCACTGGCGTTGTTCACGTCGACGGTGGTTGTGTGGGAGAACTGCTCGCCATCAACGGAGTAGTTGACTCGCACCGGGATTTCCTCAACTGGTGAGTCGGCATCCACCGTCAGTTCGAACGTGGCGAACTCGCTGCGTTCGATTGTGCCGATGAAGTATCCGCCGTTCGTGGAGAGCGTCTCACTCGCTGCAACATCAACTAAGACAGCGTCCGCATCTGCGCCACCGAGATTTGAGGCATCTCCACTGATTGTGTACGAGGTGCCAACGCTGGACACTTCGAGGCCCGTGAGCGCCATTTCAGCCGGCGTTTGTGGCGAGTACTGAATCGTCGTGTTCGCCACGCGCGTTTGCTGGTCGCCTTCAACCGTGTACTGGGCGCGAATTGTGACCTCACCCGCGGGAATATCACTCCCGTCGAAGAAGGCGGTCTGTGACTCGCTGCCGGTGACGTTCGAGATGGGCGTCCGCGCGAGTATCTGGCCATCAGCGACGGCTTGAAGCTGGCCAGATTCAATCGCGACGGTCCCGTACTGGGTGACCGTGGCTTCGATCCCTGTCGACCCGTTCACGGATTTCGCAGACGCCGACACTCCAACGTCAACCGATCGTTCTTCAACGGTGATGTAGACGGGTTTTTCGACGACAAATAAGCCTCCGTCGGCATCGGTCCCCCGAGCATACACCGTAAGGCGGTGTTGCCCCTCTTCCTCAAAGGCCGTCGAGAGTGGAACTTCGACTGAATTACCGGGTCCGAGACGCCCGATATTATCCGCGCTTTCGAGTGTTGACGGACCGGTGACGCTTACTTCGGTAAGCTGTGCGCTCTGTGTCGCGCTTTCGGAGTTCTGAATCGTCGGCGTAATCGTCACCTCCATGTCGGTCGTTGGATTTTCGGGTGCAATGTCGACGGATCCAATCGTCATTGAGACATCCAACCCTGAAACCTGAGCAGTGCTATTGTTCGCTACCGCCTGTTCAGCTGTTGCCGGGTGAGCAGCAACTGAAATGGCGGAAAGAACGAGAACGAGTATGAGGGCAGATTGAATGTTCATTGTCAACGAAACTCTGCAATCATAGGTTGATCGTCTTTAGATACAGTAGACGCTGTATGCTGTGTGATTTGAAGTGTGGTTTCACCTAAGTATGCTGGTGGTGCAGTGTGTGATGTCACAAGCAGGGCTAAACCGAGTGCCGGGTTATTCTTTGTCCGAGATTCTACGAATGTTAGGCATAATTCGATTCAAACTTTGGCACAAATTCAGCACAGGTTTGAGAGAGACGTGTGGATATTCTCCGGACCATTCCTCAAGGAGGTAACTAGACGGTTAATTGGTGTCTTGGGTTTAAGGCCAAACTGAAGGTGTCCGGAGATGGTTATAGTCATTCAACCCACTTTATCACAAGAGTAGTATCGGTATTAGGAACCGACTACCTGACTGCGAGTCCTCCTACATCTTCGTTTCTTGTCGTGCGTTGTGTGACTTGAGACGGAAATCAGTTCACTTCAGCGGTTGTCAGTGAGATACAGGTATGCAGTAGCGACGGCGAAGACTGCTTCACTTCCCTTTGAGAGGATTGCCATGTCAGTTACCCTGCCACTCATCACAACCCACGCAACGATTTGCGCTAGCGCAAAGACGATTGCAACGAGGTAGAGTTCATGTCGCCAGTAGCGCGTCAGGTAGAGAATAATTCCGCCAATAAATCCAAGCCCTGCAAGGATGAAGAGTATACCTTGCGTGGAGTTAAACTGCATAATCATTGGCGCCATCGATAGATGAATGTATGTCGATACTAGTGCACTCAGGATCGCAACGTACGGCACAATACCTGATGGAGCCCCTCTAAAGAGCGGTTCTTTGTCCGTACTTGAATGATTGGTTGCCATTGGTAATCCAATTTAACAATCACTCATTAGCACAATAAGAATTCGCCAAAGTTAGGCACAAATCACACAGAGATTCACCGAACATCCCCAACCTACGTCCGACTTTGATAGAACAAGATGATAACCCTAAAACCAACGAAGGGCCGGGTAGAAGTCCGAAAACACCAATGTTTGGACGGGATGGAAGCCGGAGTACAACTGGATTAGGGTGAAGGTGTGGAGAAGAAGTGCAAAGCCCAGCACAAGGCGGCTTCATATGTACTTGTTCGGCAACCCCTGTACAGACGCACGTAGATTTCGTCCTTTAGGAGTGGAGTGAAAAGGGGTCGTTTATGTCCACCAACGTGTATCGGCGTGTTGACCGTGAGCAGTTTGCGTCTATCGCAGTTCACTATGCTCTAGACAGCAACGATTTCCTCAGCATCTTTTTCGCCCAGGCGTGACGTGTCCTGACGGCTATCTGTGTTTGAGTGATCCTACGGGATTGGTGGGAATTAGAGATTATACGGTATCCCCAAGATCACACCGCTGTCCACACAGGAGAGGCACAAACTCGGCCCATGTTGACGAATATGCGCGTAGGTCCAATCCGCCACACAGTTGTCCGGAGAATCGACAGCCGAACACCGCGATTAGGTACACCCTCGGTCGCCGATGAACCCCGACTACTCGGATCTACTTGTCTGGGTTGGCGCGTTCACGGTGGCGAGCCGTTCGGCGGTGCGGAGCCCCCCGGTGGGTTGGAGTTATCCGGGGATCGGTCGGTGGAGTCGTCGTAGCGGCCGTCCGTATACAAGGCGACGTTGAGGGTGCCCGCGTAGCCCGACTCCGTCTTAGTAACGTCGAGGACGAGCTGGTCGGTGTTCCCCTGATTGAAGATGTCGTCCTCGGCGTTTCGGGTATCGGGTTCACCGCGCTCGGCGTAGGGCTGTTCAGCGTAGACACGGTTGGTCACATCACCGTCGAAGAACAACTGCGAGGTGAACTCGTAGGTGTCCGTCGCGTCCGCCGAGGAACGAATCTTGAAGTGGATGTGAACCGCCCTGCTCGTGTACCAGACGGGATAAATCGTCGTGAACGACGCCGCGCCGGTCTCGTCGGTGACCTACATTCCTCGCAGGAAATCCGACCCCGCTGTACCCTGCTGTTCGACGTCGGAGTAGACGCCGTCGGCGTTGGCATGCCAGACGTCGACAATCGCGTCTTCAAGCGGGGTACAACCCCCGTCGGTTAGTTCGAAGACATTGTACCCGAGGTCGAGTCGGGTGCCCGGTTGCCGGTCGCCCGTCTCGGAGTCCGCGCGGATGTCCGAGCGGTGGAGGTTCTCGTCGACGTAGTACGGTCCCTCCGTCAGTTCGGGCTGGGCGACACACGCGGTCGTTCCGTCGCTCGTCGTGACCGACGTGTTCGTCACGGTGCCCGTCGCCGGATAGTCCGAGTCAGTTGGGGACATCGCGGTCGCGGTCGCCTGCGTGGTGTCGTCCGTCGTCGAACTGCCCGTTGAGCAGCCGGCGAGCCACGTGAGAGCGGCGGTGCCGCCGACGGCGAGTGCTTCTCGTCGACCGAGGACTTTGCCAACTGGTTCATCGTTGTCATCCATAGATCTCAGTACCCCGTATCGGCTGATAACGGTTCGCCGAAATCGTGGACAAATCCACCGGAGATTAGGCCCAAATCTGTCCGAGTCGCCACGGCGCAGTCTCCCGCAAGTGGAAATCTGTGCCGAATTTGTGCCCGAGTTCGGCCAACGCTTAATCACCGTTTGCGCAAAGCCGGAACCACTCGATGACCGACAAGACTCAGCGGACGACTCGACGACGGTACCTTCGGGCGGGCGCGGCGCTGCTCGCTTCCGGCGCAGTAGCGGGCTGCACCGGTGTCCTCGGCGGTGGCGAAACGACGGAGATGGAAGCGGAGACGGGGACCGACAGCGGTACGACGACTGGGGGCGCAGGCAGCGACCTGCCGGCGCTCTCTGACGACGCCTTGTCGTATCTCTCGGGTGCGCGGAACTTCGACGGCGAGCTGGCGGACTACACGGACACGAGCGAGGTGGCTGTCGAGAACGGCGCTGGCGCTCGTGGGATGGCCTTCGATCCCGCGGCAATCGCGGTCAGTCCGGGGACAACGGTCACGTGGGAGTGGACCGGTCGGGGTGGCGACCACGACGTCGTTGCCGTGGACGGGTCCTTCGAGAGCGAACTCGTTGAGAGCAGCACGAAGACGTTCTCGCGGACGTTCGAGGACGACGGTGAAACGCTATACAACTGTAGCGAACACGAGGACAAAGGGATGAAAGGCGTCGTTGTCGTGGTTTGAATGCCGCCAGAACGAGCAGCGGCGTTCGAGCGGCGGACCCAGCAGTTGCTCGCGTACGTCTCGGTCGCAGGTGCGGTCGGCTGGCTCGGCACCTACGCGGTCGAGGAACACAGCACGCTCTCACTTGCGACCGACATCTACCTCGTGGTCGGCGGCTGGACGGTCCTCGTCGGCGTCGGCGCACTCCTCACGCGCGATACGCGCCTCATCCGCGACGCGAGGGTGTGGCGGCTTTGGGGGGTCGTCTCGGCGCTCGCCCTCCTCGTCAATGCCGTCGCAAACACGCCCCAGCTCGTGCCCGACCCCGGGCTGTTCAGGGCGCTGCAGGACTACGCGTACTACCACCCGTGGTTTCTCGCGTACGCCGTCGCGTACGCCGGGACGGCGGCCCTCGAACCGCGCAGCCGGCTTGTCGGCCGGCGGGAGCGCGGCGTCTACGCCGCCGCAAGCGCGCTCAGCGCGTGCTGTCTCGGCGCCGTGCTCGCGATCCCGGTTCCGGACAAGTCCGTCGTGCTGGCGGCCGCCCTTCTCACGTCGGCGCCGGCCGCGCTCGCTGTCGCGGAGCGGCGGCGGTAGCGTGGCTCCTGAACAGTCGACGAACCGCCACAGATCGGGACGGACCGCCCCTCGAACAGCGTGTGCGCTGGGTGAGCGGATACAGTCGCGGACGAAACGCGGTCGGTAGACGACCGGGTAGTGCGTCAGGGGGAGTCGCTTCGAGCGGTGGAGATGCCGCGGCGGCGCGTCACGTCGAC
>Ga0207813_100045_pt1 | contig 109248 bp, 91 predicted proteins | sample A23E3SouthBayCA_2_FD_187730 | JGI IMG/M metagenome (GOLD analysis project Ga0207813, IMG submission 187730) | Aerobic enrichment media microbial communities from Eden Landing Ponds, California, USA - A23 E3 (4) (SPAdes) | ecosystem: Environmental > Aquatic > Marine > Unclassified | place...
ATCCTGCCGGTCGCACGCAGTGAACGGAGTGAACGAGTACGTCTGGCTCCGGTTCAATTCTCGCACCTGGACCTCCTCGGCGCGAACAAATCGTGAGCGGCAGGTGTCATACTGTCGGCTATAAGTTCGTGAAGATATTCGCCACCCCGGGGTGGCGAATTCTTTCGATATGTTATAGCCGACAGTATCAGCGGAGAATCCGACCCGACCATAGCGGACTGTCGACGTTCACCGGTGTTCGCTGGGGTCGTACTCCTCGCCGGGTTCGATCGGCGTCTCGGAGTGGACTTTGTACGCCTGTGCCTTCTCGTGGCGCTTGTAGAGATACACCAGTGGGAACGGGACCAACAGGAGCGTCAGCAGGTAGCGCTCTTCGGCGACGGTGTAGCCGACGAGTGCGGTCGCGAGCAGGATCGAGACGTGCCCGTACACCCAGATTCCGTGGGTGACCGACTCCCAGTCGCCGTACATGTGCTGGTAGAAGAAGTCGTAGAGCCGCTTGCTCGGTCGCCGCATACGCTATCGTAACAGCCTGCCCACATGAAGTTTGTCGATCAAGAGCTACTATAGTGTCATCGCAGATCGCTCGATACCCCTGCCTGCGCTTCAACCCCAGAGGGGTCCGTCTGACAACGCCTCTTATTCTCTTTAGGGGGTATTCCCGAGGACTTCAACCACGTCCGCTTCATTTGAGTCAGTCATCAAACGCTCCTCTCGATCGATGTAAACTTCGCAGAGTGCGAGCAGATACCCAGCGAGCGACGCGGTCCGGAACTCGACCGCATGGCAAAAATATAATTTCTACATATAATATTTTATCTTGGTAGTTTGATGCGATAGAGGTCGAAAAGCCGTTCACGACCGAGTAAAGCGGGCCGTCTCTACATCGACAGGCTAAACCGCCGATTCAGGTGCCCTGGGTGGGGTATAACCAACATCGACGGTCGGTAACGCGCGTCGACGACCGGTAGTACTGGGTGTACACCGCGATCGGCTCGAAGACTCAGATATTTGGCTGCAGAAGTGGCAAGAAACGGCTGAATGCGCTGTTCTTCTCGCTGATACCGCTCGGCGGCTCGAGCTGCACTGCGCCGATACGGTCTCGAGCTCAGACACTGTATTGACGGAACTCACCCACTCCATAACATATATGTTTAGAGGTAGAAAGATAGAAATATACGACTTCAAACTATTCTTCACGCCGATCCAGCGATAGTCGAAAATCGGCATCAGACTCCCACGATGGGTTCGCTAAACTAAGCGCGACTCGTTCCCACTCGCACGGGCTATCCGCGCGGCTCCCCTCATTCAGACCGCTCGGAGACGCTACTGGCCAATCGCGTTGCCGCTGTAAGAACGGGATACGTCCAGTCGCGGCCCTGATAGAGATACCGGCAGAGCGAGTGGCCGTCCGCAGGTGATAGCCGGATCCGTCTGTGGAGTGTCTCCTGCCGGTCTTTCGCGATATCGTCCAGACGAGACTCGAACGTCTCCCAGTACCAGTCGGGAACGCTGGGCCCGTCACATGTCGCGAGTAGCTCCCGGAGCGCAATCCGACATGTTTCGAGCGACGATCGCTCCTGGTCGAGCTGGTCACACAACCCCTTTCGTTTCTCTATCGCCTGGTCGACACATAGCCACAGGTTCCTCATGCTAACTGCATCGAGAGACGTCGGCGAATCCTGGCGGAGATCAGCAGCCACTCCAGGGTGTAACTCGGTGGACGCGTACTCGGTGAGGGACTGGTCGTACACGTGATCGTAGTGGTCGACACACATGACTGTCTCGCGAAACGCCTGCCGAACACGCTCTACTCGGTCTTCTGAATCACTGTCGCCGTCTCCCCTCCAGAGTGGCCGTGTCGCAGACATGGCTCCTGGTCGCATGCTGGACGTCCCTCCGGTGTCGATATCTGTGAGCCTGTTTTTGAACTGCTGGAAGGCGTCGCGTTCGGCTGTGACCTCGTCGCGGTCGGCTTCGACTACTTGCTCGGCTATCGAGACCGGTTCGAGGATGTGGTCCCGGAACGATTCGTCGACGTAGTACTCTGGCCGGTTTCGAGTCGCCATCGCCCTTCTGTTCTCGATGCCGACTAAAACTGTTTCGAGAAAATTCTTATAATAATTTTTCGAACGTAGGGTGACCTTTAGGGTTTCGGGCTCGATCGATAGCCCCGTGGTGTGGCGAGTCACCGCGGATTGGTATCTTTCATTCTGTGGCCGAATAGGATCCATCTCTAAACATATAGATGCGCACACTCCAATAGTTGCCGGGATATTGTGGTATACTGAAACGAGAGATACGTATGCCCGCGTAGTTCTCCAATGAGATGGAAGATGTGATTACAAGCATAGTGGTGTAATTCTATCCTGATCCCTCTGTGGCTTCAGCACACGGACGGTGCTGAGCCAATATCTACCCGTCGGTGGAGCAGATAGGTATTGGCGGCCGTTTCTCCAATGAGTCCAGTGGTGTAATTACAGGCGTAACAATGTAATCGGTTTCCGTCGGGGAGAGCCGCTTTCGGGACGATCTACAGGGTGTCCGGAGCGATCGGCTCGGTTGATCCGAGACCGTTCGGTACCCTCGTCTCGACGGCAACTGCCCCACGACCGGTATCGGCCCGGAGGAGCCGTACACCCCGCTTCGAGACGGACCGAGGACGATACGGTTCCACTGTCAGACGGACTCTCCGGCCGCAGTTCACACTCTGGCTACCGAACTCACATCGGCGAGAGACTGCCAGCAATTCCCGTCGTAAAGTAATATTCGTGCAGGTACACCTCAGATTACCTCCGAAACTATTATATGCTGGCCGAAATGGTGTGTGAACGTGGCTAAGAAAAGCCAGAAGCTTGAGGATATGAATCGAAGAAAACTGATCAAGACCGTCGGGTCTGCCGGTCTCGGTGCAGTCCTGGCTGGCTGTAGCGGTGGCGGCACTGAAGACGGCAGTACCGGGGGGTCGTCCGACGGCACGCCGACGGAGAGTGCCGGGATGACCGCAACGGAGAGTGAGAGCGAAGACACCGCAATGTCGGGTGCTCCCTCACTGGGGGAGGTGGTGATCTCTCACGGTCGGACGCCGTCCCAGACGGATCCACACCACCACTCGCTTCGACACACCTCTGACGCGCTCATCAACGTCTACGAGGGACTGATGATGCTGGACACGTCCCGCGAACCGGCACAACTGGTCCCGAAACTCGCGACCGACTGGGAACTCGTGGACGACACGACGTTCGTACTCGACATCCGGGAGGGTGTGCAGTTCCACAACGGGGACACACTCGGTGTCGAAGACGTCGTGTTCTCGATCCGCAGGATGGCAGACCCCGACATCGACGGTGCTACCCAGTATCAGGGCGACTACGACGCGATCCTCGAGGAAGTGAACGGCGACGAGGAAGACCGCACCGTTACGATGCACCTGACTCAACGGGACTCTCTCATCGCACAGGTCGTCGCCAGTGCTTCGAAAATCATGAACAAGGCGTGGGTCGAGGAACGCTCTCGTGAAGAGACCGCAGCGCAGGCCAACGGTACCGGGCCGTACCAGGTGGATCGAATGCAGGACGGTATCGAGATGTCGCTGACTCGGTTCGACGACTGGTGGGGCAACGACGTGATCGGCGACTGGGTGGGAGAACCGCACACCGACATCGAACACCCGATCCCGGAGCGGCTGACGTTCAGTGGTTCCTCGGAGGCCAGTACGCGTGCGAACCAGGTCATCGCGGGCGACAGTCATCTGGTGACGAACCTGAACCCGGCTGATTTCGATCGTGTCGACAGCAGCGAAGGCGCGAGGATGAAGCAGTTCACGATCGACCGCACCCAGTACATCGCGATGAACGACCTCTACGAACCGTTCGACAGCCAGGAGTTCAGACAGGCGATGAACTACGCCATCGACTCGGAGGCCATCGTCGAAGAGGTTCTGAACGGACGTGGGACTGCCGAGGGGCAGCCTGCGCCCCCCTCGTGGCCCGGCTACAATCCGGACGTCGACCCGTACCCCCACGACCCCGAGGAGGCTACTCGGCTGGTCGAGGAGAGCGGGTATACGGGGGAGATGGAACTCGAACTCAAAGCGGCGTTCGGGCGCGTATCGAAGGGACGCGAAACTGCACTGGCGGTTGCCAACCAGATCACCGAGTCCGTCCCCAACGTCACGTGTACGGTCAACGAAATGAGCGAGGCGGCGCTGGACGATATCAAGCGTGGGTCCGGTCCGGAGGACCAGGAAGGACGCGGTGACTTCTTCATGAACAACACCGGCGGCAGTCCGGCACACGCGGCCCGCGGGAAGGTCAACAGCTACATCTACTCCGGTGGCCACAGCAACACGTTCAGCGACTCGGAGATCGACGAACTGTTCGAAGAAGCGGTATCGGCGCCGCGAGACGAACTCGACGAGATCGGTCACGAGATGATGGAACTGGTCCACGAGAAGGCACCGTGGCTGTTCCTGTTCATCCGCGGGGGCGCGTGGGGAATCAACAACGAGATCGACCTGGCGCCGTCCGCAAACGAGAGCATGGAGCCCTACGAGATCCACCCGTACGATGGCAACTAGGGCCACCGCGATACAACCACTCAAGTAACAACGCACTATGTCTTCTTTACCCCGATTTGCAGTCAAACGATTGCTCCACGGATTGCTGGTGTTCTGGGTCTCTGTCACCGGGATATTCGCTCTTCGGCAGGCCATCCCGGGCGACGTCGTCGTCATGATGACCCCACCAGACACGGAGCCAGCAGTCCGGAACGCGATCAGGGAGGACCTTGGTCTGAACGACCCGGTACACGTACAGTATTTCGAATATACGACTGATCTCCTGGGGGGTGACCTCGGCTACTCTCATTTCACCTCTACGGAGGTCGAAGCACTGATCGCACCACGGCTCGGACCGACCGTGGAACTGGCGTTCGCAGCCATGTTCGTGGCAATCGTGTTCGCGATCCCGTTCGGAATAATCAGCGCCAGAAACCGGAACAGCAAAACCGATCTGAGTGTCACCCTCGGCTCACTGGTCGGAGTCAGCACGCCGAACTTCTGGCTCGGCCTGCTGCTGGTTCTGCTGTTTTCGGTGTGGGCTGACCTGCTGCCCGTCGCGAGGCGACCTATCGGGCTGGGAACGGGACTCGCGATGTTGTTCACCGAGGGGAGCGTCTCCGGTCTCGTCAGCTGGCTCCGCCATATCACGCTTCCAGCGGTAACCCTGGGCACGTATTATATGGCACTGCTGACCCGCCTGACTCGTGGCGGGATGCTCGACGAGCTTGGGCAGGTGTACATCACCGTCGCCGAGGCGAAGGGGCTCCCGTCCGTGCTGAGAGAGTACAAGTACGCGCTGAAGAACACACTCATCCCGTTGGTGACGATCGTCACGGTGAACATCGGCGGACTCCTCAACGGGTCTCTGATCGTCGAGGCGGTGTTCAACTGGCCGGGGCTCGGGAACCTGTTTCTCTCGTCGATCAACCTGCAGGACTGGCCGACGGTACAGGCACTCCTGATCATCGTTGCCGCCGCATACGTCGGGATGAACGCTCTCGCGGACGTACTGTACACGTACATCGACCCACAGGTGGAGCTACAATGATATCGAGCCGACTGAAACAGAACTTCAAAAACGAGTTTGCACGGAGTCCATCGGCGAAAGTCGGTCTGGCCCTGGTCGCGCTTACCCTCGCAGTGGTGATCTTCGCACCGGTACTCGCGACCAGAGATCCCACCGGCCAGAACATCATGCAGGGCCAGATCCCGCCGTCGCTGGCCCATCCACTGGGGACGGACAACCTCGGACGGGACGTCTTCTCGCGAGTGCTGTACGGTGCCCGCGTGAGCGTCCTCGTCGGGATCTTCGCCGTCTCGATATCGCTCTGTATCGGTGTCACGCTGGGGATCGTCTCCGGCTTTTTCGGCGGGAGAGTCGACGACCTCATCATGCGCGCGACCGACACGATGATGACGATCCCCGGCCTGATAATCGCGATCGCCATCTTCGGTATCCTGGGGCCACAGCAGGTCCGGATTCCCGATCCATTCGTGGCGCTGGGCATAACGCCCGAGATGCCCGCCGAGTTCGTGCTCCCCGGGACGGTCATCTTCGCCCTGGGTGTCACCGGGTGGACCCGGTTCGCCAGAATCGCCAGGGGCGAAGCGCTCACACTCCGCGAGGAAGAGTACGTCCTCTCGTCGCGCGCCATGGGTGCCGGGAGCGCTCACATGATGCGAAAGCACATCCTGCCCAACAGTCTCACGCCGATCATGGTGCTGGGGACGATCAGAATCGCGAACGCGATTCTCTCCGAGAGCTCGCTCGCGTTTCTCGGGTTCTCCGGTGCGACCATCTCCTGGGGCCTGGACATCGCCTTCGGACGGCAGTACCTGGCTTCAGCGTGGTGGGTCCCGGTGTTCCCGGGTGTCGCGATCGTCCTGACGATCATCGGCATCAATCTCCTGGGTGACCTCGCCCGGGACGCGATCGATCCCAACGTCTCCGAGGAGGATCGCGTATGACGACTGAGACGCTACTCGAAGTCGAGGACCTCTCGACGAGCTTCTTCGTCGACGACGGGACCGTCCACGCCGTCGACGAGGTCAGCTTTACCGTTCCCAGGGGTGAGGTGTTCGGTATCGTCGGGGAGAGCGGCAGCGGGAAGAGCGCGACGGCCCTCTCGGTTCTGGATCTGATCAAGCCGCCGGGTCGGATCACGGACGGAGCCGTCCGGTTGCACAGCGCGGACCTCGCGACCAAGGTGTCAAACTACACCCCCGCCGCCGTCGACGGCGACGCAGTCGACCTGCGGGAACTCCCACAGAACCTGCGCGACTACGTCAAAGGCCGAAAGATCAGCATGGTGTTCCAGGACCCGGAACGGAGCTTCAACAAGAGCCTCACTGTCGGCGAGCAGATCGCCGAAGCGGTCGAGGTCAATCGCCGGTCGGACATGTCGGACGCGATCCAGTCCGACCGCTACGGCTTCCTGGACTACGCACAGGACCTGCTCTTGCCCACTCGCTCGTACGTCCACGAGGAGAGTTACGAACGGGCGATCGAGCTACTCGAACTGGTCGGTATCTCCGACCCGGAGCTCAGAGTCGACGAGTACCCTCACCAGTTCTCGGGCGGGATGTTACAGCGAGCGATGATCGCACAGGCACTCGCCGGTGATCCCGATCTGCTGATCGCCGACGAACCGACGAGCGCGCTCGACGTGACGATCCAGTCCCAGATCCTGGAGCTGCTCGACGAGCTACGGACCGAGGTCGATATGAGCGTCATCCTGATCTCTCACAACCTCGGCGTCATCGCCAGGATGTGTAACGAGGTCGGTGTGATGTACGCCGGTCAGATCGTCGAACGGGGCGATCTCGAAGACATATTCCACGACTCCGTTCACCCGTATACACGCGGACTCATCAGTGCGATTCCCGACGTCGAGGGGTCTGCCAGTCGACTCGAACCCATCGAGGGGCAGGTTCCCGATCTGACCGACCTCTCCAGCGAGTGCCGGTTCATCGACCGGTGTCCCAAGTCCATGGATGTCTGTCGGGAACAGCCACCGGAACTCCAGGTGGACGACGATCACTCGACGAAGTGCTACCTGGCCGACCACGAATCCGAGGCCGAACACGCCGAACAGATCGACGCTCCGCTCGGTGACGACACCCGGGTACAAACAGATGACTAGCTCAGACTCACGACAGGTGGTATCACAGACTGACCAACCGGCCGCAACCGAACCGCTCCTCCAGGTCAACGACCTGCGGAAGTACTACGACGACGGCGACTCCGTCGTCGATCGTCTGCTCGGGACGACGACCCCCCCGGTGAAGGCGGTCGACGGCGTCTCGTTCGACATCGCACGCGGGGAGACCCTCGGCGTCGTCGGCGAGAGCGGCTGCGGGAAATCAACCCTGGGTCGGACGCTCATGCGTCTGGTCGAACCGACCGGCGGTGAAGTCCTCTTCGAAGGCGAGGACGTTCTGTCCATGGACAAAACGCGGCTGAAACAGATCCGGAAAAAAACGCACCTCATCTTCCAGGACCCGTTCGCGAGTCTCAACCCGCGGTTGACCGTCAGAGAGATCGTCCGCGAACCGCTCGACATCCACGACGAGGGAACACCGGCCGAACGGGACGAACGCGTCCGGGAGCTCCTGGAACTGGTCGGCCTGTCCGCAGATCAGGTCGACCGGTACCCACACGAGTTCTCGGGCGGCCAGCGCCAGCGGGTTTCGATCGCCCGGGCGCTGTCGCTGGAGCCGGAGCTGATCGTACTGGACGAACCCGTCTCCGCGCTCGACGTCTCGGTGCAGGCACAGATACTGAACCTGCTCTCAGACCTGCAGGACGAACTCGGACTGACGTACTGTTTCATCGCGCACGACCTCTCTGTCGTCCGGTTCATCTCGGACTACGTGGCGATCATGTACCTGGGCAAGATCGTCGAGATCGGGGAGACCGAAGCGGTCTACACGAACCCGTCTCACCCGTACACGAAGGCACTCCTCGACAACATCCCCAGGCCGTCCCCCGAGGAATACCACCGTGACGTCGATCCGATCTCGGGCACCGTTCCGTCACCCCGCGACCCGCCTTCGGGGTGTAGTTTCCACACTCGCTGTCCGTCGTTGATCCCGCCGGAGGAGTACGACCTCGAACAGGACGAGTGGCGGGCGGTCGCCGACTTCCGAGAGCGGATGCTGAACGACGACGCTCGCCAGGTGATGGAGACGCTACGCGAGGAGACCGGGACGCCGACCAAGATCGACGATCTGATCCGCGACCGGTGGGACATCCCGGAGACGCTGACCGACGACGACGCGGAGGCGGCTCTGTCCAGAGCGATCCAGAGCATCAACGTGGACAGGATGGCCAGGGCCCGGTCTACCCTCGAAGAGGCGTTCGTCTCTCCGTGTGAGCGGACCGAACCGGAGCTGACAGACACCGGCGGGAGCGAGAGCGCGTGTCTCCTGCACGAATGAGACGCCCGGATGACTGTCACTCATCCGACTCCGTTCGATCATCGAAGACGGGGGTCAGCGAGATGGCACGCGGTGAATCGGTCTGATACCCAGTGACCAACTCAACCGTGTCGGTCGGTCTGTGCTCGTGTATCCCCGCTTGGAACCGCTCAGCTGTGAAAACGCGTATGATAACTGTCGACAATGGGTAGTAGACTTACGAACGTCCGAGAGACGATCGACGGGTACACGCCGATATGGAAGCGCTCTGTTCGGCTCGCGTCCCCGATAGCGGTAGACAAGACGCTCCGTACGTTCATGCGGACTACCGACGTGATCGTTACGGGGCTGTTCTCTCCGGCAGCTATCGCCGCGATCGGGCTCGCTGACCTCTACGCCCGGATCCCGACCAAGATCGGATCCGGGCTGGGGGGCGGTGCTATCGCGCTATCCAGCCAGGAGACGGGGAGCGGAAACACTGCCAACCGTGACGAGGCGCTCACCCAGGCGACCCTTCTGGCTGCCCTGCTGGGGATACCCCTGGCGATCTTCGGGATCACGTCCGGCGAGTGGGCGATATCCGTGCTGGGTGCGCCAGCCAACGTAGCACAGATGGGCGGGGCGTATCTCGGCATCATATTCCTGACTGCACCCGCGAGACACGTCGGGTACGTAGCCACCCGTGCCGTCCAGGGGACGGGGAATACGAAGACGCCGATGAAGATAAATATGATCGCGAACGCGATCAACATCGTCCTGACGACGTCCCTCGGACTCGGGTTAGGGTTCGCGCCTCGCCTGGAGATCGTCGGCGTCGGTATCGGTACCGGGGTCGGAAACGTCTTCACCGCCCTGGCGTTCCTCTGGGTCGTTTACGTCTCGGAGAAACTGTCGTTCGTCCGCCCGTCGAACCCGCAGCTTCTCAGACAACTCCTCGCGATCAGCTGGCCGAAGACGCTCGAGGGGCTCTCTACCACTGTCGCGGGGTTCCCGTTCAATTCGATACTGCTCGTCTTCGGCGTCGAAGTCAATGCGGCGTGGCAGGCCTCTCGACGACTCTACCAGCAACTGACGGCGCCCCCGATACGGGCTGGAAACACCGTCTCTAGCATCATCATCGGACAGGATATCGGAGGCGGTGACTACGGTCTCGCCCGTTCTAACAGTTGGGCTATCGCGATCCTGGGCGTCGGACTCATCACCCCGGTTGGGTTGCTCATGGCACTCAACGCAGAGGCGCTCGTCGGCGTGTTCACGTCCGACCCGGAGACGATCAGACACGGGAGTTACTTCACCATCGCGTACGGTCTGAGCGCGGGTCTCGAAGCGCTCTACAAGATATTCACTGGTGTCCTGCAAGGCGCTGGCGAGACCAGGAAACCTCTGATAGCCGAACTGACCGCGGTCTTCGGGTCTCTCGTCGTGTTCAACTACGTTGCCGGAATCTATCTCGGCTTCGGGGTCACGATGGCGTACTTCTCTATCGTCCTGTACAACGTCTGGCGATTCGTTCTCGTACTGGTGTGGTTCTCCAGGGACGGGTGGCTGGTGCGCGCACAGGACATGATGGAAGCTCGGGAAGCCGCAGGGTAGTCACTCGAGGATCGGCGTCTTTCGGGATCACAAACCCACCACTCGTCAGTAGGCATCACGGAGCGGGCCGCGTTCACTGCGATAAAAATCGGAGGGGAGACGACTGCCGCTCCCCAGTCTCGGTCTCCGGCCTAGTACTCGTGGAACATCCGATCGAGTTCGTCGACGTCCGACGTTTCCATGAGGCCCAGTGCGAGTAGTATCGCCGCTTTCTGTGGTCTGAGGGTGTTCCCCCAGATGTACGTGTCGTCGGGGTACGGCCATCCCTCGACACCGCGGTGAGTCATCACGACCGGCATCCCGTCGTCGATACACTCTTCGAGCGCGTCGGTCTGGCTCCGCTTGTCCGGATGGCTCGACGGCGTCCCGGTCGGGAACCCCGCGATGACGAGCCCGTCCGCGTACTCGCTGGCTGCTTCGACCAGTTCGGGGCCAGCATCGGCGAACGAGTAGATCACCTCGACGTTGGGGAAATCACTCGGGGTCGCGTCGGAGATATCGAACTCCGTGTCGGGGTAGTCCCGACTCTCCGTCTCCCGGTAGAACTTCATGTTGTCCCGCTTGTCGATCAGTCCGACGACACCGAGATTGGTCGACGACCAGGCGTCCGGACGCCCACTGACGATCTTGGAGACGTCCCTCGCGTCGTGGATTTCGTCGTTTATCGTGATCAGTGCACCGCGTCCGCGTGCTTCCTCGGACGACGCAACCTTGACCGCGTCCAGCAGGTTCCGGTCACCGTCGTTTCCGATCAGGTTGTGGTTTCGCTGTGCAGCGGCCAGCGTGACGGGGATATCGGTATCTAGCGTCAGATCGAGGAAATACCCGGTCTCCTCGATAGAGTTCGAGCCCTGAGTCACGACGATCCCGTCAGGCGGATCGTCCGACTCGGCCACGGACATGATCTCGTCGTGTAATTTGAACCAGACTTCGGTTCCCATCGTACTACTTCCGACACTCGAGACGTCTGTCGCGACCATATCGGCCACTTCTCCGACCTCTGGTACCTCTTCGACGAGCCGTTCTCCGGATATGTACCCGTCTACTTCGAGGGGATTAGCAATTGTCCCGCCGGTCGCCATCAAATGAACCTCGGGTTTCTGGTCACCCATAACTGCAAATGTTTTCGCCAGCATAAGTATTTACTGGTGTATAGCATTTACTACGGCGTTTCTATGGACATACGAACAAGCTACTCGGGTATAATAGAATATTCACTTGATTATATTTCCGCTGCAGGGGCCTATTTTATATGGCCGATCGTGGGGTGTTTTGGATCTGGTACCAGAAACGACACAGAATCATACGATCCAACACCGTCCGTCGGTCTCCCCGTCGATTTTTGTTGGTGGGAACGTACGATCGTTCATGGAAGCAACAGAACTCCTTGACGGACTGTACGAGATCAGCATCGAACACGTGCGGGCGTTCGTCCTGACTGACTCGCCCGACGGCCAGGTCACACTCGTCGATACCGGCTTCGAGCACACAGCGGACGAACTCGTCGGCACACTCGAAGCTGAATTCGGGGATATCGATCGGCTACTACTCACTCACGACGGCGGGGATCACTACGGCGGAGTCGAGACGGTGATGCGTCGCTTCGAGCCGACGCTGTACGCGCCAGCGGACGAACAGGGGTTGCTAGACGCGATCGAACCCGAACCCGACGTGACGTTCGCTGACGGCGACGTTCTCGAGGGGGAAATCGAGGTCGTACAAGTACCCGGCCACTCCCCGTGTCCGTCTGCTCTTCTCGTCAAACAGAAGTCCGCTCTGATCTCGGGTGACGTTCTCGACGGCGCGGATCGACGGGGTCTCCCGGCAGGGTACCTCCTGCCGCCACCGGAAACGTACAACCACGACCACGCCGGTGCGGAGCGTAATCTCTCGAAACTCCTCGACTACGAATTCGACTCGGTGTTCGTATTCCACGGCAGCCACGTGACGACGAGGCCGAAAGAAAAACTCGACGAATATCTGAATTTCAAAGAGCATTACAGATAACTATAGTAGCGACTGAAAGCGTCCGCACATTCGATCGCACACGGTCGTGCGATCATCTGTGCACTGTCTTTCAAGAGCTACTATACTGGTCCGAGCGAACCCTATCGTAGACACTGTGCTTTGGGATGGGGATACACCGCGGCGACTCGTCTCCTCCGGTCGTTCTCTGGGTGGCGTTCGCGGCCGAAACCATAGTCATCGCTGTCGGATATGTCCGGATCGCACCGATATCTGGTTCGGTCCGTCTCGAGAAACTGCTACAACAGTGACTACCAGCTACTGCGGCCGCTGTCGGTCTCCGTGACCGCCAGTGGACTCGACAGGGCCGAGAGATAATCAAACGACTCTACACCGTCGACGGTCTCCAGTGTCCTGTCACAGGACGCTATTCCGATCGCACTGACAACTCGATCGAGCGTGTGCTTAACGTACTGGTCCAGCAACACCGACAACCGATCTATCATCAGCAGTGGTTCCGGACGCTTCCTGAAGATATACTCGTCGAGCAGTTCGACGCCGGACCTGGCTTCGCTCGCTGCTTCCTGTGCTTCGCCGACGATGTTACTCTGCCGCTCTTTAAGAGTCGTCGCCGAGAGAGTAAGCGCGTCGTCGATCGCTTCGTTGATCTCCCAGACGTACTCCATCACCTCGGAGTCGAGCAGTTGTCCTTCGAACGATTCTCTGAGAGACCACAGCTCACGCGTTCGCTCGGCAAGCAGCGTGAGACCGGTACCGAGCATCCGAAACGCAGTCATCGGACTCGTCGGGTCGAGTCCCACGCGCGGGCGGAACTGGGGGTCTCGTTGCGCTTTGCGCACGATCCGAGTATACAGGAAATAGACCTGTTCGAGTTGCCGGTACCGCTCTTCGACAGTCCTCGACGTAGTGTAGTTCTGATCTTCGAGGGCAGTCAGCGCGTCCGTCCGCATCGATGCTTCTATTCGGATCAAGCGGTCGAGTAGCCTCCGAACGCTGAAATCCGCCTCCCTGAGAGAACACCTGAACGTCGCGTGTTTCGGTCCCTGCTTGACGATATCGATCCCCATCAATCGCTCCTCTGCGGAGCGGATACCGGTCTGCTCTGCCACCGCCAGCGGCTGTGACCGCTCTACGTGTATCCGTTCTTTCCCAGCCAGGTACTGATAGACGATTGTTCGTTCTAATATTTCCTCACTGAGACCATCGGACGTTATCTGTGCGACGGTACTGTCAGCAACCGTCTCTTCGGGAATCAACAGAAGCGAATCACTGCCCTCGGCACCCTCTATCGCTATCTGATCGCCCTTTACGATGTCGTGTGCTCTGGCCCACTCTGCCGGGATCGAGACGCCGACGGTCGACGAACTGAGTTGCTGAATTTTACGTTTCATTAGAGCGAACTTTTCTTTCGGGAATCCGACCTCGATTTGACTGATACAAAGGTGAATAAAATACCTTTCCTCAAACGAGTACTAGCATCTATGGATTGTACTAATATGTCGCACACTGTCGGGTGTAACAGTACGGAAGAATTCGCTCTCCGGGGAGCTGCATATTCCCACGTACTTACCAACGACTATGACGACACTTACTGTCGGCTATAACTTCGTGAAGATATTCGCCACCTCGGGGTGGCGAATTCGTTCGATATGTTATAGCCGACAGCAACTGTCCAGAGACCGAACGTCTTCTACCAGGAAGCGCTCCGGGACTGATACGGCTTATTGCAGCGATGCACCAGGGCGCGCCAATCCCGGGGGTGGCGCTATCCGGACGTGATCTACAACAACCCGTATGAGTGACCGGCGAGAATCACTCAGCCGCTGGTGGTGTGTGGTCTATCGTGACGACGTAATTGTGGTGACATTAGACGTAAGTAATCGTATATCAAAATTTTTCATATCGGACAGTGTCTTCTCTCTTTTCAGAGCCTCTCGATTCGTCTTTTCACTCCCTCGGAGTTCGGCGGATCCACTCCCGTCAGCCGTTGGCGGTTGCGGCCGTAGCGTCCGTCAGGCCGGATCTGCGTCCTTCAGCAGTCTCTGGACGTGACGCTGCGAATATTCCGCGCCGAACTCGTCTTCGAGAAACTGTCGCGCAAGGTCGGTTGTCCACGTTTGGCCGTCGTAACCGGCCTTTGACGGCGGATTTTGAACAGTTGTCCGGAACTTCTCACGGTCAGCCTCGTCGAGTTTCGACGGCCGACCGGACCGATGTCGGTCCCGAACTGCCTGGCTGATCGGCTCCTCTTCGAGCCGGTCGAACCATCGGTAGATCGTCTGTTCGCGCGTATCGAGCCACTCTGCGATCATCGGCACAGACGGCCCTCGCTTGTAGATGATCGCCACAAGTAACCGCTTCGTCTCCCGCTTTCCCGTTGCTTCCTCCAGTGCGGCCTCTAGCTCTTCGGTGGAGACGTTTTCTAACCTTGCCATCACTGTATATTTATACTGATGATAATTAGTATATTCGGTTACTTTTGTCGCGTACTATCGCATCGATACGCGAAGCGGGTTCATCTGAAACACCCGACGGTGACTGTCTCGATCGACGGCCTCGTGGATTTAACCCCACGAGGGTCCAGCTGAAACAAGTAGAGAACGGGTGTCCTTCAGACGATTCAGTCGCAGGCGAGCGCCGTCCGCGAATCAGCTAAACTCGGGGATGACGTGCTCGCGGACGACGTCGACGAACGCCTCCTGGTCGGGGCTGTTGCTCTGGAAGGTGATCTCGTCGAAGCCAGCGTCGACGTAGCGGCCGACCTCGTCGACGATGTCCTGGGGGTCGGTCGTGACGACGTAGCCCTCGCTCTCGCGGAACACGTCGGGGTCGACCTTGTCGCCGTGGGCCTGGATGACTCGCGGGTCCGAGATGTCCTCCGAGAAGAAGATCGGCAACTGGCCGCCCCGCCAGTGGAGACAGGGCTGCATGGCGGCCTCCTCGGACTCCTCGTCGTAGGAGACGTGGACGTGCATGGACTTCGAGATGTCGTCTAAGGTGTCGTTGCGGTCGGATTTCTTGACGCCTTTCTTCATCGCGGGGATGAGTTCGTCCTCGACGCGGCCCGGCGGTTCGAACACCGTGAGGAAGCCGTCGCCGAGGTCGCCAGCCATCCGGGCGGCGGTGGTCCCGTTGGCCGCGATCCAGATCGGCGGGGCCTCGTCGGGGCCGGTGTAGAGGTTCGCGCCGTCGAGGTTCCAGAACTTCCCGTCGTAGTCGACAAACTCCTCCTCGAACAGCGTGCGGATGATGCGGATGGCCTCGGCGGTGCGCTGTGCGCACTCGGACCACTCGGGGTAAGGGAGACCGAGCGGACTCTCGTTTAGGGCCTCGCCGGTGCCCAGGCCGAGGAACACCCGGTCGGGGTACATCTCACAGAGGGTCGCCAGCCGGTGGGCGACGTTGGCGGGGTGGTAGCGGTGGATGATCGCCGTGACGCCGGTCCCGATCCGCAGGTCGTCGGTGCGTTCGAGCGCGGCGGGCATCCACTCCCAGCAGTTACCACCGTTGGCCGACGTGCCGTCGTGTTTGTGGTCGAACCACGGGTGGAAGTGGTCGTTGACCCAGACGGTGTCGAACCCCGCGTCCTCCGCGAGTTCGATCTGTCTGAGACACTCCGCCGGAGTGAACGATTCCAGTGAGGCGAACCAGCCGAACTCTGTCATCGGTCCCCATTTGGACCGCCACCTCTTAAAATACGGCCGTTCGTGAGCTCTCCCGACCGATCTGTTTCGGCAGAGGGGAACACGATCGACTCCCAGTCGGGTGTCAGTGGCCACGCAGTGCCGGACTGACTGTCCACGGTGACACGCTCAGATCAGGTCGAGCGTGCGGAGCGTCCGCTCCAGCTGGACTTCCTCGCTGTCGCTCATGCGCTGGAGGGGGCGCCGCATCGGGCCGGGATCGAACGTCACCTCGGGGTGGAGATCGAGGGCGGACTTGACGCCGCCCAGATAGGGCCCTCGGTCGATCGCCTTCCAGATGTCGAAGACGGTACTCTGGAGTTCGCGGGCACGGTTCTCGTTGCCGTCGACGTACGACTCGTAGAGTTCGACGGTCAGTTCGGGGAAGACGTTCGAGACGGCGCTGACGAGGCCGGTACAGCCGATCTCCAGTTCGGCAAAGAGCAGCGAGTCCAGGCCCGCGAGATAGGTGAGATCGGGCTGTCGATCGATCGCCTGACCGAGCCACGCCACGTCGCCGCTCGAATCCTTGACGCCGACGATACCGTCGATGGCGGCAAGCCGATCCAGCGTCTGCAGGTCCAGTTTGTTCCCCATCCGCGCGGGGAAGTGGTAGATGTAGACGGGGATGTCGACGGCGGCCGTGACCTCCTCGTAGTGCTCGATGATCGCCTCGTCGTCGATGGGGTAGTAGTAGGGGATCCCGACGACGACGGCGTCGGCGCCCGCACGCTCGGCGTCGAGCGCGTACGAGACCGTGTTCCGGGTACTGGGCGCGCTGACTCCCGCGATCACCGGCACTTCCCCGCCAACCTCGTCGACGACGGCCTCGATGATCGCCGCCCGCTCGTCGGGCTTGAGCATCGGGAACTCCCCGTTTGTCCCCAGCGGGAACACGCCGTGGACACCCCGGTCGACCACGAACCGTGCGTGGGCCGCCGTCGCGTCGAGCGCCAGTTCTTCCTCGTCGTCGAAGGCGGTGATCGTCGGCGGGATGACGCCGTGTAACGAAACGTCATGTGTCGGTCCTGTTTCCGTCATCTGTCGAGTCGTTCAGCGAACTGAAACATGAATCTGTCGTTCCGCGCGGACGAACCCCTCCGCGGACAGTCGGGCGGCCGTCAGACGCCTGACCGACGGGGGTTTTTGAGGGGCGGACGGGTAGGTGTGGATCCGATGATGACTGACGACCGGGCCGACAGCGAGCGACACGTGCCCGTGGAGATCAGCGTCGCCTCCGACGCCGACGAGCGGCCGTCGATCGACTCCAACACGCGGGTCGACGTCGAAGTGGACGGCCAGATGTACCCCACCGCGCGCCTGGAGGACGGTCGGTACGTCGCCTGGTGGTTCGACACCGACGCGCCCGCGGTCGACGACCCGATGACGACCGAGTGGGTCACCGCACCGACGCGCTTTCTCGCAGCGGGGACCCTCCACGAACTCTGGGAGAACCCCGCCGCCTTCGACGCCTACACCGGGTCGCCCACGCCTGACCCCTGATTCTGCGAACCGTCCGGTCGCACCGTTCGGCGTCCGAACGCCACGCCGCTACCGGGAGTCCTCGGGCCGGTACACGTCGGGTTCGGCCGTTGGCCGTCCCGGACCGGCGTCGTAGCGGCCGCTGGATTTGATGATCGACAGCGCGCTCATGATGTCGGTCCGGGTGAGCAAGCCGACGAACTCGTCGTCGTCCATCACCAGCAGGCGGCCGACGTTCTCGCCGTCCATCTCCGCCAGGGCGCTCATCACGTCCGCGTCGGGGGCGACCGTGTAGAGTTCGGTCGTCATCACCTCCTCGACGCGGTAGGCCTCGCGCTCGACCTCCCGGACCGCGCGGGCGTCCTCGAGCGTCACGAGGCCGACGATCTCGTCGTCCCGGATGACGGGGTAGCCGGTGTGGCGCTCCCGGAACATCACGTCGATCAACTCCGCGACCGACAGGTCGGCCTCGACGGTCGTCACGCGATCGGCGGCGGTCATCACGTCCCGGACGACCACGCCCTCGAAGGCGGCCTTCATCACTGTCTGCTGGGCCTCGCCCGCCGCGCCGATGTAGATGAAAAAGGCGATGGCCACCAGGAAGAGCCCGCCCCCGCCGAACAGGCCGTACAGACCCAGCACGATGGCGAACACCTTCCCGACTTCGGCGGCGATCTCGGTCGCGCGGGCGTACGGTCGGGTGCGGGCCAGCAGCGCCCGGAGGATCCGCCCGCCGTCCATCGGGAACCCCGGGAGCAAATTGAACCCCGCGAGGATCACGTTGATGACCGCCAGGTACCCGAGCAGGAACCGGATCCCGGCCCGGGTCACCGAGTCGCCCGCGGGCACGGCGAGGAAGACGCCGTAAGTCGCCACCCCGAGGGCGACGCTGACGATCGGGCCCGCGATGGCGATGGCGAACTCCGTGCGCCAGTCCTCGGGCATCTCCTCTAGCTGGGCGATCCCGCCGAAGATCCACAGCGTGATCGAGGAGATGGGGACGCCGTACCGGAGTGCCACCACCGAGTGGCCCAGTTCGTGCACCACGACGCCCGCGAACAGCCCCAGTACCGCCAGCAGGCCCACGAGGAGCGCGACCGACCCGTCGGCGAAGGCGTCGACCGGGATCTCCGCTCCCAGCGCCGTGTTGAGGATGTCGACCCACTGGTCGATCTGCGTGCTGATCGCCCAGGCGAACAGCGGCAACACGAGCAGGAAGGTCAGATCCACCTTGATCGGGATGCCGAAGGCGCTCCCGATACGGAACCGTCGCATACTCCGAGATAGCCACCGCGCCCTCTTAAGCCCGGGTGCCGGTTCGGGTACAGACTCGGGGTCGGCACGGCCACCCATCGCGGAGGGACACGCTCAGGATCCCGGCGTCCCAAGGGGACGCATGGTCGAGACAGACACGCCACTGCTCCGCCGGGCCGCCGACATCGAGGCCGAACCGGTCGACGCCGCCGAGGGACTGACGAAGGCCGTCCTGATCGGCGCGGACCACGGCGCGCCCAATCTGGCGATCCGGGAGTTCACGCTCGCGCCCGGCGCCGAGGTGCCCCGACACACCAACGAGATCGAACACGAGCAGTACGTCCTCGCGGGGGAGTACGTCGTGGGGATTGGTGACGACGAACACGTCGTCTCCGCGGGCGACGCCCTCCACATCCCGGCGGGCGCGGTCCACTGGTACCGCAACGAGAGCGACAGCGAGGGGCGCTTTCTCTGTGCAGTCCCGACCGGCGACGACGCCATCGAACTGGTCGAGTAGACAGATCCGAACCGCTGAAATACGTGCCGGGACGAAGTGTCGGTGTGTCTCAGCAGGTCGGACAGGTCGGGACGCTGTTCCTCCACGAGTACGGCGACGACGTGCGCGTCGTCGTCACGCAGGACGGCCAGCGGATGCTCAACGCCGTCCTCGAACTCAAGGAGACCGACGCGGGGCCGCGTCCGGCCCGTCTGCGCGTCAAACAGGGCTCCAGCGAGGAACCGCGCAGTCCCGACCAGTTCGTCGAACTCGCGCGCCGCGCGAAACGCATCCGCATCTCACAGCAGACCTCCCCCGCGGTCCGCGAGCGCTTGCGGACCCTCCTCGACGCCTACCAGCTATCCGCGAAGGTCGTCCGGACCTGCCGGTACTGCGCTGGCGAGGGCCGCTACTCCCCGATCACGAGCGAGACGGCCATCGAGGCCGACGGCGAGCACATCTGCCCGGACTGTGCCCGCGCTGAACTGGACCGCGAACTCGCCTACCGGGGTGAGATCACCGGCGACGCCCGCGAACGGCTCTACGACCTCCTGCTGGACGTCCAGGACCTCGAACGCGTCTCCAACCTCCTCAAAGGCGATCTGGACCCGGACCTGACGAAGTACGACGAGATCTCGGCGACCGTCGACGAGGTCGACCCCGTCCGCGTCGACTCGCTGGACCTCCATCCGGGCATCCAGCAACACCTCGAATCCCGGTTCGAGACGCTCCTGCCGGTCCAGAGTCTCGCGGTCGAACACGGCGTCACCGAGGGCCAGGACCAGCTGGTGGTGTCGGCGACGGCGACCGGGAAGACCCTCGTCGGCGAGATGGCCGGGCTCGACCGCGTCCTCAACGGCGAGGGGAAGATGCTCTTTCTCGTGCCGCTGGTGGCGCTGGCCAACCAGAAACACGAGTCCTTCCAGGAACGGTACGGCGACATGGTGAACGTCTCCCTGCGCGTCGGGGCGAGTCGCATCAACGACGAGGGCGGCCGCTTCGACCCCGGCGCCGACGTGATCGTCGGCACCTACGAGGGGATCGACCACGCCCTCCGGACCGGGAAGGATCTGGGCGACATCGGAACCGTCGTCATCGACGAGGTCCACACCCTCGGCGAAGGCGAACGGGGCCACCGCCTCGACGGGCTGATCTCGCGGCTGAAGTACTACTGCGGGGAGCGCGGGACGACAGAAGCGTCCCGGTCCGAGCGAACGGGCGACGCCCGTGAGCACGGCGGCGACGATCACGGCAGCGACGGCGACACGCAGTGGATCTACCTCTCGGCGACGGTCGGCAACCCCGGCCAACTGGCCGAGAAGCTCCGCGCGCAACTCATCGAGTTCGAGGAGCGACCGATCCCGATCGAACGCCACGTCACGTTCGCCGACGGCCGCGAGAAGGTCCGCACCGAGAACAAACTCGTTCGTCGGGCCTTCGACACGAAGTCGTCGAAGGGGTATCGCGGCCAGACGATCATCTTCACCAACTCGCGGCGGCGCTGTCACGAGATCTCCCGCAAACTCGAGTACGACTCCGCACCGTATCACGCCGGGCTCGACCACAAGCGTCGCAAGCGCGTCGAGGGGCAGTTCGCCGACCAGGACCTCGCGGCGGTCGTCACGACGGCGGCACTGGCGGCGGGCGTGGACTTCCCCGCCTCGCAGGTCATCTTCGACTCGCTGGCGATGGGTATCGAGTGGCTCACTGTCCAGGAGTTCAGCCAGATGCTCGGCCGCGCTGGCCGCCCCGACTACCACGACAAGGGCCGCGTGTACCTGCTGGTCGAACCCGACTGCTCGTACCACAACAGCATGGAGATGACCGAGGACGAGGTGGCCTTCAAGCTCCTCAAGGGGGACATGGAGCCGGTGATCACCCGCTACGACGAGGCGGCGGCCGTCGAGGAGACGCTCGCCAATATCACCGTCGCGGGCGACGGCGCCAAGCGACTCAACGACCGCATGATCGGCGAGGTGCCGACGAAACACGCCGTCGGGAAACTTCTCGAGTACGAGTTTATCGACGGCCTCCAGCCGACGCCGCTCGGCCGGGCGGTGACGAGTCACTTCCTCTCGCCCGACGACGCCTTCCTCCTGCTCGACGGGGTCCGCAAGGGGCTGGATCCCTACGACATCGTCGCGACCATGGAACTGCGCGACGACGAGCGGTAACGCCTCCGTCTCCGGCCGGTTCGGACGGATGGCCCTCTGCCTGCCCCGGGCGGGTGCCCCCTCGACAGTAAGGCCCGCCCAAGAGTGAGGTTTTATTCCGACACGGCGAGTCGGTCCGGCCGTGCTACCGGGCGTCTCGGCGGGTGCCCTGTTCGTCTTCGCGGTCATCCTCGCGGCACTGGTGCTTTTCGCCACCGAACCGGTCCCCGTCGACATCACAGCCATCGGCGTCCTCGTCGCCCTGCTCCTGGTCGAACCCGTCTCGGCGACGGCTGCCGACATCGGCCTGCTGGCAGAGCCGCTGGTCGTCCTCAGCGACCCCGAAGCGGGGCTCTCGGCGACCGAGAACGGCCTGTCGGGGTTCGCCAGCTCGGCGACGCTGACGGTGCTGGCGATGTTCATCCTCTCCGAGGGCGTCCAGCGAACGGGCGTCATCCAGTTGCTCGGCGAGAAGATCTCGGCGCTCACCGGCGACAGCGAGGGGCGCCAGCTCGGCGCGACGATCGGCCTTGTCGCCCCCATCTCGGGGTTTATCAACAACACCGCCGCCGTCGCTATCCTCCTGCCGATGGTCACCGACATCGCTCACGAGGGGAAAACGTCGCCGTCGAAGCTCCTCCTGCCGCTCTCCTACGCCTCGATGTTCGGCGGGATGCTCACGCTGATCGGCACGTCGACGAACATCCTCGCCTCGGAACTGTCGGGGCGGCTGATCGGCCGCACGTTCACGATGTTCGAGTTCACGCAACTCGGGATCGTCGTCTCGCTGGTCGGGACGGCCTACCTGCTGACGGTCGGCCGCTGGCTCACCCCCGAGCGCATCCCCGTCGCCGAGGACCTCACCGACGAGTTCGAGATGGGCGAGTACCTCACCGAGGTGGTCGTCCGCGAGGACTCTCCGCTCGTGGGGCAGACGATCACCGAGGCGTTCCGGGAGACCGACTTCGACATGGACCTCGTCCAGTTGATCCGCGGCGACGACGTGTTCGCGAACGCGCTCGGGCCGAAGGCGGTCCGGGCGGGCGACGTCTTCGCCGTCCGCACCGACCGGGACACGCTCGTCGAACTCTCGGACGCCGAGGGGCTCGATCTCCTGCCCGAAATCGAGGTCACCGAGTCGGAACTCGAACAGGCCGCCGACCGACAGAACCTCGTCGAGGTCGTCGTCGCGCCCGGATCGCGACTCGTCGGCCAGACGCTCGTGACGGCGAACTTCCGCCAGCGCTACGACGCCTCCGTGCTCGCCCTGCGCCGCGGCGAGGACCTCCTGCGCGCGCGGATGGACCACGTGAAACTGCGCGTCGGCGACACCCTGCTGATCCAGGGGCCCGCCGACAGCATCGAACGCCTCGACGCCAGCCGGGATTTCATCGTCGCCCAGCAGATCGATCGCCCGGACTACCGCCGCTCGAAGATCCCAGTCGCCGTCGGCGTCGTCGCCGCCGTCGTCGGCCTCGCCGCGCTTGACGTGTTGCCCATCGTCGTCGCCGCGCTGGCGGGCGCGCTCGCGATGGTGCTCACGCGCTGTCTGGATCCCACCGAGATCTACGACGCCGTCCAGTGGGACGTTGTCTTCCTGCTGGCGGGCGTCATCCCGCTGGGCATCGCCCTCGAAAACACCGGCGGCGCGGACCTGCTGGCCGACGCCGTCGTCGCCTCCGGCGCGACGCTCCCGCCCATCGCCGTCCTCGGCCTGCTGTATCTGGTGACCGCTCTACTGACCAACGTCATCAGCAACAACGCCAGCGTCGTCCTCATGATCCCCGTCGCCGTCGAGGCCGCCCAGCAACTCGGCGTCAACACCTTTTCGTTTATCCTGGCGGTGACCTTCGCCGCCTCGACGGCCTTCATGACGCCCGTGGGCTACCAGACGAACCTCTTCGTCTACGGTCCGGGCGGATACCGGTTCACCGACTATCTGCGGGTCGGGACGCCGCTGCAACTGCTCTTTACCGTGGTGACGACGGTCGGCATCGCCGTCATCTGGCCGCTCTGAACGGGTCTGACGGTCCGGTCGGGGCGGCGACGCCGCAACGAAACCCTTTCGGGAGTCCCCGCGCAAGACCTATCTACGGGACCGTGGGGTAGCTTGGTATCCTTTCGGCCTTGGGTGCCGATAACCTCGGTTCGAATCCGAGCGGTCCCACTGAGTTCTCGCGGCGCTCACTCGCGAGCGCCGCGTGTGCGAAGCGGCCAGCGGATTCGAACCCTGGAAGTCGCAACGGCGAGCGACGCGAGCCGTCCGTCTTCCTCCGGTTCGAATCCGAGCGGTCCCATGCTGCCATCTTTTTCCCCGAGGGGTTTCCTCGCTCCCTTCGCTCGCTGCGGGAACCCCTCGGACAAAAACATGGGTGAAAAAGGCCGAGCGCTCGCTCCGCTCACGGGTCGCTCCGCTCGCGCTCGGTCGGGAGATCTGGACCGCACCGCGACCACACCGCACCTGCACCGCGATTTGCTTACTCCCCTGGACAGGCTCTCTCGTGAACTAATCAGATCGTAGAAAATACTGTACCTTGAATACCGTCGGGGTCAGTCGTTTGCGCTATCAAGATGAGTCAGGCCACGCTGTCCTCGAAGCCGTACCTGAATTCCAACCTCTTCTCGGGCCACTATCTCGACGAACGGATCGGCGACCTGGACGACTGGGAGTGCGACGACGCGGCGCGCGAGGCGTTCGACGAACTCCAACGGCTGTGGGACCTGGAGGGTGACCTCGCTGCCTCTTACAACGAGGACGAACTGCTCGACTCGTGGATCGACGAGGTACTGGACGTCCTCGGGTTCGGGACGCTCTCGGAGACCACACTCCCCGACGGCGGCGGGTACAACGACCGCCTGCTCTTCGAGTCCGACGAGCGACGCCGGGACGCCGCCCTCCGGAAGAAGGGGGGCGACGTCGATGCGATGTACGGGCTCTCGGCGGCGATCCTCGAAGCGAAACAGTGGGACGCCGACTTCTCGAGGCGCTTCGCCGAACAGCGGTCCTACCGCGACGCCTCCCACCAGATCAAGTACTACCTCGAACACACCCCCGAGAGCGTCGACTGGGGCGTCCTGACCGACGGGCGCAAGTGGCGCCTCTACGGGACCAGAGACTACGCCACCGAGACCTACTACGAGATCGACCTGCCTGAACTGCTGGAATCGGGCGATCTGAATCGGTTCAAGTACTTCTACGCCTTCTTCCGGCCAGCGGCATTCCGCGAGACGACAGGCACTACCTTTCTCGACACGGTCTGGAACGAGAGCGAGACGGCCGCACAGGAACTCGGCGAGGACCTGCAGGACAACGTCTTCGCCGCGCTGCGGATCCTCGGTGAAGGGTTCGTCGAGACGAACGATCTGGACATCGATCCCGAGGACGAGGCCGCCCGCGACCGACTGAAAGAGCAGTCGCTCGTCTTGCTCTACCGGCTGATGTTCGTCCTCTATGCCGAGTCGCGCGGGTTGATCCACCCCGACGACCCGACCGCACAGTCCGAGTACGAGGAACACTTCAGTCTCGATCAGTTGCGCCTCGAAATCCACGAGGACATCGAGTCAGGCGAGTCATTCGAGGACTACAGCGAGTTCTCGACGACGATGTGGAGTCGCCTGCAGGACCTGTTCGGTCTCGTCGACGCTGGCGAGCAGTCACTGGGGATCCCGCCGTACAACGGCGGCCTCTTCGACGACGAGGAACACGAGTTTCTCGCCGACAACGAGGTGTCGGACCGCCACATCGCGGAGATCGTCTACCGTCTGGGAACCACGGAGAGCGCGGATGGGTCCTTCGTGCTGGCGGATTACGCAGACCTGGACACGCGCCACCTCGGGAGCATCTACGAGGGCCTGCTCGAACACGAGTTCCGCATCGCGCCCGAGCAGTACGCCGCCGTCGCCGAGGACGGCGGGCAGGTGTGGCAGCCCGCCACCGAGGTCAGCGTCGCCGACGCCGTCGAGACGGTCGAACCGGGCGAACTCTACGTCGTCAACGACGACGGCGAACGCAAGGCCACCGGCGCCTACTACACCCCCGATTACGTCGTCTCCTACATCGTCGAGGAGACGGTCGACCCCCTGCTCGACGATATCAAGGCCGACCTCGAAGCCGACGGTCTCGAACCCAGCGATCGGGAGTACTTCGCGCGGTTCTGGCAGGCGGTCAAGGACCTGAAGATCCTCGATCCGGCGATGGGGAGCGCACACTTCCTGACCAGCGCCACGGGCTACCTGACCGAGCAGGTCATGGAGGTGGTCCGCGAACAGGAGATCCAGTCCTACGACGAGCAACACCTCCGGCGGGAGATCGCCAAGGAGTGTGTCTACGGCGTCGACGTCAACGGGATGGCGGTCGAACTCGGGAAACTGTCGATGTGGCTGGAGACGCTGGCCTCGGATCAGCCACTGGCCTTCCTCGATCACCATCTCAAGACCGGCAACTCACTCGTGGGGTCGGATATCACCGAAGTACTCGCCGACGACACCGACGAGGCGGGCGGGCAACTCACCCTGACGCAGGTCGCCGCGCGCGTCCGCCGGGACACCCTCGGGCACGTCATGGACCTCATGGCGGACCTGCTGGCTATCGACAACGAGACGCTCGCCGACGTCAAATCGATGGAGGACCTCTACGACGAGATCCGCGCCGACCCGCTCTACCAGCGCCTGTTCGAAATCGCGCACGTCCACACCGCCGAGGCGTTCGGTCTGAATCTCCCCGCGGACGTCTACGAGGAACTGGCCCGCGCCATCGAGGACGCCGAGGAGTGGGACGAGATCCGTACGAAAGAGTGGTTTCAGGCCGCCCAGTCGGTGGCCACCGCGGAGGCGTTTTTCCACTGGGAACTGGAGTTCCCCGAGGTGTTCTTCGACGCCGACGGCGAGAGGCGCGACGACGCCGGGTTCGACGCCGTCGTCGGGAATCCGCCGTACGTCTCGGCCTGGAACCGTGATCTCGGACAAGACGAGTTCCTCCGGACCCGTTACAGTTCTGCCGCCGGTCACTACGATATATACTGTCTGTTCATCGAGAAGGCCGCGACCCTCGTTCGCCCGTCCGGCGGTACGTCGATGATCGTCCCGGACACGCTCTGTGGACAGGCGTACGCCGAAAACTGCCGTGAGACGATCACGAACCGCCTCAGTCTCACAACCGTTCTCGATCTCCGCGACCGCGTGGTGTTCGACGACGCCCAGGTCGACAATATCGTTTTCGCGGCACGCGGCGCACCGGACCGCACCGACGCAGTCGCCGTCGCGAACATCCGACCGGGGACCGAGGCCGAGACGGAAACCACCCACACCGTCCCGTACAGCCTCCTCTCCGCCGACAACGAGTACCGGATCCCGCTCTCGGAGGACGCGCTCGCTCTCGGCATACGGGAGAAGACCTCCACCGGAGTCCCCCTCGACGACGCGTTTTACGTCTCCAAAGGGATGGAGCCACACACCGCAGACGGCGGGAGCAAATACGGTTTTATCGAGAAGGAGGCCCCGGCCGATCGAATGCAAGAATACGTCGAGGGGAAACACATCTCACGCTGGCGCGTCCACTCGAACTGGTTTATCGACTACACTCCCGACGAGCACAAGGCACCGGCGTTCCGCGACCTGTTCGAGGCGAGAAAGATCGTCGGTGCACGGACGATCGGGGACGGACGGCCGCTGTTCGCAGTCGACGAACGCGGCTACTACACCAACGAGAAGGTGCTCAACGCGGTCCCGTACACCGAACTCGAAACTGCCGAGTCAGACAACTCACAGGTGGATATATCCGAGGAAAACCTGCGGTACGGCGAGAAGTTCAGCCTCCACTCCGTCGTGTGTGTCCTCAACAGTAACCTGACGACGTTCGTCTTCAGAGAGATCGAGTCGGGCGCTCTCGACTTCTTCCCGAGACATCTCAAGAAAATACGGCTGCCGGTTCCCGACACGGTCCCAGCGTTCACAGACCGGGAGGAGCTAGCGATCGAGGACGGACAGCAGGTCCGGGCAGTCGATCTGACGCCCTCGGACTGCTACCGGTCGCTGCACGAGTGTGGCGTCCGACTGCGTGAACTGCACGACCGTCGCTCGACCGTCAATACTTCGCTTTCTGACCATCTCGGTGCCTATTCCGACGGCCATACGCTCGCCGATATCGGCCTCACGCAACCGCCAGAGGGGTCCGCTGACTCCGTCCTCCAGCGGACGACGACCGAGCGCCCGAATCTCCGGGTCGGGCGCGCCGAGGTGGTCCGGGAGTCCGACAGCACCGTCGAGATCCGACTCACGGCGCGGTACAAGCCCGACGACGAGGACAGCGAGGCGCGACCGGAGGGGGGGTCTCGGAACGGTGGAACGGGCGAAGCCCGTGGAACCGACCACGAAACGGATCAGTGGGGGTACACCGAGACTGACCCGCTGCCGGCGTTGCGGATCACCGACCTCTCGGCGGGCGAGGCGGACCTGATCGAGGCGTTCGTCCCGGTGGCCGTCGACGAGGCTGGCGGGTTCGCGGGCTTCCGCGAGACGGCGACCAAGACCAACTCGCTGATCGACCGCCTGCGGAACCTCACGCTCCCGGCGCTTTCGGACGTGCGCGAGGAACTGGAGAGCTATCGCGAGACGACGGCCCGCGCCGAGGAACTGGAGGCACAGATCGAACACACCGACGAACTGATCGACGAGATCGTCTACGAACTCTACGGCCTCACCGACGAGGAGATCGAGATTGTGGAGGATGCTGTGGGGGAGTAGCATCCGCGAGGTAGCGAGGCGCGACTGGAGGGAGCGCCTCGATGCGAACGGGGAACGGAGTGACCCGTGAGCGAAACGAGCGGTTCACCGCGGCCGAACGGAGTGAGGGCGCGGCCTTTTTCGCCCACGTTTTTGCGCGAGCGGGTCGCTCTGCGATCCCGAGCGGAAAAAGGTGGTCGCCAGATCGTGGAGGAGGCGGTCGGCGACTGAGACAGACTGGCGTAGATCACGCACCCCCCGTTTCCAGTCGAACAATCCCCTCGCCGAACCCCTTCAAAAACCGCCCCGGTATCGTGGACACATCTGTACGGTGGGTCAGTGCCAACTCTCAAATGGCCGACGACAGGTCGGCCACGCGAGTCGCGGGGCCAGAGATCAGGGGCGCTTTGGCGACTGACGCCTCCTACGTTCGCGCCACGCCGCAGGACCCTCCCCCCTGCGGAGCGCGCTCTCGCTTTTCGTCTTTCGCGCTGTCGATCGGCCGCTCGGACGGCCGTTCGTCGCCCGGGTACGGCCGATCACGTCGGTCCGACGCCGGTGTCCGGTTCGACCGTCGTCTCCGCCCGTGAGGGGTGACAGTCGGCACACATCCACTCGATCTCCCGGTGAGTGAACGACTCGCCGTACTCACGGTGTTGCCATACCGCCGGTACCTCGCGTCCGCACCTGTCACAGACTTCCATGCTATGTGTACACATGACGCGCTTCGACAAAAACGTTCGCCCGACCCTAACTGGTATGGTGACAGTGGCTTGACCGTGGCTGTCGTTTCGCTCGTATGGACGAGTCCGACGACGCCCCTGGTGCCGAGCGAGCGGTCGACGGGGTGGTCCTCGCTGCGCTGCTGGACGGCGCCGAGACTGCCGGTTCCGGCGCCGGAGTACGCGTCGCGGACGCGCTCTCGACTCACGGTATCGACGCACTCGACGACGATCGTTGGTACGCCCTCGTGGCCTACCGCGACGCCGTCGGCGCCCTCGCCGAGAACGGCGATGCCGCGCCGATGCGTGCGGTCGGGACGGCCGTCGCCGACGCGGTCGCCCTTCCCGAAGGGGCGTCGGTCCCGGCGGCGCTGTCGGCGCTCGACGACTGGTACTGCGCGCACCACTGCGGGGACGACGGCGGGTTCGTCTTCCGGCAGATCGGCGCGACCGACGGCCGCGTGGAGTGTTGGACGGTCTCGCCGTGCCCGCTCGACCAGGGACTGGTCGTGGGTGTCGTCGCGCGGGTCACCGGGAAGTTCGTCCGCTGTACGGAGGTGGGCGCCTGCTCCGACGCGATGACCGACCGCTGTACCTACGATCTCGGCTGGTAGGGGGGGCACCTGCACGACCACCGCGATAGTCTCGGGTCTGTCTCGGCCGTCTCCGGCCACCCGACCGACCCCACCCCTTCGTTTCGCGGTGGCGTCGGGCCCCAGTCGGGCGGTTCGGTGCCCGCGGTGTTTACTTCCAGTGGGGTTTGCGAACCTTCTTAGGCCAGCGGGCGCTACCCAGTTCCCACCCAATGGCCCGTGCGGAAAACACCGAACTCACCGACTCGTTCGAGGAGTTCTACCGCGACTACTACCGCAACGAGATCGGTGAACTCGCCCAGAAGTACCCCACCGAACAGAAGTCCCTGTACGTCGACTGGGACGACCTCTACCGGTTCGACCCGGACCTGGCCGACGACTACCGGAACCAGCCCGAACAGCTCCAGCAGTACGCCGAGGAGGCGCTGCGTCTGTACGACCTCCCGGTCGACGTGAAACTCGGGCAGGCACACGTCCGCGTCCACAACCTCCCCGAGTCGACCGACATCCGCGAGATCCGGGCCGACCACCGCGGCAACCTCATCAGCGTCCGCGGCATCGTCCGCAAGGCCACCGACGTCCGCCCGAAGATCACTACCGCCGCCTTCGAGTGCCAGCGCTGTGGCACGCTCACCCGCATCCCCCAGGAGACCGGCGACTTCCAGGAGCCCCACGAGTGCCAGGCCTGTGAGCGCCAGGGCCCCTTCCGCGTGAACTTCGACCAGTCGGAGTTCGTCGACGCCCAGAAGATCCGCGTCCAGGAGTCCCCCGAAGGGCTCCGGGGCGGCGAGACGCCCCAGTCGATCGACGTCAACATCGAGGACGACATCACCGGCAAGGTGACCGCTGGCGACCACGTCTGCGTGACCGGCATCCTCCAACTCGACCAGCAGGGCGACGACCGCAGCAAGTCCCCGATGTTCGACGTCTACATGAACGGGGTCGACGTGACCATCGAGGACGAGCAGTTCGAGGACATGGACATCACCGAGCAGGACAAACGCGACATCATCGAACTCTCCAACGAGGACGACCTCTACGAGAAGATGGTCGGCGCCATCGCCCCCTCGATCTACGGCTACGACCAGGAGAAGCTCACGATGATCCTGCAGCTGTTCTCCGGCGTGACCAAACATCTCCCCGACGAGTCACGGATACGCGGCGACCTCCATATGTTGCTGATCGGGGACCCCGGGACCGGGAAGTGCGTCGCCGGTGACACCCGGGTGACCCGCGCCGACGGATCGGTCGTCCCGATCCGCGACCTCGTCGAGGAGAACCTCGACGAACCCAGGGCCGTCGACGACGGCGTCTGGGACTCGGTCGATTTCGAGGTCCCCTCGTTACAGGACGACGGGACGATCGGCTCACAGCGCGCGACGAAAGTGTGGAAGCGCGAGGCGCCCGACCGTCTCTACCGCATCCGTACGTCGACGGGCCGCGAACTCGACGTGACGCCGTCGCACCCGCTGTTCGTACAATCCAACGGACGCTTCGAGGCCGTTCGGGCCGAGGAGCTGAGCGAGGGCGAGTTCGTCGCCGTCCCGCGTCGCCTCCCGACTGCGGGGCGAGCAGACCTCGACGCCGACCAGGCAACGAGCAACACCAACCTCGACGTGATCCCCGACATCGGGACCGAACTCCGGCGGATCCGAAACGCGCTGGGGCTGACCCAAGACGACTGCGGGATCCCGCGGTCGACGTACCAACACTACGAGCGCGGGAGCCGGAACCCCAGTCGAGAGAGTCTCGCGTCGGTCGTTCGGGCCTTCGAATCACGGCTCGACGAACTGACCGACAGCGAGGAGCCGAACGCAGAGATACGCGCGGACGGCGGTGGACTCGACGCGCTCCGACGAGACGTCGAAGCGATCGGTTCCCTCGTCGACGGCGACGTTCGTTGGGACCGGATCGAATCGATCGAACCGATCGAACCGGACGAGGAGTGGGTGTACGACCTCGAAATCGAGGGCACCCACAACTATCTGACGAACGGGGTGATCTCGCACAACTCTCAGATGTTATCATATATACAGAATATCGCGCCGCGATCCGTCTACACGTCAGGGAAAGGAAGTAGTTCGGCAGGCCTGACTGCGGCGGCCGTCCGCGACGACTTCGGCGAGGGACAGCAGTGGACGCTGGAGGCTGGAGCACTCGTTCTGGCCGATCAAGGTATCGCGGCGGTCGACGAACTCGACAAGATGGCCGCGGACGATCGGTCGGCGATGCATCAGGCACTCGAACAACAGGAGATAAGTGTAAGTAAAGCAGGAATAAACGCGACGCTTAAATCTCGTTGCTCTTTGCTGGGCGCCGCCAACCCCAAGTACGGTCGATTCGACCAGTACGAGCCGATCAGCGAGCAGATCGACCTCGAACCGGCGCTGATCTCCCGCTTTGACCTGATCTTCACGGTCACCGACCAGCCCGACGAGGAGAAAGACCGGGAACTGGCCGAACACATCCTGACGACCAACTACGCTGGCGAACTGAACACCCACCGGGTGGAGACCAACACCTCCGACTACAGCGCCGAGGAGGTCGAGAACGTCACCGAGGAGGTGGCCCCGACCATCCAGCCGGATCTCCTGCGGAAGTACATCGCCTACTCGAAGCGCAACTGCTTCCCGACGATGACCGAGGAGGCCCGCGACGAGATCAAGGAGTTCTACGCCAGCCTCCGGGCACAGGGCCAGGACGAGGACGCGCCGGTGCCGGTGACAGCCCGAAAACTCGAGGCGCTCGTCCGACTCGCGGAGGCCAGCGCACGGGTGCGACTCTCCGATACCGTCACGAAATCGGACGCTCAGCGGGTCATCGAGATCGTGCGCTCGTCGATGGAGGCCATCGGGGTCGATCCCGAGACGGGCGAACTCGACGCCGACATCATCGAGGCGGGCACCTCCAAGTCCCAGCGCGACCGGATCAAGAACATCAAACACCTCGTCGACGACCTCGAATCCGAGTACGACGAGGGCGCGCCGGTCGACGTGGTGATCGAACGCGCCGAGGAGGCCGGGATGGACGCCAGCAAGGCCGAACACGAGATCGAGAAACTCAAACAGAAAGGCGAGGTCTACGAACCCAAGACCGACCACCTCCGGACGACATAATGGACCGCATCTCCGCGCTCAGAAACGTCGAGGACGCACTGGCGGCCTTCGAGGAGGGCGAGACGGACCTCGCCGGACTGGAGCGGGAGGTCCGTGGCGTTTTGCGGACCTACGCCACGGAGTTCGAGGGGGACCTGGCGGCCTACCGCGCCCGCGGAGAGACGGCCGCCGACGGCGTGGTCGTCCTCGCCTCCTCGTCGCGGGGTGCCCGCGAGCGGGTGCGTGATCTCGTCGATGCGCCGGGCGAGTTCTCCGTCGAACCGCTCGGCGAGGACCCCTGACCGCCGGTCGCGGCTGTCTCCGGCCGCGGTCACACCCCATCGAGCGGAAGCGTTTTACTCACCCCGACGAAACAGTCCGCTAATCGACAGCCCGGGGCACTCCAATGACTGAGCTTACGACAGAACTGACCGACGCCCGAAACGTGTTGCTGTCCGCCCCGTCGATGAGCGGCGGTGAGACCGAGGCGTGTACCGACCTGTTGCACCCCGTCGACGGCGACGACGTGAACGTCCTCTGGGTGTCCTACCGGCGCGACCCGGCGACCTGCCTCGAACAGTGGGCTGGCGGCGACGGATCGCGACCGCGCAACGCGACGGTCCTGGCGGTCGGCGAGTCGCTCGGCCCCGTCGACGTCGAGGGCGTGACCGTCCAGACGGTCTCCTCGCCGAGCGACCTCACGGGACTGGGTATCGAAATCGGTGAGACGCTCTCGGCGTGGGACGGCGAACTGGCCGTCTGTTTCGACTCGCTGACCGCGCTGCTCCAGTACGTCGACGTCGAGACCGTCTATGAGTTCCTCCACACGATCACCGGGCAACTGTACGCCGCCGACGCGACTGCGCACTTCCACATCGACCCGACCGCTCACGACGACCAGACCGTCAGTAGCATCACCTCGCTGTTCGACGCCGTCGTCTCCGTCGAGGGCGGTGAGCGTCAGATCAGACAGCGCCAACTGCTCGAATGATAGCACTCCCGTAACAACGAAACAACAACTTTATTTTTCGGCTGGCTGAACGGTTGCGGCGTGTTGCTGGTCGTCACCCACTCGCGTCCGGCACGGCGGACGTTGCGCAACGTCTGTCGCGCTCACGAGGAGAGCGTCCGCGGACAGTTCGGCCGCGTCGCGCTGTTCGAGGAGACTGCCTTCGGCGCGTTCCAGGCGCTACGGTTGCGGGAGAAATACGGGAGCGACGTCCTCGTCGAACGGACGGCGCCGTTCAACGAGTTCGCTGCCGTCGACGCCGACGTGCGCGAGGCTGCCGTCGCCTACGAGGACCGCGACGCTCCGGCCACGCCGTACGCGCAGTTCGCCGCCGGTACGGACCATCCCGACCCCGCGAAACTGCGCGACCGGGAACTGTGACCTCTCGTCGACCGATGCGGTCTGACTCCTCTTCGACGGACCCGGACACGGTCCGACGGATCACCGTCCGCACGGGAACGACGACACACTGCGGGCGAGCGTTCACTCTCCCTCGGGCGGCGGTCGACCCAGCGGCGCTCGCCGACGCGATCCGGGCGAGCGACGGGCGCTCCGCCGACCGCGTGGGCGGTTCGACCGATGCGTACCCCCGTGTCGACTGTCCGGCGCCCGGGCCGGTCCACGAGCGCGTCGGGTACGTCCACCCGGATGGTTCCGTGCGTGTTCCGACGGCGCTCGCGACGGCCGCCCGCTCCCGCGGGCTGACCGCACCCGGCGACGAGCGCTGTAGGCGCCTCCGGGCCCATCTGGACGCGATGCCGGTCCCGACCGCCCCCGACACCGCTGACCTCCGGCGGCGTCTGGCGGACCTCGACGGGGAGATCGAGCGCCTTCGGGAGCGCGTCGCGACCCTCCGCGGACGGGTTCAGGAACGCCGCGACGCTGGCGGGGACGTCGAGACGGCCCGGGCGACGCTCGCCGAGACGGTCGCAGACCTCTCCGAGCGCGAGACCGAACGCGCGACGCTCCGGGAGCGACTCGACGCGGTCCGCGAGCGGGCAGCGACGGCCCGCGACGCTCGGAACCGGCGCCGCGAACTGGCAGACCGCCTCGCAAACTGCGAACGCGCTGCTCGCGCTCACCTCGTCGAACGGATCCGTCCCGAGTTCGAGCGCGCCGTCGCGGCCGCTCCCGGCGGTCCGTCCGCTCGCCGCGTCGACGACCCGGCGAGTCTCGGCCCCGTCACCGCCGCACTCGGGGTCGTACGGGTCGCGACCGTCCGTGCACCCGTCGTCCTCGCGTCTGACCGGTTTCCGGACGCGGCGGCGGCCAGCGACTGGCTCGGCGCACCGGTCGTCCGGTTTCCCCCACCCGAGAGTTGAAGACCGATAGCCCGACCACGCCCGCCATGGTCTCGCTCGCGTGGCGACAGGAACGGATCGGAGACGCGACCCTGGTCGCTCTCCAGCTCTCGACCGACGGACCGCGACGGATCAAGGTCGAGAACCTGATCGACGGGCCCGTCCGCCCTCCACGGCGGAACGGACGACCGGCAGCCGGGTGGCACGAAACGGGATACGAGGGGGTCGTCCACGGCGGCACGACCGCGCTTGGCTACGCCGCGCCGGGTGACCCCGTCGACCCGCCCGCGAGGATCGCTGCGGCCGACCCGGCCCCCGACGCCGCCGCGACCGACACACCTCCCGAGTCGCCCGCTGGTGTTCTCCGGGCGCTTGGCGATCCGCTCGTCCCGCGCGATGCCGTCCCGAACCGTTCCACGAAACCGAACGAGCGTCCGAGCGAACAGCGCGACGCTCACCGCCCCGAACGACCCGCGGATCGTCGTCGAGACCGACCCGTCGGGGCGTCGGTCGACGGACACGAAGACGGGCCCACGGTCGACGACGGGTGTGGACCCCAGTGGACAGAGACGGGATCGTCGGGCTGTACCGGGGTCCCGCCCGTGATCCGGTCCTGGTTCGACGATGTGGAACGATCGGTCACGGGAGCGGGTGCGTCCGAATCCCCGAGGCTCGACGTCGGCAGGGAGCAGTTGCTCGGTATCAGTCGGCGCGCGGCGGAACTGGCTCGACGCGCCGGGGACAGACCGACCGACCACGCGGCGACCGGCGGTGATCGGGAGTGATCCTCGCCGTCGTCGGCGGGAAAGGCGGCGTCGGGAAGTCGACCGTGGCGTACAACCTCGGTGCACACCTCGACGCGGTGGTCGTGGACGCGGACCTGGCGATGGCGGATCTCCCCACGGGTCGCGGGCCGGACCTGCACGACGTTCTGGCCGGTCGGGCCGACCCGGTTGAGGCCGTCAGGGAGGGGGGACCGGTCCCGCTGCTTCCCTGTGGGCGGACGTTGGCGGGGGCGCGGGCGTGTGATCCGACCGATCTCGTCGCTGCCGTCGAAGCGGTGGCGGCCGAGTACGACCGCGTCGTCGTCGACTGTCCGGCGGGCCTGGGTAGCGACGTGGGGCTGGCGCTGCTGGCTGCCTGTGGGTGTGTGTTGGTCACGACATCGGCGCCCGCGGCGCTGGGTGACGCGGTGCGTTCGCGGGCGCTCGCGCGAGAACTCGGCGCCGGGTTGGTCGCGGTCGTGCTCAACCGCGCGACCGGCGATCATCCGACCGATCTCGTGGCCCGGGAACTCGGCGCACCGGTGACGATGATCCCCGAATCCGAGCGGGTGAGGGTGACACAGGAGTCGGGCGTTCCGGTCGTGGAGCGATTTCCGGACTCTCCGGCCGTCGAGCGGTTCGAGGCGGTCGCGCGACGCGTCGAGCGGACACTCACTGCAGATCGTCGTACGTCGCGCGGACCGTGACCGGCGTCACGTCCGCCACCTCGGCGACGGCAGCCTGGGTCAGCGCGTACTCGCGTTCGGTCGCCGCCGTGTAGAGGCAAGCCGCCGCCACGCCCGCGGGGTTGCGTCCGGTCACGAGCCCTTCGTCGTGGGCCCGGTCTGCCAGTTCGCGGGCGCGGTTCTCGAGGCCCGTCGGGAGGTCCAGTTCGCTGGCGAACCGCGCCAGGTACTCCCGGGGATCGATCGGCCCCGTCGGCAGGCCCAGGTCCCTGTTCAGGGCGTCGTAGGCCGCCCGGAGTTCGTCCGCCGAGGCCCTGGCGTCGGCGACGATCTCGGGGATGGTCCTGGAGACCGATGCGGTCCGGCAGGTGGCGTAGACGGCCGCCGCGGCGAACCCCTCCAGCGAGCGTCCCCGGAGGAGGTCCGCGTCCTGCGCCGACTCGAAGAGGACACAGGCGCGATCGCGGATCGTCTCCGAGAGACCCAGTGCGCTCACGAGCCTGCGGATCTCGGTGAACCCGTACACCTGATTCCGCTCGGCCTTCGAACCGATCTTCGTCCGGTTGTGCTGGCGGCGCATCCGCACGAGGCGGCGGCGCTTGCGCCCTTTTACTCGGGTCGATCGCCCGATCTCCGTCGAGAGGCCCCTGTCGTGACGCGACCGCGTCAGCGGCGCACCCGTCCGCTCGGGGTTGGTGTCGTCGTCGTCGAACGAACGCCACTCCGGCCCGCGGTCGATGTTGTCCTCGGCGACGACCAGACCACACTCGGTACACACTGTCTCGCGGTCGGTACTCCGTAGCGCGCCGTCACACTCCGGGCACGCCGTGGCTGTCTCCATCACGTGTGGATCTTGGCCCGCAACAGGGATTAAAAAAGTAGTCGTGGACCCCCGATCCGATGGCTCGACCGGCGGTCGTACCGACCGGTTACCGGTCGGTGTGGCTCCTCCCGGCAGCGCTCGTCCTGGCCACCGATAAAAATACTTTTATTGGTAATACTAAGAATGTAAACTTTTATTTTCACATCATATATATGGGATATTCTACTGATAGGGCGAGCTGGGCGCCAGAGAGCGGTCCGAGGATCTCGAAGTACACGAGTGTGATTCCGATCATTGTGGCTATCAGTCCGTGAAACATAGTAATTTGATGTGGGTATATAAACCGCGGGCTGAAAAACTAAATAAATTTAAATATAGAGAGGTGGATATTATAGTATCTTATAAGAAGACGCATAGTGGCCGCGCGCCGGTCGTAGTGGGTGCGCACTGTGGTCGAACCGGGCCGCCGTCACGGCGCGGGGAGGGGCGGCGCGTCCTGGCTGTCGCCGAGGCCGGTAGACGCCTATCCAGACTGTCGACCGCCGGTTGGTCCGGTGACAGTTCGGCGATGCCGCCACCGGATCCACGCATCCGGTAATAACGAACGACTTTAGAGGCTCCAGTACGAATCCCTCAGGCACGAACGCATGCAAGAACAAACGGACATCCCGGTCAAGGCGACCCGGGTAAGCTTCGAGGTGGTCGAAGCACTGCGGACCCTCGATGGGGCGGGGGTCTCGGAGATCGCCAGTCACCTCGGTCTCCCGAAGAGCACCGTCCACGACCACCTCCGGACGCTGGAGGAACTCGCCCTGGTCGTCAACGAGGACGGGGCCTACCGCGTGGGGGCACGCTTCCTGGAGTTCGGTGGGTACGCGCGCAAGCGGATGAAGGTGTTCGAGGTGGCCAAACCCGAGATCAAGAAACTGGCCGAGCAGACCGGCGAGCACTCGAACCTGATGATCGAGGAACACGGCATGGGGATCTTCCTCTACAAGGCCGAGGGCGACAACGCGGTCAAACTCGACACCTACAACGGGTACCGGGTCCACCTCCAGACGACGGCGCTCGGGAAGGCGATGCTGGCCCATATGCCCGAGGAGCGGGTCCACGAGATACTCGACCGTCACGGCCTCCCGCAGATCACCGAACGGACGGTTACCGACCGCGAGAAACTGTTCGAGGAGTTCGAGGAGATCCGCGAACAGGGCTACGCCAACGACTTCGAGGAGCGGGTCCGCGGGATGCGGTGTGTCGCCGCGCCGATCCTGCAGGACGGGACCGTGCTGGGCGCGATCAGCGTCTCCGGGCCAAAGAGTCGGATGCAGGGCGAGCGGTTCGACGAGGAGATCCCCCGACAGGTCCTCCGGATCGCCAACGTGATCGAAGTCAACATGACTCACGCGTGAGCGCGCCGGACGCGACCGCGTTTCTCCGCGACGGCCGCTGACGGCCGCCTTTCTCAAGATTTAAGTCGCGCTGGGCCGCGGTTCTATCCGATGCAATTCGTTCGTTACAACGCTGGCGGCGGCCCCGCGTGGGGCGTTCTCGACGACGAGACGGTCCACGCGCTGGCGGACCTGCCTGCCGGTGAGCCCGACTACTCGGACCTGACAAACGACAGCTACCGCGCGGAGGCCGAACGCCTCGTCGCGGCGGGGAGTCTCACCCAGACGCCCGTCGAGGAGGTGTCGCTGCTCGCACCCGTCCCGACCCCCGGCAAGATCGTCTGTGTCGGCCTGAACTACCGTGACCACGCCGAGGAACAGGACGAGGAGATCCCCGAGCGACCGCTCCTGTTCGCGAAGGCGCCGACGACGGTCACCAACCCCGGCGACCCCATCGTCCACCCCGGCGACGACGAGGACGTCGACTACGAGGTCGAACTCGGCGTCGTCATCGGAGAGACCGCTTCCGATATCGACGAGGACGAGGTGTACGACCACGTCGCGGGCTACACCGTCGTCAACGACGTGAGCGGCCGCGCGGGTCAGTTCGAGGACGGCCAGTTCTTCCGCGGGAAGAGCTACGACACGTTCTCGCCGATGGGGCCGACGCTGGTCGCCGACGACGAGTTCGACCCCAACAGCGTCGACGTGGCCTGTCGGGTCAACGGCGAGACCCTCCAGGAATCGAACACCGAGCAGTTCATCTTCGACGTCCCGGCGGCCGTCTCCTACATCAGCGAGACGATGACGCTGCGCCCGGGCGACGTCATCTCGACGGGCACCCCCGGCGGCGTCGGTATCTTCCGCGAACCACCGGAACTGCTGGAACCCGGCGACACCTGCGAGGTCGAGATCGAGGGTATCGGCACCCTCGAGAACCCGGTCGTCGGCGAGTAACACTCCGGTCCTCTTCTGCGTTCGTCGCGCCCGCCAGCGGTTGCCCCGGGAGAAGACTTAGTACGGCGGCGCGCCCACTCACGGGCGATGGTACTCGACACGCACACGCACACGTGGGGACCGCCAAGCGACGAGCACCCGTGGGTCAACGGCCCGCTGGTCGAGGACGCCGTCGACAGTTTCTCCGTCGACACCGTCTACCGCAACGAGAAACTGCTGGCGGACATGGACGCCGTCGGCGTCGACGAGGCCGTCGTCGTCGGCTATCCGATCTGTGAGTGGACGGACAACTGGTACACGGTGCGGGCCGCCGAGGAACACGACCGCCTCTACGGCGTCGTGATGCTCGATCAGTTCGCGGACGACGCCGCCGACGACCTCCGCGAGGCGATGGCCGTCGACGACGTGCTCGGCTTCCGGCTGGGGGCGCTCTGTCCCTACGACCGGATGTGGGAGACGTTCGACCGCTCGACGACGTGGCTCCACGACGCCATCGACGAGACGGAGTTCTGGGCCGCCGCCGGTGAGACGGACGCGCTCGTCCAGATCCTCTGTCACGTCAGCCAGCTCGATCAGGCGATCGAACTCGTCGAGAACTACCCCGACCTGACCTACGCGTTCGACCACTTCGGCTACGTCGACCCCGACGAGGATCCCGCCGATAGCGACTTCGCGAAGTTCGAGAAACTGGCCGAGTACGACAACGTCGCGGTGAAAGTCTCGGAGATGGTTCACCAGTCCGACGAGGCGTTCCCCTACACCGACATGTACGACCACGTCCGGTGGCTCCTCGATACGTTCGGCCGCGAGCGCGTCGTCTGGGGCTCGGACTTCCCGAACGTCAGCGACGAGGCCGACTACGAGCAGACGCTGGCGTGGCTGGACCACGCCGACTTCCTCTCTGAGAGCGACCGCCGCTGGCTCACCGAACGCGCCTTCCGCGACCTCGTCGACCTGTAGCGGTCCGCCTGCTCTCGCGATCTCACACTTGTACGGTATTACCGGACATATCTCGGAGCGACGGGCGTGCCGTTGTCAGGCGAATAGTTCGTTTGAAATGATATGATTTGGGGCAAATTACAATTGTAACCTTGTAATTCACCTTCCGGATCGTCGATCGCGCCGTCTGTGACTCGTCGATCTCTGCTCTCCCGGTGCAGGTCGTGTGATCCTCGGTCCGGTATTGCCAAACAGTTCCGAGCCCCTGTCGACCCTCTATCGGATATTTTCCGGTGTGATCCCTATCCACCACCGAAACCGGCTCTGTCGAGCGATGGTGGTCACAAAACGTCCGGGATTACCGGATAGACGGGTTACTTCAGCGCGGCTACGGACAGCCGCCCCTCCTGGCACGGACGGCGGGCGTCACAACTGGCGCGGACCTGCCACTGGGCGACAGGGAACGGAAACGACGGCGGGCGCCGGGGAAAACAGAGACGGCGGCGAGACGATCAGCTCTCGGTGAAGGAGAAGACCGGCTTGATGACCTCGGAGTTGAGGAACGCCTCGAAAGCGGTGGCGGGGTCCTCGACCGAGAAGGAGGTGTCGATGATCTCTTGGGCGTCGATGGTCCCGTTCTCCATGAGCCGGAGCGCCTGCTCGAAGTTCTTCCACTTCGACCCGTAGGAGGTGTTGACGTCGATCTCGCCACGGACGACCGGGGTCATGAACACCTCGCTGGGGTCGGCCGGGAGACCGACGACGACGATCTGCCCCCCTTTCCGGACGACGTCGATGCCCGTCTCGACGCCGCTCCGGTGGCCAGTCGTGTCGAAGACGACGTCGAAGCCGATGTCGCCGGTCCGGTCGTCGGCGTACTCCTCGACGTCCGTCTGCTCGATATTGACGGTTTCGATGCCCATGCGCTCTACTTTCGGGAGGCGGGACTTTGCGTCCTGTCCCAGTCCCGAGACGACGACGTTGGCACCGATAGAGTCCGCGACGACGGCGACGAGGACGCCGATCGGTCCGGGCCCCTCGACGAGTACCTCGTCACCCGGGAGTACGTCCGACTGGGAGAGGACCGCTCGTGTCGCGATGCTCGTCGGCTCGGTGATCGCGGCGTCCTGTAGCGGGACGCCGTCCGGGACGGGGTGGAGATGGCGGGGGTCGACGGTGACGTAGTCGGCGTAGGCGCCGTCGCGGTGCATACCGGTAATAGAGAAGTTCTGGCAGACGTTCTCCTCCCCGTTGCGACACTGGAAACACTCGTTGCAGTGGTGGATCGGTTCCTCGATGACGCGGTCGCCCGGCTCGAACGTCGTCACGTCCTCGCCGACCTCGACGACCTCCCCCGAGTACTCGTGGCCCATGATCCGGGGGATCGGGATCCACTCGTACCCGCCGTCGTACTTGTAGGCGTGTGCGTCGCTCCCGCACAGCCCTGCCGAGTGGACGCGCAACAGTACCTCGTCCGGTCCAGCCGACGGACGTTCTCCCTCCTGTAACTCGACGGACTCCGGGCCCGTTTGAACTATCTGTTTCATACGCTAGTGACTCCTTCTCGAACCGCGCTACTGTCGAGTGGGCCTTCCCCGTACATAAAAATACCGGGTACCCTGTCGTGATCACCGGCCGCGGGCGAGCGACTGCCGCCCCGTTCTCATACGGATTACTGTAGATCGTTTCCGGATAGCGCCAACCCCGGGGTTGGCGCGTCCCGGTACATCGCTACAATACCCGTATCAGAGATCGACTGCGACGCGTCGGCCCTCGCGGGCGCTCTCGTAGGCGGCGTCCAACAGCGCCGTCACGCGCAGGACGTCGCGGGCGGTCGAGGGTGGCTCTTCGCCCGCCTCGACGGCCTCGACGAACGCCTCGACTTTCGTCTGTGGTTCGACCGTCACCTCGGGCGTATCCGCCTCGCCCGTCTCGTCCAGTACCGTCAGCGAGCGCCGCCCCCACCCCTCGCCGTCGAGATAGACCGCGCCGTCGTCGTCCCAGAGGTGGATGTGTTCGCGGGTCGCCGGGACCGTCGCGGTGTCGGCCAGCGTCGCCGTCGCGCCCTTCTCGAAGCGGACCGACAGCGACGCCTGCTGGTCGATCTGCTGGTCGTCGTCGTAGAAAGTCATCTCCGCACTGACCGACTCGGGGGTCAGCCCGGTCATCCACAGCACCGACTCGACGACGTGCGTGCCGACGCTGAACAGGTGACCCCGACCCCCGATCTTCGGATCGAGCCGCCAGTTGGTCCCCGCCTCGAAGTGGTGGGTCCAGTCCTGGGTGAGCTCGCCGGTGACGAACGTCGGTTCGCGATCGTCGTCCTGCCAGCGCTGTCGGGCGGTCACGAACGCCGGGTCGAGGTGGCGCTGGTACCCCGACATGAACACGCGGTCACTCTCTTCGGTCCACTCTAGTACGTCGCGGGCGGCCGCGAGATCCATGACGACCGGTTTCTCACAGAGGACGTGCAGGTCGTGGTCGAACCCCCGCCGGATCTGCTCGTAGTGGAAGGCGGGCGGCGTCGCGATGAACACGGCGTCGAGGTCCGTCTCCTCATACATCGCTTCCTCGTCGGTGTAACAGTTCTCCGAGGGAACGTCGAACTCCGTGGTCGCCTGCTCGAGGTTCTCGGTGTTTACGTCCACGACCGCCGCGAGCGTGACTCCGCTGGTGTCGTTCACCTGGCGAGCGAGGTGGGCGCCGAAGCCACCCATCCCTAACAAGGCCGTTCTGAGCATTCGTCTACGCCCTTTCTCCCGGCGCGAAATAGCGTTTTGGGTAGCCCCCTCGCTCTCCGGAACCGCCCGCTCGACCCAGCGAAGGCCGCCCCGACGCGAACCGTTATGATCGTCGCCGCGCATCGGGCGGTATGGCTCCGACAGTACGACAAGGCCCGAAAGCCGGGCGGCGATGGGGCGCGGCGATCGAATCGTACACCGACCCGCACACCGGCGCGCGCGTCCGACGGCTCTCGCGCCCGGGCGCCGAGGACAGACACCTCTACTTCACGGCCGATGGCTGGTACGACGACGGTCGCCGTCTGCTGTTGCGCTCGCGCCGGGAGGGCCGCTCGAACCTCTATTCGCTGGACACCGCGACCGAGGAGATCACTCGGCTGACCGACCTCGAACACGGCGTCTACGGCTGTACCCGGGTCAACGACGCCACCGACGAGGTGTACTTCGCCTACGACCCCGAGGGGTCGACCTACGACAACGACCGGATCCTCGGCCTGAACGTCGAGACGCTGGCCGTCCGCGAGGTGGCTCGCAAGCCCGACGGGTACGACGGCTACGGCTTCGGCGTCGACGACGTCCTGGCCGACGACGAGCGCCTGCTGGTCTCCGTGTCCGAACACATCGACGCGGAGGGCCACGAGGCCCGCCGGGCCGAATACCCTCACTGTGCGGTCTTCGCGGCCGACATCGAAGGTGACGGCGTCGAACTGCTCCACGATGAGGAGTACTGGATCAGCCACGTCAACGCCTCGCCGACCCGCCCGGAGCTATTCACCTACTGTCACGAAGGCCCGTGGCACGAGGTCGACAACCGGATCCACCTCTGCAACATCGAGACGGGGGAGGACTACCAGCTCAGGTCCGTCGAGGGGACCGACGAAGCCGTGGGTCACGAGTACTGGCTGGCCGACGGCGAGACGGTGGGCTACCACGGGTGGCGCGGCGACCTCGACCGGACGGACTGCTTCCACGGGTTCGTCCGCTACGACGACACCGACCGAACCGAGGTCGAGATCCCCGTCCGGCGGACCCACTGTCACGCCAACACCCGCGAACGGTTCGTCTGTGACGGCGACGACACGGCCGTCCCGTTCGTGTTGCTCTACGAGTACGACGAGGGCGACGACGCCTACCGCGGGCCCCGGGCACTCGCCACGCACGCCTGGGACGCCGACAGTCCTCACCCCCACTCACGGTTCAGTCCCGACGGGACGACGGTCGTCTTCGACTCGGACCCGACCGGGGACGGTGACGTGTTCCTCGTCGACGTCCCCGACTTCGAGACGCTCCCCGAGTACGACCCCGACGACTGATACTGTCGGCGATACCATATCGAAAGAATTCGCCACCCCGGGGTGGCGAATACCTGTCCGAACGTATAGCCGACTGTATGATTTTACTGACGGTGGAACGCAGTTGGTCGCCGACTAACCGGGCTCGACCTCCCGTGCCGTCCCGCGGCCGACGCAGGCCCGTGGGGTGTCGCGACCCCTCTGAGCCAGTCACGGAGACCGATCGGTCGCTCGGTCGTCGGCGCTCACACTGCGGACTGTCCGTTCGCGAAAACGTTCGCCACCGCGGGGTGGCACAGTTTACGGCCGACAGTATCAGAGGACGCCCGCCTGACTGATCGCAGTCCACACCACGTACAGCGCGAACAGTCCGGCTGGTACCGCGGCGACCCGCCGGGCGACGTCCATCTCGAGGCTCTTGGACTCGGCCACGGCGACCGACAGCAGGTGCCCGCTCCAGATGACGAAGACCACACCCACCAGGATCACTCCGGCGTACAGCGGATCGGCGAGTCCGGCGTAGACGTCCTCGCCGCCCTGGGCGGTCCCGCTCCACACCGAGGCGGCCTGCTCGGCCGCGCTCAGTCCGTCCGGGTCGACGGGGATGTCGACGCCGAAAAACAGGAACGCGACGACGATCGACCGCAGGACGTTCCAGATACCGATCGGGATCATCGCCCAGGCTGCGCCACGCATCAGACGACTGATCGGACCGCGCCCGCCCCTGGAACTCGCGATGACGTGGCCCCCGATCGAGAACACGAACCACGCGACGACGGTCAGAATCAGCGGCCGGAGGACGCGCCCGAGCAACTGGATCTGGAACATCGAGTTGTCGGTGTCGACAGCGGGGATGGCCTCGGCCATCACGTACCCGAAGCCGGCGCCGCCGACCAGGCCACAGAGGAGGACGACGATTGTCTCGAGAGTGAGCCCGCGTTTCGGCGTCCGCCGCCGAATGATCCCGTCTGGCAGTGTCGCGATTCGCCGGAGCATACCTGAGCGTGACTGGCAGCACTATTCAATGTTGGTGGTCTTCCGCCGGTCGGTCGGGTCCGTGAGAGTCGACAGTCTGAATACCGTCGCCCGGGTAGCGAGACACCATGGGACTCCGCGACCTGCTCGGTCGGCTTGCCACCGGCGTCGGGGCCGATACCGGTCCGGAGGTCGACGAGGACCGCGCGCGACGCCTCGCCGCGGCCGCGACCGACGACTCGGTCACGACCGACGCGCTGCTCGCCGTGGACGACCGGACGCAGTACCCGCTGGTCGCCTACGTCGAGGACGACGAGCAACCGGAGTTTCTCTTCCGCGGGGGCGTTCTCATGGTCAGTGACGGCGACTCGACGGCCCGCGAAGCCCCCACGCGCGAACTCGCCGTCGTGGTCTCCGACCGGCGGTTCCTGTTCGTCGTCGGCGGCCACCTCTCGGACTCGCTGTTCGAGGTCCCGTTCGAGGACGTCGCGATGGCGTACGTCGACGACGAGGACGCCCGCCGGTACCTCGTCGTGGAGACCGACCGCGAGGACGCGGTGACGTTTTTCGCCGATGTGACGTCCGATCCGCGCCCCGATGCGCTCCGTGCGGCCATCGAATACGCCGAAACGGCCGCGAACTGACCCGAAACCCCCCCGAATCTGTCCACATTTTTAATTAAATCCAAAAATTATAAATATAGCTATTCCGTTTGTGCGACCGTCCTATGACACGCGGTACCGAGAATCGACGGTCGGACACGGACGTTGACCAGTACAGGCGGAAACTACTCGCTGCGGTCGGTGCGACCGGCGCGGCCGGTCTCGCTGGCTGTGGGGGCGACGGTGGCGACGGCGGCACCACCGACACCGAAGGCGACGGCGGCATGGATGGCGGCGACGGCGGCGACGGCGGCGACGGTGGCTCCGATGGTGGCGACGGTGGCGACGGTGGCGACGGCGGTTCCACCGACACCGAAGGCGACGGGGAGATGGAGCAGTTCCCGGACCGCAGGTACGTCACGTTCTCGGGCGAGCTCGAGAGCGACCGCCTGCGGATGAACAAGTACTACCACCGGACCCAGATGCCCCGGTTCGCCTACCCGTTCATGTACGGGAAGAAAGCGATCTACAACCAGGAAACAGCGGAGAACATTCCGCACATCATCACGGACTGGGAGATCGTCGACGACACGGAAGTGACCTTCCAGTTCCGCGACGACATGGCGTGGGCCGTCGCGAACCCCGACGACCCCAACGACATCAACGGGACGCCGGTCAAGCCCTCCGACGTGGCACTGTCGTTCCGTATAGCGCGCTGGAGTGGGCTCTCGCCCGACGAGATCCGCGAGCAGAACCCCGACGGCCAACCCCTCAGTCCGTTCAACGCGATCACCAGCATCGAGTACGACGACGAAGCGGGGACGATGACGGCCCGGAGCGAACCCGGCTGGTTCGGCCTCTTCTCCGACAGCGCCGTCATCAACTCGTTCAACCTCTCGAACCCCAACAACCAGTCGCTGGGCGAGTCCATCGTCACGATGGCCCGGGACATGCAGGAGATCCACGACGCGGCCCAGGAACTCGAGTGGGCCCAGCCCGAGGGGACGCCCAACCGAGAGAACCCGACATACCGCACGGAACTCATCAGCCGCGAACTGGACATCCTCCGGACGCGCCCTGCAGAGGAGATCCAGGAGCCCCAGAACATCCCGTGTTCCGGGCCGTTCGTGCTTCAGGACGTCCGCGAGGACCAGATCATCCTCAAGAAGAACCCCGAGTACGGCCTGGCCGACCAGATCAACTGGGAGACCGTCCAGGTCAACATCATCCCCAACTCGGAGTCTCAGGTCCAGGCGCTCCAGAACAGCATCCTCGACGGGGTCAACGGCCGCATTCTGAAGCCAAGCCCCAGCACGATCGACAACCTCCCCGAGGAGTTCACGCGGGTCAACCACACCGGTGGCCGACAGTACGGGCTCTCGATGAACGCCCAGGCCCACGAGGCCCTCGGCGACCCGCTCGTCCGGCAGGCGTTCAACTTCGCGGTCAACAAAGAGCAGATCGCCGAAGTCCGCAACCGGTACTCCAACCAGAAGCTCCCGTACCCGGCGGGGCTGCTGGACCCGGTCCAGCGGAGCTTCGTCGAAGACGCGGGCGTGATGGACTCGTTCACCCGCTACGACAACAATATGGAGGAGGCCAACGCCCGCATGGAGGAAGCTGGCTTCAGCAAGGACGGCACCACGTGGGTCGACTCCGAGGGTGAACCGATCGAACTGACGCTTTTGACCGGCTCCTCGACGGTGCAGGTCGAGTCGACGGTCATCGCGTTCCTCAACCAGTTCGGTATCAACACGAGCCTCCAGAAGGTCGACTCGACAGTGGCCGACCAGCGGATGGGCGACGGCGACTTCGAACTCTCCATGTACGGCTGGTTCGCCAGCCACGCGGGCTTGTGGTTCCGCGCGGTCCAGCAGAGCGACCGGCGCCACCGCTTCGGCAGTTGGTGGAGCGACGAGTTCGTCGAGGAGTTCGCCAACCAGTACGACAACGTCGAGAACGTCGAGTACGACTGGACGAACAACCTCGAGGGTGCGACGCCCGAACAGCAGAAGGAGTTCACGCTCCCGGCGCCGCCGGTCGGCGAACCCGACGGTGAACTGCAGGAGTACCCGGTCTGGTTCTACGACACCCAGCTCGGGCAGAACCTCGACGAGGAGACGCGCCGGCAGTACCAGACCCGCCTCTGTTGGGTCTTCAACTACTACCTGCCGATCGCGCCGTTCGTGCAGAGCTTCGAGATGGCGTTCCAGGACACCGCCAACTGGAGCGCACCGGAGGACAGCTCCCAGTGGCAGAAGAACCTGCCGCTCTTCCAGCTGATCCAGCAGGGCCAGATCCAGGCCACGTCGGGCAACTGACGCGTCTGCCTGCCATCTCGCGGTAGTCCACGTCCGGCGGTCGGTTTCACACTCGGGCTGGCGCCGACCGCGCCAGCGCGTTCCTGACGCGGGACGATCCTTTTTTACAGCTGTTCGCTGGGTAGTAGCGTCGCCCGTGGCCGCCCGTCGACCGTCGCCGTGTATGCGAGCCAGCGATCGCCACAGACGAACTGGGGCCGCGGCGCCCACCCGTTGACGGGGACCGCCGCCGAGACGTACCGTCCCTCGTCGCCGTCTCGCCGCGCGACCGCGACCCGGTAGTCGGTCCCGTCCCGCACCGTCGCCGCGAGCAGGTCGCCACTCCGGGTCGCGTGTGCGTCGCGCGCACTCGTCTCCCAGACGCGTTCGCGCTGTCCGGATTCGAGGTGGAGGTAGCCGACGCCGCGACCCGGACTGACGTACCACAGCCCAGTCCCGCCCTCACCCCACCAGAGACAGCGGTGGTGATCGGGGAGGAGTCGGCCCAGCGGTCGGGCGCCCAGTCCTTCGCGGGCCAGCCACGCCTCCCCGCCGACACCGTCGGTCGCATCCCGCGCCAGCAGCGCCAGCGACGCGTCCGAGGGGCTGAAGCGGAGCGTGTCGTACGACCGTTCGCGGGTGTGCCAGACGCTCGTCGTCCCGTCGGTCGACAGCGTCGCGAGCCGCGACTCGCTGTCGGCCGCGAAGACGGCCCCGAACTGCACGCCGTCGGCCGACCGAGTCAGTCCCGCGGTCGGGTCACCCGCCGCCTCGGGGGCGAACCGTCCGACCGTCCGGGCATCGGCCGGTGCCGTCGGCTCGTGCGCGGTGACTGTGTGGCCGTCGAGGACGTACGCGGTTCCGCCGTCGGGGTCGACCCACGGCGTCGGATCGTCCGGCGTCACCGACGCGGCCGGGCGGTACGTCCCCGCCTCGGCGTCGAGGACGCCCAGGGTCGGCGACTCGTCGCCAGCGTACAGCCAGACGAACCGGTCCGTGCTGATCGGCGCGACTCGACGCGCTGTCACGCTCCGGTCGGGGTCGGCGAGTCGGTAGCGATCGATCCCTGCTCGGCGATCGCGTTCGAACGCTGGTGCGGCCGCGAGGTCACTGCCGGTCATCGGCCGCCCGGTCCGCCCGCCCGGTCTGCTGTTGGCGTCATCGTCCGACCGGAGCGCGCGCGAGGGTAAAAACCAACCGGGGAGCGCCCGGGCGCGGTGTCGCGCTCGCTCGGCGGGCCACGTGGCGGTGTTCCGGGGCGCTGTCCGGCGGTGAGGGGCGCGCTCGGCCGCCAGCGTCCCGCCTATCGGAAAAAACTTAAACAGGTGACCACTCTTTCAGTGTAGTATGAGACGCGTTACCGACAGCACTATCATCGGATCGAACGGGACCGGCGTTCGACTCGATACACACGGCGGGGTTGGCGACGTCGTATGAGCGCGACTGTCAACCGCGACGTGGCCACGCCGGTCGTCGTCGCGATCCTCTGTATCCTCGGGATCGGGATGATCGCGGCGACGGTCGACTCCCCCCAGACCATCGGCGGAGAGGACGACGGGGCGATCATCGAACCGCCCGAACAGAGCCAGAACCCCAACCAGGACGGACCCGCCGGACCGGGCGAGTTCGAGTCGGGGAACCCGAGTGACACGCCCGAGCGGACCGTCCTCGAGGTGTCGGCGTGTATCGAGTTCCTCGCGTCGACGCTGGGGACGCTTCTGGTGGCGGCGGGTTTCTTCGGCGTCATCGGTCTCGTCTACTACCGCTTCAACTTCTCGGCGGCGCTGCTGACGAGCTGGACGCTCCTGCCCCCGGTGGCGCTGGTGTACTTCCTGGGGACCAACTGCGCGACCGAGGGACCAAGCGGCACGCCCGGCGGCGGGGGCGGCGGGATCCCGGGCGGTAACACCGCGCCGGTCTCGCCGCTGACGAACGTCCCCTCGTGGGCGATCGGCCTGCTGGTCGGCGCCGTGCTGATCGGCGCGGTCGGTCTGCTCTACCGCACGATGGGCGAGGAAGAGGTCGTCGCCGTCGAGGACGACGCCGTGGAGGACGGCCCCGACCTCGACCAGTTCGCCGAGGCGGCGGGCCGGGCGGCCGACCGGATCGAGGAGCACAACGCCGACGTCGACAACGCGGTCTACCGCGCGTGGGTCGAGATGACCGACCTGCTCGACGTCGACAAACCCGAGATGTACACGCCCGGCGAGTTCGCCGACACGGCCGTCTCGCTGGGAATGGCCGAGGACGACGTGAACGAACTCACGCGGCTGTTCAACGAGGTCCGCTACGGCGGTCGCGACGCGAGCACCCGCGAGGACCAGGCCCTGGAGATCCTCAGGAACATCGAAGCCGAGTACGGCGGCGACGACCAGGGCGACGACCCGACGGAGGGAGACGACGATGGGACACAGTAACACGACGACGGCGTACGGGACGGCGACCGACACCACTCGCGGGAGGTGGTCACGATGGACATAGACCGGACGATCAGGCTCGGTCTGGGCGCCGTCGGGGCCGTCGTGTTCCTGCTCGGTGCAGGCGCGTACGTGCTGGTACAGCCGTTCGTCGGCTTCCTCCCGTCGACGTTCGCGCTCGCGGCCTTCGCGGGACTGGTCGCGCTCCTGCTTGGCCTGTGGGCCGTCCGCTCGGCCTACCACGGCGGCGTCGAACAGACGCCCGTCCCGGACGTGGAACTCCCGCGGTCGTTCCCGGCGCCCGGGTCGGATCTGGACCTGACGCTGTATCGGCTGACCCACCTCCGGCAGGGGACCTCCGAGTACCGCGACCAGATCCAGGAGCGACTCGCCGAGGCCGCGGTGTCGGCCATCCGCCAGCGCGAGAACTGCACGCGCGCACAGGCGATCCACATGATCGAGGAGGGCGAGTGGACCGACAATCGTCAGGCCGCCGCGTTCTTCGCGGGCGGGTCGCCACCCAGCCAGTCGCGACTCGACAAGTTCTTCGGCGACGACGAGACGCCCTACGAGCAGTGGGTCGACACGACCGTCGACGCCATCGCGGAGTACGCCGGGATCGAAGCGGCCGCCACGCCGAAGGTCGAACAGTCTAGCGACGACGGCGGCCTGCTCTCGGGTCTGCGCGGTGGCAGTGACGACGAGGGGCCACAGGCACAGGCTGGCTACCGCGATCAGTACGTCGACGACGAGGCACAGCGGGTCACCGACTCGATCGTCTACAACGAACTCATCGAGACCGGTCAGTGGCGCGGCGTCACGGCCTTCTCGCTGGTCGCAGTCGGCGTGGGCGTCATCACCGCGACGCCGAGCATCGTCCTCGCGGCGGTCCTCGGGGTGGCTTTCTCCGCGTACGCGCGGGCCGCGTCGCCGCCCCAGCTGGCCGCGCTGGAGGTCGACCGCACCTTCGACGAGTCGGACGTGAAACCCGGCGAGGTCGTCGAGGTCACCGTCACCGTCGAGAACACCGGCGGCTCGTTTATCCCCGACCTGCGACTGGTCGACCGCGTCCCGGGCAACATGCGCGTCGTCAGCGGGACGCCCCGCGTGGCGACCGCGCTCGGATCGGGCGATCAGGCCACGTTCTCCTATCAGGTCGTCGCCGAACGCGGCACCCACGAGTGGCCGGTGCTGGCGATCGGCCGGGACTTCTCGGGGGCGCTCGAACGCGAGGCCGTCGTCGACGTCGAGGGGGAACTCCAGTGTATCCCCTCGCTGCGGACTACGGCGGAGATGCCGGTCCGCCAGCAGACCTCGCTGTACTCCGGCCAGGAGAACACCTCGACCGGCGGCTCGGGCCTGGAGTTCTTCGCGGTCCGCGAGTACCGCGACAGCGACCCGATGAACCGTATCGACTGGAAGCGCAAGGCCCGGACGGGCGAACTGGCGACTATCGACTTCCGCCTCGAACGGGCGGCGTCGCTCGTGTTCCTCTTCGACGCCCGCGACGCCTCCTACGTCGCGCCAGCACCGGGCGAACACCACGCCGTCGACCGGAGCGTCGAGGCGGCCGTCGAGGCCTTCGGGGCGCTCTCCGATCAGGGCAACATGGTCGGCCTGGCGGCGTTCGACACGGTGCCGTGTTGGCTCGCGCCCAGCGCCGGTGACGCACACCTCGAACGCGCCCGGCGGATGTTCGCCTCGCACCCGGCGATGTCGTCGACGCCGCCAGCCGAATCCGAGGTCGAGGGCCACTACGTGGACCCGATGACCCACGTCAGAAGCCAGCTCTCGCCCGAATCGCAGCTGGTGTTGTTCTCGCCGCTGACCGACGACTACACGGTCGAGGTCGCCCGTCGCCTCGACTCCTCGGGCCACCGGGTGACGGTCATCAGCCCGGACCCGACCGCCAACAGGACCGTGGGCCAGCGGCTGGCCCGGATCGAACGCACCATGCGGGTCGCGACGCTCCGCGAGCGGGACATCCGCGTCGTCGACTGGGACTACGACGATATGCTCGGACTTGCACTCGACGAGGCACGACAGAGGTGGGCCGTATGAGCACCGAAACTGACGAACTGACCACGGTCACGGTGGACCACTCGCCGACCCGGACCAGCTCCATCGCGGCGGTCGTCGCCGCGGTGATCGCTGGGGTCACCAGCGCGCCCTTCGCGCTGTACGCGGTCCCGCTCGGTTTCGGTGGGATCGCCGTCCTCGCGTCGGGGCTGTTCATGGGGTCGGATCGCCTCCGCGTGACGATGGGCGCGGCTGGCCTGTTCATGTCCGTGCTGATCGCGGGACTGTTCGGGACCGGTCCGGAGATCCTGCTCGTCAGTGCGGCCGCGACGATGCTGGCCTGGAACTTCGGCCAGAACGCGATCAGCCTCGGCGAACAGATCGGCGCCAGCGCGCGCACCCAGCGCAACGAGATCATCCACGCGTCGGCGGCCACCATCATCGCGATGCTCGCGGCCGGTGTCGGCTACGGCGTCTACCTCGTCGGGAACGGCGGTCGGCCGATGGCCGCGCTCGGGATGCTCTCCCTGGCGCTCGTGTTCCTGCTCTGGGCGATCCGGACCTGATACTGCCCGCTCGGTTTTCTCGCCGCCGGTTTTCCCGCCGCTCTGTCGCGTTCGGACCCGCCAGTCGCCCGACAGCGTCGGCTTCGCCGCCGTCGAGGCGCCCCTCCACTGGTCGTGGGAACCGACAAACATAAGTCCAGGCGCTCGGATTGGCTTGGTATGAGTACGTCTACCGGAGAGTTCACCATTCAGGAGGCAAGCGAACGCTGTGACGAGATCATCGAGGAGATCCAGTCCGCGGTCATCGCCGACCGCGGCTTCCTCGAGGAAGTACTGCTGGCGATCCTCGCCGAGGGTCACGTACTGCTCGAGGACGTCCCCGGGACAGGGAAGACGCTGACGGCGATGAGTTTCTCCAGTGCGTTCGGCCTGGACTTCTCGCGTATCCAGTTCACCCCGGACCTCCTCCCCAACGACGTCTCCGGGACCAACATCTACAACGAGCGGGACAACAAGTTCGAGTTCCAGCCGGGTCCGATCTTCGGGAACGTCGTCCTGGCCGACGAGATCAACCGCGCGCCGCCGAAGACCCAGGCGGCGCTGCTGGAGGCGATGCAGGAGAAACAGGTCACCATCGAGGGTGAGACACGGCAACTCCCCGAACCGTTCTTCGTGATCGCGACCCAGAACCCCGTCGAGCAGGAGGGGACCTTCCCGCTGCCGGAAGCGCAGGTCGACCGCTTCTTCGTGAAGACCTCGCTTGGCTACCCCGACGACGAGGGCGAACTCGAGATCCTGCGGCGGCGCGCCGGTCGTACCCAGTCGACCCCCGAGTCCGGGCAGGTCATGGACAGCCCCGAGGAGGTCCAGGCCCTGCAGAACGTCGTCGAGACGGTCCAGACCGACGAGGACCTGCTGGTCTACCTCAAGGAGATCTGCCGGATGACCCGCGAGGACCACCGCGTCCGCACGGGTGTCTCCCCGCGCGGGACCCAGCGACTCTTCGAGTGTACCCGCGCTCGCGCCGTCATCGAAGGCCGCGACTACGCGACCCCCGACGACGTGAAGAAGATCGCAAAACCCGTGCTGGCTCACCGCCTCGTGCTCACCCCCGAAGCCGAGGTCAACGACGTCGACAAGGACGAGGTCATCCAGGACGTCCTCGACGAGGTCCCGGTCCCGACCGTCCAGTAAGCCGTCCCGCGCCGCTTTCTCGCCGTTCGGTTCGTACACAGGTGTCTTCTCCCGTTCCCGTCACGGCTGTCACCGGCCGGTCACGTGCGATCGTCGCCCGTCGAGTGTACAAATTTAAGTCTGGCCCTGCGAATCAGAGACGTATGAGCGCCGACGGCAACAAGATCGTCTGTCGCCGATGTAACGAGACGTTCCCCATCGACGCCGAGAGCTGTCCCAACTGCGGGAAAGAGACCCGGAGCAACACGCCCTACATCATCGGTGCCGTCCTGGGCCTCCTGCTGGTGATCTCGGCGGTCCTGTCCGCCGGGGAACTCCTCGCTTACGGGATCCTCGGTGCGATCGTCACCGGTAGTTGTGCCTACATGATCTACCGCAAGCGGAGCCGGATCGTCGAGGAAGGCCAGTCGATCTGACGCCCCACCGATAGCCGCCGACTACCCGTCCCGTTCGGTCCGCTGTCGCCGTCCGACCGCGCCCGTCACTGTTCCTGCGTGCCGAACTCGCCGCGAACAGCGCAAACGCCGTGAATCCGGTTCTGAGGGACGTTACCAAAGCTTTTTATTCTGGTAGCGAGTGTCATGCGATAGCAATGGGATACCTGCGGAACCGATTACTGCAGGCAGTGATCACACTGTACAGTATCATTACTCTGGGGTTCGTGTTCATACGAATGATGCCCGGAAGCCCGTCGGCGTATCTCCGCGCGGAGATACAGACGAACCCGGGTGCGTACGGGCTCCCGCCGAACCCGACCCTCGAACAGATAAATCAGGTCATGGAAAACCAGATGAACTACACGCCGGGGCCGATCTGGGAGAAGTACATCTCCTACATGGACGGGGCCATTCAGGGTAACTTCGGGACGTCGGTGATCGTCGATCCCGGTTCCCCGACCGTCGAGCTCATCCTCGAGGCGGCGCCGTGGACGATCTTCATCTCGTCGGCCGGTCTCACCTACTCGCTGGTCGCGGGAATCGTCTTCGGGTCGGTCATGGCCTACTACGAGGGGACGAAACTCGACGTCGGTCTGACCGTCTCGATGCTGGTTGCCAGTTCGGTTCCGTACTACATCGTGGCGATCATCCTGCTGTTTTTCTTCGCCTACAACCTCGGGTGGTTCCCGACGGGTGGGCGGTTCAACACGGACACGACGCCGGGGTTCAACTACGCGTTCATCGCGGGGGTGTTCAACCACGCGGCGTTACCGATATTATCGGGGATAACAGTCGGATTCGGCGGCAACGCGCTCGGCCTGCGCGCAAACTCGATCCGGCTGCTCGGTGAGGGACACATCCGGAACGCGGAACTTCGCGGCCTGTCGACCTACACCATCTCGACGCGATACCTGGCGCGCAACGCCATCCTCCCGATGTACACGGGGATCGTCCTCGGGCTGGCGGGGCTGATCGGCGGCTCGATCATCCTCGAGGAGATCTTCGTCTACCGGGGGATGGGCAAACTGATGTACGACGCGACGGTCCAGCGCGACTTCCCGCTGATGACGACGGCGCTGATCTTCACGACGTTCATCTTCGTCGTCGGGACGCTGATCGCCGACTTCACGTATTCACTGATCGATCCGCGGGCGGAACAGTCGAGCATGGGGTGACAATCTATGGGAGCTGAAGAACCACCGGCCGACACAGACGAGGAATCGCCCTTTAGATCACAGTCCGAGTACGACGCGACCGCGATGGACGTCTACGAGGTCGTGTTCAGCCGCTGGATCGTCGCGCCCCTGCGGGTGCTCTGGAGCGACTACCGCGGCCGGTTCGGTCTCCTGCTCGTGACCTTCTACGTGCTCGTTGGGACCGTCGGCGTCGTGGTCGTCCCACAGCCGGAGGTGTTCCCGGTCGATCGGCTGCTCTCGCCGCTCGAACAGCCGAACCTGCGGTACTTGCTCGGTAGCGACGGCGTCGGCCGCGGCCTGTTGCCGCTGATGGTCCACGCGACGCCGGACATGCTCAAGATGATGCTCGCGGGCGCCATCTTCGGCAACTCGCTGGGCGTCGTCGTCGGTCTGGTCTCGGGGTACACTGGGGGCAACACCGACAAGATCCTGATGACGATGACCGACGTCGTGGCGTCGATCCCGGGGCTGCCGCTGCTGTTGATCCTCGCGGCGATTATCGAGCCGCGCAACCCCTACCTGATCGGGGTCATCCTCACCGTCCAGCGGTGGGCGGGCCTGGCTCGCGGGATCCGCGCACAGGTGCTCCCGCTCCGTAACATCGAGTACGTCGAGGCCTCCCAGACGATGGGGCAGTCGACCTCGACGGTGTTGCTGAAACAGGTGTTACCCGACCTGCTGCCGCTGGTCACGCTCAGTTTCATGGGGACCGCCCGCTCGGTCATCTTCGCGTCGGTCGGGCTGTACTTCCTCGGTCTGTTGCCCTACACCAGTGCGAACTGGGGAGTCGTCCTCAACAGCGCCTACTCGAACGCGAGCATCCTCACCTCGCTGGAGAACGCCCACTGGATCCTCGTGCCGGCAGTGACCATCGCACTGCTGACCTTCGGGTTGACGCTCTTGGCACAGGCGTTCGACCAGGTGTTCAACCCGCGCGTGCGGGCCAGACACGAGGCACGCAAGCGCTCCGGCGAGGAGGAACTCGACGAGACCGACATCGACGACAGCGGCGGCGTCTCCCAGGTGGGGCTCCGGTGAAGTGATCGCATATGTCTGAATCAGAATTCGTCACCGAACGGCCGGAAGCAGAGCGCGACACCGTCCTCGAGGTTCGCGACGCGACTGTCACCTACGACATGAGTCGCGGCCAGGCACGGGTGTTGAACGAGATCGACCTCGACATCTACCGCGGGGAGACACTCGGCATCGTCGGCGAGTCCGGGTCGGGCAAGTCGATGTTCGCCTCGACGCTGATGGACGCCGTCGAGGAACCCGGACTCCTCCAGGGCAGTATCACCTACTATCCCGAGGAGGGTGACCCGATCGACATCACGCAACTGGAGGGTGGGGACACGAAACGGCTCCGCTGGGAGGAGATCGCACTCGTCTCCCAGGGCGCGATGAGCGCTTTCAACCCAACCAAGCCGATCCGCACGCACTTCGAGGAGACGCTGTCGGCCCACAACGCCGACAGAGACGAGGGTATGGAGCGGGCCCGCGACATCATGCGGGACCTCAATCTGGACCCGGACAACATCCTTCCGGAGTACCAGCACGAACTCTCGGGCGGTCAGCGCCAGCGGGCGCTGGTGTCGCTGGGGCTCCTCTTGGAACCCGAGGTGTTGATCCTCGACGAACCCACGGCGGCGCTGGACCTGCTGATGCAGCGGTCGATTCTGCGCCTGCTGTACGACATCAAGGAGGACTACGACATCACACTGATCGTCATCAGCCACGACCTCCCGGTCGTGTCGGGGTTCGTCGACCGCCTCGGCGTCATGTACTCCTTCGAGTTCGTCGAACTCGGGGAGACTCGCGACGTGATGCACGAGGGGGCCCACCCTTACACGCGGGCGCTGATGCGGTCGACGCCGAACCTCGCGATGGACGTCGACGACATCACGACCATCGAGGGGTCCAGCCCCGACCCGATCAACATCCCTTCGGGGTGTTCGTACCACCCGCGGTGTCCCATCGCCGACGACCGCTGTACGATAGAGGACCCGGAACTGATCGAACTGGAAGACGAACACGACGTGGCGTGTTTCTACCCCGATCGGGCACGGAAAGAACTGCCTGTCAAGCTCTCGCAGGGTGATTCAGAATGAGCACGACCGACACAGACGAAGACGTCATCGACAACGACGAACCGGTACTGGCGATGGAGAACGTCACCGTGGAGTTCAGCGACGAGTCGTTGCTCGTCGAGGCGCTCCCGGACAGCGTCGTCGAGCGCTTCGGCATGGGCGAAGAGCCCGTCCACGCAGTCGACGACGTCTCGCTGGAGATCGGTGAGGAGGACGTCGTCGTCCTGATCGGCGAGTCCGGCTCCGGCAAATCCACGCTGGGCCGGACGGCCATCGGCCTCCAGGATCCGACCTCCGGGTCGGTCAAGTACCGCGGGTACGACATCGAGGAGGTTGAGGCCGGGCAACACACCGGCGAGGTCTACGCCGAGGATGTCCGCCGCGCGCTCCAGATCGTCCACCAGGACTCCGACGCGGCGCTGAACCCCTACCGGACGATCCGGTCGCAACTGGCCGAACCGCTGAAGCTGTGGTACCCGGAGATGGACCTCAACGACCGCCAGGAGCGCATCGCGACGATGCTCCGGACGACGGGGGTCACCCCTGCCGAGGACTACATGGAGCGGTACCCGCACGAACTGTCCGGCGGCGAGAAACAGCGCGTGGCGATCATCCGCGCGATGCTGCTGGAACCGGACCTGATCCTCGCCGACGAGGTGGTCTCGGCGCTGGACGTATCGCTGCGCATCGAGATCATGGACCTCCTGCTCGACCTGCAGGAGATGTTCGGCACCTCGTACCTGTTCGTCTCGCACAACCTCACGAACGCTCGGTACATGGCCGACAAGGCCGACGGCCGCATCGCCGTGATGTATCTGGGCCGTATCGTCGAGGTCGGGTCGGCCGAGGAGATCATCAACGACCCCAAACACCCCTACACGCAGATCCTCAAGTGGGCGTCGCTCCCGCTGGACCCCGACGACGCCCGCAAGACGATCACCGAGGAGTCGCCGATGATGTCTCAGGAGGCGCCCGATCCGCGGGACATTCCGAGTGGCTGTCGGTTCCACACGACCTGTCCGAAGGCCCACGAGGTCTGTACGGAGGTCGACCCCGACCTCATCGGCGGCGAGGAACGGGAGCATCGGGCCGCCTGCTTCCGCGAGGACTCCACACACGAGTACTGGGACAGCGAGTCCATCCACGGCGGCGACAGGGACATTCCGCTGTAACCACCACAACGATTAATTGAGATCACGGTCATCACTCACACATGCTACAGTACTTCAACTCGCTGCTGTCGGAATACTTCGACCACCCGATACTCGGGCTCATGCTGGTCATCTCCGCGATCCTGTTCGCGATCGCGGGCCTGCTGAGTGCCGTCACGATCCCCGGCGTCCCGGAGATCGCGGCCGGGTGGTTCGCAATCTACGGTATCGGTTCCGGAACACTCGGTCTGTTCGGGTACCTGGTCCTGTACGTGTCCCGTGGCATCTCTATCGCCCGGGACATGGCCGGACCCGGCGCGAGCTAGACGGTCCTTTTTCGGTTCGGTCAGCGACCGCTCGCGTAGCGGCCCGTGGCTCACCGGAGCGACGCGAACGGGTCCCAGTCGAAGTACAGCATCGATCCGATGATCCCCATTGCGGCGACGAGCTGGATCGTCGCCAGCACCGACACGACGAACGTCGGCGAGCCCTGTTCGACCGACAGCATCGAGAGGACGAGGATCCCCTGCATGACGATACAGACGATGAGGATCCCCCTCCAGAACCCTTTGTTCATGCCTACTCGTACCCGCCGAACCGTCTAAAACCCTGTGCCAACACCCGGTGACGGCGCGGATTCGGTCGCCGACGCGGCCGTCGCGGCGAGCCCCGCGGCGGCCGGACGCGAGCGTCTGTCGGCACGTCCGTCCGTGAGCAGTAGATACTTGCCCGTCGTGCCCGTGACTACTGGCGTGCACCAACTGCAAGCAGAGTCGCCCGACAGCCGGGAGACCGTCACCGACGTGAAGATCGGCTACGTCGGCGGCGGGAGCCAGGGCTGGGCGCACACACTGATCAACGACCTCGTACAGTGTCCCGACGTGTCCGGTCGGGTCGCGCTCTACGACCTCGACTACGAGGGCGCCGAGCGCAACGCAGACCTCGGGAACGAAGTCGCCGCTCGCGACGACGTGGCGAGTGACTGGACGTTCGAGGCTCACCGCGACATCGACGACGCGCTGGCCGGTGCGGACTTCGTGGTCTGTTCGATCCAGGATCCGCCGGACGAGACGTTCGTCCACGACATCGACGTCCCCGCCGAGTACGGCATCTACCAGACCGTCGCCGACACCGTCGGCCCCGGGGGCACGTTCCGCGCGATGCGCGCGGTCCCGCAGTACCGCGAGATCGCCGCGACTGTCCGCGAGCAGTGTCCCGACGCCTGGGTCGTCAACTACACGAATCCGATGACGGTCTGTACCCGGACGCTCTACGCCGAGTACCCCGATATCAACGCTATCGGCCTCTGTCACGAGGTGTTCGGCACGCAGCGCTTCCTCGCGGGGCTGGTCGAGAAGTACGTCGACGACGCCGAGGACGTCGGCGCCGAGGAGATCGACCTCAACGTCAAAGGGGTCAACCACTTCACGTGGGTCGACGAGGCCCGCTGGCACGGCCGGGACATCTTCGAGTTCGTCGACGCCGAACTCGACGCGCGCAAGCCCCTGCCGGCCGACGACCCCGGCGACCTGGCGGGTGAGTCCTACTGGAGCAACGACCACCAGATCGCGCTCGATCTGTACGATCGCTTCGGCCTGCTCGGGGCCGCTGGCGACCGCCACCTCGCGGAGTTCGTCCCGTGGTATCTGGACATCGACGACCCCGCCGAGATCGAGCAGTGGGGCGTCCGCCTGACACCCAGTTCCGCCCGCGAGTCCGACGGCGAGGCGCCTGCGAAGATGTCCCGCCACCTCAACGAGGACGGCACCTTCGAACTCACCGAGTCCGGCGAGGAGGTCGTCGATATCATGCGCGCGCTGCTCGGACTCGACCCGATCAAGACCCACGTCAACTACGAGAACGTCGGCCAGTGCCCCGATCTGAAGACGGGCGCCGTCGTCGAGACCAACGCGGTCATCACCGGCGACAGCGTGACGCCGCTGACTGCTGGCGAACTCCCGCCGGAGGTCCACACGCTGGTCTCCCGGGCGGTCACCAACCAGGAGACCGTCGTCGCCGCGGGCATGGCGGGCGACCTCGACAAGGCGTTCCGCGCCTTCCTCAACGACGCCCTCGTCAACATCGGCCGCGAGGAGGCCCGCGAACTGTTCCGCGAACTCGTCGAGATCGAGCGCGACTACCTCACCGACTACGACCTCGACGAGGCGGACGTTCTGCAGGCCTGACGCCCCTCGACGGCTGTTCCGCCGCCGCTATTCGACCCGGACGGGCGCGCCCCGGTCGGCGGACTCGTAGATCGCCTCGACGATCGCGACGGCCTTGCGGGCCTCGGCGGCGTCGAGCATGAACGGTTCGCCCGCGGCGACGGCGTCGAGAAAGGCTTCGATGTTGCGCTTGTGGTCGCGGTTGTCGATGGCCATCGGGTCCGCGGCGCCGCCCTTGTCGCCGTCGCTCTCGTCGTCACCGTCGCCGTCCTCGTCGCTGTCACCGTCCCGGAACGCCCACGTCGTCAGGTCGTCCTCGGCGACCTCGGCGGTGCCGTCGCGGCCGCCGACACGCAGGAGCTTGCGGGATCCGGGATACATCGACGTGGCCGCCAGCAGGTGACCGAGCGTCCCGTCGCGGTAGCGCAGGGTCGCGACCGCGGTGTCCTCGACCTCGACGTGGTCGCCGTCGTGGGCCAGCGTGTCCGTGAAGGCGAACACCTCCTCGACGGGGTTCTCCCCGGGGTCGAGGTCCATCCCCGCGCCCGCGATCCACTGGATCGCGTCGACGCCGTGGATCGACTGGTTCATCACCGCGCCGCCGCCGTCCAGCGCCTCGGTCCCCTGCCAGGCCCCCTCGTAGTAGTCGTCCTCGCGCCACCACGGCACCGACGCGCTGACCACCGAGAGGTCGCCGAACCGCCCTTCGGCGACGGCGTCGTGGACCCGGCCGACCGGCCCGGTGTAGCGGCCCTGGAAGACGCCCCCGAGACGGACGCCCGCGGCCTCGCAGGCGTCGACCATCTCGTCGACGCGGTCGGTCGTGATCTCCAGTGGCTTCTCACAGAGGACGTGGACGCCCCGGTCGGCGGCCGCCAGCGTCGGGTCGAGGTGGGCGCCGCTGGGCGTGCAGACGCTCAGTACGTCGGGATCGGTCCCGTCGAGCATCGCCTCCGTGTCGGCGTAGTACTCGCAGTCGAACTCCTCGGCGAACTCTCGGCCCTTCGCGTCGGTGCGACAGGACCCCGCGACCAGCGTCGCGTCGTCGATGTCCGCGATGGCCCGCGCGTGGACCTCGGCGACGGCGCCGATCCCGGCGATGGCTATCTCCTGTGTCATGTCCGCTCGTGCGCCCAGCGCGGGAAAAAAGATTCCGACGGCCCCCGTCGCTCGCCGGGTTCCGGCGGCCGTCGGGACGCGACGTAACGGCAGCCACACTCCGGGACACGAGGACAGTGAAAACTGTGTTTCACTCTCACGACCCGTTATTGGTACCCCGTGTGTCTGTACGGACATGACCGCGATCCGAACCCGCGGACTCACGAAGACGTTCGGCGGCGTCACCGCCGTCGACGACCTCGACCTGCGCGTCGAGTCGGGCGAGGTGTTCGGCTTCCTCGGTCCGAACGGCGCTGGCAAGTCCACGACGATCGACCTCCTGCTGGGGTTCACGTCGCCCACATCGGGCGAGGCGACGGTCCTCGGCCGGGACGTCCGCTCTGCGGGCGCCGACGCGCGCCGGGACGTCGGGGTCCTCCCGGAGGACTACGCCGTCTACGACGACCTGAGCGCGCGCGAACACCTCCGCTCGATGATTCGCCTGAAAGCGGTCGACGACGACCCCGATCGCCTGCTCGAGACGGTCGGGATCGACCCCGCCGACCGCGACCGGCCCGCCGGGGGCTTCTCGAAGGGGATGTGCCAACGCCTCGTCCTCGCGGTCGCGCTGGCGGGCGATCCGGACCTGCTGATACTGGACGAACCGTCCTCCGGGCTGGACCCCTCCGGCATCGCCGAGATACGCGATCTCGTCCGCGCCGAGGCCGAGTCGGGGACGACCGTCTTCTTCTCCAGTCACCGACTCCCGCAGGTCGAGGCGGTCTGTGACCGCGTCGGGATCATGGACGACGGGCGCCTCGTCGCGGTCGACACCGTCGACGGCCTCCGCGAGCGCACCGGCGGCGCCGAGCGCCTCCGCCTCTCGCTTCGCGACCCTCCGACCGAGGAGACGCTCGCCCGGCTGGGGGCCGTCGACGGCGTCGTCGACGTGACTGCCGCCGACGAGGACGTGACCGTCGTCTGCGGCGAACCCGGGGCGAAAGCCGAGGCTGTCGCGGCGGCGACCCGCGACGCCGCAGTCGCCGACTTCGCCGTCGAGACGACGACGCTGGCGGAGCTGTTCGAGCGGTTCACGGGAACGGACGGCGACGATCCGGCGGCGACCGAACCCGACACCGGCCCGGTGTCGATCGGACGCGACGGGGGTGAGTCCCCGTGAGCGTCCTCGACGTGGCGCGCCACGACCTGCTGGCGGTCCGGCGCTCGCTGCTGTTGAAGACGGTGCTGGTCGCCGTCGGTCTGGCTCCCGTGGCGGGTATCGCGCTCGGGTTCGCGCTGACCGACGAGGTGACCCCGCGGTTTCTCCTGCTGTCGACGTGGCTGGTCGTCGGGTTCGTCGTCCCGTTCGTGGCGACGCTGACCGCCGCCACCGCTATCGCCGCGAACCTGGAGGCCGGGCGGCTCCGCTTGCTCCTGTCGGGCCCGACCGAGCGGGGCGAGGCGCTCCTCGGGACGCTCTGTTCGCGTCTGACCGTCGTCACGGTGCCGCTGGCGCTCGGCCTCGCCGGGTTCGCCGCCGTCTTCGCCGCCCTGCCGCAGCCGGTACAGCCCGGTCGCCTCGCCGGGTTCGCCGCGTTCACCCTCGCGGCCGCCGCGGCGTACGTCTCGATCGGACTGGCCGTCTCCGCCGCGACCCGCTCACAGACCCGAGCCGTCGGGACGGCCCTGGGGGCGTTCGTCGTGACGCTGTTCTGGCCCCGCATCGCCGGTATCCTCGGGAGTCTTCTCGCGGGTGACTCGGGGCTCCTGCTGTCGGCGACGGCGTTCGACGTGCTCGGCAGACTCAGCCCCTTCGGCGCCTACAGTCAGGTGATCAGCGACCCCGGCGCCATCTACGGGATCGAAGTCACGACGCCGCTGCTGGGCGCTGGCGCGATGGCCGTCGTCCTGCTCGGTTGGATCGTCGGCCCTCTCGCCGTCGGTTACCGGCGGTTCTCGCGCGTCGACCTGTAGCCGTCTCCCCCTCTCCCGGAGTGCTCCGTCGGTTACTTGAACGCCCCGGCCGTCACTCCGTCCATGCGCCACGACGACATACAGTTCCACAACGTCGCACAGACCCGCGACGTCGACGACCACGACGGCCTGCTCCTCCAGCGCGTCCCCGAGGCGGTCCGCGATCGCCTCAACGAGGGCGCACAGGACCGGATGTGCCACCCCGCGGGCGTCGAACTCCGGTTCGTCCCCGACGGCCCCGTCGAGATCACCCTCTCGACCCGCCCCGGCAGCGCCGCCGAGGGCACCGTCCGGGTGTTCTGGGGCCCGATCCAGGACACACGCGAGTGGGTCGTCGGCACCGATCCGGAGACCATCGAGATCACCCCGCCGGAGCGACTGGACGAACTGACCGACGAGGCCACCGACGACCTCGCCTTCGATCCTGCGGTCTGCCGTGTCGTCCTCCCCGGCGAACACCGCGGCGGCCACGTCTTCTACCACGGTATGGAAGGCGATGTCCGCCCGCCCCGCGACGCCGAATTGCCCGACCGTCGGTATCTCGCCTACGGCACCTCGATCACCGAGGGCGAGGCGCCGCTGGCCGAACACCTGAACTACGTCAGCCAGACCGCCCGTCGTCTCGACGCCGATCTGATCAACCTCGGCTCGTGCGGGACTGCCTACTGTGACAAAGCGATGGCCGAGTATATCGCCGCCCGCGACGACTGGGACGTAGCGACGCTCGCTCTGTCGATCAACATGGTCGACACCTTCTCTCGCAGACAGTTCCGCGAGCGCGCCGCGTCGATGATCGACACCGTCGCTGGCGCCAACCCGGAAAAGCCGGTCGCGGTGGTCACCATCTACACGAACGCCCGTGACGTCTGTGAGGACGCCGACCCCGACAGCGAGTGTGAGGCGTTCCGCCGGATCCTGCGCGACGTGGTCACCCAGACACCCCACAGCAACGTCTTCCTGCTGGAGGGCCAGCGGATGCTGCCCGACGTCGGCGGTCTGACGACGGACCTCGTCCACCCGGGCGACAACGCCATGATCCGCATGGGCGAGAACGTCGCTTCCGAGTTGGACGAGCGGCTGTAGGTGTCGTAATTGGCTTTTCTGTCCACGTGGTCGATGTTACAGAGACTGCGCCGCAGAACAGCGTGAAAGCCCCGACCGGTTCGAGTCGGGAGGCTCGTTGCGCTCCTCACTTCGTTGCGGTGCTTACGTCGCCTGCCTTCCTCGAACCGGTCGCCCCTTTCAGTCCCACCCACACAGACTGTCCGACCGGCCGACTTGGGCGGGACTGAAAGGGGCCGACCGCTACGGGAACCCCGGTGACGTAAGCACGCGAGCGAAGCGAGCGCGCGCAGCGAACCGCGGGACCGTAGCGGTCGGGGGCTTTCACGCTGTTATCTGTGGTATTGCAGGTTCGCGTTCTACCGACGACTACTCCTGCGGATGGTCGAGCGGGATACAGACGTTCCACGTGTCCTCGGGCCACTGGGCGTGGGAGGGCAGGCCTGCGGGCGATTCCACCTGCGCCCGGTCGTCGTCGGTGTAGGACATGACGGCGACGAACAGGTGGGTCGGGACGCCGTCATCGACGAGCACCTGCGCGCGCTCGACGTTCGGGAACGACGTCTCGGTGCCGTCAGTCCACGCGATCCGGAGGTCCCGGTCCCCGCCGGTGGCGTGGGGGTAGGCCTCGGGCGGATCGCTGACCGTCCACTCGACGCCGTCGGGTGAGGCCGCGTGGAAACCGGCGTAACTGTCGACGTGGCCCACGGCGCTGTCGTGGTGGTGGTGCATGTCCTTGGCGACCATCTCGAAGCCGTCGCCCGAGCGCCAGACTGCGTGGTCTTCGAGGGGGGCGAGGACGTGTTCGGCGACCTGCTCGTAGCCGTCGGTGTCGGCCCAGTCGTCGGCGGCGTAGACGCTCAACTCGAAGTCGCCGTCGCGGACGAACACCGTGACGCTCCCGTCGGCCCCGACCACGGGGACTGCGTTGGTCTCGCCGTCGATCACCGGTCCGTGCTTCGTCCACGGCCCCTCGGGCGCGGGGGCGCTGGCGACGCCGACGGCGTTGCTGTCCCGGTCGACGCCCTGTGGCTCCCCGGGCGACGGGCGCGGTCCCTCGTAGTGACAGCCGTAGTAATACAGGAGGTAGCGGCCGTCGTGACGGACGATCGAGGGATTGTGGGACATCCGATCCCAGTCGCCCTCCTCGCCCGGCCCGATTACTTCCTCGGCGAACTCGTAGGGGCCTTCGGGGCTGTCGGCCTCGGCGCGGACGATGTGGGAGTTCGAGGTCCACCCCGGCGAGAACGGAACCGATTTCGACCACCGCGAGGCGAACATGTGATAGCCGTCGTCGCCGGGGACGACCGACGCCCCCCAGATCCAGTAGTCGTCCATGGCGAACCCGCCGTCGCGAGGCGCCGGTCGCAGTCGGTCCCGGAAGCGTCGCTCGTCAGGTGACATACGCTCACACGCGGTCCCCGCGTGCATAGGTGTACCGCCCGAGGAAGGCGAGAGAGAACGCGATCGGAAACTCAGCGCAGCTCCAGCACGTCGGCCATCGCCGCGTCGGGGTCGCCCGTCGGGGAGAACTCACAGCCGACGTACCCCTCGTAGCCCGCGTCGTCGATGGCGTCGAAGACGTTGGCGTAGTTCAGTTCGCCCGTCCCGGGTTCGTGGCGGCCCGGCACGTCCGCGATGTGGATGTGGCCGATGTGCTCGACGTGGTCGGTGATCGTGTCGATGACGTTGCCTTCGGTGATCTGCTGGTGGTAGACGTCGTAGAGCAACTGGACGCTCGGCGATCCCACCTCTTCGACGATCTCGATCCCCTCGGCGGTCGAGGTCAGGTAGTAGCCGGGGTGGTCGACGGCCGTGTTCAGCGGTTCGAGAACGAGCGTCACACCCGCCTCCTCGGCGTCGGGCGCGACCCGCGAGAGCGCGTCGACGATGCTGTCGTGCTGGGTCTCTCTGTCCAGCCCGTCCTGATCGGGGCCGGTCGTGACGATCAGCGTCGGAATCGACCGCTTGTCGGCCATCTCGATGGATTCGCGCATCGTCGCGACGGCCTCGTCGATCCCCTCGGGGTCGGTGAGCGTCCCGCCAGCGACACAGCCGACGACCGGGACGTCGCCCTCCCCGGCCGCCGCCTCGATGGCGTCGAGGTCCTTCTCGCGCCAGCCCCAGAACTCCACGGCGTCGGCGTCGACGGCCCCCGCACGGGTGACTCGCTCTTCGAACGGGTCGTCGTCGTAGACCATCTCGACGCAGACGGACACGTCGACCATCAGTCGCCCCCGTCGTCGCCGTCGCCGTCCTCGGGTCGCGGCGCCGGGTCGAGTTCGCCGGACTCGACCATCGCCTCGAAGGGGTTGTCGTCGATCGAAAGCGGGAGGTCCACCCGACCGCGCTGGCGCGCGGACTCCCAGGCGCCGAAGATCAACTCCGTGGCGTTCAGGGCGTTCTCGGCGTTGAGTTCGGGCTCCTCGCCGGTCTCCAGACAGCGGACGTTCTCGGCGATGGCGCGGTCGACGAACTCCCAGCCGTGCATGCCGTCCTCGGTCTCTATGGCCTCCCACTCGCCGCCCCCGCGGCGGATCCGTAGCGTCGGTGGGTCCTCGTCCCCGTCGCCGTGGGGCCCGACCTCGATGGTCCCCTCGGAGCCGATCAGGCGGTTGTGGCAGGCGATGCCCGGGCCGGGGCCGGTGCCGCTGTCGTCGGAGACGCCGATGCCGTGGACGCCGTTGTCGTAGCCCCAGTGGACGATGGCCTGGTTCTCGTTGTGCGTGCCAAAGAGGACGTTCTCCTCGTCGTAGGAGACCTGGCCCATCACCCACTCGCCGGTGGCCTCGTCGTTGAAGTAGTTACAGAGGTCGAAGGAGTGGGAGCCGTAGTCGAAGATACCGATGGGGGCGGCGAACTCCACGCGCTGCAGGTCGCCGATCTCGCCGTCGTCGAGCAACTCTTTGGCTTTGCGGACGGCGTCGCTGAACCGTCGCTGGTGGTTGAAGGTGAGCTGGACGTCGTGGCGCGCGGCCTCCTGTGTCATCAGGCGGGCGCCGCCGTAGGTGTCGGCCATGGGCTTCTCGCAGTGGATCGCGTCGACGCCCGCGTGGATACAGTCGACGGCGATGTCGGCGTGGATCGCTGGCGGGACACACAGTGAGACGACGTCCGGTTCGACCGCGTCGAGCATCTCCCCGTAGTCCTCGAAGACGCCGTCGTCGTCGAGGTCGAACTCGTCGGCGAACGCCCGCGCGTTCTCGGTGACGATGTCCGCACAGGCGACGAGGTCGCAGTCGTCGACTTTCTCGTAGCCCGCGGCGTGGTGGTAGGCCATCGCGTACCCGTCGCGGCCGGGGTCGTCCGGTTCCGCGCCGGTGCCGATCACTGCAACGCTGTATGTCATAGCCCATCGTTCGCGTGACCCGACCATACCGTTTGTGGAAGGGGAACACGCGTCCGTGCGGCGCCGCTGGTCGGTGTGTCGAACGCGCCGAGCGCGCGAAAAAGAAACGGCGAGGATCCGAGTGTCGCGTCGTCGGAGTGCCGACGGCGCGTCGGTCTACGTCACTCGCCGGTGTTGTCCTCGAGGATGCGGATGTCGTCGAGCAGCCCGGTGCCACGGGTCCCGACGCCGCCGCCGACGCCGACCTGATCTGCGGTGACCTCCACTTCGTGCGTGGCGATCTCGCTGCCGTCGGGGCCGTTCAGGGTAAAGGACAGCGTCTCGTCGGTCCCCCAGTCGACGACGACCTCGTAGAACTCGCCGCGACTCGGCGTGTCGATGGAGTTCCCGACGAGCTGGGAGCCGCTCTTGGTCCAGAACTGGAGCCGCCAGTCGTCGGTGCCGCTCTTCCAGATGCGGATGAAGTTGAACGGGAAGGCGTCCTCGCCCTCCGGTTCGATCGTGTCGTTGGTGCCGAAGGCGAAACAGACGTTCTCGGCGTCGAAGGTGTAGCCCATCTTCGCCGAGAAGCGCGTCCCGGGCTGGGGCGCCCGGTCGAGGTCCGTCGTCACGAGCGCGGAGCCCTCACCGCCGGTGCCTTTCAGGCTGTAGTTGCCCTGTGCGACGGGTGAGTCCTCGTTGACGCTGTAGTCGCCGGTCGCGCCGTTGTAACCGTCGATATTGCCGTCCTCGAAGCCTTCGACGAGGCCGGGACTGGAGTCGAAGTCGACGCTCTCCTCGCTCTCCTCGCCGTCGCCGCTACCGCCCGACGAGAAGATGAACGTCTGGTTCGGGTCGCCCGTGAGTTCCCAGTGGCGGATGTCCGCACCGGGTTCGGGGTCGCGCTCCCAGACGTCCGCTGCTAGCTCCGCGTGGCTCGGCTGGAGCGTGTACCCCTGCCCGCTCTCGGCGACGTTCCACTTCTGGTGGGCTGCGTCTTCCCACGTCTCGATCACGAGGTTCGTCCCCGTCTCGGTGCCGCCGTCCGCGGCAGCCAGCACGAGGTCCGCGTCGGTGTTGGCGACGTCGATTCGCCAGTTCCCGCTGTCGAGTTCGGTCAGCGTCCACTGCTGGTACTCCTCTTCGCCCTCGGTCTGCATGTAGACGTTCGAGCCGTCCTCGGGCGTGCCGTCGACGCTCACGAGGATGTCAGAGGCGTTCAGCGCGGACGTGAGTGTGTAGGTGCCGCCGTCCTCGGGCGTGGCCGACCCGCTGTCACCGTCTCCGCCCTCTTCGGCCTCGATCCCGATGTTGGCCTGCGGGCGGTCGACGATGTAGTCGAGGTCGACGTCCTCGCCGGGGTCGGTGGTCCACTCGATGACGAGGTTCCACTGCTCGCCGGTCCACTCGAAGTGGTGGTCGTAGCCGAAGGCCGAGCCGGGCGCCGAGCGGGGCTTGGCTCGCAGATCCAGCGTCACCGCACCGTTGGAGGTGACGCCCTCGACGGTGGCGGCGGGCGCCTCCCCGGATGTCAGCGTCACCGTGCCGTGGGCGACGCCGCCAGCCATGTTGTTCCGGACGACGGTACTCGGGGCGAAGAGGCTCATGTTGGCCTCGGTGCCCGCGTCCCGGAGGTCGTTGTTGATAAAGCGGTTACTGCTGGTCTCGGGGCCGGTCTCGTTGATCCCGTAGGTCTGTGTCGGCTCGTCCTGCGTGTCGACGATGCGGACGTTGCTGACGTTGACGCCCTCCGCGGGCGCGTGGCGCTGGGAACTGCGCGAGTCGACGCGGACCGCCTCGCCGATGCAGTTCTTGAACACGCCCCCTTCGATGGTGTAGCGCTGGCAGTCCTGGATCAGCGCGCCGTGAGCGTCGGTGTTCCGGATGTTCACCTCGCCGACGGTGATGTCGTGACACCCCGAGACGCCGAAGAGACCGCGCGCGCCACCGTTGGCGACGACCTGGTCACAGGTCACGTCGTGGGCGCCGTTTGCCACCCGGAAGGTGGCGTAGCCGCCGCCGACGTCGACGTCTTTGCCGACGACGGCGCCGACCGTCGAGTCCGTGGTGTCGTTGAGCAGACAGCCCGCGAAGTTGGGGTTGTTCGCGATGAGCTGTCCGAGCTGCAGGCGGTCGACGGCGTAGGTCTCGAAGGCGTGACCGACCGTGTTCTCGATGTACGCGCTGCCGACGTGGATGTCCGTCGACCGGATGGTGTCCTCACCACGCCCCTCGGCGAAGCCGTCGATACGGACGCCGCCACCGGTCCCTTCGATGATGCTGTCCTCGGGCGTCCGGATGTCGAGATGGCCCAGTCGGACGTTGGAGACGCTCCGGAACCAGACCGCCGATCGGAAGTTCCCCTCGACGTGGAGGCGCGGGATCTCGATCTCCTCGGCGTTGAGCGCCCGGACCGGCCGGATCAGCGCCTCGCCCTCGTCCTCGACGTGGATCGTTCCGCGGAAGTCGACGATCGTGTAACTGGGGATGTCGATCGCCAGGACGTCGCCGTCCCACTCGTGGGGCCCCATCGTCCCCGAACAGGCGACGACGACCTTCTCCTTGGTGGTGCGGTCGGTCGTCAGACTGCGGATCGCCGTATTGACCGCCTCGGTGAAGTTCGTGTCGTTGTACAGGGTGGTGTCGGCGTTGTCGGCGTGGTAGTTGCCGTCCTCGTCCTGCCAGACCAGCACGTCCGCGTCGCGTGCGGCCGTCTGGAGAGTCTCGACCGTCGCCCGATCGGCTTCGAGGTCCCGTACACCGGTCAGATCGTGATCCTGTGCTTCGACGTGTTGGTTCCACTGTCGGGTCGGCGCGTTCCCGTTGCCCTGCTCGTGGTTGGCCATCGCGGTGCCCGCCGCTCCGGCACTGGCGAACGTCCCCACGCCCAGCAGTGCCATCGCCGCCCGTCGCGTCAGTGTCAGGTCGTCGGCCGTTTCGCTACTCCCATGGCTTTGCCCTGTGCTATCTTTCGCCATACACTTCCACAATGTAAATCTATCATTTATAATTATCGGATCGCCGAGAGCGGCTATCCGGGCGGTTACCGGGTAGCCACCGCTTACCACGGCCGCTGGGTGGGGGACCGTGGACCGATCCGGTCCGGTGATGTCAGACGGCTGTCGGTATCACTGCGACTCGAAGTCCCAGAGTTCGTTCCCGGCACCGTTGCCGCCGTAGGGCCACTGGACGACGTTGCCGCCGTCTTCCTGGGAGACGCCGGCGACGTTCAGCGCCTTGCCCGTGTGGACGGCGCGGACGCCGTAGTGGCCGTCCCGGTACTCCTCGATGGTCCAGCGCTGGTGGGCCGCGCCGGTGTACTCCCCGACGCGGACGTTCGCGGCGTCGTCGGTCGATCCGTCGGCCACCTCCAGGGCGGCTCCGCTGGCGACGTTCTCGATGCGGAACTGGTCGTCGTAGTCCTCGAGCGCGACGACCTCCCACGTCTGGTAGTCGGCGCCCTCCCAGGCGCCCTGCTGGACGTTCGACCCGGGCGAGGCCGAGCTGTCGGCGGTTTCGAGCGCGAGACCGCTGTGGACGGCGTTCAGGCGGTAGGTGTCAGCCGTGATCGGCCCCTCGAACGTCGGCGGTTCGACCGTCGGCGACTCGCCGATGTTGGCCTGCGGGCGGTCGACGATGTAGTCCAGGTCCATGTCTTCGCCGGGGTCGGTGCGCCACTCGACGACGAGGTTCCACTGCTCGGCGCCGCCGTCGTACTCGAAGTAGTGGTCCCACGCGAACGACGCCGCCGGGGCGTCGCGGGTCTTCGCGCGCAGGTCCAGCGTGACGTTGCGGTTCGAACTGACGCCCTCGACGACCGCGGCGGGGTCCGATCCCGAGGAGAGCGTCACCGTGCCGTGGTCGACGCCACCGGCCAGGTTGTCCCGGACGACCGTGCTGTCGCCGTAGAGGCTGATGTTGGCTTCCGTCCCGGCGTCCCGGAGGTCGTTGTTGACAAAGCGGTTGTTCCCCGTGTCGGGGCCGGTCTCGTTGATCCCGTGGGTCTGCTGGCGCTGTTCGTCCCGGCCGGTGCGCGTGTCGACGATCCGGACGTTGCTGATCGAGACGGCCTCGGCGGGGTCGTGCTGGTCCGAGGTGCGCGAGTCGACGCGGATCGCCTCGCCGAAGCAGTTCTTGAAGACGCCGCCCTCGATGGTGAACCGCTGGCAGTCCTGAATGAGGGCGCCGTGAGATTCAGTCTCGGTGATGTTGACCTCGCCGATGGTGATGTCGTTGCAGTTCGAGACGCCGAAGATACCCCGACCGCCCCCGCGGACGACGACCTGGTCGCAGGTCACGTCGCTACAGCCGTTGGCGACGCGAAAGCCCGCGTAGCCGCCCCCGCTGACGTCTGGGTCCTTGGCGACGACCGATCCGACCGTCGCGTCGGTGGTGTCGTTGAGCAGGCAGGCACAGCCGCCCGTCTCGACGCCCATGACCTGCCCGACCTGCAGGCGGTCGACACCGTACGTCTCGAAACCGTGGATCCCCGAATCCCCCATCTCGGCGTAGACGCTGTCGACTTTGACGTTCTTGCACCGACCGCTCCCGCTGTCGTCGATACGCGCGCCGAACGAGGAGACGTGCAGTTCGATGTCGCCGAGGTGGACGTTCGAACAGCTGCTAAACAGCAGGGAAAATCGCGGGTTCCCCTCGACGGTGAGGCGGGGCACGTCGACGTGTTCGGCGTCGCTCGCGGTGACCGGCACCACCCACGGCTCGCCCTCGTCCTCGACGGTGATCCGCGCGGGCACGTCCAGTACCGTGTAGTCGGGCAGTTCGATGGCGGTCAGGTCGTCGGCCGGACCGACAGTCGCGGGCGAGACGACCGCCACCTTCTCCTTGTGTTCGCGCCCGTCGGTGAGACTGTCGACGGCGGCCTGTGCGACCGCGAAGAAGTCCTCGCCGCTGGTGACGTGTTCCTCGCGCCCGTCGGCGTGGAAGGTCCCCTCCTCGTCTTTCCAGACGACCACGTCCGCGTCCCGCGCGGCCGTGATCACGCTGTCCAGCGTCGCAGTCCCGGCCTCGATACTGTCGAACGCCGACGACTCGACGTCGAGTTCACCCAGTGTCGTCGTCTCCGCGTCGAGTTCACCGACGTTCCGCAGATCGTTGCCCTGCGCGTCGATATGCTGGTTCCACTTGCGGGTCGGCGTGTTGCCGTTGCCGTTACCGTTGCCGTTCCCCTGACCCTGCGCCGCCGCGGTGCCCGCTACACCGGCGACGGTCCCGACGCCGAGCAGCGCCATCGCCGCCCGGCGCGTGAACGTCAACTCGTCCGTCGCGTCGCTGTTCCCCTCGTGATGTGTGCTATCTCGCGACACGTGACCGTGGTGGAATAGACATTATTTATAATTGTTGTATTCGCTTCGCCGACGTGTTCCGGCTGACCTGCAGTTATATGTAGGATCGGCGTGAAGTTGCCGACGTCGCATGGAGTACGAGACGCGAGACCGACTGTACGAGAACCCACTGGGCGGTCCCGCCGACGTGGCAGATTTCCTGCTCGAGGGGGGTGCGGCCGTCACGTTTCCGCGCGACCGCCTCCGACTGGAGGGCGGTGAGAGCGGTCCCCCGGAGTTCGTCTACTGGTGTCCGGAGCCGTTCCCGGACGGCATCGCCGTCTCCTGGGAGTTCTGGCCCGTCGCTGGACCCGGTCTGAGCACGCTCTTTTTCGCCGCGGAGGGGCGTGGCGGCGAGGACCTCCACGACCCCGCGCTGGTCGACCGCTCGGGGGCCTACGACGAGTACACCGCTGGCGACATCGACGCGCTGCACGCGTCGTACTTCCGGCGCGGTGCCGACGACGCGAGCGCCGACGGCGGCCTGCAGACGATCACGCTCCGCAAGAGCCGCGGCGACCACCTCGTCGCGCGGGCGGCGGATCCGATCCCCGACGCCGACGCCGCCGACCCGCCCTACGAGATCACCGTGGTCAAGGACGGCCCCGACGTGACGCTGATCGTCGAGGATCTGCCGGTGCTGTCCTGGACCGACGACGAACGGACCGGGCCGGTCCGACAGGGGGGAAAGATCGGGTTCAGACAGATCGCTCCTCTCATCGGCGAATACGCAAATCTCACCGTCGACCGGATCGAGACGGACGCGTGAGCGCCGGTGCGACAGCACTAAGCCACGAAGGGACGAACGACGCCGTATGGGTACGGTTAGCTACGACTTCGCCGACGAGACGGTGATCGTGACCGGCGGGAGTTCAGGCATCGGCCGCGCCGTCGCGCGCCGCTTCGGCGCGGCGGGCGCGACGGTGTTGATCGCCGACGTTCGCGAGGACCCCAAAGAAGAGAGTGCGGGGCCGACACACGAACTGATCGAAGACGCGGGCGGCGAGGCCCGATTCGTCGAGACGGACGTCTCCGACCCCGAGCAGGTCGGCGCCGTCGTCGAGGCCGCCCGCGACTTCGGCGGCGTCGACGTGATGGTCAACAACGCCGGAGTCTTCCGTGGCGCGCCGCTGGTCGATCTCGATACGGAGGTGTTCGACGCCCTCTACGGGATCAACGTCCGGGGCGTCTTCGCGGGGTGTCGCGCGGCCGCCCGCGACATGCTCGACCGCGAGGAACCCGGCAGTATCGTCAACACCGCCTCGATCAGTTCGGAACTCGCCCAGGGCGGCCACGCCGCCTACGACGCCACGAAGGGCGCGGTGATGATGCTCACTCGGGTTGCGGCGATGGAGCTGGCACCGGAGGACATCCGTGTCAACGCCGTCGCGCCCGGCCCGATCCGCACCGGGATCGGCTCCGGCGACGAGGCCCCCGACCCGGACGTCGACCGGACCATGGAGGCCGTGGAGACGAACAAGCGGCCGCCGATGGGGCGCAGCGCCGACCCCGAGGAGACCGCCGGTGCCTACCTCTTCCTGGCCAGCGAGGACGCCTCCTACGTGACGGGGCACATGCTCTACGTCGACGGCGGCTACCGGATCGTCTGACGCGCTCGCCGTCAGTCACCGCGTCACTCCGTGGCCGTCCCCGGGGCGCCCAGTTCCCACTCGGCGCGCTTGCCGATCGCCTGCGGATCGAGGTCGGCGACCAGTTTCAGCCGGTCGGCCGTCACCTCGGCCCCGATGTCGTAGAGGATCCACCCGGCGACCGACTCCCCGGCAGGGAGTTCCGCCTGGTACGCGCCGAGCGCGAGCGTGAGGCGGTCGTAGGTCGTCCCGTCGTGGGTGTACCTGCCGTCGACGGTCAGGGGCGCGTCCCCCTCGACGGGGACCTGCGTGAGGTTCTCGTCGGCGGGGTCGCTCTCGGTCCCGCGCTGGTGGAGGTAGATCTCGCCCTCCGAGATGACCGTCCCGCCGGGCATCGGCACGCCCAGCGGTTCGTCCGTGCCGTTCGAGAGTTCGAGGACGGTCACGACGAACTGGCGCCCCTCGCGGCTCTCGATCGTCCGGGTCGTCGGCGTCCCCTCGGTCGCCGTCTCCGTACCCCCGTCGCCGGACGCCCCCCGCGGCGTCACCGTCACGCTCGACTGCAGGCTCCCGGCCAGAAGCGTCATATCGAGGCCGTCCACCGTTCCCGTGTCCCCGGCGTAGAGCGTCTCGCTCTCCGAGGAGTCCGAACACCCTGCCAGTGTCGCCGTCGCCACGCCACCCAGTGCTGCGAGAAGCGACCGCCGGTCGTAGATCGTCATGTCGTCCGCCATATTGAAGAGTCGATACAAATTCGTTTCCCAATCGGTGAGCCCCTCCCTCGCAGTTACCGACCGTTGGTCGGCGGATCGCTCGTCGTCCGTCGACAGGCGTCGGGCGCCCGCCGCGAGGGCTCCGGACGGCTGTCACGGTCGGTCCGTTTATGCGGGCCCGCGCCGAACCGTGCTGTCGATGACCGATTCGGACGGCGAGTCACAGCTCGTACAGGATTTAGAGCGTCGCTTCTACGACGACGACTTTGCGGCGGTCCCCGATCGGACCGTCGACGCCACCGACCACGGCGCGACCCCCGACGGCGAGACGCGCTGTACCGTCTCGATCCAGGACGCCATCGACACCGTCGCCGACGCGGGCGGCGGCGTCGTCCGTCTGCCCGAGGGGACCTATCTCTCGGGGGCCCTCTTCCTGCAGTCGAACGTCGAACTCCGCATCGAGGCCGGGGCGACCCTGAAGGCGGTTCAGGACGACGACGCATACCCCAACCGGGAGACGCGGGTCGCGGGCATCGAGATGGAGTGGCCCGCGGCGCTGGTCAACGCCTACGAGGTGTCGAACGTCGGGGTGACCGGCGAGGGCACTATCGACGGCAACGGCGAGTACTGGTGGGAGAAGTTCAACGACATGCGCGGCGACTACGAGGACCGGGGCCTGCGCTGGGCGGTCGACTACGACTGCGAGCGGGTGCGGCCGCTCGTCGCCTACGAGTCCGAGGACGTGCTCTTCCGGGATTTCACCGTCGAGCGCCAGGGGTTCTGGGCCGTGACGATGACCTACTGCGACGGCGTCCACGTCGACGGCCTCACCGTGCGGGGCAACGTCGGCGGCTACGGTCCCAGCACCGACGGGATCAACACTGACTCCTCGCGGAACGTCCTCGTCGAGGATTGCGACGTGGCGGGCAACGACGACTGCCTCTGCCTGAAGGCGGGCCGGGACGCCGACGGCCTGCGCGTCGACCGCCCCACCGAGAACGTCGTCTACCGCCACTGTAGAACCGGCGAGGGCGGCGGCCTCGTCACCATCGGGAGCGAGACCGCGGGCGGGATCCGCAACGTCGAGGCCTACGACATCCACGGCGAGGGCACGAGTACGGGCATCCGCTTCAAGTCCGCGAAGGTACGGGGCGGCGTGATCGAGAACCTCACCTTCCGCGACCTCTCGGTCGAGGGTGCCCGCACCGTCTTCGAGTGGAACCTCGACTGGCACCCCGACTACAGCTATCCGACGATCCCCGACGACGTCCCCGAGTCGGAGTATCAGCCCCACTGGGAGGTGATGACGACGCCGGTCGAACCGCCCGAACGCGGCATCCCGGAGTTTCGCGACATCACCGTCGAGAACGTCCGCGCCACCGACACCGACCGCGACGCCTTCTTCGTCAACGGGTACGCCGAGAAACCGATCAGCCGGGTCGCGTTCGCGGACGTGGACGTCGAGGCGCCCGACGCGGGATCGATCGCCCACGCCGCCGACTGGACGATGACGGACGTGACAGTCCGGACGCCCGACGGCGAGGGCGTCGACACGGAGGACTGCGAGCGCGTCGACCTGCCCGAGACCGTCTCGCAGTGACGCCCCCGCGGCCACCGCGGGCGATGACCGCACCAGCGAGGCCGTGTCGGTCACCCCGACGGCACCGCGAACGGCACGCTTTTGTCGCGTAGGGACCGACAGATCGGTATGGACGACTCCGACGGGGACGACGGGCGCTCGCGGCGCGCGTACCTGCGTGCGCTCGGCGGGTCGGCGGCCGCGGCGGCCCTGGCGGGGTGTAGCGTTGGACCCTTCGGCGGGACGGCGACGCCCCGCGAGTCCCGGTGTTCGAGCGGCGACACGGACGCAGCGGCGCTGTACGACGACTGGCTGATGCGTCTGCGCCCCGGCGAGTACGACGCCCCCGCGGTGCAGTTCGTCAGCGCCCGGCCACGCGTTCTCGCGGCGCTCCCGCCGGTCGACCGGACGCTCGCGCCGTATCTCTGGTACGTCCGGGAGTACGCCGACGCCGCCGCGCTGCCGTTCTGGCGTCTCGACCGCGTGACGACGCTACGCCCGCCCAGTGAACGCCCCGCCCTCTACGTCGTCGTCGACTACGCCGAACAGCGCTGGCGCTGGCTGACCCGCCTGCAGGGCTCGGGGTTTCGCGGCGCCGAAATCGTCGAGGCCAACGATTACCGGGGGTTCGAGCGCCGGTCGATCTCGGACAACAAGGTCAACGCCGTCGCCTTCGACGACGACGTCATCGTCGGTGTCCCGAAGGCCGACGGCGACGTCACTGCCGACGCGCAGGTCCGCATGGAACGGCTCATCGACACGGCCGTCGCGGACACACACCCCGGCCACTGCTACTCGGCGGCGGACCTCGCGCTGGTCTCCCGCCTGCCGGATGCGGATTTCGTCACCGCGCGGTTCCGAACCGACGGCGGAACCTTCGGGTCCGCAGCCAGGTGGGCGCCGCCCGGTGCCCGCGCGAGCGGTCTCGCGGCGACCTTCCGCTGGGAGGGCCGAAGCGACGTGAGTACTTCCACCCCCGTCGCGACGCCACGCGACTCGTCGGCCGACGGGGGGGACGACAGCGCGCCCGCGACCGACGCCCCGACCCCCGTCCCCACTCCGTTCGGCGGCGGAACGACGCCGACGGCGCAGCGGGACCTGCCCGCCGACCCCGTCGTCGACCGGACGCTCGTTGCTGCCTTCCCCGAGGGCGAGGCGGCGATCGATCCGGTCCGGACGTTCGTCTCGTCGACCTGGTCGGCCACCGGCCCGGATGCCGGGCCGCTCCAGTTCGACGACCCCGAGTACGAGCAGGTCGGTCGCACCGTCGTCGCGACGGAGACACAGCCGCTCGACCTGTAACTCCACAAGAAATTTCCGCCAGCACGAACACGCTGGACGTATGGACGAGGACGAACTCCGGACCCGCTCCAGACGCCGGTATCTCCGGGCGCTCGGCGCCGCGAGCGCGTCGTCGCTGGCGGGGTGTGCAGACGCGCTCGGCGGGGAGCCGACGCCGACGCGGACGTCCCTGGAATCGTCGTGTTCCGGCGACGAGACGGCGACGTGGGGTCCCTACGCCGACTGGTTTCCTCACTACGACGCCGACGAGTACACCCGCTCGGCGGTGCGGTTCACGACGGTGGCCGCGCCCGTCGCGGACGCCCTCCCGTCGTTCTGGCTCGTCCTTCGGAACTTCCTCGAATACCCGCTTTCGATCGTCGCCCAGCTCAGATTGCCCGTCCGCGAGGTCGAGCGCGTGACGTCGATGCGACCGCCGCCGGAGTCGCTGGCGAGTCACGTCGTCGTCCGGCACCCGGTCGACTCCGTCGAGCGACGGACGTGGTTCGACCGGTTCCGTCTCGGCCTCGGCACGGGCCAGACGCTCGACGAACTCTCCGATCACGAGGGGTTCTCCCGGTATCAGGTCTCGACACCCTCCTATCGGCTGGTCGCGTTCGACGACGAGTTCGTCGTCGCCGTGCCCGACGCCGGGTCGGGTGTCGAGGTAGACCCCGCCGCCAGATTCGAACGCCTCGTCGACACGAAACGGGGGGGCGCCACACCGGGACCCTGTCTCCGTCCGGCTGCGCGGGCGCTCGTGACCGGGTTGCCGCCCGCCCACTTCGCCCGCCTGTGGGTCCGGACCGACGGGACGGGGTTCCCGGATGGGAGCACGCGCGGCCCGGCGGGCGCCCGGGCGAGCGCACTCACGCTTCGAGTCCGCGGTCCGGAGGCTCCCGCGCCCGTGCCGGCGGCCGGCGCCACACCGACCGCGGCACCGACGACGGGGGCGCCGTCCGGTAGGACGACCGCCACGCAGGCCGACGGGTCCGCCGGGACCGACACCGCGACCCCCTTCCCGGCGGGCGCGACCCCGACCCGGCACCCGCCGTCGGCCCACGTCGTCGACGTCGGACTGCGGATGGCGTTCCCCGAGGGGGGTGTCGACGCCGACGCGGCCCGATCGTTCGTGGCCGACCGCTGGACCATCGACGGCGACCCGACCGGGCGGATCGGGTTCGTCGACCCGACGGTCGAGCGGTCGGGACGGGTGATGACGGCCGCGGGGACCCGGTCGCTCGAAACGATCGTCGAGTGACGCCGTTCCGCTGACGCCAGCGTTAAGCCAGCCTCGGCCGTCTGTCGGAGCGATGACCGACGCCGCTACCGACCGGATCGACCTCGGCGGCCGCTGGGCGCTCGCGCTCGCCCCTGACGACGCGTCCGTCGACGATCGGCCGACCGTCGACTTCGACGACGACATCGCGCTCCCCGGCACCACCGACGAGGGCCGGAAAGGCCGTCCGACGACCGAGCGGACGCCGGGCCACCTGACCCGTCGCCACCGCTACGAGGGCGCCGCGTGGTACCGCACGACCGTCGACGTTCCCGACGCGTGGGCCGACCGCCGGATCGCCCTCCGACTGGAACGCACCCGCCCGCTCCGGGTCTGGGTCGACGGTGACCCCGCGGGCGAGGGCGACAGCCTCTCTGTCCCCCACGAGTACGACCTCACCGACCGCCTCGATCCCGGCGAGCACGCCATCACGCTCCGGATCGACACGGACTCGCCGCCGGTCACCTTCGACGGCGTCCAGCGCTCCCACGCCGCGACCGAACACACCCAGACCAACTGGAACGGCGCCGTCGGCGACCTCGAACTGGTCGCGACCGACCCCGTCCGGATCGACGACTGTCGGGTGCATCCCGACCCCGACGCGGGCACCGCGCGGGTCGATCTGACGGTCGGGAACGCCACCGACGGCGTCGCCGAGGGCTCGGTCGAAATCACCGCGGAGCACGTCCACGGCGACCACTCGATCCCCGCCGAGACGGCACCGTTTCGGGTCGAGGGCGACGCCGCGACCGTCTCGGTCGAGTACGATCTGGACGACCCGCTCCGGTGGGACGAGTTCGACCCCGACTACTACGAACTGACCGCGACGCTCGACGCCACCGCGGGCGGCGCGGAGTACGGTCACACCGAGACAACCACGTTCGGCGTCCGATCCTTCGAGCGCGACGGGACGCAGTTCGCAATCAACGGCAAGACGACGTTCCTCCGGGGCAACGTCGACTGCTGTATCTTCCCGGAGACGGGCTACCCGCCGACCGACGAGGCGTCGTGGCGCGACCTCTTCGAGACGGCCCGCGAGTACGGCCTCAACCACTACCGCTTCCACAGCTGGTGTCCCCCCGAAGCCGCGTTCCGCGTCGCCGACGAGATGGGGATCTACCTCCAGCCCGAACTGCCCCTCTGGAACAACGGCGCCACCTTCGAGGACGAGGAGTCGACGGCCTTCTACCGCGCCGAGGCCGAGCGGATCCTCGACGAGTACGGGAACCACCCCTCCTTCGTGATGTTCGCGCTGGGCAACGAACTCGCGGGCGACTTCGAAGCGATGAGCGAGCTGACCGAGGCGTGTCGCGACCGCGATCCACGGCGGCTCTACGCCTGTGGCTCCTATAATGGTCTCAGCGACTCGACGCTGACCGAAGCCGACGACTACTGGACGACGGCGTCGGTCCCGCCGGATCCCAACGATGCGGACTCGGGCCGCGAGATGGTCCGCGGGGCCGCCATCGACGACGCGCCGCCGGCGACGACGACCGATTACCGCGAGGCCGTCGAGGACATCCCGATCCCCGTCGTCGCCCACGAGATCGGGCAGTACCAGACCTACCCCGACTACGAGGGGCTGGACCGCTACGACGGCGTGCTCGCGCCCCGGAACCTCGAACTCAAGCGCGACCACCTGGAAGCCCACGGGATGCTCGACCGCGCCGAGGAGTTCTCGGACGCCTCCGGCCGTCTCTCCGTGCAGTGTTACCGCGAGGAGGTCGAGGCCGCCCTCCGCACCCCCGGGTTCGGCGGGTTCCAGCTCCTCCAGCTGGAGGACTTCCCCGGGCAGGGGACCGCGCTCGTCGGCATCCTCGACGCCTTCCGCGAGTCGAAGGGCCTGATCGACCCCGCGGCGTGGCGGCAGTTCTGCGCCGAGAGCGTCCCGCTGGTCCGCATGGACGCCCGGACCTTCGACACCGGCGAGACGCTGACCGCCGACGTGCAACTGGCCCACTTCGGTCCCGAGGGCCACGACGGCGTCGAAGCCGAGTGGTCGCTGACCGCTGCGGGCAGCGAGACGGTGGCGGCGGGCCGCCTCGACGCGACGGACGTTCCACAGGGCGAACTCGTCGACCTGGGGTCGCTCGACGTGGATCTCGGGAGCGCGCTCGCGGCCACCGACGGCGTCGACGCGCCCGCCCGCCTCACGCTCTCGGTGACCGTCGAAGCGACCGACGCCGCCACCGACTACGACGTGTGGGTCTACCCGTCGGACCTGCCCGCGGTCGATAGCGCCGGTGACGACAGCGAGATCGCCGTCCGCCGGGCCTTCGACGAGGAGACCCGCGACCTGCTCGATTCGGGCGCGGACGTGGTCCTCGTGCCCCACCACGACGACATGCGCCACTCGGTGAAGTCGGCGTTCGCGCCGTGTTTCTGGTCGTACGCGCTATTTAAACGGAACGCCCCCGCGGGGACGATGGGGCCGACGGTCGATCCCGACCACCCCGTTCTCCACGGGTTCCCCACCGACGCCCACGGCGACTGGCAGTGGTGGCACCTCCTCTCGAACGCCCGGCCGGTCGTGCTGGACGACGCGCCCGACGACTACGAGCCACTCGTGGGCATGATCGACAACATCGAACGCAACCAGCGCCTGGGGCTGGTCTTCGAGACGGCCGTCGGCGACGGGAATCTGCTGGTCTCGGCGGTCGACGTCTTCGCCGCCGAGGACGACCCCTCTGTGCGTGCGTTCTGGCGCTCGCTCGTCTCGTACGCGGCGTCCGGGGAGTTCGACCCCGACCGCGGCGTCAGCGAGGCCGTGCTGGAGAAGTTGCTGACGATCTAGCAGCGATACGCGCTATTTCTGGCCCGCACGACAGCGTGAAAGCCCCGAGCGGTTCGAGTCGGGAGGCTCGTTGCGCGCTTCCCTCGCTCCCGTCGGTCGCTCGGTCCAGTGCTTACGTCGCCTGCCGTCCTCGAACCGCTCGCCCCTTTCAGTCCCACCCGTGTCGGCCGGTTCGACGAGCGAAGCGGGCGGGACTGATACTGTCGGCTATAACATATCGAACGAATTCGCCACCTCGGGGTGGCGAATATTTTCACAAACGTATAGCCGACAGTATGAAATGGGCCGCACGCTGCGGGAAGACAGACGACCGTGGGCCGAACGAAGCGAGGCGAACGGAGTGAGCGCGCGCAGCGAGTCCCGGGACCGCAGCGGGCGGGGGCTTTCACGCTGTTCGGAGCGGCCGAGTCAGTCCGCCCGTAGAGAGCGACAAAAACCGTATTTCCGGCTTCAGCTACTCGCCTCGAACGCGTACTCGCCAGCGCCGACGGTCAGGACGACACCCTCGTCTGTGCGCGTGACGCTCTCCACACCCTCGGGCAGATCCTCGCCGATCGTCTCACCGTCTTCGGTCACGGTCGCCGCGTCGGCGTTGTCGGTCGGCAGCGTCACCGTCGCCGTCGTGTTCCACGGCACCGTCGCCGACAGCGCGAGACCGTCACCTGTCCGCTCCCACGACACCGCGACGGTGCCGTGTTCGGTCGGGACGGTCCCCTCGGCGTGATCGAGACCGGTGCGGGGCGGTTCGATGGCCACCTCGCTCCCGCCGCGTGCGGTGATGTTGACGCCAAGCAGGGTGCGCTGGACGTACTCCAGGACTGTGGCGCCCATCGCGTGAGACTCGCTGCGGTTGTGGCGCTCGTCGTCGTCCGCCAGAGTGCGACAGTGCCAGGTCTCCCAGGTGAACGTCCCGCCGACGTCGAGGATGTTCGCCCAGCCGTCGGCCTCGCGGTCCGTGAGGAGATCGACCATCGCCGCGGGGCGGTCGGCGGCGTCGAGGGCTTCCAGCAGCCACGGGACCATCATCGGCCCCATCTTGATGCCCTCGCTCGCGACGCGGTCGGCGACCGCCGACTCGTGTTCGTCGGGGACGATGCCCGTCGCCAGCGGCAGGGCGTTGGCGTGCTGGGAGACGTGGTCGCTCGTCTCCGCGCCGTCGCCGCCGTCGACGTAGCGGTCGCCCTCGCGGAGGTGTTCGTCGACGGCCTCGACGATGGTCTCGCGGTGCTCGCGGTAGTAGGACAGTTCCGCGTCGGGGCGGTCCAGCGCCTCGGCGATCTGTGCCGCCCGCTCCAGCGCGTGGGCGCAGGTGACGTTGACCGTCGTCCGCGCGGGCCAGTCCCGATCGTAGCCGTAGCGCATCTCCGGAGGCCAGTCCACGATGCCCTCGTGGTAGGGACCGCCCTCGCCGCCCGAGAGGCGGTGAACGAGTCCGGTTCCGGGGTCGACGTGGTCGATCACGTAGTCGGCCACCGCCCGCACGACCGGGTAGGTCTCTTCGAGCACCTGCGGGTCGTCGGCCGTCTCGTAGTAGCGGTACACCCAGTCGGGGAACATCGCCGTGAAGTCGGGGATGTCACGCTTGCCGTCGCCGTTGGGGTAGACGGCGTTCAGGCGGCCCTCGGGCGCCCAGTAGCGGTAATGGGAGCGGACGAACTCCGAGATGGCCGCGCGGGTGAGTCGGCGCTCGCCGAACGCGCCCATTGCCGTCCGCGAGATGTTCAGGCCGTCCATGAGGAACTGGCCTTTCTCGCGGGTCGGCGTGTCGATGAACTGCTCCTGTGAGCCGTACAGCGCGGAGTGACGGGCAAGTTCGAACACGTCGTCGACGGTCGGCTCCGAGGACTCGAACGTGCCGGCGTGGCGGTCGGGCACCTCGTTGTGCGAGGCGAGGATCGACACCTGCTCGGGGTCGAGTTCCTCGCCGGGGTCGTCGACCTGGAGGTACCGGAACCCGAGGTAGTTGAACGGCCGGAACCGCTGGGGGCCTGCTTCCTGGACGTAGCCGTACTCCATGCGGGTCCACTGCGTGCCCTCGGTGTCGTCGACGCTGCCGTCCTCTTTGCGGCGATAGCCCGGCAGCAGGTCGACGCGGTGACCCGCCTCGCCGTCGTCGAACTCGATCACGGGGACGCCCGTGTAGACGCGCCCGAAGTCGAAGACGTAGGTGTCGTCGTCGAGTCGTTCGACCGACTCCGGGGAGACGCTGTGGCGGGTGAGTTCGCGCTGCTGGGCGATCACCCGCTCCCAGGGGTCGGTGGGGTGCTCGCCAGCGACCGCGGCGCGGTCCCACTCGCCGTCGTCGAAGCCGGGTTCGGTCCATCCCTCGGGATCCTCGCGGGCGTCGATCACTTCGATGGGTTCGGCGATCTCGCCGTTGCGCAGGTCGGTGTCCAGCCACGGCCCCTCGCGGACGCGCCAGTCGCCGCCCGTGGTGAGCACGCGCTCGCGGCCGTCCGCGAACTCCACCTCGAACTGGACGAGCAGGCCCGGTTCCGCGGCCGGGCGGCCCTGCCCGTGGTCGTTCCAGTTGTGGACGACGCCGACGGCGTTCTCGCCGTCGGTGAGGTAGTCGTCCAGGTCCACCGTCTTGTAGTACTGGAAGTCCGGATACGAGAACGCCTGCCCGCGGTCGACCGACTCGCCGTTGAGGGAGAGTTCGTACTGGTGGCTGGCCGAGATGTAGGCGCGCGCGCGTTCGACGGTCCCGTCGAGGGCGAACTCCCGGCGGAAGTAGGAGAACTGGCCGCGCTCTGCCTCGCCGGGGCGGCGGATCCACGAGGCCGACCAGTCGTCGGCCTCGAACAGGCCCGTCTCGAAGGTGGCGCGGTCGCTCCAGGCGCTCGATCGGTCCTCGGCGTCCCAGACGCGGACCTTCCAGTGGTAGGTCGTCCCGGAGTCGAGCGGCTGGCCGTCGTATTCGACGGCCGCCCGGGACGACCGGCGCTTGCCGGTGTCCCACACGTCGCCGTCGCCAGCGGCGAGTCGCTCGGGCGTCGAGGCGACCAGCACGCGGAAGGCGGTCTGTTCGGCGCCCCGGCCCTGGGCGTCGGCTGCCCACCGCAGAGTCGGGAACTGCTCGCCGATGCCAACCGGGTCCGTCACGTACGCCGCTGTCAGGTCACGTGGCGCTGTCGCTGTGCTCATTCTCGTCGATCTATGCCACCGCGGCTCATAAATACCGGTCACACGCCGTCGCCGATCGTCATACTGTCGGGTGCAACATATCGAACGAATTCGCCACCCCAGGGTGGCGAATATCTTCACGAACGTATAGCCGACAGTATCAGTTCCGCTCGTCGCTCTCGTACTCGGGGAGGTCCTCGAAGGCGGGCACGTCCACGAGATAGAGGTTGCTCGACCCGTCGTAGCGGTCGGAGTCGTAGAGGACCTGTTCGCCGTCGGGGCTGAAACGGGAGTGGGGGTGGGGACTGCCGTGGTCCCAGTCGTGGGTCGCGAGGATCCGCGGCCCCTCGTAGGCCCCCGCGTCGTCGTCCCACCGGTAGACGATACTGTGGGGAATCTCGCCGAACGTGCCGTCACAGACCAGCATCTCGGGGGAGTTGCCGTGGCTGTGAGTCAGCGCGTACACCGCGTCGGGCAGGTCGGTCTCGCGGTGGTCGGTGTCGTCGTAGCGGGCGCTCCCGATGAACGGTTCCGGGTCGTCGACGCGGTCGCGTCCCTGCGGGTCGCGATTGGATCCGTGGTAGCCGATGCGCTCGCCGTCCCGCATCCAGTACTCGTGGCCGACGCCCCCTTCCTCGGGCACCTCCCGTACTTTCCAGGTTTCGCCGCTGGCTGCGTCCATCGACCAGATACGGTGCTCGACGTGGGCCCACGGCCCCTCCTCGCAGTACATCAGTAGTTCGGGTCGCGTCGGCGAGGCGTTGACGTGGCTGCTGGCCCAGCGGTCCACGTCCCGGAGGACCGTCGCCTCGTCCCCGTCGACGACCGCCTCGTGACCGCCGTTACCGGTCGGGATCGCGAGTATCTTCGTGTTCGGGTGCGCCTCGAGCATCCCGTCGAAGGTGTCGGCATCGTCGGGCAGGTCCACGTCCTCGCCGACGGCGGCGTAGACGAGGCTCCCGTCGGCGTTGACGTCGATGTCGCCGGGGCCGTACCCCTCGGGGGTCTCGTAGAGCGTCTCCGCGACGCGGAAGGTGTCGAGGTCGAACCGCGCGAGGCGGTCCCCGACCCAGAAGTAGACGTCCCGTCGCTCGTGGTCGATCGAGGTGCTCCCGCGAAAGTCGGGGAGGTCGGTGACCTGCTCGATCAGCCCGGTCTCGAGGTCGATCGAGTAGAGGCCGTACGTGCCGCTCCGCCCGGAGCGAAAGAGCAGGCGGCGGCCGTCGTCGTACCAGCCGTCCTCAGTGAAGTAGAGGTGGTAGTCGTCGACGCCCGGATAGCTCGTCAGGCGGCGCGTGCGTGCGCCGCTGGTCGGGTCGTCGAACCGCTCGTCCTCGGCGGGCCAGTGGCGACCGGCGCGCGGTCCCTGCTCGGTTGTGTCTGCCATAATAGATACTGACAGGGCGTGAGCGCGCAAGTATCTTCGCTTCGGCCACGTCCTGGCCGGGAGCGGCGTCGGATCCGCAGTCGTCGCGATTCCGCGGTCCGCGGACTTATGCTCGCGGCGCTCCACCCAGTATCCATGCCCGACGACTACGACCTCGCCGTCCTCAGAGAGGCGACTATCGCCGAGGAACTGGGACAGCTCCGCCTCGTCCCCGTCGCCGTCGGCGACGACGACGCCCTGCTCTGTGTCCACAGCGGCCACGGCAACATCGACCCCGCGCCCGACCACTTCTCGTTCCCGACGGACTCGCTGACGCTCACGCTGCTGTCGACCGAGGGGGACGTGCGCTGGACGACGGACCTGCCGGGGGTTATCCCCGGCGTCTGGTTCTGCCCGGTGTACCCGTTCGACCTCGACGGCGACGGCGTCGAGGAGATCTGGTGTGTCACCACCGACGACCCGGACCACCCGATGAACACCGCGGGGTTCCGCCTGGCCCGCGTCGACGCCGAGGACGGCGCCGTCGCGGACACGTGGGACTGGCCGCGCGCCCCGCCCGGCCGACAGAGCCTGAAGTACCGGCACTTCGTCTTCGGCGGCCACGTCGACGGCGACCCGGTTTTAGTCACCGCACAGGGCACCTACGCCGACATGGCCCTGCAGGGGTGGAACCCCGATATGTCCCGGCGCTGGAGCGTCGAGCTAGACGCACACGACCCCGACTTCTTCGAGACGCTCGGCGGCCGCGACTCGTGGACCGTCGACGTCGACGTGGGCGAGGCGGCCGCGGGGGCGCGGGGGAGTCACCTCTGTCCGGTGCTGGACATCGACGGCGACGGGGCCGACGAGTTCTGCTGGGGCGAGCGCCTGTTCGACCTCGACACGGGCCGCGAGCGGTGGTGTGCCGACCGCGACACCTGGCACGGCCACTCCGACGTGATCCAGCCGACGCTCGACCGCGAGCGCGACCGCTGGCTGATCTACACCTGCCGGGAGATGTACACGGACGTGTCCCCGCGGGTGGTCGCCTACGACGCCGACGGGGAGCGCGTCTGGTCGGCCGTCGACGAGGGCCATATGCACGTCGGCTGGACCGCCCGCCTCGACGACGACGGCGGCCACGTCGCCATGGCCGGGCGCGACAAGTGGGCGCCCCACGACGAACTCGACGAGTTCGCGTGGGACGGCTACGACGGCACGGAGCGCGACCTCGACTTCCCCGTCTATTCGACGCTCCCGGTCGACATCGACGGCGACGGCCGCCACGAACTCCTCTACCGGATGTTCGACCGCGCCGGGACCGTCGTCGACAGCGCGGGCGACGTGATCGGTCGGACCGACGAGCGCGTCGCCCACGCCCAGCCCTCGAAACTGCTGGATCACCCCGGCGAGCAGTTCGTCACCTACACCGAGGACGGGCGGATCCGCGTCTGGGGCGACCGTAACGCCGCGGACACGTCGGCCGCCCGCGAGCGCTACGACCACCCCTACTACCGGAAGGCCCAGCGCCTCTCCGCGGTCGGGTACAATCGCCAGAACCTCGGCGGCCTCTGATCGGACGCCCGACGCCTCCGCGACCGCCGACCGGCCTTGGCGGCCGTTCCGCCATTGCTACTCGCGTATCCCCTCGGGCGCGGAGACCCCGTCCCAGTGTTCGAAGGGGTGCGCGAACGCCTCGTCGTGGTCGACGGCGCCGGGTTCGAAATAAAAGCGCGAGAAGCCAGCCATCCGAAGACTGCCGGGCGCGAGGTGCATCCCCGCCGAGTGGATCAGGCTCCCGTGCCACAGCGTCACCGTCCCCGCCTCGCCGGCCACCTCGAACGGCTCGAACAACTCGAACAGTTCCGAGAGGTCCGCGAACTCGGAGCCGTCGCTGATCTCGACGTTCTTCAGCGGCGGGTCCCGATCGGTCATCGTCGTCAGTTCGCAGTGGTCGGCCGCCATCCAGTGGCTCCCGGGCCAGACGGTAAAGCCGGCGTCGCGGGGCCTCACGTCGTCGAAGTAGATGGCCGCGCCCAGGCCGTAGAGGCCGCCGTGTTCGTTGGTCTGGTTGTCGACGTGGACCCCCAACTCGTCGCGGGCCGCCCGCTGGGCGTGCGGGTCGATGATCGACGGCAAGTCCTCGGGGTAGTGGAGGCCGATCCGAGTCTCCTCGCCGTCGTCGGTGCCGAACTCCGGGGTGCCGGGGTCGGCCAGTTTCTCGCCACCGATCAGCGCGTCGGCGTACTCGAAGAGGCACTCGTTGATCGTCCGGAACGGCTCGGTCGTCGGTTCGTTCTGGTTGCCCGGCCCCATCGAGTCGTCGGCCTCGACCGCCGCGCGGCCCTCGCGGATCAACTCCTCGTCGATCGGGTCCCGGAGGACGAGAAAGCCGTTTCTGGCGAAGCGCGCTCGCTGGTCGTCCGTGAGCATGTGAGCTGTCCTCACTCGCTGTCCGGTGATGAACCTTTGGTCTGGGGCACGACAGCACCTCGCATACGGGAAGCCGACACCGCGAAGGGAACATTCATGCCCGCAACTCCCCCGAACGGAAACAGTGAGACGCTCCGTCGACGCGTTGCTGGACGGCCACCGCCAGCACGTCGCGCTCGCACTCGTGGCGATCACCCGGATCACCGCCGGGGCGGTCTTCGGGACGGCCGTCACCGTCTACATCGGCCGCGCGGCGTCGCCCTTCGTCGTCACGCTCTCGTATGCTATCTTCTCTCTGTGTCTGCTCCTCTTCGCCCCCGTCTGGGGCGCCGTCGCCGACGTGACCGGCCGCCGGAAACTCCTGCTGACGCTGACGGCGCTGGGGGCTGCGCTTGCCGTCGCGCCGCTGGTGGTGCGCGTCTCCGTCCCGCTCCAGGTCGCCGCTCGGGGCCTCTACGCCGTCTTCATCGCCGGGTTCGGGTCGATCGTCCTGACCGTCGTCAGCGAGACGGGCGGGGACAGCTCGCGCGGGCGCTCCATCGGGTTCTACACGAGCGCCCAGGCCGGTGGCGACATCGTCGGGCGCCTGCTCGTGGGCTATCTACTTGGGGTGTTGCTCCCGACCGAAGTCTACGGCGTCGTCGTCGCCGTCACCCTGTTGACGACGGTCTGTACGCTGTTCGTCGTCGATCCGACGCCCTCACCCGCGGAACCGGCGACGCTCGGCCGCTTTCGCTCGGAGGTCCGCTCGCGCTTTCTCCCCGGGGGCGCCCGCAGCGACCTCTTCGCGCGGAAGGGACTGGGGTGGCTCTACGTCGGCCTCGCCATGCGGAACATGACACAGAAGGGCGTCTCGTCGGTGCTGGCGGTGTACCTCGTCACCGACGTGGGCCTCACCGAGTTCGTCATGGGGATCGTACTGGCGGTCAGCCCCGCCGTCCGGATCGTCGCGATGTACTCGCTGGGTCGTCTCTCGGACTCGATCGGGCGCAAGCGGCTCATCGTCGGCGGCATCGGCGGCGCCGGGGTGCAGGCGCTGGTCGTCGTCGCGGCGCTGGTCCCCGCGACGATGGCCGCCCGGGCGACCGTCGGCGGCGCTGCCCTGCTGGTCCACGCGCTGACGTTCTCGGCGCTGACCGTCGGGACCATCGCCTTCATCGGCGACGTGGCGCCGCCCGACCGCGAGTCCGAACTCATGGGCCTGCGATCGACGGCCCGCGGCCTGGGCGGCGTGCTCGGCCCGCTACTGGTCGGCGGCCTCGCGACGTATCTCGACTACGCCTCGGCGTTCGTCGCGATCAGCGTCCTCTCGTTTTTCGCGGCGGGCCTGGTCGCCGTGAAACTCGTCGAGAGTCACGACGGGGCGGCCGAGGCGCCCGCTGTGGACTGACAGAGCGACGGCGCGCTCCTGTTCGGTGTCGACCGCGCGACAGAAAACGGAGTGTGGCGCTTCAGAACTCGCTCATCACTTCGTCGGCGAACAGTTCCATCCCCTCGAAGTCGGGGTAGTCGATGAACCAGCACTGGAACTTGGTGACGCCGACGTCGATGCGGTCCTCGATGGCTTCGGCGCACTCCTCGGGGGTGCCCATGACGAAGTACTCGCGGGCGTCCTCCTCGGTCCTGATCGGCGCCTGGTCCTGGTACTCCTCCTCGAACTGGATGGGGGTCATCAGGTCCAGCATGCGGTCGAACTTCTCCTCGTCACGCGTGCAGATGACGTGGCCGTCCCAGGAGTGCTCGATCTCGTCGGGGTCACGGCCCACCGTCTCGCAGTGGTCCTCGATCACGTCGATCTTGTGGGACATGGTGTCCACGTCTCCGTTGAAGACGTCCGTGTTCCACACGTCGGCGAGTTTGGCGACGAGTTTCAGCGTCACCTGCTCGCCCTGACCGCCGACGAGGATCGGCGGGTGGGGATCCTGCACTGGGCCGGGTTCGCAGTGGGCGTCGTCGATCTGGTACCGCTCGCCCTCGAAGGAGGCGCCCTCGCCGGGGTCGGTCGCCCACATCTCCTTCATGACGCGGAGCCCCTCGTCGAGACGCATCAGGCGCTCGAAGCCGTCGCGGTACTCCCAGCCGTAGGCGTCGTACTCGGGTTCGTGCCAGCCAGCGCCCATCCCGAGTTCGAGGCGGCCGTCGGAGATGACGTCCAGCGTCGCGGCCATCTTCGCGACCAGGGCGGGGTTGCGGTAGTCGTTACAGAGGACGAGCGACCCGAGGTTGATATCCTCGGTCGTGCCAGCCAGCGCCGACAGCAGCGTCCAGACCTCGTACTCGGCGTTGTCGCGGCCCAGCATGAGGTGGTCGGGCGCCCACGCGGCGTCGAAGCCCAGTTCCTCTGCTTTCAGGACCGCTTCCTCGGTCATCTCCCAGTCCAGCGACTCGTAACAGGGGGTGTCCCTGTGGACGGGTTCGTCGTCGCCCTCGTCGGGCGCACCGGCGAAGACGGGGATGTTGTACTCGAACTTGATGTCGTCGGTCATGTGTATGCGTTGGGGTATGTGATGTTGTGCGAGCTATTCGACGGCGAAGTGCTCCAGCGCCTCGTGGTTCAGTTGCGTGCTGACGCCGGGTTCGTCCGGCAGCGGGATCGACCCGTTCTCGGGCGAAGGCGGGTTCTCGAAGATGGCGTCGGCGTAGGTCGACTCCTGTTCCTCTTGCTGTTCCTCGAACCACTCCGGGGTCGGGAAGTACTCGGCCATCGGCATGTTGGTGTGTCCGGCGATGGCGTGCAGCGTCGGGTTCGTCCCGGCGTGGGGGATGACGGGCACGTCGTGGACCTCGGCCATGTCGGCGACCTTCTGTATCTCCGTGATGCCGCCCACTCGCCCGACGTCGGGCTGGAGGATGTCGACGGCGCCCTCCTCGAGGAGGTCCTCGTGGCCCCAGCGGGTGAACTCGTGTTCGCCGCCGGAGATGGGCATCGGCGCGGCCTCCCGCACCTCGGCGTAGCCCGAGATGTCGTCGGCGATGACCGGCTCTTCGACCCACGCCATGTCGTACTTCGCGAGGCGCTGGGTCATCTTCTTGGCGTACTTGACCGACCAGCCCATGTAGGCGTCCGCGGCGATGTCGATCTCGTCGCCGACGGCGTCCCGGACCGTCTTGACGATCTCCTCGTTTTTCTTCATCCCCGAACGGCCGTCACCGGGGCCGTGGAGGAAGCGCAGTTTCATCGCGTCGAAGCCCTCCTCGACGTACTGGATGGCCTCGCGCTCGAGTTTCTCCATGTCGACTGGGTGGAGGTTCGACGCGTAGGCGGGGATCTCGTCGGTGGTCGGGCCGCCCAGCAGTTCGTAGACGGGCTTGCCCGCCTCTTTCCCGGCGATGTCCCACAGCGCCTGGTCGACCGCGCTGATCGCCATGACCGCGACGCCCTTCCGGCCGAAGGGCAGGGTCGCGCGGTACATCTGCTCCCAGAGGTGCTCCCGTCGCATCGGGTCCTCGCCCATCACGATCTTCGAGAGCGTCTCCTCGACGACGGTCGCGATGGCGCCCGACCCCCAGTTGCCGACGCCGACGCCCGTGATCCCGGCGTCGGTCTCCACTTCGACGACGACGTCGCCGACCGGCCCCATCCACTTGCGGCGGGCCTGGGGGTTCTCGCCGTCGACGTTGCGGTACTCGTCGTACTTCGACATGATGGTGACGAGGGGGAACTCGATGAACTCGCCCCACGACTCGTTGCTGATCTTCGTCGCGCTAATGTCTGTGATTTCCATGGTCGCAGGTACTGGAGTATGCGGCCAACTCGCACATAAGTGCTTGTATCGGGGTGTCGGCCCGCATCCGGGGTCCGTCTCAGATCATCCGGTAGACCTCGTCCATCCAGATGTCGTCCTCGTCTTCGAGGATCGGATCCATCACCACCTCCCAGTCCGCCTGGGCCTCGCTCTCTTCCATGACCTCGCGGATCCGCTCGGGGTCCTCGACTTCCATGAACCCGAAGACGTGGCCGTCCTTCTCGAAGACGCTGTAGGTTTCCAGGCCCGCGCCCGAGTCGAGATACGCCGCTTCGAGCGCCTCGGGGACGTTCTCGTGTTCCTCGCGGTAGGCCTCGCGCTGTCCGTCCTTGACGTGCAGGTGGAACGCGATCCGTTCCATGCGTCGCCGTTCGCCCGGTCGCTACACAAACGTTCGGGTGGGCGGTTTCGCCCCCGCCCGATAGCATCAATCCGGCATCACCGGACGAACTGATGCGGGATCTCGGTACGGACTGTCAAAAAACCATGCATAACCTCTATCGGGTCGGATAGATCGTGACGGACCGGTTCCCTCTCGACAGTTGTCCGGTAATAACGGACGATACGGTTCGGGTTCGGACCCACGAACTACCGGCAGGACGCCCGTCCACGCGGACGGTCGATCGTGCTCGTCGCCGTTCGCGGATGCCTGTCACCGACTGCCAGAAGATTACAACTGTAGTAGTGTAATTCCAGCGGCGTCCCAGGTGTCCGACAATGCCGGAAAAATTCTGACGACGCGGTGGCCCGTCAAGCGCGGCGCGACGTAGCGTGGTCTATCGACTGATAGAATATATCTCTGTGATATATTGTATTATGTCATTTTCTGCTGGGCAGGCGAAAGATAAACATAGGAATATCGTGGGTGTAAGGGTCTAAAAAGTACGAAAAAGAGATGTCTGACGATGCGGCCGAAATCGGGTTGTATATCGAGAATGCGGCTTGAAGGTGCGTTAAAGCGTATATTGGGCTGTTTCAGGCTGCAGGTAGCGATCCCGGGACAATATAACAGAAAAATGAGTAGAAACACATAGTATAATTTAGAAGGTACTATCGAAGCGGATGCACGCACTCCGAACGTGTCTGTTCGAACGAAGGACAAATTTTAATTGTTAGTCGATTGGACAGTGTGGCGTGACGCTGTCGGACATCGCGGCGGGGATCGAGGTGGTCGACGAGCAGCGCGACAGGGGGGTCGCCACCGTCGACCGGACCGGCGCGTCGCTGGCCGAGCGGTTCGAACCGTACGCCGAGGATCTGCCGTGTGATCCGGGGGAAGCGGCGACGCTCGTCGAGACCTACGCGGACGGGACGAGCGTCGGAGCGAGCGCTCGCGTCGCTGGCGTCACGCCGACCACGGGCGCCAAGACGCTCCACCTGCTCGGCGAGCGCGTCTCGCCGCTCGGCCCGACCGGCCGAGACGTGGTCCGGGACTGGATCGACGGGCGTCTCTCCCGTAGCGAAGCGGTCACGCTCGCCGGGGTCTCCGAACGGGCGTTCTCGCTGGCGGCGTACGTCGAGACGCACGATCCGATCGACGGAGCGCGCGAGGCGGCCGAGGGCGTGCTCGCGCCCGACGAGGACGCGGCCCTGGCCAAGCACGAGGCTCTCGGAGAGACGATGACCGACGCCGGCGAGTTGCTGTAGCGCCGCGCACTCGAACCCGTTCGGCCACGCCCGGCAGCGCCCGCACGTTTTCGGCTGGCCCCGGCGCCCGTTCTCGTTAGGACTTTGCCGCCCCGGGGCAAAGCGACGGGTATGAACCACGAGAACTCCCGGAACCTCTACGACCGGGCGCTGTCGGTCATGCCTGGCGGCGTCAACTCCGCGGTGCGCGCGGCGATCGAACCCTATCCGTTCTTCGTCGAACGCGGCGACGGCGGGCACGTCATCGACGCCGATGGCAACCGCTACGTCGACTGGGTGATGGGACTGGGACCGCTCCTGTACGGCCACGACCTGCCTCAACCTGTGGAGTCGGCGGTCCAGTCCCGTGTCAGCGAGGGGCCGATGTTCGGCACACCCACCGAAGTCGAGGTCGAACACGCCGAGTTCGTCGCCCGCCACGTCCCGTCGGTGGAGATGCTGCGCTTCGTCAACTCCGGGACGGAGGCGACGGTCTCGGCCTGTCGCCTCGCGCGGGCCCACACCGGCCGGGACAAGATCGTCGTCATGCAGGGCGGCTACCACGGCGCTCAGGAGACCACGCTCGTCGAGGGCGAGTACGACCACGTCGAACCCTCCAGTCCCGGGATCCCCGACTCCTTCGTCGAACACACCCTCGCCGTTCCGTTCAACGACAGAGAGGCCGCCCAGCGGGTCTTCGAGGACCACGGCGACGACATCGCGGCCGTCCTCGTCGAACCGATCCTCGCGAACATGGGCATCGTCCACCCGGTCGACGGCTATCACGAGACCCTCGAGGACCTCTGTGACGATCACGGCTCCCTGTTGATCTTCGACGAGGTCATCACCGGATTCCGGGTCGGCGGTCTCCAGTGTGCTCAGGGGAAGTTCGGGATCGACCCCGACCTGACGACGTTCGGGAAACTTATCGGCGGCGGCTTCCCGGTCGGTGCCATCGGCGGCCCCGCCGAGATCGTCGAGGGGTTCACGCCCTCGGGCGATGTGTTCCAGGCTGGCACCTTCTCGGGCCACCCGGTGACGATGGCCGCGGGGCTGGAATCCCTGCGCTACGCCGCCGAGAACGACGTCTACGACCACATCCACGGCCTGGGCGAACAGCTCCGCTCGGGCTTGACGGAGATCGTCGCCGACCAGGCACCCGAGTACACCGTCGCCGGGACCGACGGGATGTTCAAACTCCTGTTCGGCCGCCAGGGGCCGTCCGACACGACGGGCCAGTGTGAGAGCGGCTGTCGCCAGGACCCGGACTGCCCGCGCTACGACTACTGTCCGAAAACGGCCGCCGACGTGGCCGCCGGACAGACCGACCGCTGGCGCCGCGTCTTCTGGCCCCAGATGAAAGACCGGGGCGTGTTCCTCGCACAGAACCAGTTCGAGTCCCAGTTCGTCACCTACGCCCACACCGAAGACGACGTCGCGGAGACGCTGGAAGCCTACAAGGAAGCACTGTAACCGCTGACTGTTCTGCCTTCGACGGGCCTGTTGGCAACACCGCGAAAGTCCAGATCGTTCGTTCCTCTGCGGATTTCGCCCGGATTGGACAGACGGAGCGGGTGGGACTGAAAGGGGCGAGCGGTTCGAGGAAGGCAGGCGACGAAAGCACTGCACCGAGCGACCGACGGGAGTGAGGGAAGCGCACAGCGAGCCTCCCGACTCGAACCGCTCGGGGCTTTCACGCTGTTTGCGGTGGTCACGAGAACGCGATTTTCGAACAGCAATCCGACTAGTCGAACCTGTCGGGCGACACCCTTTCGACCGGGGCCGATCAAACCTCACGCATGCCAGACGACGAGGACATCGCGCTGTCGGAGAAACGGATGTTCGGCCAGCGCCGCACGGAGACGGTCAGTTACGTCGCGGCCGAGCAGGGGGTCGCCACCGTCCGGAGTTCCGGCGATCAGATCGGGCGGCTCTCCCTGGACCACGGCTGTCGGGCCCGTGACGTGGCGGCCGTCGACGGGCGCGTCGCCGTCGCGGCCGAGCAGGGCGTCCTGCTGGGGCCCGACCCCTTCGAGTCGGTCGGGTTCGGCGGTGCCGTCGCCGTGGGATTCGCCGACGGGGCGGTCGTCGCCGCGAACGCGGACGGACGTGTCGCCCGCCACGACGACGGCGAGTGGGCGACGGTCGGCACCGTCGCGGACGCCCGAGCGATCGACGGTTCGTTCGTTGCCGCGGCGGGCGGCGTCTTCCGGATCGACGGCGGGCGTCTCGCACACGCGGGTCTCGAGGACGTCCGCGACGTGGCCGCGGGGGAGACGCCGCTGGCGGCCACCGGCGACGGCCTCTACCGCCTCGGCGCCGGATGGATGCGCGAACGCGACGGAGTGTTCACGACCGTCGCTTCCGACGGTGACCGCGCCCACGCGGCCACCGACAGCGCGCTCTACGAGCGAGCGCGTTCTTCCACCGACGACGGGGACGCCGACGCGTGGCGCGAGACCGACCTGCCGGTCGACGAGCACGTCGTCGACGTGGGCTACGGCCAGTGTGTCTACGCCGTCACCGGCGACGGGACCTTCCTGGTCGACGCCGACCCCGAGACGACGCCCGACGGCGCTGGCGGGTGGCGCTCGCGGTCGATCGGTCTCCCCGGCGTCTCGGCGCTTGCCGTCGTGTGAGCGCAGCGTCGCGGTCCCGGGCGGCCGCCGCGCGGTTGCGGTGGCCCGCGCTGGCGTCACTCTCGGCTGCGGGCCAGCGCCCCGAGAGCGAACGCGACCAGCGCCGCGAGGCCGCCGAACCCCGCGCCCGCCCCGCTGGCCGCGCCCTCGCGCTCGGCGGTTGACGCGCCGCGGGTCGTCGGTCCCGACGGCGCGGCCGTCGGTCGAGCGGTCGGGGAGGGCGAGCGTGTCGGTCTGGGGGACGGCGAGGGCGTCGGGGAAGGCGTGTCGGTCGGCGACGGCGTGGCGGTCCCCGTCGGCGTGGCCGTCGGGGTCGGACTGGGGAACGCGACGGTGGCGGCGACGCCGGCGTGGTCCGACGGCCAGACGGTGACCGACTCGCCGTCGACGGTCGCCTCGACCCGGTCGGCCGGGTCGGCGCCGAGGCGTTCGACCGCCGACAGGACCGACGCGCCGCGGGTGAGGACGGCGTCGATCCGGCTGGCGAGTCGCGACCGCTCGTTGCGCAGCGACGACGCCTGACAGCACGTGTCGCCATCGTCGTCCGGTCGACGGGCGGCGTGTGCGTCCGTGAGCGTCTCGGTCACAGTCTCGTAGGCGGTGGTGGTCGTCCCCGGACCGCTGTTCAGGTCGGCGCCGACCGCGACCGGTCCGTCCCCCAGGGCGTCGAGCAGTTCCAGTGCTTGCCCCCGGCGAATCCACGCCGAGACGGACTCGAGGTGGGTCGAGACGACTGTCAGATCCGCGCCCTCGATCCGGAGGTCGGCCCGACAGTATCCGCGTTCGAGCGCGACGATCCGGTCGGTCTCGGGGACGGGAAACAGCAGGCCGTGGTCGTACGTGTCCCCGCTGTCGTCCCGGACCTCGACGTCCGGTGTCGTCAGCACCACGACCCGGTCGGTCAGGCGCAGGTCGACGACTCCCGACTCGGTGTCGGCCGGGAGCGTCACGTCGGTCGTGGTCGTCGCGGCCGCGACCTCGTAGGGGTGGCCGCGCTCCGCCAGCGCCGACCGGAGCGCCGCCAGCAGGTCGACGACCGTCTCGGTCTCGCCGCCCCCCTCTCTCGGCGTCGTCCGGACGCGGGCCACCTCCTGTAGCGCGATCACGTCGGCGTCGGCGGCGACGAGGGCGTCGGCGATGGCGCCAGCGCGGGCCTCGTAGGGGTGCTCGCGGGCGCTCGTGAGCAGGTCGCCGGCGATAGTGCGTACGTCAGCGAGCGATCGCGCCTCGAACAGGCGGTCGAGCGCGACGCCGAGGTAGACGTTCCAGGTCGCGATCCGGACCGGGACCGGCGCGGTCACCTTGCGGGCGAGGCCCTCTCCGGCGGTTGCAGCACCCGCGAGCGCGGCGCCCGGGACTGTGGCGACGCCCCGGAGGAGCGCGCGACGCGACCACGGGTGACCGGCCGACCGGTCGGACATACTGATCCGATTGCTGGCCCATCGCCTTCACGCTGTCGCGCCGCCCGATCGGATCGCGGCCAGCGGATCGGACCGCCGACGGTCCGTGCGTCGGGGGTCCGCGCAACCGAAAAGCGGTTTACCGCCGGGGGCGACCGCTCGAACATGATCGTCAGCGCCTCGACGGCACAGACGTTTGCGGCGCGACTCGCGTCGGCGACGGGGCGGGACCTGGCCCGCGTCGAGTACGACCGCTTCCCGGACGGGGAACTGCAGGCCACCGTCCCGGAGTTCGACGCCGACGAGGCCGTCGTCGTCGCTTCGACCGTCTCAAGCGACGCCCACCTCGAGACCCTCCAGTTACAGGACGCCGTCCGCGAGGCCGGTGCGACCGAGGTGACGACCGTCCTGCCGTACATGGGCTACGCCCGCCAGGACCGGGCGTTCTCCGCGGGCGAACCGGTCTCTGCCCGCGCCGTCGCCCGCGCCGTCTCGACCGGGACCGACCGCGTGCTCACGGTCAACCCCCACGAACGCGCGGTCTGTGATTTCTTCGACGTGCCCGCCGAGACCGTCGACGCCGCCGGGCGCCTCGCTGGCGCGCTTCCCGACGCCCTCGAAGACCCCCTCTTTCTCTCGCCCGACGAGGGCGCGATCGACCTCGCGGAGACGGTCCGGGACGCACACGGCCGGGGCGCGACCGACTACTTCGAGAAAGAGCGCGACTACGACACCGGCGCGGTGTCCGTCGAACCGCACGACACCGACGCCGCCGACCGGGACGTCGTCCTCGTCGACGACATCATCGCCACCGGGTCGACCATGTCCGAGGCCATCGCCGCGCTCGTCGACCGCGGCGCGGCCCGCACGTTCGTCACCTGCGTCCACCCGCTGCTCGCGGCCGACGCCGTCACCAAACTCCACCGCGCCGACGTCGCCGCGATCTACGGGACCGACACCATCGAACGCCCGGTCAGTGCTGTCAGCGCCGCGCCCGCCGTCGCCGACCGCCTGTAGCGACGACCGCACGACTCCGCTCTTGCTCGTAACCGTCCTGACCGAATTCTGTCACACTCGAGCGAGAAGTTAACTCATATCCTCACAGACAAACGCTCGCGCCCAACCGGACGTATTGGCGCACTATCACAAATTATTTCCACGGGTGTGTCGAGTACCTAGTCAGTCAAGCCAGATGACCAGCCACTCTACCGACTCACGTAGGGGTGACGGAGGGGTGACGTTCGAATCGATCGACCCGGACACCGCGAGCCGGATCGACGCGTTCCTCGAACGCGCGCTCGATGCCGACGATCCCTCTCAGAAGGACTTCCACGTCCGACACGCCAGACAGGTCCTCGAGGCCTGCACGCAGTAACGTTATAGCCTGACCGCGCTCTCCAGGGGTGGGGATCGACGGCCCGAACTGAGACGCCGCGACGTGACTCGCGGCCTCTCGCGAGACACGTGTCCCGCGCCATATGTTCGTCCGCGGTCCGCGATCGCTCTTCGAAGAAACTGGAAAAAGCGCTTCGCCTCGCTCGGCGGAGATCAGTCCTGCTTGGCGGCGGGGTTGGTCACCGCGCCGTTGTCCGCCGAGTCGAAGTCGCGGTGGTACTTCGCCAGCACGCCGCCCTCGTAGGTGGGTTCCGGGTCGTGGTCTTCGAGACGCTTTTCGATCTCCTCGTCGGTCAGGTCGACCGACAGTTCGAGGTCGTCGATGTCGATGGTGACGACGTCGCCGTCCTCCAGGGCCGCGATAGGCCCGCCGACGTACGCCTCGGGGGCGACGTGGCCGATGGAGAGGCCCCGCGTCGCGCCGGAGAAGCGGCCGTCGGTAAAGAGGGCGACGTCGTCGGAGTGGCCCTGTCCGGCGACGGCGGAGGTGACGCCGAGCATCTCGCGCATGCCGGGGCCGCCCCGCGGTCCCTCGTTGCGGATGCCGATGACGTCGCCCGACTCGATGTGGCCCTCCTGGACGTACTGCATGGCGTTTTCCTCCTCCTCGAAGATGCGGACCGGCCCCTCGTGGTGGAGATGGTCCTCGCCGGTGATCTTGATGACCGCGCCGTCGGGCGCGAGGTTGCCGGTGAGGATGCGGATGGCGCCGCGCTCGTGGATCGGGTCGTCGACGGTGTGGAGGTAGTCCACGTCCAGATCCGCGATTGCGGGCGGGTCGATCCGCTCCAGTTCCTCGGCGATGGTGTTGCCCGTCACGGTCAGCGCGTCGCCGTGGAGCATGTCGGCGTCGAGCAGCGCCTTCAGCACGACCGGGACGCCCCCGACCTGGTGGAGGTCGTTCATGAACCGCTCGCCGCCGGGCTGGAGGTCCGCGATCTTCGGGGTGCGGGCGCTGATACGGTTGAAGTCCTGGATGTCCAGGTCGATCCCGGCCTCGGCGGCCATCGCCAGCAGGTGGAGGACGGCGTTCGTGGAGCCACCGACCGCGACCTGCAGGGCGATGGCGTTCTCGAACGACTCCTTGGTGAGGAAGTCGGAGGGGCGACGGCCCTCCTCGACGGCCTCGACGGCGAGTTCGCCGCTCCGGCGGGCGACCTCGTAGCGCGCCTCGTCCTCGGCGGGCGGCGACGCCGACCCCAGCGGCGCGAACCCGAGCGTCTCGGAGACGGAGGCCATCGTGTTGGCGGTGAACATCCCGCCACAGGACCCGGCGCCGGGACAGGCGTTGCGTTCGAGGTCGTCGAGTTCCTCCTCGGACATCTCGCCCTGCGCGACGGCGCCGACGCCCTCGAAGACGTTCTGGATGGTCACCTCGCGGCCGTCGTGCTCGCCGGGCATGATCGACCCACCGTAGAGGAACACGGAGGGCAGGTCCGTCCGGATGGCGGCCATCATCATCCCGGGCATGTTCTTGTCACAGCCGCCGATGGTGACGAGGCCGTCCATGCGCTCGCCGAAACTGACGAGTTCGACCGAGTCGGCGATCATCTCCCGACTGATGAGGGAGGCCTTCATCCCCTCGGTCCCCATCGAGATGGCGTCGGAGATGGTGATCGTGCCGAACTCGATGGGCATCCCCTCGCCCTCGTCGATGCCCTCGTAGGCGGCGTCGGCCACGTCGTCTAAGTGGACGTTACACGGCGTGATGTCGGCGGCGGGATTGGCGACGCCGATCATCGGCGAGGACAGGTCCGCGTCGTCGTACCCCATCGCGCGGAACATCGCGCGGTGCGGGGCGTGTTCGGGCCCCTCGGTGACCTCTGCGCTCCGGAGGCCCTCGGGCTTCTCGCGGTCGCCCTCGGGACGCTCCGGTTCCGGTTGCTGGCTCATACCTGCAGGTACGGGCCCGCGCTTTTACCCTTTTCTGCCCGCGTTCGGCCTGTCACCGTCCCACATCCCGAACCGGTTCGGAGACCGCGGACGACCCGCCGGGACCGCTGTGGTCCCGCGTGGTGCGGGCGATCCGCCGCTGCTGTCATGCGTCCGTCTGACGTAGCGTTTTGTACGAGGGTGTCGAAGAGGCGACTATGCCGAGCCTCTCGGAGACGTACGAACGCGGCCGCTGGGAGGGGCGGGACCCGCGTCGAGTTTACGTCGGAGGCGCGCTGTTCGCGCTCGGCTCGCTGGCCGTCGTCGCGGCCATCTTCGTCGTGACGACCGGTTTCGGGAGCCTCCTCGGCGCCGCGAGCGACACCGCGGCCAAGCGCCTCGCAGGCGTGCTCGCGGGCCTGGGAACTCCTGCTATCCTCGCGGGCGTCGTCGCCGTGCTCCCGTCGAGTCGCCGCCAGCGCTGGGGTGTCGTCCTCGGCGTCGCCCTGACCGTCGGTGGCGTGGCGCTGTTCGACTACGCCTACCCGACCCGATGGACAGGGACCGGACAGTCCCTGGCTTTCGAGACGGCGATGCTGTACTTCGTCGGCGCGGCCTGTGCGCTGTGGTTCGTCCTCTCGACCGTCGCGACGTTCAAACTCCGCAACAACCCGCAGGGCACCGTCGAACTGGAGCTCACCCGCCGCGGCGACACCGAGACCGTCCGCGTCAGCCGTGACCAGTACCGCCGCTACCGACGGGCCGCCCGCAGCGACGGCGGCCGTGACGAGGAACTCGTCCGCGAGATCGAATCGCTCACCGACGAGGAGTGACCGTCCGCCGCCGACCGACGGCCGTCTCCTGCGTTTCCGGTCCGGGCCCCGTCCCGCCGACCGACGGCCGTCTCCTGCGTTTCCGGTCCGGGCCCCGTCCCGCCGACCGCAGGGTTTTATTCCTGCCGCACCGAGAGGCATCGACAATGGAACCGCTCCACGCGCGGTACCCGTTCCTGCAGTCGGCCCGCCGGGCCGTCGAAGCGGCGGGCGTCGACCTCGGAGAGGCCATCGCAACCGAGGCGACGGTCGTCGAGCGCGGACTCGAACGCGTGACCGCCGCCATCGAGGACGGGACCGTCGGTGACCCCCACCGGCGGACGCGCGTGGAACTGCTCTCGTACCCGGTCGCGCGGGTGATCGTCTCGCTGGTCGACGAGCCCGTTTGCACGCGCAGATACGCCCGTGCGGAGGCCAGCACCGCCCACGAGCGCTTCCGCGAGGAGTTCACCGCCGCGACCGAACTCAAAAGCGTCGGCGGTGACAGCCTCGCGCTGGCGGACCTGCTCGCGGAGTTCGACCTCACCGCCGACGTCCGCGAGACGCCCGAGGGCTACCGGATCGACGTGGGCGCCTACCTCGACCTGGCGGCGGACAAGCGCGGCGACGAGTGGCGCCTCGTAAACCGGACACTGGCCGACGGCGAGGTGCGGGTCACCCGGGAGGAACTGCTCGCGCTGGTCCGGCAGGCGATCCGTCACCGCGTCGCCGACGACCTCCCCCTGCCGGTCCCCGACGCCATCGCCGACGAACTCACCGAAGAGGTCGAGACGGTCCGCGAGACGCTCGCCGACCTGGAACTCACCCGGGAGATCGACACCGTCGTCCCCGAACTGTTCCCACCGTGTATGACCCACCTGCTCGATCAGGTCCAGAAGGGGAAACACCTGGAACACCACTCCCGGTTCGCTATCGCTTCCTTTCTGACGAGCATCGGGATGACGACCGACGAGATCGTCGACATCTTCCAGGTCAACCCCGGGTTCGGCGAGGAGGCGACCCGCTATCAGGTCGACCACATCCGCGGGGACACCAGCCCCACGTCCTACTCGGCGCCGTCGTGTGCGACGATGCAGTCCTACGGCGACTGCGTGAACATGGACGACCTCTGTGAGCGGATCTCCCACCCGATGGCCTACTACGAGCGGAAACTCGACGACGCCGACGAGGACGAACTCACGGACTGGCGCGAACAGAACGAGGGCGCCGAGTCAGACGCCTGATCTCCGAGCGTCGGTCCGGTCGGACGGGGCGCCGGGCGGCCGGAACGGTCAGTCGAGATCGGACCGGGAGACGAACAGGCCGACGCCAGCCATCAGCAGGACGAACAGGACTATCACGCCGAGCATCGCCAGGCCGCCCTCGGGCTGGATCGACGGCGCGGTCGTTCCGCCGCCGTTGCCGGTCGCGTACGTCTGGCTCACGAAGACGGCGGCGGCGACGAACACGACGAGCACGCCGCCCGAGACGGTCAGGTAGGTGACCGTCTTCCGGTCGAGGTCCATGCCCGCCCGTATCCCCGGCCCGGGCAAAAGCGCTTCGAAGCCCCCGCTGTCACCGGCCGCGCCGGTCCTCCCCCATCGGCGGCGTTCGCTGCAACGCCGCGCGCCGCCGGTCGGAACGTCCCGCGCCAACCCGGTTGGCGCTCTGGCAGATCTCGAAAGACAGTATACATGATCGCACGACCGCGTGCGATCGAGTGTGCGGACGCGGTCAATCGCTACTATCGCCGGAAATGACCGACAGCGATCTGTCTCAGAACGAGACGTCGGTCTCGATGTCTTCGGCGGCCTCCTCGAGGCCGTCCCGCGTCGCGGCGTCGGTGAGTCCCCCCGCGAGATCGGCGTCGGCCAGCAGTTCGTCGAAAGTGCTCCGGTAGCGGAAGTTGGCCGCGCGGGCCTCGTCCTCGGCGGCGACGACCCGCCGGTAGTGACGGATCGTCTCGGTGTCGACGTCGAACTCGGCGGCCAGTGTCGCCGCGTCCGTGTCCGCGCGCTGCCGGAGTTCACACACCTCGAAGGGCGCGTCGGTGTCGGCCGCTCGGAGCAGGTGCAGGTCCATCCGCGCCGCGAAGACGGCCGTCCGGTCGCGGTCGAGCCGGTCGGCCAGTCGCTCGTCCGTCGCCTCCTCGTAGAACTCACGGATCAGCGTGACGTACTCGGCGGTGTCGAAGTCGGTCGCGAAGTCGTAGCGGTCGCGCATCTCCCCGACTGTCTCGGCGAGTCGCTCCTGGACTACGTCCTCGTCGCGGTCGGTGAGGGAACCGCGCGTCTCGGCCTGCGTCTCCGTGACTGTCCCCTCCTCGGAGACGTCCATGAAGATGTCGCGCAGTTCCTCCGTTTTCTCGTCCATCCCGACTTCCATTCGGGTGGTCCGCACCTATATATCTGTTGGCAGTACATCACGTCCTCTCGGCGAGGGCGAAAGAGTAGGAGGTCCGTACGGCGCCCAACCGAGGCCATACCGGTCCGGGACGGACGCCGTCGGCGAGCCTACCGCATGTGTGCCACGGTAGTTCGTGACAAACTTTAAGCGCACGCTCATCCCGTGTACGGTATGGTGTTTCTGGGGCTCCTGCAGACGGGCGGAGCGGTGACGCGGCCGACGTTCTGGCGGATCGGCCCCGTCGGCAAGGCGGCGTTTTACTTCCTCGCGGCGCTGTCGATCACCGTCTTCGTCCTCGGGACGGTCCGGCGCGTTCGCCGGTACACTCGGGGCGACGACGATCCGGTCGAGCGTCTCGACGACCTGCCCGCCCGGACGCTGCGGGCGGCCCGCCTCGCGCTCTCGAACGCGAAACAGCGCGACCGCGACCTCCTCGCGGGGCTCGCGCACGCGCTGGTCGTCTGGGGGTTTCTGGCCCTGCTGATCGCGACGACGATCCTCTTCATCGACATGGACGTCTACCGCCCGCTCGCTGGCGACTCGTTTTTCGTCGGCGAGTTCTATCTCTCCTATTCGCTGGTGGCCGACGCGATGGGCTTGCTCTTCGTCGTCGGCCTGGGCGTGTTCCTCTGGCGGCGCTACGCCGCCCGCAGCGAGCGAATCTGGGGTCGGCACACGAGCTTCGAGGACGACGCGTTCGTCTGGGCGCTTTTTCTCCTGGGCGTTGGGGGCTATCTCACCGAGGGCGTGCGCATCCTCGGACAGTCGTTCCCCGACTTCGAGACGGTGAGTTTCGTCGGGTGGACGGTCGCGCTCGCGCTGGAGGCGACGGGCGCGACCCCGGCGATGGCGCGGGCGGCCTACCCCGTCGTCTGGTGGAGTCACTCGCTTCTGGCGCTGGCGTTCGTCGCTGCCGTCCCGCTGGGCAAACCCTTCCACATGCTCTCGTCGTTCGGGAACCTCGTCGCGAGCGATCCCGACGCAGGGCGGCGCCTGCCGGGGATCCCGGCGGATCTTGACGCCACGAACGCCGAGTCGATAGACGATTTCACCTGGAAGGAGTTGCTCGACCAGGACGCCTGCACCAAGTGCGGGCGCTGTTCGTCGGTCTGTCCCGCCAAAGCCGCGGGCCGCCCGCTGGACCCGCGGGACGTGATCCTGGACCTGAAAGGCTACCGAGAGGCCGTCGACGCCGACGGCGAGGCGGTCGAGATAATCGCCGACGGCGGCACGAGCGTGATCGACGCCGAGACCATGGAGTCGTGTCTGGCCTGCATGGCCTGCATGGACGCCTGTCCCGTCGACATCGAACACCTCACCTCCTTCACTCGCATGAACCGCCAGCTCGTCGACCAGGGCGACGTCGACCGCAACCTCCAGGACGTCTTCCAGAACGTGATGCGGCAGGGCAACACCTTCGGCGAGCCACAGCGCGACCGGGGCGACTGGGCCGACCCCCTCGAGTTCGACGTGGCCGACGCCCGCACCGAGTCCGTCGAATACCTCTGGTACGTCGGCGACTACCCGAGTTTCGACGAGCGTAACAGGCGGGTGGCTCGGGCGCTCGCGAGCGTGTTCGAGGCCGCGGACGTCGACTACGGCATCCTCTACGACGACGAGGTCTACGACGGCAACGACGTCCGCCGCGTCGGCGAGGAGTTCCTCTACCTCGAACAGGCCGGGACGCTCGTCGACAGCTTCGCCGACTGCGAGTTCGAGAGGATCGTCTGTACGGACCCCCACGCGTTCAACACCATCGAGAACGAGTATCCCGAGATCGACTTCGCCGAGTTCGACGACGACCCGATGCTCGATTTCGGCGTCGACTCCTGGGACGGCGCCCCGGTCTTCCACTGGACGCAGGTCGTCGCGGACCTCGTCGCCGACGGCCGACTCGACCTGCGCGGGGACGAACTCGATCACACCGTCACCTACCACGACCCGTGCCACCTCGGGCGGTACAACGGCGAGTACGAGGCGCCCCGCGAACTGATCCGAGCGACCGGCTGCGACCTCGTGGAGATGCCGCGTAACCGCGCCGACTCCTTCTGTTGTGGCGGCGGCGGTGGCGGCCTCTGGACGGAGTTCGACGAGGACCCCCGGCCCAGCGAGGAGCGCCTGCGCGAGGCCGTCGAGGACACCGCCGACACCGTCGAGCGGTTCGTCGTCGCGTGCCCGATGTGTACGACGATGTTCGAGGACGGCCGCAAGACCGGCGGCTTCGAGGACGACGTCGAGATCGTCGACGTGGCGGAACTGCTCGTCGAGGCGATCGAGGCGGGCGCCGACGGCGGCGGTGCCGGAACCGGTGCCGGAACCGGGAGCGCGGGCGGTGCAGCGGCCGCCGACAACGTTTAGCCCCCGCTGTCCTTCGGCCCGGTATGGACGTCGCGCTACTCACCGTCGGCGACGAACTGCTCGCGGGCGACACCGAGAACACGAACGCGACGTGGCTGGCCCGGCAACTCGCGGAGCGTGGCGCGACTGTCACGCGGATGCTCACCATCCCGGACGACCGTGCGCTGATCGCCGAGTGGGTGGCCCGCTTCGCCGCCGACTTCGACGCGGTGATCGTCACCGGCGGTCTGGGCGACACGCCCGACGACGTGACCATCGAGGCGGTCGCCGACGCCTTCGACCGGGAGATGACCGTCCAGGCGTCGGTCCGCGAGACGGTCGATC
>Ga0207813_100046_pt1 | contig 109060 bp, 122 predicted proteins | sample A23E3SouthBayCA_2_FD_187730 | JGI IMG/M metagenome (GOLD analysis project Ga0207813, IMG submission 187730) | Aerobic enrichment media microbial communities from Eden Landing Ponds, California, USA - A23 E3 (4) (SPAdes) | ecosystem: Environmental > Aquatic > Marine > Unclassified | place...
GAGGGGTACGTCCCGCGACGGCGAGGGACGGGTGAACTCCGGAGCGTCGTCGCCGACGCCATCGAGAGCGGGCGCGACCGGGCCCGACTGGCGCGCGACCGGTCGATCCTCGACGGGATCCTCGAACAGGCGCCCCTGGAGATCTCGGCAAAGGACACCGACGCGAGACACGTCCGGTCGACGAAGACGGTCGGCGAGGGGACCGCGACGGGACAGACCCAGTCAGAGTGGGGCGACCGCGACCGGGCCGTGGTCATCGAACAGCAGGACCGGGAGTTTCTGGACAGTCGCGAGCGGATCGTCGACCGACTCGTCGAGTACGAATCCGGCGACCACAAGCTCGATCCCCACGATTCGGGGTGGCTGAGCGTCTGGCGCTACCCGTGGTACGAGAACGGGGAGTTGCGCGGGCTGATCGGGTTCACACAGGACATCACCGGTGAGGAACAGACACGACGGGAACTGACCGAGAAGAACGAACTGCTGGAGCAGTTCGCCAGCGTCGTCACCCACGACCTGCGCAATCCGCTCAACGCCGCGATGGGGTCGCTGGAGCTACTCGACGACCCCGAGGACTCACAGCAGGTGGAACTGCAGTCACGGATCGAACGGTCGCTGGACCGCATGGAAGAGATCATCGCCGACTTGGTCAGACTGACCCGGGACAGCGACGGCGGGGCCTCTCTGTCGTCGGTCGAACTGGCGACCGTCGCACGGAAGGCGTGGGAGACGGTCCAGACCGGCACCGCGACGCTCCGCGTCGACGCCGACGACGAGCACATCGTCGCCGACGAGGGCCAGCTGCAGCAGGTCTTCGAGAACCTGTTCCGGAACGCCGTGGAACACGGTTCCACGACTCCTCGGTCGCAGGCTCCCGACGACGCCGTCGAGCACGGCGGGGCCGATTCCGACCGCGAGGCGAGCGGTGACGAGGGCCTGACGGTCACCGTCACGCTCCGGGACGACGGCTTCACGGTGTCCGACGATGGCGTCGGCCTCCCCGACGATGTCGTGGAACGGCTCAACGCCCGGGAGTTCAATCAGGGCGGACTCGGGCTCAACATCGTCCAGACGATCACGGACCGCCACGACTGGCAACTCGCGGTGGGGGAGAGCGACTCGGGCGGGGCAGAGTTCCGCTTCGATAGCTGCCGGATCATCAGACACCCGCACCTGCGAGCGGCCGTTCGCGAGCGGGTCGATCTGACCGATCAGCGGGCGATCGGATCCGCTGCCGGGGGGTCTGCACACCGTGACGGCAACTCGTGGATCGTCGAGGGAAGGGGTCGGAACTTCTGGCGGGACATCAACGAGTGGTACTTCGTGGACGCACCCGTCACGGGCGACGCGGAACTGGTCGCACGCGTCGACGGGTTCGAGTCGACGCGGATCCACGCAAAGGCGGGACTCGTCGTGACGGGCCGCCGCGACGAGGAGTCCCCCCACTCGTTCGTCGGTCTGACCGGCGGGAAGGGATCGGAGGTGCTCTGGCAACTCGAACCCGGTGCCGGCACACAGAGCCAGATGGCGATGGACGACGCTAGCCCACCGTGCTGGTACCGGATCCGGCGAATCGGAGACGTGGTGAACGTCGCCAGTTCGACCGACGGCCAGCGCTGGCAGTCGCTCGGCGAGCAGGTGCTGGCTCTCGACGACGAGGCGTTCTACGGACTGGCCGTCACCAGCCACGAGAAAGACGTCACCGCGACGGCCAGATTCGAAGACGTCTCGCTCGACCGAGTCACCTGGGAGTGAAACGGGCGGTCACGACGTGCCTGCGTCTTCGGTGGCGTGGCGCTCGACGAACTCGTCGGGGAGGTCGTCGATCTCGCCCGCCTGGATCCCCCAGAGGTTCGCGTAGAGGCCGTCTTCCTCGAGGAGTTCGTCGTGCGTGCCCCGCTCGGCCACTTGCCCGTCTTCGAGGACGATGATCTGCTCGGCGTCGGTGACCGTCGACAGGCGATGTGCGATTACGAACGTCGTCCGGTCGGCCGCGAGGCGGTCGAGCGACCGCTGGATCAACACTTCGGTCTCGGTGTCGACCGCCGAGGTTGCCTCGTCGAGAATGAGGATCTCGGGGTCCTGAAGGACAGTGCGAGCGATCGAGAGGCGCTGGCGCTGGCCGCCCGAGAGGAGGACGCCGCGCTCGCCGACGCGGGTGTCGTAGCCGTCGGGCAACTCCTCGATGAACTGGTGGGCCTCTGCGGCTTTGGCGGCCTCGATGATCTCCTCGCGGTCGGCGTCGAAGCGACCGTAGCGGATGTTCTCGGCGATGGTGCCGTCGAAGAGGTACGACTCCTGGCTGACGTAGCCGATCGACTCGCGCAGGCTGGCCAGCGTCACGTCCCGTACGTCGTGACCGTCGACGCGGACCACGCCCTCGTCGACGTCGTAGAGGCGCATCAGCAGTTTCAGAGCGGTGGACTTGCCCGCGCCCGTCGGTCCGACGAACGCCACGGTGTCGCCCGATTCGGCCGTGAGGCTCACGTCTTCGAGGACGTACTCGTCCTCGCTCTCGTAGCCGAAACTCACGTCCTCGTACTCGACGTGGCCGTCGACCTCGCCGAGTTCGGTCGCGTCCGGGGCGTCCTTGATTCGGATCTCGGTGTCCATCAGCCCGAAGACGCGCTTGCCGCTGGCGCGGGCGTTCTGGAACCAGTCGATGATGTTCGAGATCTGTGCCAGCGGGTTGATGAACCGCTGGGTCATGAAGATGAAGACGACGAACTCCCCGGTCGAGAGCGTCCCTGTAAAGAAAAGCGGCGGGCCCGAGAACAGCCACAGGCCGCCGACGACGAACGTCGCGACGAAGGCCATCCCCGCGAGCAGGCGCATGCCGGGCTGGTAGACGAAGACGAGTTTCAGGACGCTGATGTTCGTCGAGTAGAAGTTCCAGGAGGCTTCGGCGACGCGGTCGGTCTCGAACGATTCGGTGTTGGAGGTCTTGACCAGTTGCATGCCGCCGAGGCTGTTCTCCAGGCGGTTGTTCAGGTCGCCGATGCTCGACCGGACGGCGTCGTAGCGGGGGCTGACCTCGCGGCTGAACCAGATGGTGAAGATAGCCATCAGCGGGACGCCGACGAGCGTCACCAGCGCGAGTTGCCAGTTCAGCGAGACGAGGATGGCCGCGATGGCCAGCACCATCACGATCAGACGGACGCCGTTCTTGAGGGCGTCGTCGAGGAAGCGTTCGAGGTTCGAGGCGTCGTTGTTGAGAATCGAGAGGGCCTCGCCGGTCTCCTGAGCGTCGAAGAATGTCATATCCAGCGACTGCATCTTCCGGAAGGCGTCGACCCGGACAGCGTGCAGCGAGCGGTGGGCGAAGATGTCGCTCGTGATCCCCTGGCCCCAGGTGAACACGGCCGTCGCGACGAACGATCCGACGATCAGCGCGACCGAGAACCAGAACTGCGCCTCGGGGTCGGACGGGAGCCACGCGTTCGGGACCAGCGGGAGCGAGTACGCTCCGGTGTCGTTGAACACGGAGTCGATGGCAGTCCCCAGCACCAGCGGCGGGACGAGGCTCGACATCCGGGCGAGGAAGTTCATCGCGACAGCGGCGACGAACCAGTGAACTCGGGGCATCCCGTACTCACGGAACGTCCGCACGAGCGGCTTGTCGACGCCCTCGATCCGCTCTTCGACCGCAGTGCTGGCCTCCGACATTGACACCGGGTGAGAATATATCGACGCGGATAAGGGTTCGCTCCTGGGTCGATTCCTCCGCTTACGACGGCACAGTCCGGCGACCAGAATCCGACACGGTCCGGGGAAGACGCCGCCCCAGACAGGGACGGAGGCAGTCGTGGCGGCGGGATCAGAAGCGTCCGATCGCGCGGACCGGTGCGGCCTCGGCCCCCGCGACCCGGAGCGGGTGGGCCAGCAGTTCGAACCGCTCCGGAACGCGGTCGAGCCCGCGGAGGTTCTCGACGATCAGGCGGTCGTGGGCAAACAGCGTCTCGTGGACCGGGAACCCGTCCGGTTCGTTCGGGGTCGGGTCGTCGGTCGGCGTCGGATCGGGGTTGATCGTATCGACGCCCAGATCACACGCTGCGTCGGCGAGCCACGCGGCCGCCTCGCGGGTGAGATACGGGTGGTCGAAGTACCGGTCGGTCCCCCAGTTGTCGTCCCAGCCGGTTGCGACCACGACGATGTCGACGGCGGCGGGATCGGCCGGGAGCGCCTCCCGGAGGGCGGACTCGCCGATCGGGTCTCGCGGACCGAGTGAGGGAAGGGGCGCGCTGGCCGCGTCGAAGGCGAACCGGTCGGTCGGGAAGTCGTCGAGCCCCGGCCCGTCGAGCAGGTGCGCGGGCGTGTCGACGTGCGTCCCGGCGTGGGAGTCGAGATCGAGTCGCGTCGTCCGGTAGCCGTCCCGCTCGCGGGTCGAAGCCGGTTCGACGCGCACGGGGTCGGTCCCGGGATACACCGGGATGTCGGTCTCCAGCGGGTGCGTGAGATCGACGGTCTGCACAGTCGGAAGAGTCAGCGAATCCGGATATGTGTTGTGCCGGAGAGCGACCGCGTCAGTCGTCGGATCCGACGTACGGCAGCGAGTCGGCGGTCTCGTCAATGGCGTTCTGGTTTGCCTTCATCAGCGCCGTCGTGTCCCAGTTGCCCTCGACGAGGGCCTCGCGCTGGGCGCGGTCGACGCTGACGTTGATCTCGTTGCCGAGTTCAGAACTCTCCGAGTTCTGATCGGCTCCGGAATCTGATGATTCCGGAACACCGTACGTGACTGTCTCCGCCCGGACGTCGACCTCGATGTCGCCGTCGGGGTTGTCGTCGACCCACTGCTGGAGCGCGTTGATCGTCTCGTGGTCGGCGGTCACCGTCGGGATGCCCAGCGCCAGACAGTTGCCCGCGAAGATCTCGGCGAAGGACTCGCCGATGATGGCGTCGATGCCCCAGCGCATGAGCGCCTGCGGGGCGTGTTCCCGGGAGGAGCCACAGCCGAAGTTGGCGTTGACTACCATGACGTTGGCGTCCTGGAAGCGCTCCTCGTTCATCGGGTGGTCCTTGGGGTTGTCCTCGTCGTCGAACCGCAGGTCGAAGAACGCGAACTCGCCCAGGCCGTCGAAGGTGACGACCTTCATAAAGCGCGCCGGGATGATCTGGTCGGTGTCGATGTCGTTGCCACGGATCGGGATCCCGGAGCCCTCGACGTAGTCGACGGACGGGATGTCCTCGGTGGCGTCGGTCATTGGGCCACCTCCGCTTCCGGCAGGTCGCGCACGTCGGAGACCTCGCCGGTGATCGCCGCGGCGGCGACCATCCGGGGGTTCATCAGCACGGTACGGCCGTCCTTGCTACCCTGTCGGCCGACGAAGTTCCGGTTCGACGAGGAGGCACACGCCTCGTCGCCCTCTAACTGGTCCTCGTTCATGCCCAGACACATCGAACACCCGGCGTTGCGCCAGTCGAACCCGGCCGCCTCGAAGACGTCTTTCAGTCCCTCCTCTTCGGCCTGCTTCTGGACGCGCTGGCTGCCGGGGACGACCATCGCTCGGACGTCGTCGTCGACCTCTCGGCCCTTGACGACGCGGGCCGCGCGCCGCAGGTCGGGCAGGCGCGCGTTGGTACACGAACCCAGGAAGGCGACGTCGATGTCGTAGCCCTCCATCGTCTCGCCGGGTTCGACGCGCATGTGTTCCTGGGCGCGCCGCGCGGTGTCGACTTTGTCGTCAGCCAGGTCCTCGGGCGCGGGGATCGGATCGTGGATGCCGATGCCCTGGCCGGGCGTGGTCCCCCACGTGACGACCGGGTCCAGTTCGCTCGCGTCGATGTGGACCACGTCGTCGTAAGAGGCGTCCGCGTCGGAGCGGATGGACTCCCAGTAGGGCTTGAGTTCGTCGAACTTCTCGGGGTGCTCCTGGAAGTAGTCGGTCTGTTCGAGCCAGTCGTAGGTGGTCTCGTCGGGGTTGACGTAGCCCGCGCGAGCGCCGCCCTCGATGGACATGTTACAGATGGACATCCGCCCCTCCATGTCGAGGTTCTCGATGGCCTCGCCGGCGTACTCGTAGACGTAGCCGACGCCGCCCTCGGTCCCGAGTCGGCGGATGATCTCCAGGATGATGTCCTTGGCCTCGACTCCTCGTCCGAGTTCGCCGTCAACCTGGATCTTGCGGACCTTCTGTTTCTCCATCGCGATGGTCTGGGTGGCCAGCACGTCGCGGATCTGGGAGGTCCCGATGCCGAAGGCAAGCGCCCCGAACGCGCCGTGGGTCGAGGTGTGGGAGTCGCCACAGACGATCGTCTTGCCGGGCTGGGTGAGCCCCTGCTCCGGACCGACGACGTGGACGATGCCCTGCTCGCCGCTGGTCGGGTCGAGGAACTCGACGCCCGCGTCGCGGACGTTCTCCTCGAGTTCGGCCATCATGTTCTCGGCCGCGTCGTCGCCGTAGGGCCGGGACTGGTCGGCCGTCGGGACGATGTGGTCGACCGTCGCCAGCGTCAGGTCCGGCCGCGCGACCTCCAGGTCGCGCTCTCTGAGCATGCCGAAGGCCTGCGGGCTCGTGACCTCGTGGATGAGGTGGAGCCCGACGAACAGCTGGTCCTGTCCGTTGGGAAGCGTCGTCACCTTGTGCCTGTCCCAGACTTTGTCGTACAGTGTTCCGGAACTCATACTGATCCGTCCTCTCCGTCGGCACCGCGCTCGAAGACGCGATTGGCGTCCTCTGCGTCGGCGTCGGGGTGTTCGTGGTCGACGTCTTCCATCGTCTGCCCGTCGGCGTCCGACGCGGACCGCTCGGCGTTCGGTTCGCCGCCGTCCGCGGCCACGACGGGGCCGCGCTGGAACGCGCTGACCTCGCCGAAGGTGCGGTCGGTGTGGGGGTTGGTGTGGCTCACGTCGGCCATACTCTCTCGGTCCGATTCGTCCGCTCGTTCGAAGTTCGCTGTCATGGTTTCACTCGTCGGCCTCGTCCCACGCGAACAGGGCGCGCAGGCGCTCGCCGACCTCCTCGATCTGGTGGTTCGATTCGGCCTCGCGGTACTGCTTGTAGGCCGGTCGGTGCGCCTGGTTCTCGTTGATCCACTCGCGGGCGAACTCGCCCGACTGGACGCCCTCGAGGATCTCGTCGAAGCCCTCGCGGTCGATGATCTCCTCACCGCGGGTGAGGCCGCCGTACTCGGCGGTGTCGGAGACGGAGTTCCACATGCCCATGTGGCCGCCCTCGTACATCAGGTCGACGATGAGTTTGAGTTCGTTCAGACACTCGAAGTAGGCCATCTCGGGCGCGTAGCCCGCGTCGACCAGCGTCTCGAAGCCAGCCTTGACCATCTCGGTGACGCCGCCACAGAGGACGGCCTGCTCGCCGAAGAGGTCCGTCTCGACCTCCTCCTTGAACGTGGTCTCGATGACACCCGCGCGGGCACAGCCGACGGCCTTCGCGTACGCGAGCCCCTCCTCGTGGGCCTCGCCGGAGGCGTTCTGGTAGACCGCGATCAGTCCGGGCGTCCCCTCGCCGCGCTTGAACGTGCGGCGCACGAGGTGGCCCGGCGACTTGGGGGCGACCATCGTCACGTCGACGCCCTCCGGGGGTTCGATCTGGCCGTAGTGGATGTTGAACCCGTGGGCGAACTGGAGCGTGTCGCCCTCGTCGAGGCCATCCTTGACGGCCTCGAACACCGCGGGCTGGACCGTGTCCGGGACCAACATCACGGAGATGTCGGCCTCGGCGACGGCGTCGTCCGGCGCGGCGACGCGCAGGCCGTCGGCCTCGGCCTCCTGGCGCGAGGAGGAGCCCTCGCGCAGGCCGACGACCACGTCGACGCCGTTGTCGGCGAGGTTCTGAGCCTGCGCGTGGCCCTGGCTCCCGTAGCCCAGGATGGCGACCGTCTTGTCCTCGATGTACGATTCGTCGACGTCGTCGTCGTGGTATACCGTCGTCGTGAACTCGTCGTCGTCAGTCATCTGTAGCTGTTTGAGGGGACTCCGCTGGGGCTGTTGATTCTATCGTTTCGGCTCGCTCGTCCATCAGCGTCGTCCCGCCCCGTTCGACGGCCGCCGCGCCGGTGCGGACGACCTCTTTGACGTCGAACTGGTCGAACGCCTCGACGGCCGCGTCGATCTTCTGCTGGCTGCCGGTGAGTTCGACCGTGATGGCCTCGGGCGAGGCGTCGACGACGTTCCCGTCGTACATGTCCGCGACGGCGTTGACGTCATCCGGCTTCTCGCCGCTGACCTTGATGAGGATCAGCTCCCGCTGGACCGCCTCCGGTTCGAGTTCCTCGACGGAGATGACCGGCACGAGCTTGCGGAGCTGTTTTTTCGCCTGCACGACGCCCGGTTCCGGTTCCTCGATGACGATGGTCATCCGGGCGATGTCGTCGTCGCTCGTCGCGCCGACGGTGAGACTCTCGATGTTGAACTGCCTGCGGCTGAAGAGTCCGGAGACCTCCGCGAGGACGCCGGGTTCGTGTTTCACCAGCGTCGACAGCACCGCCTTGCGCGGTTCGTGCGTCGCCTCTGCCTCCGGGTCGATGCGAATCCCCTGCGAGTTCCGTCGGCCCGCCGGACGCATTCGGTCGTCCGGGTGCGGGCCGTCCATGCCTTGTGTCATTGTTAGATATCGTCCAGTTGGTCGCCGTTCAGTGCGAACAGGCCGTTGTCCCCGCCGCTGGGGACCATCGGGTAGACGTTCTCCGCCGGGTCGATGATCGCGTCGATCACTGCGGGCCCGTCGTACTCGCGGGCCGCCTCGATCACGTCGTCGACGCGGTCGTAGTCCTCCAGGCGGAAGCCCCGGGCGCCGAAGGCCTCGGCGAGTTTGTCGAACTCCGGGATCCACGGGTACTCCGAGGCCATCCGGCGGCCCTCGTAGAAGCCGTCCTGCCACTGGCGGACCATCCCGACCGCCTCGTTGTTCAGGACGACGTACGTGATGTCGAGGTTCTCCCGGACCGCCACGGAGAGTTCCTGAACGGTCATCAGGAACGAACCGTCGCCGTCGAAGCAGACGACCTCCTGGTCGGGCGCACCGATCTTCGCGCCGATGGCCGAAGGGACGCCGTAGCCCATCGTCCCGAGGCCGTGACTCGACACCCAGGTGCGGGGCTCGGTGAACGTCCAGTACTGCGAGGCCCACATCTGGTGTTGCCCGACGCCGGTCGTGACGACGGCGTCGTCGTCGGCCAGTTCCGAGAAGCGCTCGACGACGTACTGCGGCTTGAGCGGTTCGTCGTCGGGCGTGTCGTACTCGAGCGGGTACTCGTCTTTCCAGGTCTGGCACTGCTCGCGCCACTCGTCGGCGTCGGGCGCGGCGGGCATCGCCTCGTGCACCTGGTCGATGACGTGCTTCGCGTCGCCGACCAGCGGGTGATCGGCCTCGATGTTCTTGCTGATCTCGGCCGGGTCGATGTCGACGTGGATGAGTTCGGCGTCCGGCGCGAACGTCTCGACGCCGCCGGTCAGGCGGTCGTCGAACCGGGTGCCGATCGCGAGCATACAGTCGGTGTTCGTGATCGCCATGTTGGCGTAGCCGGTGCCGTGCATCCCGGCCCACTCCAGCGAGAGTTCGTGGTCCTCCGGGAACGACCCGATGCCGGGCATCGTCGTGATGACCGGGATCTCGTACTCTTTGGCGAAGGCGCGCAACTCCTCGCTGGCCTCGGCCTTGACGACACCGCCGCCCGCGAGGATCACAGGTTTCTCCGAGTCGGCCAGCGCCTGCGCGGCCGTCTCGACGTTGTCCGGGTCGGCCGTCGTCGGCGGTTCGTACGTGTCCGGTCCCTCGGCGGGTGAGGGCTGAACGTCGGTCTCGCCCTGCGTGACGTCTTTCGGGAGGTCGACCAGCGTCGGCCCCTGGCGCCCCTCGGCGGCCAGCGCGAACGCCTCGCCGACGTCGTCGCCGACGGTGTCGGCCGAGTCGGCGAAGTAGCTGTGTTTGGTGACCGGTTGGGTGACGCCGACGGTGTCGGTCTCCTGGAAGGCGTCGTTCCCGACGAAGTTCGTCGGGACCTGGCCGGTCAGCGCGATGACCGGGTCCGAGTCCATGTTGGCGTCGGCCAGCCCCGTCACGAGGTTGGTCGCGCCCGGCCCGGAGGTGGCCAGACAGACGCCCGGCTTGCCCGTGACGATGCCGTAGGCGTCGGCGGCGTGAGAGGCGCCCTGCTCGTGGGCCATCGTGATGTGTGTCAGTTCTTCAGAGTCGTACAGTGCGTCGTAGACGGGCATGATCGCGCCGCCCTGGACGCCGAAGAGCGTCTCCGCCCCGGCGTTTTCCAGCGCAGCGACCACCGACTCCGCGCCCGTCTCGACCTGCGTGGTGTCGCCGTCGTCTGGCGCTCGTCCGTCCTGTTCGTCCGTGTCTGTCTCCGCCGTCTCGGGGGAGACTGGTGCTTGTTCGCTCATGGTGTGTGTGTAGTGATCCGGGACAGCGGGTCCCGTCCGCGTCGAACCGGTGCGACCGTCGAGAAGGATGGCTGTGTGTACGGGGCTATACGGCCCCTACAATTACCGCGAGAAGCGTGTCGCCGCTGCTGGCGGGCGAATCGGCCCCGGGCGCAGCGGTCGATGTCATCACGTCGATACTCTACACAGCCGAGATAATAAGGTTTCCGTGTGATCGTCCCGCTCGGCACTGTGTCACACGCGTCGGGCGAGCGGCCACCTCGGTCCGTGGCCGACACTCCCGCGGGACGCGCCCCGGGCCTCGCGGACGTGTGCGCTCGTGCTGGGTGGTCCTGTCGCTGTGTGGCTTCGACGGCCGAACGGGAGGACATGGTCCTACGCCCGGACCTCCTCGTGTTCGGTCTGGCGGTCGACGCCGACCTCCTCGGCGAACCGCTCCAGGACCTCCATGGTGACGCGGTTGTCGTCCGCACCGTAGTCTTTGACCTTGCGCGTCACCCGGCGGACGTCGTCGTCGGTCGGGACGAACCCGGCGTCGATCAGACGCTCGCGGACCGAGTGCTGGCCGGTGTGTTTGCCCAGCACCAGTTCCCGCGTCGCGCCGACCATCTCCGGGGTCATGACCCCCGGCTCGAAGGTGTCGGAGTTCTCGATGACGCCAGCGGCGTGGATGCCGCTCTCGTGGGAGAAGGCGTTGGCGCCCACGACCGGCTTGTTGTCCGGCACGTCGATGGAACTCTTCTCCTCGATGATCCGCGATATCTCGGTGATCCGCGTGGTGTCGATCCCGGTGTCGACGTCGTACAGCGATTCGAGCGCCATCACGACCTCCTCGTAGGCCGCGTTGCCCGCTCGCTCGCCGATGGAGTTGACCGACACTTGCGACTGGGCCGCACCAGCCTCGTAGCCAGCCAAGGCGTTGGCCGTCGCCAGCCCGAAGTCGTCGTGGGTGTGGACGTCGACCTGTGCGTCGGTCCGGGCGACGACCTTCTCGATCAGGTCGCGAAAGCGGCCCGGCGTCGCCACGCCGCAGGTGTCCGGGATGTTGATCCAGTCCGTGCCCGCCTCGGAAACGGCGTCGATGACCTCCATCAGGAACGCCTCGTCGGTCCGCGTGGCGTCCATCGGGGAGAACATACACTCGACGCCCGCCTCCTTGACGCGCTCGACGGACTCGACGGCACGTTCGACCGCCTGCTCGCGGGTCGCGTGCATGGAGTCCTCGAGCTGGACGTCGCTCGTCGAGACGAACACGTGGACCAGTTCGACGCCGGAGTCCAGCGCCGCCTCGACGTCTTTCTCGACAACCCGCGCCAACCCGCAGGTCGTCGTCGAGGTCGCCTCCGCGATGTCGCGGACGGCCTCGAATTCCGCGTCGGAGTTGACGGGGAACCCGGCCTCGATGACGTGGGTCCCCATCTCGTCGAGTACAGCCGCTATCTCACGTTTGTCCTCGTACGAGAACGACGTGCGTGGCGACTGTTCTCCGTCGCGGAGCGTGGTATCGAAAATTCGTGCGTCGTCTACCTGGGAACTGCTATTCAGTGTGCCCTGGAAGAACTCGATCCGCCGGAGATTCCGACGTGCCCTCTGTATTGGACATTGTATCCCTACCTTGGCCGGTCACCATACATAAAGTCTCCGCTCGGAGCGCCACGTCGTCACGCCTTACCATGACAGTCTGTGACGCCCGGTCCGCGTCGGCGGATCGGGCGCAGGTAGGTTTTTTGTCGGTCGGCCGCGAGCCACCGGTATGGGCGATTTCGACCTCGATCTGCAGTCTGTCGAGGAGGACCTGGTCGACGACGAGTCGGGCGACGGGACCGAACGGATCGTGCTGGGTGTTCTGGACGGGACGACTCCCGACGAGGAGTGGCTCGAGACCATCGAGGACGGACACACCCTCGTGTTACGCGTCGAGGGCGACGTGAACGAACTCGCCGCGGGGTTCGCCCGGGAAGTCTCGGAGGCTGGCGGGGAGTTGATGACGTTCAAGGAGTTTCTCGTCGTGACGCCCCCAGGCGTCAGCATCGACGCCAGCAGAGTCGGGTGAGCCCCGGTGGTATCGGCGGCCCGGGCAGAGCGACAACCGCGGCCTGATACGGATTATTGTAGCGATATACCGGGACGCACCAACCCCGGGGTTGGCGCTATCCGGAAGTGATCTACAATAATCCGTATGACCGAACCGAAACGCAGGTACGATCCGAGCGTGAGCGAGAGTGTATGAGCGATCAGCGCCCGATACCGCAGGACGACTGGGAGACAGTGGTCGAGAGCGTCCCGATCGTGTCGGTCGATCTCGTCGTCCGGCGCGGCGACGCGGTCCTGCTCGGCAGGCGGACGAACGAACCCGCGAAAGGTCGGTGGTTCGTCCCCGGGGGCCGCGTCCACAGGGACGAGCGACTGGCCGACGCCGTCCACAGGGTGGCCGACGAGGAACTCGGTGTCGAGGTCGACATCAAACGCCGCCTCGGCGCGTACGAACACTTCTGGGCAGTCAGCGACACCGAGGACACGGACGGCAAACACTACGTCCCGGTCGGTTTCGTCGTGACGACCGACGACGACATCCACACCGACGCGCAACACGACGCAGTCCGCTGGTTCTCGCCCCCGTTCGACGACGTGGACCTCCACCCGTACGTCCACGACTACCTCGCCGACGCCGAACTCGTCGGCGAGTGACCGGCCCGCTGTCGGCCCGAAACGACCGACACGACCCCGCCGATCACCCGGAACGTCTCGTCCCGATCGTCCATGATCTTTCCACCAATTCATAATATTTCGTATAATAAGAGGGGGAGTGTCATGGTACTGCTTACAGGGCGTTTCGGCCATCAAGAAACGTAAATAGGTTATTGTGGTGTGGTACCGTTTGCCGCTTCTTATACGAAACCTGAAAGATTTTTACGCCCGGAGGACGTACGGTAGTACACGATGAGATTGAACGCACCCACCCCCGGACGACACGACAGGTATCCGCCCGCCAACGGCGGGTCGCTCCTGGGCCTGCTCGCATTCCCGCTGTTCGTCCTCGGCCTGCTGTGGGCCGTGAGCTACCCGGCGCTGGCGGCGACGCTGGTGACTGTCGCGGTCCTGGGCTACGCACTGGTCCGGTTCGGACTGCCCGCGCTGGCGCGGCGTCTGCACGGCCGCATCCGGGAGATCGACATCCCCGGGTTCGGGACCGTCCGGTTCCGCGTGACGGCCCGGTAACGCGAAGCCGGATCGACGATCAGACGAGCGTCACGTAGTGACCATCCGGATCGCGGATTCGCGTCCGAGACTCCGATTTTTCGACACGCGTCGCCCGGTCAGCCACCGCGTCGGCGGCCGCTTGCGGATCGTCGGCCGCGACGCCGAGGTCGACGTGGACGCCGCCGCGAGCGTCCGCAATGCCGAGCTGTGGTTCCCAGAGTTCGAGGTCGACGGTCCCAGTGGTGAGACGCGTCCGCCGTCGTTCGTCGCCGCGGTCTACCACCTCGAACCCGAGATCGGTGTAGAACGCCGTCGCTGCGTCAAGGGCCTCGACCTCGAAGACTACCTCGAACAGACCGGTGATACCGGTACCGTCGACGTCGCGCTGACCGATCTCGACGCAGTTGCCAGCCACGTCGTAGAAGTACAGCGACGCGTAGTCGCCGAACTCCCGTTCGGTGAGGTCGAACCGCTCGGCGAGGCGGTCGCGCCACGCGCTGTACTCCTCGACGGGGGTCGCGAGCGCGAAATGCGTGTGGAGGCCGCCGCGCGGGACCGGTCCGGGCGTCCGCAAGATCAGGTCCGTCTCGCCGACCGTGAGGCGTGCCTCGCCATCGCTGCGGGACCGGACCGACAGGTCGAGAAACGCCTCGTAGAACGAGACGGCACGGTCGAGATACTTCACCTCGAGGGCGAGCCACCGGGGTGCCGAGAGCATACGCGCCCCTACGGCGTGGCGGACCGTCAAACCGACCGCCGCGGGAGACCCGGGGTGCGGCCGGGGACGGCGGCCGCTTTTGTCGCTGGGGCCCCTACGGGCAACTATGCCAATGAAGGGAGGCGGTACGGCGACGGACTGGCGGCCGATCGACCAGTGGGACGGCGGCGCGGGGTGGATCGCCTACCCCGACGAGGCGATGCAGCGCGCCAGCCATGTCCTGGAGACCGAAGCTGGCACGTATCTCGTCGATCCCGTCGACTGCGACGGTCTCGACGACTTCCTCGCGGACCGCGGGCCAGTCGCCGGGACCGTCGTCCTCCTCAACCGCCACAAGCGCGACGCCGCCGCGATCGCGCGTCGGCACGACGCCTCAGTCCACGTCCCGTCGTTCATGACCGACGTGCCGGGCGACCTCGACGCGCCCGTAGAACGGTTCGACGAGCGACTGGAGAGCACCGAGTACCGCCTCGACACCGTCATCGACAACGCCCTCTGGAAGGAGGCGCTGCTCCACGGCGAGGAGTCGAAGACGCTCGTCCTCGCCGAAGCGCTCGGGACGACCAGTTACTTCAGAACCGCTGGAGAGCGCGTGGGCGTCCACCCCGCGTTGCGCCTGACGCCACCGCGGTCGCTGCGCGGGTACGACGCCGACCGCCTCCTCGTCGGGCACGGCGAGGGCGTCTTCGAGGACGTGAACGCCGCCGTGAACGACGCCGTCGACGGAGCCAGAAAGCGTACGCCCAGCCTCTACGCGAAAAACGCCCGCGAACTGCTGTTCTGAGGTGGATCGACGGGTTCCACGCCGGAACACTGACTCGTCGTCCGCCGAGAGCCCGCGGCGGGGCGCCCGACGGTTTTTATCTGTCCCGGCGCAACACCGGGTGTGATCTACGCGACGCGGGGGCTGATCGAGTCGATGCTCCGGATGGCCCGTGACCGCGAACCCGACTCGGTGACGGTCCCGCTGTCGGTGACACGTGCGACCGACCTCTCCGATGCCGACCTACCAGCGGAGACGCCGGTGTTCACGCACTTCTATATGCCCGACGCGGGCGGGTCGGTCAACGCCGTCTTCGGCATGAACTTCGGGACGCCCGCCGGACAGACCCAGGGGAAGTTCGTCTCGCACCCTCGGGGGGAGCTATCGCTCTCGAAGCGGGACGACCTCCACGAAGTGGTCTTCGTGGCAGTCCCGCCGTGGGACGACGACTCCATCGCGGCGTTCGACCGGAGCGGTCGTCGGCAGTCGCTGGAACTGCTCGACGTGGAACCGCCCGAGGAATTTATCGAGTGACCGCCGACCGGTCGGCCGTGAGAGCTAATCCAGGTATCCCAGGTCCTCTAGCTGATCGGCGATCTCGGAGAACTCGGCCTCCGTGAGTTCGCCGCGTTGCTGGTGCTGGATGACGATACTCCGCAGCAGGAATCGGACGAGGTCGCTCGTCGACGAGAAACTCGTCCCCTCGATCGTCTCGTCGACGCGGTCGGCGAGGTCTTTCGGGATAGAGACCGTCGTGTACTCCGTCATGCCTGCCCGAACGGCGCTGTCGCGGTTATATGTTGTGTCACGCGCAGTTCGCGGACGCGGTCGACGACGAGAAACCGAGCGGTCCCGGTCGCGCACTCTTTTTGTCTCGGGAGCGAAAACTACTACCGATGGATTCGATCCGCAGTCGGTCCGCCGCAGCGGTGCTCGCACTGATCGGCGTCGTCGCCGTGAGCGGCCGCGTCCGCGGCCACGTCGACTACGTCAGAGACGGCGAGGGCGGAGTCGTCCCGCTTGTTCGCCTGTTCGTCGAGGCGCTGTCGGACCCGATCAACCTCGCCGTCTTCGCGGCTGGCGGCCTCGGAGCGGTCGGCGTCGTCGTGGGGTATCTCGCGCTCCGCCCGCGCATCCGGGACATCGACGTGCTCCGGGAGACGCTGACGGGGTATCGCGACCTGGTGCCGTGGATGCTCCGGCTCGCGCTGGGGCTACCGCTGGTCGGCGCGGGCTTCGCGGGTTACTTCTTCTCGCCCGTTGTCCAGGTCGAGATGCGACTGTTTCAGGTCGCCATCGGGTTCCTGCTGTTGTTCGGGCTGGCGACGCGGTTCGTCGCGGCCGTGGGCCTGCTCGCGTACTTCGTTGGACTCGCGTTCGAACCCGGACTCGTGCTCGCGCTGGAGTACATCCCGGGGTTGGTCGCTATCGTCCTCCTCGGTGGCGGGCGCCCGAGCGCCGACCACATGCTCCAGCAAGTCGCCAGTGCCGAGGGGACCCTCTACGGCAGGATCGACCCGGTCCACGAGATAGCGGCGTGGTTCGCCGACCGCGTCGAACCGTACGAGCGGTACGTCCCGACCGTGTTGCGCGTCGGGATGGGCGCCTCGTTCGTCTATCTCGGCGGCGTCCAGAAGCTGTTGCAGGCGGGCGAGGCGCTGGTCGTCGTGGAGCAGTACGACCTCGTGGCGCTGCTCCCGATCACCGCCGAGGCGTGGGTCGTCGCTGCGGGCGCGACCGAACTCCTGCTCGGGGTCGCGTTGCTCCTCGGCGTCTTCACGCGCGGCGCCGCGGCGCTGTCGTTCCTCATGTTTACGCTGACGCTGTTCGCGCTCGCAGACGACCCCGTGCTGGCGCACATCCCGCTGTTCGGTCTCGTCTCGGCGATCTTCACGCTGGGCGGCGGCCCGCTGGCGCTGGACTCGCGGCTGGGAGCGGCGGTCCCCGACCGGTTCTCGCCCACGACGGCCGCCGACTGATCCGCGTCCGCCCGGGACGCCGCTCGCGTGTTCGCCGCCCGGTCGCCGCGGCCAACACTCATTACCGCGTGTAGCGAACGCCCCGTATGGACAGCGGCGTGATCGTGGCGGGCGGGCGCTCGACCCGCTTCGGCGACACGGACAAGGCCGTCGCCGAACTCGCGGGGACGCCGATGATCCGCCGGGTTGCCGACCGGATCACGCCCGTCGTCGACGAGATAGTCGTCAACTGCCGGGCGGGCCAGCGGGCCGCCATCGCCGCCGCGCTCGACGGGGTCGCGGTCACCGTCTCGTTCGCGCTCGACCCCGAACCGGACCTGGGTCCCGCGGCCGGGATCGCGACCGGACTGCGGGCCGTCGAGGGGGACTACGCGTTCGTCGCCGCCTGCGACATGCCGTTCGTCGACCCCGGACTGGTCGCGTACCTCTTCGACCGGGCAGCGGGTCACGAGGCCGCCGTCCCGCGGACTGACGGGTGGTACCAGACCACCCACGCCGTCTATCATGCCGTGGCGATGGCCGAGGCCTGCGGGCGGGCGCTCGACGACGGGGAGCGCCGCGTCGCCGCGGCGCTGTCGCGACTCGACTATGCGACCGTCGGCCGCGAGGAGATAGCGGCCCGCGCGTCGATGGCGACGTTCGAGAACCTCAACACGCGCGAGGAGTTCGCGGCCGCGGGGGACCGCCTGGACTGATCGGTGTCCACCGATCCGACGACCGGGACGGATCACGTCGACCCGTCCGACGCGGCGAGGACGTGACACCGCTCGGGCGGTATCGAGAGGGCGACGCGGGCGCCCTCGGGCGGACTGTCGGTAAAGACGTCCAGACGCTCCCCGTCGATGGCGACGGTGACGCGATAGACGGCGTCTTCGCGGACTGTCCGGACCACCTCGGCGGTCGCGGCGTCGCTCTCCTCGGCCGGAGTGATCGAGAGGTGTTCGGGCCTGACCGCCACGCGGGGGCCACCGGGGAGCGCCTCCCGGACCACGGACGGGAGCGCGTCGCGGACGAGGCAGTTCGATCCGGTGAAGCGGGCGACGAACGGCGTCGCCGGGCGCTCGAACACCGCCTCGGGCGTCCCGACCTGCCGGAACCGACCGTCGGCCATCACCGCGATCCGGTCGGCCAGCGCGCGGGCGGTCGTGCGGTCGTGCGTGACGTAGACGGCCGTCTCGTCGGCCAGGACGTCCGCGAGGTCCGTCCGGAGCGCGGCGCGGGTCGGCGCGTCCAGCGCCGACAGCGGTTCGTCGAGCAGGAAGGCGCGGGGACGGATCGCCAGCGCGCGGGCGAGCGCCACGCGCTGTTTCTCCCCGCCCGAGAGCGTCCGGGGCGACCGGTCGGCCAGATCGGCCACGCCGAGGTTCGCGAGCAATCCCTCGGGGTTGCGCGTCTCCTCGTGGTAGCGGGTCCCGTACGCGGCGTTCTCCCGGACAGACAGGTGCGGGAACAGGGCGTAGTCCTGGAAGACGAAGCCGAACCCCCGCTCCTCGGGTGGCGCGTCGCCGACCGCTCGGCCGTCGACGGCGACCCGTCCATCGTGGTCGCGGAGGCCAGCGACCGACTCCAGCAGGAGGCTCTTGCCGCTCCCGCTCGGCCCGAGGATCACGAGCGTCTCGCCGTCGGCGACGGCGAACTCGGCCGCGACGGTGAACGGGTCGGCGCCGTCCGCGTCGAACCGCGCGCGCAGGTCGACGGCGAGGCTCACACCACCCGCCCCCCGTCGGCCGCGAGGCTCCGGATCACGAGGAAGATGCCGACGCTGACAGCCAGCAGGAGCACGGAGACGGCGCCGCTCTCGTCGAGCGACCCGGTCAGGTACGACTGGTAGACGAACACCGGCGCGTGCGAGGACCGGACGACCTCGCCAGCGGGCGGATAGAAGAACCGGATCGAGTAGGCGACGACGGCGACGGCGCCGAACTCCGAGACGGCCCGCGCCCACGCGAGGACCCCGCCCGAGAGGACGCCGCGGGCCGACAGCGGGAGCGAGACGCGCAGGAACGCCCCCAGCGGGGTCGACCCGTGGACTCTGGCGGCCCACTCGATCCGCGGATCCAGCGACTCGAAGGCCTCGCGGGCGCTGTCGACCGCGTAGGGCGCCGAGACGAACGACAGCGCCAGGACCGCTCCGACCGTCGTCCCGAGAATCGACAGCGAGGGGAACGCGCCCCCCTCCCCGAACCCGAAGAGGATCACGATGCCAGCGACCGAATGGGGGACCACCAGCGGCAGGTCGACGACGCTCTGGACGACCGCCGACCCCGGAAAGCCCTTCGCCAGCAGGTACGCCAGCGGGACGCCCGTCAGGAGGGCGAACAGCGCCGCCAGCAGCGGCGCGTAGACGGTGAGATACAGCATCCGGTGGACCGCCGGATCCAGCGCCTTCTCGACGACTAACCCGGGGTCCTGGCGCGTCACGAACAGGACCAGCGGGAGGGCGAGCGCGACCAGCAGCGCCGACCCGAGCGCGGCCGCGGCGATGCCCGGGAGGCCGGCGTCCGCGCCGACCGCGAGTGCGGCCGCGCTCGCGACCATGAACAGGGCGTAGGCCGTCGGTCGCCCCGCGGCGACGGCGAGGGCGAAGGCGACACCCTGGACTGTCAGGACCGCGAGCACGAGCGCGATTCGGTGGCGTCCCGTTGTCGTCATCGCTCGAGTGTGGGATCGACGGCGCTCACAGCTCCAGCGGGCCGATGCGCTCGCCGACCCGGCAGTCGTCCAGCAGTCGGTCCGGGACGGTCGACTCGTCGTCCGCGGCGACGATCGGTTCGGTCGGCGAGAACCCCGTCCGTTCGAGCGCCGCGCGGCCCGGTTCTGTGACGAACCGCTCGACCCAGCGGGCACCGGCCGCTGGCGACTCGGCAACGGACGGGACGGTGAGGCCGTAGGCGATCGGCGCGCCCGTGAACGTGCCCGCGTCGGTCTCGACGGTCGCGCTGGCGTAGTGGGCCGCGTACCGCTCGGTTGCCCGCGAGAGGTCGACGTGCGGTTGCAGGTCAACCCACGGGAGTCCCGTAGTCGAGGCGATAGACCGGTAGTAGATGACGTAGTCGAGTTTCCCGGACTCGACCTGGCTGACGAGGTTGATCTCGGTGCCCGTCGGGACCGTGGAGTTGGCCCGCAATCGCCGGTACGTGGCCTCGTCGTAGAGGCGCGCCCCCTCGAACTCGACGCTCCCGAGTTGCTGGACCATCACCGTGCGATACCCCCCGGGGTCGACAGCCGGGTCCGAGTGGCCGACGGTCACGTCGTCGCGGGAGAGCACCTCCCACCAGTTGTCCGTCCCGATGCGGTCGGCGCCGGGCGCGTCCTCGTGGTACTGGATGGCCATCGCGTTGGTCGCGAACACCGCGTACCAGTCTGCGTACGCCGGGAGGACGCGGTCCCGCAACAGCCTGAAGTCGGCGACGCCCAGCACGTCGGCCGACCGCCCCTGTTCGGTGATCTTCTTCGTCGAACCGACCGACCCCTTCACCTCGCGGGTGACCTCGACGCCCGTCTCCTCCTCGAAGGCCGGTTCGGCCGCCGAGAACGGCGGTCCGAGGCTCCCCGCGTGGAACGCCGTCACGCGCTCCCGGCCCGCGTCGGTCTCCGACCGGGTCCCGTCGACCGCCGCCCCGAGGCCGGTACACCCGGCGAGAGCGGCCGCGATCCCGGACCCCGCCGCAGCGAGATACTGCCGACGGTCGGGCCGATGTTTCGTCATAGATACATCGAACTCGTCGGCGCAGGGCAATCAACGTTTTGCCCCACGCCGTTCGTGTACGTGTATGGACGCGAGCGTCGACGCGAGCCTCCGGGCCGACGGCGTCGAGTTCACGGCGGCGGACGCCGAGTTGCTCCGGGCGGTCGGCGAAGCGGGGTCGGTCAGCGGCGCCGCCGAGCGCCTCGGCCGGTCGCGGGCGCGGGCGCTCGACCGCATCGAGACGCTCGAAGGGGCGTTCGGGTCGCTCGTCGAGCGGCGCCGCGGCGGGAGCGGTGGCGGCGGGAGCGAACTGACCGACCGTTCGGGGGAGTTGCTCGCGCGGTTCGCCCGCCTGCGGGCGACGCTGGCCGGGACCGCGACCGTCGACGAGCGAGTGCTGCGCGGGACGGTGACCGAGGCCGAGGGCGAACTCGGCGTGGTCGACACCGACGCCGGGACGGTGCGGGCGCGACTGGTCGGGACGCCGGACAGCGGCCCGCCGACGGCCGGGACCGCCGTTCAGGTCGGGGTCCGATCGGACACCGTGACCGTCCACGCGCCCGCCGACTCGCCGGACGCTGGCGGGACGAGCGCGCGGAACCGCTTCGAGGGGACGGTCGTCGGGGTCGACCGCGGGGCGAGCGTCGCGACGGTCTCGGTCGACGTCGGCGGGCCGGAGCCGCTGGCCGCCACGCTGACACACGAGAGCCTCGACAGGCTGTCGCTGACCGTCGGCGACGCGGTGGTCGCGACGTTCAAGGCGACGGCGACGCGGGCCATCGCCGTCGAGTAACGGGCGAGGCGCCCCGCCTCGCGCTCCGCGGCGGTCGCCCCGCCCCACCGTGAGACATCGAGACACAAAGAGCGACTACAGCTATCAACGCCGTCATGTGCCGATTCCGCCTATGGGGCGTATGGACAGACGCGAGTCGCTCGTAGCGATCGCAGGCGTCGCGGCGTCGCTGGCCGGGTGTTCGGCGCTCTCCGGCGACGACAGGTCGACCCGGACCGCAACGGTGACCGAACGCCCGCCACCCGACGACTCCGACCCCGGGCGGGGGAGCGACCCCGGAGAGACGCCCGAGACGCTGCTCGTCCGCGTGGACACCGACCTGCAACCGGTCTGGCTGGCCGACCCCGACCGGGAGAACGGCGGTCGTCCGACCCCCCGCCGCGACGAACACCGCCTCGACACGGTCGTCGTCGACAGTGCGTCCCGCGCGGATCGGATCAGCGTCGGCGACGGCGTCGACCGCGACCGGGTGGCGTCGTTCCTCTCCGCGACCGACTTCGGGAGCGAGGCGGTCTACGTGGAGACGTTCCGCGTCGAGGAGTGTTTCCGGCTGGTGCTGTGTGACGTATCCTGGAGTTCGGACCGGATCTCGACTGACTACGGGCGCGAGACCCGACCGTGGGACGAGGGGTGTTCGGCCGACGAACGGGTCTACGAGTCGCGGTTGATCCGGATCCCCGAGGCGCTCGACGCCGACGACGTGAACAGCTACTCGGCCTCCGTCGGGGCCGGGTCCTGCGGGCAGCGCGTGGGACGCGCGGTCGCAGCGGGCGAGGGAGGAACGGGAACCGAGTCGCCGACGGCGACGCCCACCTCGACACCGACCGACACGGACGCCGGAGGTGAGCAGTGATGGACGGCGAGCGGTCCGTGACGGGCGGCCGGACGACCCGGCGTGGCTTTCTCGCACTCGCCGGTGCGAGCGCGCTCGCGGGCTGTAGCGCCCTCGACGGCGTCGCGGGCGGGAGCGAACCGACGATCCGCGCGTTCGACCTGCCGGACGTCGACGAGGAGTCGCTCGACGACCCCGTGGTCGCGCCCGCCGTCCCGGTCGACATCGGCGGCGAGTACCTCGATGGGGCCAGCGATCGGATCGACGAACTGCTCGACGAACTGCCGACGCCGCTGGGGGCCGACGCGATCCCGAACGGTCACGTCCGCGAGCGCCTGCACGACGCCGCCGACCGGGCGACCGACGGGTTGGACGACGCGCGCGGCGCCGACACCGAACTGGCGGCGCTGGAAGCGCTCCGCCGCGGGCGCGGCGACGCGCGCTACGCCGCGGCCGGGTGGGCCTACGCCGACCGGGGGCTCTCGGCCGAGTCGCTCCGCGAGGCCCGTCGGGAGACGGTCTCCGCGGCCAGTTCGGCACAGGCCGACCACGAGTACGTCGGTGTCGATCCCGTGCGCGCCGCGGTGGTCCGTGCGGAGATCGAACGACTGCTGGACCGGGCGACCGACGATCACCCCGCCCGTCCGGGCGGGCAGGGCGACCTGCTGGCCGTCGCGGAGTGGGGGGAGGCAGCCGAGGCGGCTGAGGCGGCACTCGCGGACGCCCGGCACCTCGATTCGCAGTTCGGGGCGTCCCTGCCAGCGGACGCGGGGACCGTCGAGGCGACACTCCGATCGGCCGCCGAAACGCTGTTCGCGGACGTCCGCTCGCGCCGGTCGGACCTCCCGCCGGAGCCCACGGCCGAGGACTGGGGGCTCGAAGAGCGGATCCGCTCCGAGGCACGACGCGAGGCAACTCTCGGAACCCCCCGCGTCGGCGAGGCTATCGGACCGGCCAGCGCCGTGATCGACGCGACCGAACGCCTGGCGTGGCTGGACGCGCTCGACACGCTCAGGGAGCGACTCGACAGCGGCGAGATCTCGCAGGCGGAGTCGGCCGACGACGTCCGCGCCCTGCGCTCGGGGGCCTACGGCGCGATCGAGACGGCACTGACCGACGCGCCCGCCCCGGATCTGGCGCGGGCGATTCTCACCGACGCCTCGTGGCGCGTCACCGCGGGCGATCGGCGGCTGTCGCAGTACAGCGGCGACCTCTCGCCGACGAGACTCGACGACGTCGTCGAGGAGTACGCCGTCGCGACGGCGTTCGCGGACGCGACGGTCGCGGCGTGTCGACAGGCCGTCGACGCCTTCGAGACTGCCTGATCCGGCCGACGAGCCCGGGATCTGGGTACTGGTCCCTAAATAATATGCGGTCCCGGGGCGAACTCCCGGCCATGTCCCCCTCCGACGACGCACCCACCCTCCGCAGTCGTCTCGTCGCCGCCTGGCGAGCGGAACTGTTCTCGGCGGACACCGTGGTCGCGCTGGTCGCGACGGCCGTCGCGCTCCCGGCAGGCGTCCTGGCCGCCGTGGCGCTGGACGCCGCGCCGGTGGTCTATCCGGTGTGGCTCGCGACGGCCAGCGCGCCCGGACTCGGCTACTGGGGCGGCCGCCGGATCACGATCGACTATCGGACCGCGGCCCGCGTGGGTGCCGCGATGGCCGCCGCGGTCGCGCTCGTGACGACCGGCGCGTACGCGGCCGTAGCGACCCTGTCGGACGCGACCACCGCGCTCCTCGTCGCTGGCGTGGTCGGCCTCCTGTTCGGCGGCCTCGCCAGTCGGTGGGCGTTCGCGCGGTTCGACGGATAGCGCTCGCGGCTTGACCGGCCGATCCAGGCCTGCTCAGAGCGTGAGTTCGACCGGGTAGTCGGTGAGGTTCTCGTGGCCGTCCCCGGTGACGACGATGAGGTCCTCGATGCGGACTCCGCCGACCTCGGGATCGTACAGCCCGGGTTCGATCGTGACGACGTGGCCCGGTTCGAGTTCGCCGCCGCCGGGACCGACGCTCGGCCCCTCGTGGACGTCGAGGCCGACGCCGTGGCCGGTCGAGTGGATGAACCCGGTCTCGGCCGTCTCGTCGGCCCGGAGCGTCGGCACGCCCGCGTCCTCGTAGACGTCACACGCGACGTCGTGGACATCCTCGCCGGTGGCGCCCGGTTCGACGGCGTCCAGCGCGGCGCGGTACGCTTCCTCGGTGAGGTCGTACCACTCCCGGACGGTCGGGTCCGGGTCGCCCCGGCAGAACGTGCGGGTCATGTCCGCGTGGTACTTCGTGGCCTTGTTCTGGGGGAAGATGTCGACGATGATCGGTTCGTCGGCCGCGAGCGGGCCGCTCCCGCGCTCGTGGGGGTCCGCGGCGTCCGCGCCGCAGGCGACGATGGTCTCGTCGAGCGAACAGCCGTGCCGCAGGAGCGTCACCTCGATCTCGGTCTTGACGGCCTCGCTGGTCAGCGGGTCGCCCTCGTGGTAGAGCGTGCCGTCCCGGACCTCGGCGCCCGCGAGGAGATCCTCTGCAGCGGCCATCGCCGCCTCGTTGGCTCGCTGGGCCTCGCGGACGTGTTCGATCTCGGCGGCTGTCTTGGTCGACCGGATGGCCGTCACCACGTCGTCCCGGTCGGCCGAGACGGCGACGCCCTGATCGCGCAGGCCGTCGGCGGTGTGGACCGGGAACCGCGGTGGGACCGCCACGGAGTCGACGCCGTGTGCGTCGAGGAAGTCCGCGACGACGCGGTAGCCCGCCTCCCCGGAGCCGTACTCCTCGGCGTAGGCCCCGTAGCCGTAGTCGACGTACCGCTCGACGGTCGCCGCGTCGCTCTCGCGTTTCGCGCGGGCGAACTCCAGGCTCCGGTTGAAGAGGAGTCGCACCTCGCCGTCGTACAGCGTCAGGAACGGGTCCGGGGCGTCGAACCCCGAGAGGTAGTACTGCGTCGAGTCCGTCGAGGCGGCGTCGACGAGGTAGCCGTCGTAGCCGTGTTCCTCGAGGAAGCCGTCCAGAGGCGAGAGGTCTTTGTCCATGGGCGACCCAGGCGCCGCCGCGAGTAAATACCTGCGGCGGCCGCGCGGGTCGCGCGGTGTGGGGCTCCAGACTCCAGACGGGTTAGTCGTCCTCGGCGAGTCAGTCGTCCTCGGCGGGGACGTCGTCGTCGGGGACGGGCGCGTCGGGAGCGGGTCCGTCTCCCGTGTGGGAGTCCCCCTCGTGACCGCCGTCCGCCGGGGCTGGCCCCATCCCGGGCGGCGATCCCGCGCTGTCGACGACGGCGTCGGTCCAGGTGCCCCGGAGGAACCACGCGCCAGCGAGGACGAAGATGGCGACGTTCGAGAAGGCGATGCCGTACCAGACGCCGGTCGCGCCCATGTCGAACCACTCGACGAGGGCGTAGGCCGGGGGCGCGCGCAGGACCAGGAGGGAGAGCACCGAGAAGGCCATCGCGGTCTGGGTGCTGCCGCTCCCGCGGAACGCGCCCTGGACGACGCGGAACCCGCCGACGAACACGAACGTCAGGCCGACGATCTGGAGGTACTCGGTGCCGATAGCGACGACCGCCCCGGCGTTCTCGCCGGTGATGAACACCGACGTGAGCGGTTCCGCGAAGACGACGACCGCCGCGCTGACGAGCCCGAGCACCACGGCGATCAGCCCGATCGAAGCGAAGACGGCGCGTTTCGCGCGGTCGATCTGGTCGGCTCCGAGGTTCTGACCGACGACCGTCTCGGTGCCGCGGGCGAGGCCCATCGCCGGGAGAAAGACCAGCGTCGTCAGGCGGTTGCCGATGCCGTAGGCGGCGACGGCCTCCTGCCCGGCGAGCGCGACCAGCGCCGTCAGGATCGTCACGCCGACCGCGCGGGTCGACTGCTCGACGCTGGAGGGTGCGCCGATCCGGACGATCTTCGCGACCGTCTCGCGCTCGGGCAGGAAGTCCCGGACCGCGGGCGTGATGCCGACCCGACCGGTCAGCAGCAGGGCCATCGCGACGACGGTTCCGATCCCGCGCGAGAGGATCGTGGCCAGCGCCGCACCCTGGACGCCGAAGCCAGCGAACCCGGTCGCGGCGTACAGCGACGACTGGAGGCCGCCGAGACCCAGCGCCCCGAACAGGACGTTGTTCTGGAACCCGAGGATGAAGAAGGGGTCGAGCACGACGTTCAGGGCGACGCCGAAGGCCATCAGGTACATCGGCGTGCGCGTGTCGCCCCACCCCTGGAGGAGGCCCTGGAAGATGAAAAAGCCGAACACGAAGGGGATCCCGAGGAACATCGTCCGCGTGTACTCAACCGAGAGGGTGTACTCCAGGGTGCCGGGGACGGCGCCGATCAGGTCGAGCAGTTGCGGGGCCAGGAGGTAGCCGATCCCGGCGAAGACGACCGAGAGCGCGGCGACGAACCCGATGGTCTGTCCGGCGACGTGATCGACCCGACCGGGGTTGTCGGCGCCCTTGTTCTGGGCGACGAGAACGGTCCCGGCGACGCCGAACCCCCCGGAGAAACTGATCAGCAGGAAGACGATCGCCCACGAGAAAGAGAGCGCGCTCACGGCCTCCTGGCCGAGTCTGCCGACCCAGAAGGTGTCCGCGAGGTTGTACCCGACCTGCATGAGGTTCGTCGCGATGATCGGCAGCGACAGCACGAGCAAGGGCTTGACGAGTCGGCCGTCGATGACGTCGACGGCGCGGTCACCCGGGCTACTCATCTTCTCCCTCCGGGAGCAGGCGCGCCGCGAGCATCGCCTCGAACTCCTCTCGGTGGCCCGCGATCGGCCCGCGGTCCACGTCGGGTATCTCCGATCCGTCGTTCGTACCGCTCCCGTCGCGTTCGTCGCCAGCCTCGTCCGATCCGTCGTCGGCGTCTCCGAGATCGGTGCCACCGATCGCAGTCGCCCGTCGGGTCATCGCCCCCGTGAGCGCGGTGTGGACGAGCGAGGCGACGCGCTCCGGATCCACGTCCCGGAATCGCCCGGTCGCGACGCCGTCGCGGATGTCCGCGGCGAGGCGCTCCTCGAAAAACCGGTCGTGTGCGGTAAAGGCCTCGCGGTACGAGCGGTCGTGTGCGGCCTGTGCGCGGAGTTCGACGATCGCGCGCTCGAAGTCCCCGCGCTCGTCCGCGACCGTCGGCGCGAGCGCGTGGTCGAGCAGTCGCCGGATGTCCTCCCACGGATCGCCCGTGCTCTCGGAGGGGACGTCGTCGCGAAACCGCTCCAGGGTGTACTCCAGAAACCCCACCAGCAAGTCGTCTTTCCCGTCGTAGTGGTGATAGAGCAGGGAGTTCGACTTCTCGAACTCCGCGCCGATCCGCTCGATGGTCAGGTCGGCGTAGCCGTGTTCACAGAGCGCCCGGTAGGTCGCGGCCATCAGTTCGTCCTCGGTGTCCCCCGAGCCCGACTCGAAGAAGTCGTCCGGCGCCATTGTGATTGAATGTTCATTAAGCGTGGAAAAGCGTTGTGATCGAACGTTCATTCAACACCGGATCGGCCCGGGAGCGCAGTTCCGGCGGCGGCCTCACCGCCACGGAGCTATGCCGCGGCCGGTACTGTCATACCGGACGGCCGCGTCGGCCCGGACATGGACGCTACAATCGGGAACTCGACGGTCGGCGGGCGGGCGCGCGCCCCGCCGTCGAAGAGTTACACGCATCGGGCGATACTCGCCGCGGGGTACGGCGAGGGCGCGACAGTCGAGGGGCCGCTCGTCAGCGCGGACACGCGCGCGACGATGCGGGCGGTCGAGGCCTACGGCGGCGACGCCACCTACGACGAGGGCGCCGACGCCCTCCGGGTCGAGGGGTTCGACGGCCGCCCATCCGTCCCCTCGGACGTGATCGACTGTGCCAACAGCGGGACGACGATGCGCCTGACGACGGCCACGGCCGCGCTCGGGGACGGGCTGACGGTCCTGACCGGCGACGCCTCGCTCCGGTCGCGCCCGCAGGGACCGCTCCTGGACGCCATCGAACAACTGGACGGGCGCGCCGAAAGCACCCGCGGGAACGGCCAGGCGCCACTCGTCGTCGGTGGACCGGTCGACGGCGGGACCGCATCGATCCCCGGCGACGTCTCCTCGCAGTTCGTCACCGCCCTACTGATGGCTGGCGCGGTCACGCCCGACGGCGTCACCGTGGACCTGGAGACGGAGCTCAAGTCGGCGCCGTACGTCGACATCACCCTGGAGGTGCTCGACGCGTTCGGGGTCGACGCCGAAGCGGTCGACGGCGGGTACCGCGTCGACGGCGGCCAGTCGTACGCCCCGACGGGCGGGTCCTACGAGGTGCCCGGCGACTTCTCCTCGATGTCGTACCTGCTCGCGGCGGGCGCGCTCGCGGCCGGGGACGGCCTCGTCGTCGAGGGCGCGTACCCGAGCGCACAGGGCGACTCCGCCATCGTCGACGTCCTCGAACGGATGGGTGCCGACATCGAGTGGGACCGCGCGGCGGGCGAGATAACCGTCTCGAAGTCCCCGCTCTCGGGGGTCGAGGTCAGCGTCGAGGACACGCCTGACCTCCTGCCGACCATCGCCGTCCTCGGCGCCGTCGCCGACGGGACGACGCGCATCGTCGACTGCGAACACGTCCGGTTCAAGGAGACCGACCGCGTCAGCGCGATGGCCGAAGCCCTCGGGAAGATGGGCGCCAGCGTCACCGAGGAACGGGACACCCTGACGATTCACGGCGACGAGACGGTGCTGGAGGGCGCGACCGTCGAGGGCCGCGCCGACCACCGGATCGTCATGTCGCTGGCCGTCGCTGGACTGGTCGCCGCCGGTCGCACCACCGTCACCGGCGCCGAACACGTCGACGTCTCCTTCCCCGGTTTCTTCGACCTGCTGACCGATCTGGGCGCGGACGTCGATCAGCACTGATCGGCGCGCTCCCCGTCCGCCGGTCCGTTCGTCACTGACGCCCGATGTCGACAGGTGCCCCTCTCTCGCCCTCTACCGCTGCCCCTTCGTGGATCCCGAGAGGACGACATCCGACACCCCGGCGAGTGCGAGAGTCGAGTAGCGTAGATGCGACTTTATGGAAAATATTTATTACTCTGTGTAAACTAAGTTTGACCTTATGTAGAGATGCGGAAAGACGATTGGACATTTTGAACACCCGCCGCAGTCCGGCGATCTGAGTCCCAGTTGGGTACTCAGTTCGCTGCTGGGAACAACTCAACAAGTTCTTTCCGCGTTTCTACATAATAACGAGACTCAGGGCTTTAATCCCATGAGAGCCCACCTAACCAAAGAAATAATACGAATTCATATGTAGTATTGAACATGAGTCGTACAGCGCTGAAATATATTTATTTAATTATCGGGTGGCCACTCGCAATGATCTTTGATATTGCCTCAACTGAAACAGCCAGAGACCAAGCAGACGTAGATGATGATGGTGAGGCTGAGCGTAGTGTAGCCCAAGAAAAAATGTATCGCGAGCGACATCTCAGAAATAACGAGTCACGAGCACGACCACCAAAAGAGGCAGCAGAGTATCGGGCTCAAGAGATATTTACAAAACCACTCAGGACTGTAGGACTTCTCGTCGGGTATGAGGTGGTGTTCTTGTCTGTTGCAATAGCTATTACTTTTACAGACTTAGTGAAAGGTATCGGTGGGCAAACAGTTGGCACCGTCGCTGACGTGATCTCAACTGTTCTTTCACCATATATACCTACGGTACTGATTCCACTGTTGCCAATGATTGCTGCTATTGTCGGAGTCATCTTTGCATTAATAATTCACCAGTCGTTTAAGACATCTACCGATATTCGATCTCACAGGGCCCTGTAACGCCCTTGTGTAGAGCTGAGAAAAGACGGTTTTACATTTTGAACACCCGCTGTGGTCCGGCGATCTGAATTCTAGTTGGCTACTCAATTCGCTGCTGGGAACAACCCAGCGACCTCTTTCCGCGTTTCTACATAAGAGCGACTAAGCTTTACACACACGTGGTGACCAGACAAACGCGGACGCTACTGGCAGGAGACGTTCCGATCGCCGAGCAGGGACGAACAGTCGACTGAACACGACACACACGAACTATGGCACACGCATCAAACAACGTCAGAGGCGTCGCTACGCGAACCGGAATCTCGGTGGCGTTGGTAGTCGGCGCCATCGTCGTCAGTGGACTGCTGACCGTCCCGATCGTCTTCGGGATACGCGGCGTCGAGACAGGGTGGACGACGGCGCTCACGCTCCTGGCTGGCGAACTGGGGTATCTGATCGCGGCGGTCGCGTTCCTCGCGCTCCGGTCCGACCGCTCGTTCGTCCCGGTCCACCGGCCGAACGGGGCGCAACTGCGGATCGGTGCGTTCGCTGTCGGCGGTGGTATCGTCGCCGAGGCGACTCGCCAGTTAGCCGTCGAGCTCACGTCGCTCGGCGCGGCGAGCACCGTCCCGGGCGTCGAGGCGGGGCCGCTCGGGATCGCACTGACGCTCCTGGCGGTGGTCGTCGTCGCACCGCCCGCGGAGGAACTGCTCTTTCGCGGCGTCGTCCAGCGGTACGTCGCCGACGTCTCGTCGACCCGGGGCGGTATCGCCGTCGCGACGCTCCTGTTCGTCCCGGTCCACGTCGCTGGCATCGCACTGACCGCCCAGGGCTACCGGGCGCGCTCGCGACGGCGGCCGTCATAACCGTCGTGTCGATCCTGCTGGGCGTCGCGTACGCCCGGACGGACAACCTCGCGGTCCCCGTTCTCGCACACGCGGCGTACAACGCGTCGACGATCCTGCTCTCGCTGGCGATCACGACGCTGTGATCCGGGACTCCGCTGCCGAGTCAGTCACGCTACCCGGAACCGGGAGAGACGACGACTTCGGCCCTCCGCGGCGTGATCAGCTGGATCCGCCGCTCACCGTCGCTTTGTCGGCGAACTGCTCGCGGACCTTCTTCACCTTGGGTTCGGCGTGGAACTGACAGTACCGGTCGGTCGGGTTCTTGTCGTAGTAGTCCTGGTGGCGCTGTTCGGCTTCCCAGAACCGTTCGAGCGGCGCGATCTCGGTGACGATATCGTCGTTCTCATAGCTCTCGAAGGACCCACCCTGCTGGAGGTTGTGGACGAACCGCTCGACCGTCCGCTTTTGCTCTTCGTCGTGGTAGTAGACCGCCGAGCGGTACTGCGATCCCCGGTCTGGCCCCTGCCGGTCTTTCGTCGTCGGGTCGTGGATCCGGAAGAACACCTCCAGCAGGTCCTCGTAGTCGAGCAGGTCCGGGTCGTACTCGATCTGGACGACCTCGGCGTGACCGGTCGACCCGGAGCAGACTGCCTTGTAGGAGGGGTCTTCGACGTGGCCGCCAGCGTACCCCGACGTGGCTTCGAGGACGCCCTCGAGTTCCTTGAACGCCGCTTCGATACACCAGAAGCACCCGCCCGCGAGCGTCGCAGTCTCCGTCTCGGACATACCTACCGTTGGGGCGCGAGCGGTTTGAACCCAGCGACGGTCGGTGAGGCGGGGTCGGGAAACCCGGGAATCGCCTCCCAGTAGAGGGGGACGCGGAAATTCTCGTTCCCGGGATCGATATGCATCGGTGGGGGTCCCACCCGCCGAGAGTTTCCCGCGGCGCTCGTGAGAGAGAACTGTAGCCCGGTCGCGGGCCCGCTACATCTTCAGAACTATATGGACGGATCCCCGAATCGGGAGCAATGAACGGAAACAGCTACGGCCGCCTCTTCCAGTTCGCCACGTTCGGCGAATCTCACGGGGAGGCGATGGGGGTCACCGTCTCGGGGTGTCCCGCGGGCGTCGAGATCTCCGAGGACGTGATCCAGGCGGAACTCGACCGGCGCAAGCCCGGCCAGTCGATGATCACCACCTCGCGGGGCGAACCCGATGAGGTGTCGATCAAGTCTGGCACCCTCGAGGGGTACACGACGGGGACGCCCATCGGCATGGTCATCCAGAACAAGGACGCCCGCTCGGGCAAGTACGAACCGTTCGTCACCGCGCCCCGTCCGTCCCACGGCGATTACACCTACTCGGCGAAGTTCGGGACGCGCAACTGGGGCGGCGGCGGGCGCTCGTCGGCCCGCGAGACGGTCAACTGGGTCGCCGCAGGCGCCGTCGCAAAGCAGGTGCTCGACCAGTCCGACCACGACGTGCAGATCAAGGCCCACGTCAACCAGATCGGCGACATCGAGGCCGAGGACGTCACCTGGGAGGACATGCTCGAACACACCGAAGAAAACGAGGTCCGGTGTGCCGACCCCGACGCCGCCGAGGAGATGCGCGACGCGATCGACCGCTACCAGCAGGAGGGAGACTCCATCGGCGGGTCGGTCTACTTCGAGTGTCGCGGCGTCCCCCGGGGGCTGGGCGCCCCGCGGTTCGATTCCTTCTCGGCGCGACTCGGGCAGGCCATGTTCTCGATCCCGGCGACGACCGCCGTCGAGTACGGCATGGGTCGGGAGGCCCGCGAGGCCCGCGGGATCGAGCGCAACGAGGACTGGGAGTTCGACGACGGCGACTCGCACCCGGAGACGGTCAGCGACGAGGGCGACCCCGTCCCCGTCGGCAACGACCACGGCGGCCTCCAGGGCGGAATCACGACCGGCGAACCCGTCTACGGCGAGGTGACCTGGCACGCGCCGGTCTCGATCCCCAAGAGCCAGCAGACCGTCGACTGGGAGACCGGCGAGCGCAAGGAGGCCAAAGTCGTCGGCCGCCACGACCCGTCGCTCCCGCCGCGGGCGGTCCCCGTCGTCGAGGCGATGCTCCGCGTGACGATCCTGGATTTCATGCTGCTTGGCGGCCGGATCAACCCCGACCGACTCGACGACCGGCCCGGCGAGTACGACACCGATTACCACCCCGAGAGTCCGGTCAACGATCCCGACGACGCCGACACCCGGACCGAGACCATCGACGACGAGTGATCCGATGATCGAGACACCGATCGCAGGCGCCGCACGGCCGACCGCCCCGGGAGGCCGCTGACGATGGACGCCAGACAGGACGACATCTCGAACCCCTTCGGGATGGACGAGGACTGCCAGAACTGCCCGGACCTCTGCGAGACGCGCTCCCGCGTCGTCCACGGCTACGGCGACGTGGGCGCGGACTTCGTGATCGTCGGCGAGGAACCGACGGCGGCGGCAGACGGGACCGGCGTCCCCTTCGCCGGGGACGACGTACTGGTCTTCGACGTACTCGCCGCCTGCGGTTTCGCCGAGCACGAACCGACGAGCGACGAGTTCGACCCCGAGGAACCGGCTGTCGACAACGTGTTTCTCACACATCTCACGCGCTGTCGGGACCCCGAGCGGCCGCCGACCGACGAGGAGGTCCGCAACTGCGACCCCTACCTCAGCAGCGAACTCCGGATGATCAACCCCGAGATCATCGTCCCCGTCGGCCAGCGGACGCTGGAATCGCTGGCCTTCGAATACACCACCGAGAGCGCCGAAGACCTCGACGTCGAGAGCCAACACGCCACTACGATCCGCGGGCGCGGGTTCGAACTCATCCCGATGAAAACGCCCGCCGACCAGACCACCGAGGATACGGAGGCGTTCGTCTCACACCTGGCGGACGTACTCGGGACCGACTACCGGCAGACGAAGGGCCGCCGCGGGAGCCTCGAGAGCGGCCGCGGTCCCGACAGCGAGGAGTGACGCGGGACGAGGTGCGGACACGGCCGCCGCCGTGGATTCCGATCAGGGGCCCCACTCGGCGCTCGCGATGTCCATCGCCTCCGATCTGATCTCGGCGAGATGCCAGACGACGTCGGTCAGCGTGACGATGCCGACGACGTCCATGTCGTCGAGAACGAGCAGTTTCTTGACCCCCTCGTCCGCCATCGTCCGCGCCGCGCGCTGGACCGTCCGGTCGGGCGCGGTCGTGACGACGGGTCGTTCGATCAGGTCACGGACCGGGACCTCGCCGGGCGCACACGCACCCTCGTAGACCGCCTCAAGCGCGTCCGTCTCCGTGACGAGTCCCGCCGGGTCGCCATCGACGGTGACGACGACGCTCCCGACGCCGTGATCGAGCAACGCCGCGACGGCGTCCCGGAGCGTCGCGTCGGCGCCGACCGTGACCACGTCGGCCGTCATCATCTCGCGGACGAGCATATCGGTCACTACTGGCGCTCGGAAGATAAGCACACGCCCGTTCGGCTGGTCACCCGCCGGTCAGTCGCCGATGTCGACGACGAGGACAGGCCTGTCGACGCTCTCCAGGACGCGTTCGGTGACACTCCCGAGGTTGGCGACGCGGTCCCGTCCCGTCCGCCCGTGGGTCCCCATCGTCACCAGATCGATCCCCTCGTCCGCGGCGTAGTCGACGATCTCGCGGTGCGGGATCCCCTTGGTCATCTGGGTTCGGACCTGCAGTCCCGCCTCCTCCAGACGCGTCTGGACGTCGTCCAGGGCGCGTTCGCCCTCGACCTCCAGCGACTTGACGACTTCCTCCTTTGTCTCGTCCTCGGCGGCCATGTGGAGACGGCGGTCGATCACGTAGATCACGTGGACCGTCGCGTCGTTGTCCCGCGCGATGGAGACGGCGTGTTCGACCGTCTCTGCCGTGCCACTGCTCCCGTCGGTCGGCAACAGGATATCGTCGTACATGGATCGGACTTCGTCGTCATGGCCCATAGTGTTGGGTGTCGATCACGCCCGGGTCTGGCGACGACCCGACGGACTGCCCGGCCGTCATGGTGCTGGGTGTCGATCCGACCGCCTGACCGGCCGTTACCGGTCGCCGAAGCCTGGGTGATCGTCGAGGCGCCCGGGTAGATAGCGCCGCTTCCGCGGGTACCCTTCGGTCTCGTCGCGCACGCGGCGGCGCAGTTCGTCGAGGGTCGTTCCGACCTCCGTGTTCCCGGTGCGGACGGTGACGGGGAGCGGGTCGCCGTCGACTTCGCGGTCGCCGACGACGGCGTAGTACGGCACCCAGTCGGCCTCGGCGCGGGCGATGCGGTCGCCGACTGTCTCCGGTCGGTCGTCGACGTCGGCCCGGACCCCCGCCGCGGCGAGTTCGTCCACGAGACCATCGCAGTACGGGACGTGGTCGTCGTCCAGGGGGACGAACCGGACCTGCGTCGGCGAGAGCCACGTCGGCAGGCACGGCGTGTCCATCGCCGCCGCCCCGGCGAGCACCGTCGCCACTGTCCGGTCGAGACCCCGGGTCAGCCGACAGCGGACGACCGACGGAACGAGTCCCCCGTCCGCGGTGTCGACAGAGTCGGCGCGCCCATCCGCGGTGTCGGTCCAGTCGGCACTCTCACCGTCGATCTGTGCGGCGGCGTATCGGACCGGTCGCCCGCCCCCGTCGACCGCGAGGAGGTCGATCCGTACCGACCAGTCGGAGCCCCCGGGGACGATCTCGACCACTGCGGGCGTACCGAGGGTATCGGCGACTGTCTCGACCCACGCCTCGTCGGCCACGGCGGCCTCACGGGTCGATCGCACGACTGGAACGGTGTCGACGCCAGCGTCCGCCGCAATGTTACTGGCGAGTTCGGCCTGTCGCAGTAGTTCCGCGTGGGCGTCGGCGTCCGCCGTCACTGCCCGTATTTCGGCGGACGGTCGCGGTCGATCCAGCCTGTTCGCCCCCTCGTTCCGACCGTGACGGTGTGATCGGGGCGAGCGATCGTAGACCCGAACCGGGAGGTCGTCCCCGGTGAGTGCCGCCTCCCGCAGGCCCGGGAACACCCGGTCGCCGTCCGATCCGTCGGACGCCACCGGCATCGCCCCGTACTCGACGACGCGACGCTCGAAGTGTTCGTCTAGCGCGTCGCGGACGAACACCCCCCGTGGGAGCCAGTGGAGCGATCCCGAGGGCGAGTCGTCCCGCAACGCGAAGCCACCCTCACACACCGGTTCGAAGCCGGGGCGTTCCGCGTCCGGACCGAGAGCCTCCTCGATTCCGGATTCGATCACTCGCCGCAGATCCGCGTCCACCGCGGCGACGGCGGCCCCGGCGTCCGCCGTCGATCCGTCCGGCCACACCACGCGCCGTTGGATCGGTTCGCGGTCCGCTCTGGCCACCTCGTCACGGCTGGGTGAGACGCGGACCGACCGCTTGGCGTGTGGGTGACCTCTGGCCGCGATCTCGAGGGACTTATTCCGCCCGACTGGGGCCCGGAGTACCGCGTAGCCGTCGGCCTCCAGTTCGGTTTCGAGGCCGTCGAGGACGGCTCTCGCGGTCTCCGTCCCCGCGGGGTCGTCACTGAGATGGGCACACGGGTACAGCACTACGGTCTCGGTGCCGAGCGTCTCCGCCCGGTCCCGGAGTTCGTCGGCGGCGTTCGCCACCACGGCGTCGACGTCGGCACCGTCGCGTGACTCGACGGTGAGAAAGGCGGTCACGCAGTCGTCCGCCTCTCCGTCCATCGGGACCCCGTCGGTCTCGGCGACGTCGTCGGGGCCCGTCCCGGGGCGGACCTCGAACGCCAGGTGATCGGTGTGGACGGAGAGGAGGCGCATACCGAACCGATCGGCGGACGGGCAAAAAGCGTGCGGATAGGGCGGGGAGCAGGGGCGGCCCGGGCGGATCGGTGTCGGTGCAGAGCGGGTCCCCGAGGACGGACGACCTGCTTCGCTCACGTGGGACTACTGGTCGTCGTCTTTGAGTTCCTCGAGTTCGGCCTCGACTTCGGAGTCGTCGACCGACACGTCCGAAGCGTCGGTTTCGACCTCGACATCCGCCGAGTCGGTCGACGCGTCGGCGGACTCGTTGCTCTCTCCCTCGGTGTCGCCTTCCCCCATCTCGTTTTTCAGCGTGTCGAGTTCGGCGTCGACGGCGCTGTCGGTGCTCAACTGTTCGAGTTCGCGGTCGATCGAGTCCTTATCTGAGAGGGCGTCGTCGAATGCGCCGGTCTCCTGGAGTTCGTCCATGGCCTGCGAGCGGGCCTCCATCTCCTCGGTCTCCTCCTCGGCGCGGTCGATGGCACGGCCCACGTCCTCGAACTCGTCGCCCGCGCCTGTCATCGCCTCGGAGACCTTCGCGCTGGCCTCGGCGGCCTCGTAGCGGGCCTTCATCGTCTCCTTTTTCGTGCGGAACTCCTCGATGCGGCTCTGGAGCTTGTTCTTCTTCTCGACGAGCTGGTCCTGCTGGCGCTGGAGCTCGGCGATCTGACTCTCCAGGTCCTCGATCTGGGACATCTTCTGCTTTTTCTTCTCGAGGGCCTTCCGGGCGAGGTCGTCGCGATCCTGCTGGACGGCCTCGCGGGCCTGCTCGTTGTGTTTCTCGACGTTCTCCTCGAGGCGGCGCTTCTGGATCTCCAGGCGCTTTTTCTGGGTCGTCAGGTCCGCGATGCCCTGTTTGACGTCCTGGAGCTGATCGCGGAGCTGTTCGTACGAGTAATCGAGCGTGTCCTGCGGGTCTTCCGCGCTGTTGAGGAAGGTGTTGACCTTCGAGCGGAGGATGTAGGACGCGCGCGAGAGTATTCCCATATCCCGGGTTTTGGGCCCCCAGGCCTTAAAACGTTCAGTGGCTGATCGGTCCCCCATCGGCAGATCCGGGCCACAGATATACGAGTGACGTGACCGTACGAACGAGCGTGACCGACCGAGTCGTCGTCGGTGGCGCCCGGGACGTCCGCGGGAGTCTGGACACACCGGTCGACGCCGACGCCTGCGTCGTCGCGTGTCCACCCCATCCACGGATGGGCGGCAGCCGACAGGACACCCGTCTGACCGCTATCGCCGACGCGCTGGTCGAGCGGGGCGTCGCCTGTCTGCGCTTCGACTACGGCGAGTGGGACGGCGGTCGCGGCGAGCGCGCCGACGCCACGGCGGCGTGTGACTGGGCGCGCGAGCGCTACGACCGGATCGGGCTCGTCGGCTACAGTTTCGGCGCGGCCGTTGCGCTCTCGGTCGCCGCGAACCGGACCGACCTGGCCGCCGTGTCGGTTCTGGCGGCGCCCGCGGGCGTCGGCGGAACCGGCCACGACGGTGAGAACACCGGTGACGACGAGGCTGACGGCGACGCAGTCACAGCCGTCGACGCCGTCGAAGCGCCGTTACAGGTCGTCTACGGGGAGCGCGACGACACCGTGTCGTGGCGGCCGGTCGTCGCGGCGGCACGCGAGGCGGGCGCGACCGTCGAGGGCGTCGCGGCCGACCACCACTTCGTCGGGCAGTCGGGCACGGTCGGCGACACGGTCGGGGCGTTTCTCGCGGACGCGCTGGCCTGATGCGGTTTACTGTAGATTATTTCCGGATAGCGCCAGTCCCGCGGTTGGCGCGTATCGGTGAATCGCTACAATAGACCGTATGAACGGGGGCGGAGACACGGCCCGCGTCAGGTCCTGATCTCGAAGCGAGCGCCGCCTTCGTCGCTGTCGGTGAGGCTGATCTCCCACCCGTGTGCGGCCACGATGCGCGAGACGATCGCGAGGCCGAGACCGGTCCCGTCGTCGCTGTATGTGACGCCGTACTCGAAGACGGTGTCGTGTTTTTCTTCGGGGATCCCCGGACCGTCGTCGGCGACGTAGAAACCGTCCGAGAGGTCCCCGACACGGACAGTCGTCGGTTCGTCCCCGGCCAGGTCCGCGCCGTCGACCGACTGTTCGGTCTCCTCGTCGTCGGCCTCGACGGGCGGGGGCGCGATCTCGGGGCCGTACCCGGCAGTGTCGGACCTGGAGCGGACCGAGGCGTGCTCGACGACGTTCCGGAAGAAGTTCTCGAACAGCTGCTGGAGGAGGTTCGGGTCCGCATCGACCGTCGTCTCCGTCTCACAGACGAGCGTCACCCCTTCGCTGTCGACAGTGCCCCACGCACGGCGGGCGACGTCCTCGAGCGCGACCGGTCGCGTCTCCTCGGCAGTCCGGCCGCGGTGGGCCAGCTGGAGGACGTCGCCGATCATCCGCTCCATCCGCTCGATCGCGGTATCGACCTGCTCCAGGTGGGAGACGTCGCCGGTCTCGCGGGCGAGTTCGACCCGCGCCGAGAGGACGTGGAGCGGGTTTCGAAGGTCGTGGCTGACGACGCTCGCGAACTCCTCGAGGCGTTCGTTCTGGGCGCTGAGCTGTCGTTCCCGGCGTCTGCGCTCCGTGATATCACGGGAGTTGAGGACGATGCCGTCGACGTACGGGTCGTCGAGGAGGTTCCGCGCCTTCGATTCGAGCGTCCGCCAGTCGCCGTGGGCGTGTCGGAACCGCGCCTCGTATGTGTTCGTGTACCCGGGGTCGTCGACGTGAGACGCGAACTCCTCGACCAGTCGATCGCGGTCGTCCGGATGGACGTACTCGAACACCGGGTCGCCGACCAGGTCGTCGGATTCGTACCCGAGGACGGACTCGATAGAGGGACTCAGGTACTGGAAAGTGGCGTCCTCGTCGACGACGCCGACCACGTCCGAGGACTGCTCGATCAGCGTCTGGTAGCGCTTGCGGACCCGGTGGCGCTCGGTCACGTCCCGGAAGATGACGAGTCGGCCGATTCGAGTCCCCCGCTCGTCGTGCAGGTCGGTCCGCCGACAGTCGAAGTAGCGGTCGCTCCCGTCCGCCTCGACGACGACCGTCTCCCGGTCCCCGGGCGGACCGGAGAGTGCGGGGAGGAGGTCTACGACCGGCGACCCCACCGCGTCTGTCCCGAACAGGTCTCCGGCCGCGGGGTTGACGTCCGCGACGCGGTCGTCGGTGTCGAGGACGACGAGGGGGTCCTCGCTTTCCTCGACGAGCGTCCGCCGGGCCACCGGGACCACGTCGAAGAGGTCGTACCGGACGAGCGCGACGGCGTAGACGACACCGGTCACCGTGAACCCGAACGGCGTCGGGTCGAGGTTCTCGACGGGAAGGTAGCCGAACAGCCAGAACAGACTGGCCCCGAGGGGGACGAGTCCGCCCGCGAGGACGGCCGTCGCCTGCCGTCCGTAGGCCCGCTGGCGCGTCACCGCCACGCGGACGAGCAGTCCGAGACCGACCAGCACGAGCGCGTATACGTAAGCGACGTGGAACCAGTAGACGGGACCGACAGCCCACTCGACGACCGGGATGCCGCCCGCCCTGGTGAGGCTCTCGAACTCCCAGAGCAGCGAGTGGCGGCCCATGGTGGCCGTGAGCATCAGGAGAGTAAGTGGTTCGACCGCCAGCAGACCGACGAGGCGGCGGTCGAGCCACCGTTCGCGACCGCTGTAGGCGATCACGAAGAGGAGAAACGCTGGCGGGACGACGAGGTACCCGACGACGGTGACGAGGTGGGCCTGGACGTAGCTGTCGAGCGTCGTCGCGCCGAGTCTGTAGGCGTCGCCGAAGGCGTAGACAGCGACCCCCGTGACCATCACCGCGAAGGGCGTCGCCGCCCGGACCTCCCGGCGGGCGACGACGGCCCACACGACCGCGAGGTTCACAACCCCCGCACCCACCAGCGCCCAGCTGTAGACCGTGGGGTCCCAACCCATAGGAACCAACGTGCCGCTTATCGGTGATAAAATTTGCAGTTGTGGGGATCCCACTGATCGGGCGGGACTATCTCGAACCCGTCCGTTCCGGTGTGCGTATTTCAGATCTAAAAGCGCCGAGTGGGGTGTGACCGTTCGTCCACGAAATCGCCCCACGAATGAGACTCTCTGACGGTGAGCGCGCGCTCCGAAATCGTTTTCATGCCCGGTAGCGGACAGACAGTATGCCGACGGAACCAGAGACCGACTACGACGAGACTCTGGGGAACAAGTTCGTTTTCGTCACCGGGGGTGTCATGTCGGGGCTCGGAAAGGGGATCACTGCTGCGAGCACCGGTAGACTCCTCTCGAACGCCGGGTTCGACGTGACGGCGGTGAAGGTCGATCCGTACCTCAACGTCGACGCCGGGACGATGAACCCCTTCCAGCACGGTGAAGTGTACGTCCTCAAGGACGGCGGCGAGGTCGATCTGGACCTGGGGAACTACGAGCGGTTCCTCGACATCGACATGACCTCGAAGCACAACGTCACTACCGGGAAGGTATACCAGTCAGTCATCGAGAAGGAACGATCGGGCGACTACCTCGGGAAGACCGTCCAGGTCATTCCCCACGTCACCAACGACATCAAGCGGCGCATCCGCGAGGTGGCCGAGGGCAGCGACGTCTGTCTCATCGAGGTCGGGGGGACCGTCGGGGACATCGAGGGGATGCCCTACCTCGAAGCGCTCCGCCAGTTCGCCCACGAGGAGGACGAGGACGACATCCTGTTCGTCCACGTCACGCTCGTCCCCTACTCCAAGAACGGCGAGCAGAAGACCAAACCCACCCAGCACAGCGTGAAGGAACTCCGGTCGATCGGCCTCCAGCCCGACATTCTCGTCGGCCGGGCCGACGACCCGCTCGAACCCAAGACCAAAGAGAAGATCGCGCTGTTCTGTGACGTGCCCACCGACGCCGTCTTTTCGAACCCGGACGTCGACGACATCTACAGGGTCCCGCTGGTCGTCGAGGACGAGGGGCTCGACGAGTACGTGATGGACCGCCTCGACCTGTCGGATCGCGCCCTGCCCGAGGCCGAACGGCACAACGAGTGGCGCGACCTCGTCACCCAGGAGCAGAACGGCTCGGTCGACGTGGCGCTGGTCGGCAAGTACGGGCTCGAAGACGCCTATCTCTCGATCTACGAGTCGCTGAAACACGCCGGGCTGGCCCACAACGTCAACGTCGACACCGAGTGGATCCACGCCGAGGACCTCGCCGACGGCCACGGCGGGCAGCTGGACGACGTCGACGCCGTCGTCGTCCCCGGCGGCTTCGGCTCCCGCGGGACCGAGGGGAAGATCGAAGCGATCCGCTACGCCCGCGAGAACGGCGTCCCCTATCTGGGCCTCTGTCTGGGTTTCCAGCTGGCGGTCGTCGAGTTCGCCCGGAACGTCCTCGACCTGGAGGGCGCCCACTCCGCGGAACTCGACGAGGAGACACCGTTCCCGGTCATCGACATCCTCCCCGAACAGGAGGGCGTCGACGACATGGGCGGGACGATGCGTCTGGGCGCTCACACCACCGAAATCGAGACGGGAACCGTCGCCCACGACATCTACGGGTCGACGACCGCGACCGAACGCCACCGGCACCGCTACGAGGTCAACCCCGAGTACATCGACGATCTGGAGGCCGCCGGGATGCGCTTTTCCGGGACCTCCGGCCGACGCATGGAGATCCTCGAACTCCCCGATCACCCATACTTCTTCGGGACGCAGTTCCACCCCGAGTTCCGCTCGCGTCCCGGGCGGGCGAGTCCGCCGTTCGTAGGCCTGCTCGACGCCGCGCTAGAGTCACAGGACGCCTCACCCGAGGGTGAGGAGGTGGAGGTCTGATGGTCGACGTCGACTCCTTTATCGACGAGAAGATCGACGAGATCGCCGACGCGATCGGCGACGCCAACGCCGTCATCGCGCTGTCGGGCGGCGTCGACTCCTCGACGGCCGCCGCGCTGGCCTACGAGGCCGTGGGCGATCAACTGACGCCGGTCTACGTCGACACCGGCCTGATGCGGAAAGGCGAGACCGAGCAGATCCGCGAGACGTTCGACTACATGGACTCGCTGCGGATCGTCGACGCCCAGGACCGCTTCCTCGACGAACTCGCGGGCATCACCGACCCCGAGGAAAAGCGCCACGCCATCGGCGAGCAGTTCATCCGCGAGTTCGAGACCGTCGCGAAGGAAGTGGACGCCGACTACCTCGTCCAGGGGACCATCTACCCCGACCGGATCGAGTCCGAGGGGACGATCAAGTCCCACCACAACGTCGGTGGCCTCCCCGAAGTCGTCGACTTCGAAGGCATCGTCGAACCGATGCGCGACCTCTACAAGGACGAGGTCCGCGAGGTGGCCCGCGAACTCGACCTCGAAGAGATCATCTCCGAGCGGATGCCGTTCCCCGGCCCGGGCCTGGCCATCCGCATCCTCGGCGAGGTCACCGAGGAGAAACTGGAAGTCGCCCGCGAGGCCAACTACGTCGTCGAGGAGGAACTCGCGGAGTACGACCCGTGGCAGGCGCTGGCGGCCGTGGTCGGCAAGGCTACCGGCGTCAAAGGCGACAACCGCGTCCACGGCTGGGTCGTCGCCGTCCGCTCAGTCGAATCGCGGGACGGCATGACCGCCCGCGCACAAGAGATCGACTGGGAGACGCTCCAGCGCATCCAGTCACGCATCACCGGCGAGAACGAGAACGTCGCGCGGGTCATGTACGACGTGACGCACAAGCCCCCCGCGACGATCGAGTACGAGTAGCGCGGGATCGCGTCTCCGGCTTTTTCGCGGCTACAGCTCCTCGTACGGTTGAACGACGACGAACCCCTCGCCGTCGAACTGCATCTGGTAGCGCTCGCCGGACTCCTGGCCGACCATGTCGGAGAGGTTCCGGTTGACCTCGACGCTGGGCGACGTGGCGCTCCAGGCGACGGTCGCGCTGGGGTCGGTCGAGACGGGCGGTTCGACCACCAGGGGATCGCCGTGGGTCGTGATCGCGACGTAGCCTGGCCCTTCGAGGTAGACGTTCGTGAACCCACCGGCGAACGATCCGGCGAGGCTGTCGATTGTGCTGATCTCGTAGGAGACGTCCGACTCGAAGGCCAGGACGTCCTCGCCGTTGACGGTGATCGAGTCGTCGGCGTCGAGTTCGAGGATCTGTACTTTCTTGCCGTGGTCGGCGAGGTAGACGTGGCCGGTCCCGTCGACGGTCATGACGGGCGTGCCCTCGCCGGTCGCGGCCTCCTTGATGAACCCGGTGACTCCGCCTTCGGCGGAGGACTTGCCGGTGAAGGTCAGGTCGCCGGTGTAGGCGACCATCGATCCGGCCTTGGCCATCGCGGAGCCGTCGACCTCGACGTCGAGGGTGTAGCTGTTCTCTCGCTGGAACGGTGCGTCGCTTTCGGTGGGGACGTGTTCGGCGGCGAATCTGTCGATGTCCATGGTACCACAGAGCCACGTGGAGGGCGGCTCTGTCCGCCGCTGGGAGCGGCTGGAAAAAGAAACCGGCGGTTTCGCGCCGTGGCCGAGCGTCGACCGCGCCCGATACCACGGAGCGAGACGGCTATACGACCGCGGAGGCCCCAACGTCTAATAGTCACGAATCACAGAAGGGGCCGTTGCATGACGGGTGACACCGCGAAGCGGCCGATTGCGACGGTCGACCGGAAGGACGAGACTGATGTAGAGTGAGATGTCGGCGCTCGTGCGGTTCGGGCTGGGCGGCCTGTTTCTCTCCGTCGGACTGCTCGTGTTGTAGGCCGCGAGCAAGCGCCTGCGGAAGGCGTGGGTGTTGCTCTCGACCTCGGAGGTGAACGTGGCGGACCTGGGCCCCGGCCAGACAGCCACCGTCTCGGGGACGGCCGTCTCGGCCGACGGCGAGTGGGTCGACGCGGAGTTACTCGACGCGGAGGGACTGGTGGTGGGAACCACCGTCGCGCAGTACGAGCGCGACGCCAGCGAGACGGGATCGACCGGGAACTGGGACACGTTCCACGACAGCATCGACAGCGCGCCGCTGGCCGTCGAGGACGCGACCGGGCGCGTCGCCGTCGACGTCCCCACCGCCGACGCCTTCTCCGGGGACGTGGACTTCAACGGGACGATCAATCTCGACCGCGACGTCGTCACGACCGGGAGCGGAGACGACCAGCCGGTGGGTACGCAGGCGTACGCGGAGGCCCACGACGTGAGCGACACGGTTCTCGATCCGGCGGCCTTTACCCTCTCGACCGAGGGGAAGCCGAGCGCGTTCACGCAGGTGTTTCTGGCCGTCTTCATCGGAGTCTTCGGCGTCGGCGGGACGGTGGCGGGTACCGTCTTCCTGCTGTTGCCGTACCTACAGGCGATCCGTACACGGCGGCCGGGGCGGACCACCGACCTGTCGGCCCGGGGGAAAACGTGAGACACAAACCCCCCGGCGACGTTTGCGGTCGTATGAAGGCAGTCTTCGCCGGGTCGGACACCGACGGACTGGTCGCGGCGTTGCGAGAGCGCGGTGTGGACGTGGCGACCATCGACGGGGTTGCGAACCGACCGGCACTGGAGGACGCGGGCATCCACGAGGCCGACGTGTTCGTCGTCACGGACGCCAGTCACGCGACGGCTATCGTCGTCGCGAGAGATCTGAACTCGGACGTGCGGGTCGTCGCCTACACCGACGACTCCCTGCCGGAGTTCGTCGCGGGACAGGAGGTACTGGCGATGGATCCCGAACTGCTCGACGCCGAGGCGATGGCCGAGGAACTCGTCTGAGTGTGCCGGTCGACGGGGTGCGCCGGTCGTTCAGAGTGACGACGCCAGCGTGCGCAGTCGCTCCGTGCCGTTCCCCTCGAAGGGGACGCCGTGGCCGAACCCGAGTATCTCGACGTCGGCCATCCGATCGGCCAGCGAGCGGATGCTCTCGCGAACCTGTCCGGTGTCCTCGCTGATCACCCACGGCGAGGGCGACAGCGATCCGTCGGACTCGCGGACGAGGTCGCCGACGAACGCCGCGTCGCGGTCCTCGCTGACGTACGCGACGTGACCCGACGTGTGGCCGGGCGTCTCGTAGACGGTGAAACTCCCGATAGACTCGCCGTCGGTCAGGGACGTGACCGGGACTCGCGGGTCGGTCGCGAACGCGCCAGCGAGCGTCTGGAACGCGCTCTTTCGCGACCCGAATCCCGGCGAGGCGTCCCCCGCGACCAGCGGCGCGTCGCCCAGTCCTGCGTACACCTCGATCCCGTAGGCGTCGAGGCGGCCGAGCCCACCGACGTGATCGACATCGTAGTGGGTTATCAGGATCCGCTCGAGGTCCGACGGCGAAAAGCCCGCCGCCGAGACAGCTTCGATCACGTCGCCGCCCTGCCAGGGGAGCCCCGCGTCTATCAGCGTCAGCGGGTCGTCGTCGACGAGGTAGGCGTTGACCCCACCGAGATCGATCCACCAGACGTCCGACCCGAGTGCCGTGACCATACCTGATCTACCGGTCCGGTCCGAAAAACGATGTCGGCACTGACCCGGCGGTCGTAAACGAGAAACGAGTTGGAAGATGGAAAACTCGAACGATTTATGAGGACGGTGGAACACATCACGGACATGGTCGACAAATCGGATCTGCGCGAACAGTTCACGGACGCGTTCGAGGGCGCCGACTACCCGATCTCGAGCCCGATGGACCTCGTTCCGGCACTCCCGAACGGGCCGTCGACGAAGTTCGAGTCCGGCGACTTCTCGATGACGGCGATGGAACTGAACACGAAACTCGGGAGCGGGAACTTCCCCTACGACAGCGTCGACGAGTTCGTCGACGATATCATCGAGCAGCTAGAGGACCAGGACCTGCTGTAAGCGGCCACAGCAGTCCAGCAAGTCGGTTCTGTAGCTGTCGTCACTGCCCGACCGCAAAGAGGAGGAGTGCCGTCACGAACACGCCGAGCGCGAGCAACAGGTAGTTCGCGACAGTGTTGTCCGCGGTGACGAGTGAGAGCGTGTAGTGTCGGTCCGAGAGTGGCCAGAACGGCGTGATCCCCGAGGGAGTGATGGCGTCCGCGAGCAGGTGCGCGACGATGGCCAGTGTCCCGACCACGAACCCCAGCAACCCGAGTGTCACCGCCGTCGACTGATCGGCGGACTGCCCGACCAGCAGGCCCGCCGTCCCGACGGCCAATCCGACGAGCAGTGCGAACGCGACGGTGTGGGTCGGTCCGCGGTGTTCGATCAGAGGGAGTCGCTGATCGAAGTCGGGCACCGGCGTCAGCGCGAGGACGACGGCCCCGCCAGCGAGCATCAGCATCTCCTCGCCAGCGACGAGGAGTCCGGCACCCAGCGGCGCGTACGCCAGGAGGGCAGCGCCGTAGTGGCCGTTGCGATACATCTGACGAGATAGGTCGGCCCGCGCTCACATACGTCTGACGACTCCGGACGCTGGCCCGCGATCGGACCGGGGAAGCGTCCGCTCGAACCTATAGTAGCTCTTGAAAGACATTGCACAGATGATCGCACGACTGGTTTCGATCGAGTGTGGGGACGCTTTCAATCGCTACTATATAAGGTGCGTCGCGACCGAACGCTTCCATGGCCGAACCCGCGATGGAGCGGTTCCCGGTGCCCGACTACGAGGACCTGCCCGACGACCTACAGGAGCGCATCGACGCCGAGCGCGACGAGGCGGGGTTCGTCCCGAACGTCTTCCGGGCGCTTGCCTACCGACCCTCGCAGTTCCGGGCGTTCTTCGCGTACTACGACGCGCTGACCGAACACACGGAACTGGCACGCGAGGAGATCGAGATGATCGTCGTCGCCGTCAGCGGCGCGAACGACTGCCTGTACTGCGTGGTCGCCCACGGGGCACTGGTGCGCATCTACGCCGACGATCCACATCTCGCCGAACAGTTGGCGACCAACCACCGGATGGCGAACGTCTCGGACGCCCACCGCGCGATGCTCGATTTCGCGGTGAAACTCACCGAGGACCCCGCAGCGGTCGGACAGGACGACTTCGAGCGTCTGTCCGAGCACGGCTTCTCCCCGCGAGCGGTCTGGGATATCGGGAGCGTCGCTGCCTTCTTCGCGCTCTCGAACCGGATGGCCCACCTGGCCGACATGCGTCCGAACGAGGAGTTCTACGGGATGGGGCGGTGAGCGGTCGGACGACGGGGCGCCGAACCGAGTCGTTTCCCCGGCCGGTCAACACGCTTATCCTTCGGACGGATCTATCCGGGAGCAATGCTGAGCGCCGAGATGGAGGACTACCTCAAGGCGATCTATCAGCTCGCACGCGAGGAGGAGGGGCCGGTCTCGACCTCGCGGATCGCCGACGCGCTGGACGTGACCCCGCCCACGGCCACGAGCATGATGGAGAAACTCGAGGACCGCGGGCTGGTCGACCGCGAGAAGTACAAGGGGGTGGTCCTCACCGAGGAGGGCGAGACGGTCGCACTGGAGGTGATCCGCCACCACCGCCTCATCGAGACGTACCTCTCGGAGAAACTCGGCTTCGACTGGGCGGCGGTCCACGACGAGGCCGACCGCCTCGAACACCACATCAGCGAGGAGTTCGAGCGCCGCGTCGCCGCCGCGCTGGACGACCCGGAGGTCGACCCCCACGGCGACCCCATCCCCAGCGACGCGCTCGAGCCGATCGAGGACGGCCCCGAGACGACGCTCGCGGCCTGTGCGGAGGGCGAGACGGTCGTCGTCCACCGGGTCCGTGACCGCGACCCCGAGGAACTCACCTACCTCGACGACGCCGGTGTCACACCGGGCACCGAACTCGAGATTACGGAGGTCGCACCCATCGGGATGGTGCGGGTCCGGGCCGCCGACGGAGCGGAACTCTCGATCCCCGACGGCGTGGCCGAGTCCATCTTCGTCGGCCCCGTGGAGGAACGCGACGGCGCGGTTGAGACTGTCTGACCGTCACATCGGCGGGTCGCGATCGGGCGGCCGAAAACCGTTTCTCCCGCCCGACACACGCCTACGCATGGACGAACTCGACGACACCGACCGGACCATACTCAGACTTCTCCTCGAAGACGCCCGACGGTCGTGGCGCGACATCGCCGACGAGGTGGATCTCTCGCCACCGGCGGTCTCCGATCGGGTCGACCGCTTGCAGGAGATCGGAGTCATCAGAAGCTTCACGGCCGAGATCGATCGGACAGCGCTCGACGCAGGGTCACCTGTGCTCGTCACGGTGAGAACCGATCCGGGGGCGGCGACCGCTGTCAGCGATGGTCTCCTCGACGCCGACGCGGTCGAACACGTCTTCACCACCGCCGACGAACGGGTCGTGTTCACCGCCACCGTCGAGGACGGCGCCGTCCGCTCGCTGCTGGCCGAACACGTCGCGCTCGACGAGATCCAGGAGTTCGACGTCGACCTGTTGACCGACCGGGCGTGGAACCCCGGTGTCGCCGAGGTCGAACTCGCGTTGACCTGCGCGGAGTGTGGCAACACCGTCACCAGCGAGGGGACCTCCGCCCGGATCGGCGGGGAGCTGTACCATTTCTGCTGTGAGTCCTGCGAGGCGACGTTCACCGAGATGTACGAGGACCTCCGCGAAGGCGCCGAGAGCTGATCGTCGCGGTCGTGATCCTCTCACAGGTCGGCGCAAGTCGTATCCCACAATCGAGTGTCCGTCCGCCATGGACCTGGTCGAAGCCGAGGAGAGCGACGTGCCAGCGCTCGCCGAGTACTGGTACGCCCTCGCCTCGGAGATGGAGTCGTACGACGAACTGAACGAACTGGCCGTCGACGGCCCGGCCGACGCCGTAGCGGGTCTCGAGGGCCTGCTCGACCCCGACGATACGACCGTCTACCTGCTCGTCGAAGGCGGCGATCGCGTCGGGTATCTCGTGTTGCGCGAGGGCGAACATCCCTCTCGAATCCGCTCGGCGTATCTCGACATCGTCGACCTGTTCGTCGCCGAAGCGTCCCGCGACGAAGGTATCGGCAGCGCGGCACTCGATTCGGTCCGGGACGTGGCGCGCGACCGCGGCGCCGACTACGTCCAGGTCTCCTGCGAGTGGCACAACGATGGCGCGCGCCGGTTCTACGAGACCAACGGCTTCGAACCCAAACAGGTCACGTACGCACAGCGGATCGAGTGACACGGCGACCGATCGCTTCGGGCCGTTCACTCCCACCCACCGATCGCTTTCGTTCGGAAATCACGATGGCCCTTCAACTTTCGATTGACAGGGACAAACCGCATGAACAGGTAGCCCGTATGTATAGACAAGATGAGTGAGCGCACGACCAGACTGGAACTCCACGGGATGAGCTGTGCGAACTGCTCGCAAACTATCGAGGATCGAGTGGGGGAACTTTCGGGGGTGAGCGAGGTCGACGCCAACTACGCCACCGACGAAGGGAGCGTCAGCTACGACCCCGAAGTCGTCTCGCTCTCGGCTATCGTCGACGCCGTCGACGACGCTGGCTACGAGGCGGCGACCGAGACCGTCTCGGTTGCGGTCACGGACATGTCCTGTTCGAACTGCGCCGAGACCATCGAGGAGCGACTGCTCGACACGTCGGGGGTCGTCGACGCCGAGGTGAACTACGCCACCGACGAGGCGCGGGTGACCTACAACCCGGCCGATGCGTCGCTCGCGGACCTCTACGACGCCATCGAGGACGCGGGGTACGAACCGGTCCGCGAGGGCGACGACGCGGACGGGGGCGGCGAGAGCGCCGCCGACGGACAGTCCCGTCGCGACGTGGCGCGAAACGCCGAGATCAGGCGCCAGCGCAACCTCACGCTGTTCGGCGCGGCACTTTCGGTGCCACTGCTCGCTCTGATGATCGACGAGGTGCTCTCGCTGGGGCTGGTGGGCGAGTCGGTGTTGGGCGTCTCGACGGGGGTGATCGCGTTCCTGCTGGCGACGCCCGTCCAGATACTGCTGGGACGGGAGTTCTACGAGAACTCCTACGACGCGCTCGTGAAGAACCGCACCGCGAACATGGACGTGCTGATCGCGCTTGGCTCTTCGACCGCCTACGTCTACAGCGTCGCTCGACTGCTGGGGTTCCCCGGCGAGGGACTGTACTTCGACACCGCAGCGTTCATTCTCGTCTTTATCACGCTCGGGAACTACCTCGAAGCCCGGTCGAAGGGGCAGGCCTCCGACGCCATCCGCGAACTCCTGCAGATGGAACCCGAGACGGCCACGCTCGTCGATGAGGACGGCGACGAGCGGGAGGTCCCCCTCTCGGCGGTCGAGGTCGGCGACCGGATGAAAGTCCGGCCCGGCGAGTCGATCCCGACCGACGGGGAGGTCGTCGACGGGAACAGCGCCGTCGACGAGTCGATGGTCACCGGCGAGTCGGTCCCCGTCTCGAAGGAACCCGGCGACGAGGTGATCGGGTCGACGGTCAACACCAACGGTGTGCTCGTCGTCGAAGCGACGAAGGTCGGCTCGGAGACGGCGATCCAGCAGATCGTCGACCGCGTGCGCGAGGCCCAGAGCCGCCAGCCCGAGATCCAGAACGTGGCCGACCGGATCAGCGCCTACTTCGTCCCCGCGGTGATCGCCAACGCCGTGCTGTGGGCGGCGGTCTGGTACCTCTTCCCCGACGCGCTCGCCGGATTCGTCGGGGGCCTCCCGCTGTGGGGCCTGGCTGCTGGCGGTCCGACCGCGGTCGGCGTCTTCGAGTTCGCCGTCGTCGTCTTCGCCAGCGCGGTGCTGATCGCCTGCCCCTGCGCGCTGGGGCTGGCGACGCCCGCGGCGACGATGGTCGGGACGGCCATCGGCGCCCGCAACGGCGTCCTCTTCGAGGGCGGCGACGTGCTCGAACGCGTCCGCGACGTCGACAGCGTCGTCTTCGACAAGACGGGGACGCTCACCACCGGCGAGATGGAACTGACCGACGTGGTCGCGCTGGACGACGGCGCCCGCGCGGACGGTGGCCTCGCGGACGAGCGAACCACCGACCGCGACGACGACACCGCCGACGCTGGCGAGGCGTTCGTCCTCGAAGTCGCAGCGAGCGCCGAGGCCGCTAGCGAGCACCCGCTGGCCCGGGCCATCGTCGACGGCGCCCGCGATCGCGGGATCGACGTCTCCGACCCCGACGAGTTCGAGAACGTCGCCGGGAAGGGCGTTCGTGCGACGACCGGACACGGCGAGGTGCTCGTCGGCAACCGGACGCTGCTCGAAGACGAGGGCGTCGATCCGTCCCCTGCCGACGAGACGATGGACCGCCTCGAACGCGAGGGCAAGACCGCGATGCTCGTCGCGCTGGATGGCCGCGTGATCGGCGTGGTCGCGGACGCCGACACGGTCAAGGAGTCGGCCGCAGAGGCAGTCGCGGCGCTGGACGACCGGGGGACCGACGTGTGGATGATCACCGGCGACAACGAGCGCACCGCCCGCGCCGTCGCCGAGGCGGTCGGCATCGACCCCGACCGCGTGATGGCGGGGGTCCTCCCCGACGACAAGGCGGACGCCGTCGACGACATCCAGTCCGACGGTCGCCGCGCGATGATGGTCGGCGACGGCGTCAACGACGCGCCCGCGCTGGCGACGGCCTACGTCGGGTGTGCCATCGGGAGCGGTACCGACGTGGCCATCGAGGCCGCCGACGTGACGCTGATGCGCGACGACCCGCTGGACGTGCTCAAGGCCATCCGCGTCTCCGAGGGGACCCTCGCGAAGATCAAACAGAACCTCTTCTGGGCGCTGGGGTACAACACCGCGATGATCCCGTTGGCCTCGCTAGGCCTGCTCCAGCCGGTGCTGGCGGCGGGCGCGATGGCCCTCTCCAGCGTCTCGGTGCTGACCAACAGCCTCCTGTTCCGTCGGTACACGCCTGACCACCCCTACAGTCTCCTGGGGTGGCGATAGCGGCGACTGGACGGTGGGAGCGACCCCGGGACGACGAATATATTCGGCGAGTCGGCCGCCGATTCCCGGAATCCGGGACGATATCCGGGCCCTTTTTGCGGAGCAGTCCCAACTTCTGACCGCGATGAACGGACAGATGCGACGACGAGCGATGCTCGGGAGTATCGGCGCGGTCGTCGCGGGGGGCGCCCTCGCGGGGTGTTCGACCGAGACAGAGAACGGCGACGGCGGCGACGGCGGCAGTGACGGCGGCGACGGCGGCGACGGCGGCGCTTCGGGTACCGTCGAGGCGCCAAGCGACGTGGCGGACTACCTCGACGGCGCCAACGGCTACGACGGCGTTCAGGACATGACCGGGACCGAGGAACCGACCGTCGACGTCGGATCCGGCGACGGCTTCGGATTCGGTCCGGCCGCCATCCAGGTCTCCACCGGGACGACGGTCGTCTGGGAGTGGACCGGGCAGGGGACACCCCACAACGTCGTCCACGAGGATGGCGACTTCGAGAGCGAACTCATCAGCGAGGAGGGCGCCACCTTCGAGTACACCTTCGAGGAGAGCGGCACCTACCTCTACTACTGTCAGCCCCACCAGCAGATGGGGATGAAAGGCGCCGTCGTCGTCGAGTAAGGTTTCCGCGCGGTCACCGTTTTCCGAGTGGGCGTTTCTGGCCGACCAGTGGTGAGTCACGCCTCCCGATCGGCAGTGTCGCGCGCGATGCCGACGAGCCCGACCAGTTCGCCGTCCGGGTCGGTGAGCCGCGCCCCCGTGAACTCGTGGGGTACGCGCTCGCCGTCGGCCGTCTCGAAGGCCGCCCTGACCGTCGTCTCGCCGGTCCGGAGCGTCTCGTCGATGGCCCGTGTGACCGTCCCGTGCTCGGACTCGGGGAACAGATCCGTCACGTCTGCCCCCGCGAGTTCGTCCGCCGTGTACCCGGTGACCGCTTCGAGGCGGTCGTTCCAGCGCCGGAGAGTCCCGTCGGTCCCGACGACGTAAAAGACGTCCTCGAGAGCGTTCAGCGCCTGTTCGACGAAATCACGCTCCTCGCGGAGTTCCCGTTCCTTGCGCTTGCGGTCGGTCACGTCGCGCGTGAACCCGACGACGCGGACGACCTCACCGTCCTCGAAGATCGGCTCGCCTTTGACCCAGACCCACCCCGTCTCGCCGTCGCCGCGCAGTATCCGGTACTCGATGTCGATGGATTCACCGTTCGAGAGCCGATCCATCGCCGCGCGGACACGGTCGCGGTGGTCGGGATCGACACCGTTCAGGAAGTCCTGCGGGTCCGCCTCGATCGCTTCCGTCGGCCGGTTCCACACCTCTTCGTACCCCGAGATGAAGAGCAGTTCCTCCCAGTCGCGGTCGAACATCCAGAGACAGTCGACGGAACTGCCGGTGAGTTCCGCGAGTCGGCGCCGCGTGCGTTCGGCCTCCCGGCGAGCGCGGTACTGGTCGACGCTGTTTTCGATCCGATTCGCGAGGACGGCGTACTGGTCGGTACTCCGCTCCTTTTGCATGTACTCGGTGACGCCCGCGGAGATGGCGTCGCTGGCTACCTCCTCGGACCCCTTCCCGGTGAAGAGAATAAAGGGGAGGTCGGGATGACTCTCGCGGACCGCCGCGAGAAACGCCAGCCCGTTTCGCCCCGGCATGTCGTAATCGCTGACGACGCAGTCGACGTCCGTCCCGTCGGCCCGGAGAGTGTCGAGTCCGTCCTCCGGGTCCGTCTCGGTGGTCACCGAGATCCGGTCGCTCTCCCGTGCCAGAAAGTCGGCGACGAGGTCACAGAACATCGGATCGTCGTCGACGTGGAGAACGGCGACCGGTTCGGCCATGCTCAGCGTACGTCGCGCATGATTAAAAGTGTACTACCGGAGTGACTGAGACTACCGACGGTATCAGTCACCGCGCAGGCTGTTCACGTGGTCGATGCGTTGCTGGACGAGGTCGTCTTTCCCGATGTCGTGGCGGACGCGCAAGCCCTCGGTCCCGGCGCGTTCGAGAGCGTCTTCCGCGATCCGTTCGGCCTCGCTGATCGAGTCCGCCACGCCGACGACGGCGTAGGACCGGGAGGTGGTCGTGTAGATGCCGTCCTCGCGGTCGTCGACGCTGGCGTAGAAGAGGATCGCTTCACCGGCGTTGTCGTCGTCGATAGTGACCTTCGCGCCGGACTCGGGGTCGGTCGGATAGCCGTCCGGGACGGCGTACTTGCAGACCGTCGCCTGCGGCGCGAAGGAAAGTTTCGGGAGGTCCGCGCCGTCGCGGGCGGCGGTCAGCACGTCGAGGAACTCCGTGTTCAGCACGGGCAGGGTGTTCATCGCCTCGGGATCGCCGAAGCGGGCGTTGTACTCGACGACTTTCACGCCGTCGGCGGTGAGCATGAACTGGCCGTAGAGGACGCCCTTGTACCCCTCCAGGGCGTCGACGGTCGCTTCGAGGATCTCGCGGGCCTCAGCGTAGTCCTCGCGGGACATGAACGGGAGTTCTAGCGTCGAATCGGAGTAACTGCCCATGCCGCCGGTGTTGGGGCCCTCGTCGCCCTCGTAGGCGCGCTTGTGGTCCTGGACGGCGGGGGTGACGCGCAGTTGGCCGTCGGCGACGAACGCCTGGACGGTGAACTCCTCACCGACCAGACGCTCTTCGAGGACGATGCGGTCGTAGCCGGACTCGCGGATGTACGCTTTGGCCTCCTCGGCGGTGACCTGGTCTCCCATCACGCGGACGCCCTTGCCGCCGGTCAGTCCGGCGGGCTTGATCGCCAGGTCGCCGTCGTACTCGTCGACGTACTCACAGGCGGCCTCCATGTCCTCGAACGTCTCGAAGTCGGGACAGCCTGGGATGTCGTGGCGCCGCATGAAGCGGCGCTGGAACGCCTTGTCCGTCTCGATGCGAGCCTCCTCCTCGCGGGGGCCGAACGTGTAGATACCGGCGTCGTCGAGCGCGTCGGCGACGCCCGCTTCGAGGGCGGCCTCCGGCCCGATGACCGCCAGCGTGGCGTCGACTTCCCGGGCGTAAGAGGTGACCGCCGTCGGGTTCGTCGTGTCCAGCGACTCGAAGCCCTCGGCGATGCTCGCGATACCCGGGTTCCGGTTCCCGGCGCAGGCGTACAGCGCCGCGTCGGAGTCGGCCACCGCCCGCGCGATGGCGTGCTCGCGGCCGCCGCCGCCGACGAGCAGTACTGTCTCTGTCATGGGCGGAAGGGGGTGTGGCTCTGACGTAAGCGTTACCCTTGCCCTCGAACGACCGCGGTCACCTCGTCCAGCCCGGTATTCGTCGTCGGGAACAGAACGCGGCAGTCGACGCCGCTCTCACGCTCTGTTCCGTCGTTTCGGATGTCACGCACGTTGGGAAATGCCACACAACACTACATACCTAGTACAGTGATTTTATACACACTTGGCCATATGAGCGAACATGTCCGTCAACAGACGACGACTCCTGCGACTGGCAGGGGCGACGATGACCCTCGGCGTTGCAGGCTGTTCAGGAGACGGCAGTGATGGATCGGACGGTTCGGACGGCAGCGACGGCTCGAGCGGGTCGGACGGCGGCGACGGCGCCGACGGATCGGACGGCTCGAGCGGGTCGGACGGCGGTAGCGACGGCGGGAGCAGCGGGTCCTACGAGGTGCCGGAGTACACTCGCTGGATCACGTCCGACGACAGCGGCGCCGTCTTCTACGCGTACATGGACTGGGAGGCGAGCGACATCGCTGACCAGGGGACGACCCCGACCCCGACGCCGGGAGAAGAGGCGACCAGCAGCGACTTCCCGCAGGACCCGATGCTGGGGCTCCCGTTCTCGGGCGCGTTCGTGCTCGTGTTCACCGTCGGGTTCGGCCTCGCTCCGTTCGGCCTCAGCGGCCTCGTCAGCGGCGGGATGGGCGGCGGAACGGGCGGCGGCCAGCAGACCGCCGGAGGATCACAGCTGTCTTCGCAGGCGACGGACGTGATCCTCTCCAACTCCGCGGTCGTCCTCACGGGCGACATCGATCCCGACGAACTCGACGAGCAACTCACCAGCGAGCCCCAGAGCATGATGGCCCAGCAGTTCGAGGCCACCGACGAGATCGCCGGATACACCGTCTACCAGCCGGTCCAGACGACCGAGACCGAGAGTATGATGGGCGCGAGCACCAGCACCGGCGGTACGATCGCGGTCGGCGACGATGCCGTGCTGTTCCGGTCCAGCCAGGAGGCCGAGGTCGACCCGATCGAGGCGCTTCGCGGCCCGATCGAGGCCGCCAACGGCGATGGGACCCCCGCGACCGACGAGATCGACGAGTTCGCGTGGGTGGTCGCCAACGGCGGCAACGGCGACATCTCTTTCGGCGGGTACGGCGAGGCCTTCGAACAGACCCCGACGCCCACCCCGACTCCCGACGAGGGGATGGGTGGCGGCATGGGCGGCTCACAGGGCGGGATGCTCGGTGCCGACTACGAACTACTGGGGGAGGCACAGGGCATCGCCTCGTCCCTGACTGTCGACGACTCCGGCGAGAGCGGGTCCGGCGAGTTCGCGGGTATCGTCCCCGGCGCGAGCCAGAGCGAGATGGAGAGTACGCTCGGCTCCTCGGCCGCCGAATCGTCGGTCACCGTCGACGGCGACCGCGTGACGGCGACGGCCACCTGGGACGAGTTCGAGAACTGATACTGTCGGCTGCCCCATCACGGACGGATTCGGCGTCCCGGGGGCCGAATAATAGTTCTACGCGCGCATAGCCGACAGTATGACACCGGCGGTTCTCTCGCCGGGGCGTGGCCACGTCCCAGTCGGGTGCGATGGCGTTTAGAGTCGGGGCCCGCTGTGTTGTGATATGACAGCCCCGACCGACCGGAACCGTCTGGACGAGGCCGAGAGCCCGTATCTCCGGCAACACGCCGACAATCCGGTCAACTGGCAGCCCTGGGACGAGCAGGCCCTCGAGGCCGCGCGCGAGCGTGACGTTCCCGTCTTCGTCTCGATCGGCTACGCGGCGTGTCACTGGTGTCACGTCATGGAAGAGGAGAGTTTTCAGGACGAGGCCATCGCCGAGAAACTCAACGAGGGTTTCGTCCCGATCAAGGTCGACCGCGAGGAGCGCCCGGACGTCGACAGCGTCTACATGTCCATCTGCCAGCAGGTGACCGGCCGCGGTGGGTGGCCGCTCAACGCCTGGCTCACCCCCGACGGCGACCCCTTCTACGTGGGGACGTACTTCCCGCCGGACCCCAAGCGCGGGCAACCGGGGTTCGGGCAACTGCTGGACGACATCGCGGACTCCTGGGCCGACGACGAGGAGCGCACCGAGATGGAACAGCGCGCCGAACAGTGGGCCGAAGCCATCGAGAACGACCTCGAATCGGTCCCCGAGCAGTCCGGGGGCGACCCCGACGCGGACGTCCTCGGGACGGCCGCGGACGCCGCCGTCCGGGGCGCCGACCGGGAGTACGGCGGCTGGGGCGACGGTCCGAAGTTCCCACAGCCGGGCCGCCTGCACCTGCTCGCGCGGGCCGCCTGCCGCGACGGCCGGGACGCCTACCGCGAGGTGCTCGCCGAGACGCTCGACGCGATGGCCGACGGCGGGATGTACGACCACGTCGGTGGCGGCTTTCACCGCTACGCCACGGACCGCCCGTGGGTCGTCCCCCACTTCGAGAAGATGCTCTACGACAACGCGGAACTCCCGCGAGCGTACCTCGCTGGCTACCAACTGACCGGCGAACAGCGCTACGCCGAAGTCGCTCGCGAGACGCTCGAATTCGTCGAGCGCGAACTCACGCACGAGGACGGTGGCTTTTTCAGCACGCTCGACGCCCAGAGCGTGCCGCCGGACGCCGGGACAGCCGACGACGAGCCCCGGGGTTCGGACGGCGACGACCACGAACAGGAGGAGGGAGCCTTCTACGTCTGGACGCCCGAGCAGGTCCACGAGGCCGTCGGCGAGTACGCCGACGACGCTCTCGACACCGACGGCACCGCTGATGCCGACCTCGCGGCGGACCTGTTCTGTGACTGTTTCGGCGTCACACCGGGCGGCAACTTCGAGGGGGCGACGGTCCTCACGCTCAGTGCCCCGGTCGCCGACCTCGCCGAGGAGTACGACTGCGACCCCCAGACGGTCCGTGACCTGCTCGAAGCCGCGGGTGACGCCGTCTTCGCAGCCCGCGAGGACCGCCCCCGGCCACGCCGCGACGAGAAGGTCCTCGCGGGGTGGAACGGCCTCGCCGTCTCGGCGTTCGCCGAGGCCGGGCTAGTCCTCGACGAGCGGTTCGCCGACACCGCCACGGACGCGCTCGCGTTCGTCCGCGAGCACCTCTGGGACGCCGACTCGGGGGAGCTGTCGCGGCGCTATCGCGACGGGAGCGTCGGTATCGACGGCTATCTCGAAGACTACGCGTTCCTCGGGCGCGGCGCGCTCGACTGCTATCAGGTCACGGGCGACCCCGATCACCTCGCGTTCGCGCTCGCCCTCGCGCGGACGGTCGAATCGGAGTTCTGGGACCCCGAGGACGGGACGCTGTATTTCACGCCACAGAGCGGCGAGTCACTGGTCGCGCGCCCGCAGGAACTCACGGACCAGTCCACGCCGTCCAGCAGCGGTGTCGCAGCGGAACTCCTGCTCGCGCTGGATCACTTCGTCGACCACGACCGCTTCGCGGTCATCGGGACCGAAGTCGTCGAGACCCACGCCAACCGCGTGCAGTCGAACCCCATGCAACACCCGTCGCTGGTGCTGGCGACTGACACCGACCGGGCCGGTCACGCCGAGCTGACGGTCGCGGCCGAGGGGCTCCCCGAGCGGTGGCGCGAGACGCTGGCCGGGACGTACGTGCCGCGCCGCCTGCTCTCCCTCCGGCCGCCCACCGAGGCGGGACTGGACGGCTGGCTCGACCGTCTGGGTCTCGACGACGCGCCGCCGATCTGGGCGGGTCGCGAGGCTCGCGACGGCGAGCCGACGGTCTACGCCTGCCAGTCACGGACCTGCTCGCCGCCCCAGAACGACCTGGCGGAGGCGCTGGAGTGGTTCGAGGGCGATGCCTCGTAGTCGGCACCCGGTCGATCACTCCGCGCGGTGGTTCCACTCGCCGAGACCGTAGGACTCGATGCCGGTGAGACGGCCCCACTCCGCGTCGGAGAAGCTCACGTCGAGCGCGTCGAGGTTCGCCTCCAGTTGCGCGACGGTGCTACAGCCGACGACGGGCACCGTCGGCTGGTCGCGTTCGAGCATCCACGCGAGCGCCACGGCGTTCCCGTCGACGCCCGCGCGCTCGGCGACGTCTCGGATCGCCCGCATCTTGAGTCGGTTCTCGGTGCGGACGTACCCCTCGGGGATCGGCCGGTCCGACCGGCCGTAACACCCCTGAAGCGTCGGGGAATACGGCGCGACCGACAGGTCGGCCTGCCCGCAGTAGTCGATCAGTTCGTCGGTCGCCGGGAGCTGGATCCCGAAGTCGGCGTCGCGGTCGGGGATCAGATACGAGAACCGCGGCTGGACGCACTCGTATCGGGGCCAGTCGCGCTCGGCGGCGATGCGGTTGGCCCGCGCGAGTCGCCACGCCGGGACGTTACTCGCCCCGAGGTGACGGACCGCCCCGTCGTCGACCAGGTCCGCCAGCGCGGCCATCGCCTCGACCTGTGGCGTGTCGGGGTCGTCGACGTGAGTGTACAGGAGGTCGATCGTGTCGATCCCGAGTCGCTCGCGACAGCCCGCGACGGCCTCCTTCGTCACCTCGGGGTCGAGTGTCCGCGGCGTCGCGTGGCCGCCGCCGACCTTCGTCGCGATCGTCATCTCGTCGCGGACGCCACGTTCCTCGAGCCAGTCGCCCACGAGCGGTTCGCTCGCGGGTTCCTCGTGGCCATCGACCCACGTGGCGTAGTTGTTGGCGGTGTCGAGAAAGCGGCCGCCAGCCTCGTAGTAGCGGTCGAGAAGGGCGAAGGACGTCTCGCGGTCGATCCGACTGCCGAAGTACATCGTCCCGAGGCAGAGCGCGCTGACCGACTCGCCGGTCGCGCCGAGCGGTGTCCGTTCCATACCACAGGGTGGTGTGAGACGGGCAAAAGGGTTCGTCTCGCGGGGAGGTACGCCGATTTCGGTTGCCCGCTCCCCCGGTCAGGTCGCGAGCTCTTCGAGTTCGCGCGCCAGATAGACGACGATGGGGACCGGTTCCTCCTCGACGAACCGGGCCACCTCAACGCCGTTGCGTTCGACGACGACCGTGGGGATGTACTCGATGTCGTACTCCTCGACCTTCGGGCCGACCTTGGTGCCGTCGTCTTCCTTCTCGACGGGGTAGTGTTCGATCCGGCTCTCGGGGACCTCCGCGGCGTCCAGCGCCGCGCCGAAGTCGGGCAGTTGCGCCCGGCAGTCCTTGCACCAGTCGCCGCCCCACACCTTGTACGTGAGTTCGTGCCGGAGCGACGCGAGGACGTCCACAGACTCGGCGTACGCCTCCTCGGTCCACACCGGGTTCGGTTCCATCGTTTCGAGGCTCATATCCACCACGTAACGGCCCCCGTGGCTTAAGTTCACACGTCCGGGACGGTCGCGCGGAAGTCGTCCCCGCGCCGTCAGTGACGCCCGCACTCCCTGCCGGTGTCGCGGACCCTTTAGGGGCGTGTAGCGTACGCCCGGGCAGTGAAATCGAACATCCTGGAGACCATCGGGTCGCCGCTCGTGTCCGTCGACGCGCCCGGGGACGCGACCATCGCGGCCAAACTGGAGTATTTCAACCCCGGCGGCTCCGCCAAGGACCGCCCCGCCCGCGGGATGATCGAGGCCGCCGAGCGCGACGGGACGCTCGAACCGGGCGACACCCTCGTCGAACCGACCAGCGGTAACACGGGCATCGGGCTCGCGATGGCCGGGGCGGCGAAAGGGTACGACGTGACGCTCGTCATGCCCGCCTCGAAGTCCCCGGAGCGGCGGGGGATCATGCGCGCGTTCGGCGCCGAGATCGAACTCGTCGAGGGGGACATCTCGGCCGCCCGCGAGCGCGCCGACGAACTCGAACGCGAGAGCGGGTTCGTCCAGTTGCGCCAGTTCGAGAACCCCGCGAATCCACAGTCACACTACGAGACGACAGGGCCGGAGATCATCGACCAGTTAGACGGCCGCGAACCGGACGCGTTCGTCGCGGGCGTCGGCACCGGCGGCACCATCACCGGGATCGGTCGTCGCCTCCGCGAGGCGTTTCCCGACGTCGAGATCGTCGCCGTCGAACCGGCGACCAACGCGGTGCTCTCGACGGGCGAGGCTGGCGAGGACGACTTCCAGGGGATGGGCCCGGGGTTCGTCAGCGAGAACCTCGACCGGAGCCTGCTCGACAGCGTGGAGACGGTCGACCTCGACGACGCGGAGGCCGAGTGTCGCCGCCTCGCCCGCGAGGAGGGCATCTTCGTCGGCCAGTCCAGCGGCGCGACGAACGTCGCCGCCAGACGCGTCGCGCGGGACCTGCTTGCGGAGGGCCTGACGGACCCGCTCGTCGTCGACGTGTTCTGGGACAGCGGCGAGCGCTACATGTCCACCGGGATGTTCGATTAATCGGGACCGAACAGTTCCAGCGCCGTCTCCAGCGCCTGCTGATCGTTCGTCTCGCGGATCGCTTCTCTCGGGGCCGAGAGCAGGTCCCGGACGATAGCGTCGGCGGCCGCTGCGACGGCCGCCCGCTGGCGGTCGTCCAGTGCCCCTCGTTGTTCGAGTTTGTCGAGCGCCTCGTCGAGTTCCGCCCGTTTGATCTCCTCCGAGCGTCGCTCGATCGCTTCGAGGGTGGCCCGGCGGTCCGACTCCGTGACGGCCGTGGTCGCGGTTCCGGCGTGATCGGCGGATCGCTCACGCCGGAGAAGTTTATCCGGCGCGCTCGACCCCGTCACGGTTTCCAGATGGCCGTGAGCACGTCCTCGTCGCGCTCCAGCGATCGGTACTCGTAGCCCCTGTCGTCGAGTTTCGGGAACAGGTGCTGGGGGACGCGGTCGTTTCGCTGGACGAGAACTGTCTCGTCGTCCAGTTCGGGGAGCGTCTCCAGCGTCTCGCTGAGGGGTTTCGGCGGCGGCAGTTCGCGCGCGTCGAGCGTCTCACGCGGCCGGTCTTCGGGCACATCCTCGTCGATTCGTGGTATCCCGTCGCTCATGTCTGAAAGGAGGGGCCCCGAACAGTGGTCGGTTGTCCCGAACACGTTCGCGACAACCCCGACGGGCGCGCGGCGGGAACGTTCGGTGTATGCCAGCCGAAACACTCGACCTGCGCGAGATGCCCCCGCCGGAGCGCCACCCGAAGATCCACGACGCGTTCGAGCGCCTCGACAGCGGGGAGACGCTCCGCATCGTCAACGACCACGAACCGAAGCCGCTGTTCTACGAGATGCAGGCCGAAGTCGACGCGTTCGACGCCGAGAACTACAGCGTCGAACGCGAGGGCGACCAGCGGTACGTCGCCGACCTCCCGAAGGAGTAGTGCCGCAGCGCTCCCTCCCGGGGTCCGTCTCCCGACGCGACGGTGCGCGGGGACAGCGGCACAAGTACGTCAGAACGCACCACACCGCGCCGAGAGAGACGGTTTTAAATATAGGCGGTCCAATCTCCCGATAGCGGCGCGACGGGCCGCACGCTCGGTTGGTGTAGTCCGGCCAATCATCTTGGCCTTTCGAGCCGAGGACATGGGTTCAAATCCCATACCGAGCACATTCCTGCCGCGACGACTCCGACGCGGAGTTCCATCTCCGCGTCTCCGGAGCAGTGGCCCGCGACGACTCGGCGGCCACCGTCGGCTCCGTTTTTATCGCTGATAGCGGGGCCAGTACGTACATACTGTGCGGGTGCCACGGTCGAACAGATAGAATGGCAACACGGATCCTCTGCGTGGACCCTGACGAGGAAACACGGTCGGAAACGGTGGAGACGCTCCGGTCGGAACTGTCCAGCCTGGACCCGTCGGTCGAGACGGCGGGTACGGTGGCCGACGCGCGTGAGCGGCTGACCACCGACACGGGCGCAGTCGTCACGGAGTACGACCTCCCGGACGGAACCGGGTTAGAGCTGATCGAGACAGTCCGTGAGGTGAGTCCCGACGCCGGATGCGTCCTCTACACAGAGGTAGATCCCGACACCATCGATACGTCCGAACTGCACGGATCCGTCACCGAGTACGTGGGAAAGGGGTCGGTCTTCGGCACCGAGCGACTGGCGGAACTGCTCCGGGCGACGATCGAACGGCGCTCACAGTCCACGTATCCGCTCCCGCAGAACGAGGCCGAACGCGTCGCGGCGCTGAAGACCTACGACCTCGACGACCCGGACCTGCTGGACTCGCTCGACCGGATCACCGACCTGGCGGCGCGTCACTTCGGGGTCGAGCGCGCCTCGATCAACATCATCAGCGAGCACAGCCAGGACTTCCTGGCCTGCTACGGCGACACTGCGGAGTGGGAGACGATGGACCGGGAAGACTCCATCTGTACGTTCACCATCCTGGAGGACGACGACGTGATGACCGTCGAGGACGTCACCGAGGATCCGCGGTTCCAGTCCCGGAGCGAGGCGCTCGTCGACCTCGGGATCCACTCGTACATGGGCGCGAACCTCGTCACGTCTTCGGGTTTAGTGATCGGCCCGCTGTGTGTCTACGACGATCAACCGCGGTCGTTCTCGGCAGCCGACCGGGCGTACCTGAAGGATCTGGCGTCCGTGGCGATGGATCTCGTGGAACTCCACTCCAGTCTCGACGCCGTCGAACCGGAGGTGTCGCCATGAGTTCCAGCGACCGGGAGGGCTACGAGTTTGCCGATGGCCTCCCGATCGAACCGATCGATCCCGGAACGACGGTGATGGTCGCTGGACCGGCGCTCAGCCCTGCCGAGAAAGTCGCACGAGCGATGGTCGCGGACGGGTCCGACACTGGCGAGGGGATGCTGTTCATCTCGACGAGTCAGACCTGCCGGAAACTGCTCGAGGCCTGCCAGCGTACCTACCCGTCGTTCGACACGACCCGAATGGGCGTCGTCGACTGCAGCGGCCAGGACCTCGGGCAGGCACCGTCCGGTCTGGAGGTCAAGTACGTCTCCACGCAGAGCGACCTCACGGGGATCGGGATGAAGTTCTCGGCGCTCTACGAGTCCCTGTACGGCGCCGTCGACGAGGGGCGCATCAGGACCGGATTGATCAGTCTCTCGTCGCTGTCGATGTACGTCGAGATGCGGGCGCTGTTCCAGTTCGCACAGACGCTCTCCGGGCGGATCGACAGCGCGGGCGGCCTCGGTGTCTTCTCGATGGATCCGACCACTCACGATACAAAGACCGTCAATACTCTCAGCCAGGCCGCTGACGGCCGGATCGAGGTGCGCGAAGCCGACGAGGGGATGGCCCAGCTCCGGATCCGGGGATTACCCGATCAGCCCAGCGGGTGGCAACCGATCCCGCTGTGAGCGTGGCTGACCGACCCCGTGAACCATCGCCGCAGAATCAGGCGTGTTCGAGGCGGTACGGCCAGTAGTCGGCCTCGCGGAGCGCGCGCCCGACCGCCTTGTGGAAGTCGGGGAAGTCTTCGAACTCCTCCTGGTCGACGTGCTCGAAGACGTCCGCGACGCTGACGACCCGTTCGTAGTCGATCCGAACGGGGTGGTCGCCGTAGGCGTCGACGTATTCGGATTGAGTGAGCGGGAAGTCCTCGTCCTCGTCGATCTTCTTGGCCAGGACGGCGTGTCCGTACTTGCGCCGTCCCTCGCTGCCCTCCTCGCCGTCGGGATCGTGTGGCCAGTCCATACCCGAGCCTGCGTACAGGTGACGCAAAAGGATTTCTCTCCGCCGCCAGCGCCGTACACGCGACGTGGGTCACAGCGCCGCGTAGGCGATCAACGACAGGACGACGTTGTACACCGCGTGGCCGATGATCGGCACTGTCAGCGTCCCGGTCCACTCGTAGAGGACGCCGAACACCGATCCGACACAGACGATGATCGCCGCGCCCGCGACGACCGCCGACAGCGCCCCGGTGTAGTTGGTCAGATGCAGCGACCCGAAGAGCAGGCTCGCCCCGGCGATGGCCGCGACCGGTCCGAAGGCGCGTCGCAGGCGCCCCTGGATCACGCCACGGAAGAGGAACTCCTCGGCGGGCGCGACGATAAATATCGAGAGCGCCCCGATGCCGAGCATCACCGTCCGGTCGATGGCGGCCGCGTCGTCGATGACCGATCCGGGCGTGAGTCCGAGGGCGTCGACGGCGACGCTGAGGACGACCGCGACGACGAACGCCGCGACCGCCCCGCCGAGCGCGTACCCCACCTCCCGTGCCGACGGCCGCGTGATCGGGATCTCCATCCCGGCGTACCGAGCGTAGCCGTAGCCGACGGCGACGAATCCGAGCTGTCCGGCGACGGTCAGCGCCAGGAACACCGGCGTACTCTCGATGTCCAGACCCAGAATGAGCACCGGGATCAGAAATGCGATGCCGCCGACGAGTGCCAGTAGAAACGCCGCGACGGTCAGTCCGAACGCGATCGCGACGGTCCGCCCCGGACTGGCACGAGCGGTCCCCGCGCTCGGGCCTGCCGCATCCGTGTCGATGACTCCCATAGTAACCGCACGGACTCCTGCCCGAAATATAAACACCCCCTCCATACGGCTGGGGCAACGTGACCCTACTCGATTACCGCGATCTCACGGTGGGACTGGGATTTGGACTCGACTGCGAGACGGTCGCTCACTCCGTTCGCGCTACGACTCGCGTAGTTCAAATCCCAGGTGACGCATTCGCGGCTCAGGAATCGTTCGCCGCAAAACACGGTGGGACTGGGATTTGAACCGAGCCGAGACGGTTCCGCTCAGTCGCTTCGCTCCCTGCGCGGACTGCGACTCGTCGGCTTCAAATCGCCAGTCGGCTGTTCGCTCGCGGCGCGAGGTTGCGCCGCGACCTCACGGTGGGACTGGGATTTGAACCCAGGAGGCTTGCGCCACCTGCTTTCAAGGCAGGCGCAATGGGCCGCTCTGCCATCCCACCTCGTTCTGCGTTTTTCGACCCCGGATATAATGTCTGTCGGTCTCGGCCATGTCACTGTCTCAGGACGCCCGTTCGAGAGACTCCGAAACCAACGGGCCACACCTGTCGATACGAACGACGGGATCAGTCCCGTGGGACCGTCACGCGCCCGTCCTCGATGGCAGTCCGCAGGCCCAGTTCTTCGACGACCGCGGCGGTGTGTTCCGGGGCCGTCCGGTCGGCGTGCTCGGCTGACCGGAGTATCGGCAGGACCGTCGCCAGATCGGACGGCCGCTCCAGCACCGGGAGCATCTCGACGTGGTCTGCCGAGAGGCCACTGTCCCGCGCCCGGTCGGTGAGCGTCTCGACGGTCGGCGCCGCGAACGCGTCCTCGAAGTCCATCGTGTCGCGAAAGGCGGCGTAGTACACCCGACCGTCGGTCGACGGCCCGAGCACCACGTCGGCCTGTCTGAGTTTCATCGCGGCGCTGTCGACGTGGCGGCGTTCGAGGAACGCGGCGGTCGGTTCGACGACGGCGGCGCTCTGGACCTCTTCGGTCTCCAACAGGTGCGTGACGGTGTTGCCCGCCCGCGCCGAGAACGACGACCCGACCTGCACCTCGAAGCGGACGGCGTCGGCGTCCGGGACAGCGGGCGCGATCGCCTCGCGGATCTCGGCTTCGGGATCACCGCCGACGTCGTCGGCCGAGCGGTAGTTCACGAGCAGGTCGCCGCCGCTGCGCTCGATCTGCCCGCAGACGTCCCGTAGCATCGCGGCGTAGAGATCCGCTGCCTCCGCGTCGGTCAGGAGGTCCGCGGCGACGAACTCCGGGAGCGCGACGCCGGGGCGGGGCGGGTCGGCCAGCACTGCGATCGTGGTCATACCCTACACTCGACTCAGGGCGGACTTGAAAGCGCCGTTTGCCGCGGCACGCGCGCCGAACTCGTTCGTGTCGCACCTGTCGTCGACCGGCCGTCCCGGTCAGGCGCCGAACTCGTCTTCGGTCACGCGGACCGTCAGTGTCTCCGCTACGTCGCGCAGGTCGTACTCCGGGAGTGTCTCGCCGGTGCGCGTGACGAACATCGGCTCGACCAGCCGGTGATCGGGTCCGTCCGGGTCGTCGTCGGTCGGGGCGTCCTCCGTCTCCTCGGCGGCCTGTCCGTCGGCAGACTCGTCTCCGGCGTCGGTGTCACCACCGGCGTCGACCGGTTCGAGGCCGTAGATCTTGAGGAAGCGGTCGGTCTCCTCGCCAGCGATCCGATCGTCGCGGACGGCCGTGGCGAGCGAGCGAGAGAGCCACTCGTCGTCGCTGACGCTCGGTTCGAGGACCATCGCCGTCTCGACGAAGCGGACGAGATACCAGTCGAGGTCGTTGAGAAGCGCCACCGCAGCACCGAGGCTCACCGTCTCGACGCCGATGGCGTTCGCGAACGGTTCGTGGAGGTCGTACGTTACGAGCGCGTCGCGGGCGGTCTCCCTGGACAGCAACTCGTACTGGAGATTGACGTCGTCGTCGCCGACCAGACACACCCGCGTCATGGTCGAGGGCAGACGGCGCCGCTCCTAAGCGGTTTCGCCTCCGGCGGGCGCGTCGAGGGTGTCGAGGACCTCGATCCGGTCGGCGATAGCGCGGGTCCGCCCGTCGACGTCGTCGGGTTCGAGCGCGGCGATCTCCTCGGGCCGCCCTCGCGTCTCGGGGTACTCCGGGACGAGCTGGTTACAGCCAGCGGGCACGGTCGAGTCGCGGTACGTGCCGACCTCGCGCGCTCGCTGGGTGATATCGGTCTTGTCCGCGGTAAGAAGCGGCCGGTGGACCGGAAGGTCGACGGCGGCGCTCGTCGCCGCGAGGTTCGCCGTGGTCTGGCTGGACTTCTGCCCGACCGACTCGCCCGTGACGATACCGACGGCGTCGGCGTCGCGGGCGACGTGTTCGGCGATCCGGTACATCGCCCGCCGGACGACGAGCATGCGCCCGCCGTCGACGCTCGTGACGACGTCTTCGATCAGGTCGCCCGCGGGCGCGACACGCAGACGCAGGTCACGGTCGGGCGCGTAGCGAGCGAGGTCGCTCGCGGTCGCCTGTGCGCGCCCTTCCCTGTCGACGCCGCCGTACTCGCCCAGCGAGACGTACAGCGGGACCACAGGCGCGCCGCGGCGCATCGCCTCCCAGGCGGCCACCGGCGAGTCGATCCCGCCCGAGAACAGCGCGACGAGCGGATCCTGACTACCCAGGGGAAGCCCGCCCGGTCCCGGACGCTTCTCCAGGAAGACGAACGCCTCGTCCTCCCGACAGTCGACGAAGAACTCGATATCCGGATCGTCGAGGTCGACCTCGGGGTCTGCCCCTCCGTCCTCGGCGGCTTCCCAGACGGCCGCGCCCCCCTCCGATTCGAGGTCGCGACTCGAAAACGGGTGAGCGTCCGACTCTCCTGCCCGGCGCGCCCGGAGGGCGAAGGTCCCGCCGCGGTAGTGTGCGCGGGCGGCCGCGGTCAGCGCGTCAGTGATCGCCTCTATCGTCGGATCGACCCGGCGGGCGGGGCTGGCCGAGACGACGCCGAACGCGTCCGTGGCGGCGTCACAGGCCGCCTCGGGGTCGTCGGTGAAGATCAACAGTCGGTTGCGGCGGTGCTGGACGCGGCCGTCGATCCCGCGGTCGGCCATGAGCGCGTCGACGTTGTCGCGAAGCAGGCGCTCCATCCGGCGGCGGACCTGTTCGCTCTTGACACCGATCTCGCCGTGGCGGACGACCACCGTCCCCGGGTCCGGTGGGTGCATACCCCCCGTTGACGACCGGTCGATTTACGCGCTTCGGCCTGGGCCGGGGGGCGGAGAACAGGCGCGAGAGAGTCAAAACGTCGAGAGTTCGCCGTCGATGACGCGCTGAGTCACGTCCGTGACGTTTGCCAGTTCCGCGTCGACCGCTTCGCGGACCTCGTCCTCGATGTCGTCGATAGCGACGCCGTCCTCGGTGACGATCTGCGTGTCCGCGACGTGGGGCTGGTCGATCGGCTGGCCGATCTGACTGAGCAGGCGGACCTGCAACTGGCGGATCCCGTCGACGTCTTCGACGACGGACTGAGCGATCTCCGTACTGAGGAGATTGTAGATCTTCCCGATGTGGTTGACCGGGTTCTTGCCGCTGGTGGCCTCCATGCTCATCGGGCGGTTCGGCGTGATGAGGCCGTTGGCGCGGTTGCCACGGCCGACGGAGCCGTCGTCGCCCTGCTCGGCGGAGGTGCCGGTCGTCGTCAGGTAGATCGACCCCTCGTCGTAGTCGTCGGCGGTGTTGACGTCGACGCTCACTTCGCGGTCAGTGTACTCGCCCGCGAGATCGGTGACGTACTCCCGGACGTCGGCGACGACTTCCTTGTACGCTTCGAGGCTCTCGACGTGGGCGTCGACGGTCGCGGCGGCGACGGTGACGTTGATCCGGTCGCCCTCGCGTTTGCCCATCACCTTGATGTCCTGGCCGATCGCCGGGTTCTCTTCGGCGTACTCGCCGTTGAGGCGACGCTCGGTGTTGTAGACGATCCGCTCGGTCTCCGAGAGCGGGGCGTGGCCGACGCCGTAACTGGTGTCGTTGGCCATCGGCACGGCCTCCTCCTCGCCGAAGACGGTCTGGAGGTCGCCGCTGCCCTCGCCCAGGCGCACGTCGACGACGATGTCCGTCCCCACGTCCAGATGCGGGAAGTTCTCCGAGAGGTACTCGCGGGCGGCCTCCAGGGCGATGGTCTCGGTCGGGATCTTCTCGCCCTCGTAGCGTTTGGTCGCGCGGCCGACGATCAGCAGATAGATCGGTTCCAGCACCTCGCCGCCGCCGAAGGCCGTCGCCGCGTCGCCCGCGACGAGCTGGGTCTCGTCGGTGTTATAGTGAAGTACCTTCCCCACGCGGTCGATGTAAGTGCGTGCGAGTGCCTGCGAGACGGCCTCGGCGACGCCGTCACAGATCGAGTCGGGGTGTCCCAGCCCCTTGCGCTCGACGATCTCTATCTCCTGGTCCTCGACTGCCCGCCCGGCCGCTGGCTGGACGCGCACGTTCCTGTCGGTCATGGTACGCGCTTTGCCACCGGCCGTAGTATAACTTGTGGAAACCGCGAGATGCGAAAAGATTACTCGTCTGCATCCTCGCTCAGCAGGAGTCCGAGGTACGAGGTCCGGATCTGGTCGGCAGGGTCGAGGTCGAGATCGCGCAGGACCGCGATCGCACCCTCGCGCGCGTGCTCGATGTTCTCGTCGTCGGTTTCGGTCTCGACTTCGACGAACGTCCCGAGGCCGTCGACGGCGTCGAGCGTGACCGTGTACCCCTCCAGACCGAACCGTTCGCGCTCTTTCTCGACGGTCGCGGCCGGTTCGAAGCCGAGTCCGTCGAGGACGCCGCGCATCGCCGCCGGATCGGCGACGGCCGTCTCGTGTTCCTCGCGGGATTTCGACGCCGCCTCGAGGAGCGGCCCCTTGTAGGTCACGACCGTCTCCTCGCCGTCGGCCGAGCGCTCGACCCGGATCCGAAGCGCCTCGTCGGTCTCGGCGAACTCGCGGTGAGGGGCGTCGTAGTACGTGTCGACCTGCGTGACCCTCCCGAGGTAGTCGGCGCCGCTCTCGTCGAGACGCGACCGCACCGCCTCGTGGTCAGCACGGACCTTGACCTCGACTTCGTACATACCCGACTGCTCGAAGGACACCGGCAAAAGTCGTTTGCATCCCGGCCAGAGCAGCACCACCGCCCGCTACGACCGACGGGGACGGACTCGGCCCCGATCAGCGACGGCGATCGCTGGCGGTGCGGAAACGTTGTCCTTAAGAGTACAACGACTGACTGTCCTGGTATGAGCAACGAGTCCGAGGCCGACGAGGCCGAGCAGGACGACGTCGAGGAGTCGGCCGCAGACGCCGAGACAACCGAGGAAGAGACGGTCGAAGAAGAGACGGCCGACGACGAAGCGTCGGGCCTGCAAGACGGCGATTTCGTCCGGCTGGCCTACACCGCACGCACCGTCGAGGGCGGTCAGCTCGTCGATACGACCTCCCAGGAAGTCGCCGAGGAGGAGGGAGTCGACGAGGAAGGCCAGGAGTTCGAGCCGCGCGTGGTCGTGCTCGGGCAGGGTCACATCTTCCAGGCGGTCGAGGACGCTATCGTCGGTAGCGAAGTCGGCGACGAAGGCACCGTCACCGTCCCCGCCGAAGAGGCCTTCGGCGAGTACGACGAGAGCGAGGTCCGGACGATCAGTTCGGACAAGATCCCCGAGGACGACCGCTACCCCGGCGCACACGTCGATATCGAGGGTGAGCACGGCCACGTGGAGACGATCATCGGCGGCCGCGCCCGCGTCGACTTCAACCATCCGCTCGCGGGCGAGGACGTCGAGTACGAGTACGAGGTGCTCGAGGTCGTCGAGGACCGCGAGGAGAAGGCCAGTTCCCTGCTGAGCGTCATGCTCGATATGGATCTGGACGTCTGGTTCGAGACCGACACCGTCGAGGAAGAACAGCTCGTCGAGGACGACGACGAAGACGAGGACGAGGAGTCCGAGCCCGAGTACGAGACCGTCGAGGTCGAACAGGAGACCCTGTACATCGAGGCGACGCCCCAGCTGACGATGAACCAGCAGTGGATGATGGGCAAACAGCAGATCGCCCAGCAGCTCACCCAGCTGCTCGAGGTCGACCGCATCATCGTCCAGGAGGAACTGGGCGGCGGCATGATGGGCGGTCTCGGCGGCATGATGGGCGGCATGGGCGGCGGCGGTGGCGACATCGAGGAAGCCCTCGAGGACGAGGACATCGACGCCGAGGAACTCGTCGAGGAACTCGGCGAGGAGTAACGCGACGCTCGTTTTTCGGTCCCGAGCCGCGATAGCTCCGGGCTCGAAAATCTTCGTCCGTTAGGATCATCCACAAGATATTCACCGCATCTTTCTGTTTTTCGTTTGATGAGATGGTCCGCCAGAATCGGACTGATGTGTGCCCTCCTCCTCGTCACCGCAATCGGCCTCCCCGTTCTGTTTCCTCCAGACACTGACTACGAATACGTCGTACGGCCTGCAGATGGATCGGAAAGATCAGTAGATAAGGGCCCTATCTCATATCAGAACCTCTCGCAAGCAGAACAAGCAGTATTCGATGCCGCGCGTGCTGAAGACGGGAGCACCCGTCGAGAGGAACAAGTGAACGGCTCGCACTACACTCACTACCACGACCAGGCTCGGTCCGTCACGGTGAACTACAGCGAACGGACGTACGAGGTTCGCGGCCGGATACTTCGGGAGAACTTCGGAATTCTGTACTGGGGGAGACCGCTCCTCTCTCTTCTCGGGATCGTATCGGGCGTTGTGGCGCTCCTGACGTTCGTCGCTGAGACTGTTCGTGATCGATAGCGGGCGGTCATCGGTTCTGATCTTCCGTATACGGTCGCAGACCTGTCGTCCTGTGTAAGACCGCCGGGTCGGGAAACCCACGAACGTACGCCGAGCGAAGCGAGGCGTTTCACGGCCGGGAGCGGAGCGACCGGCCGGTTTTTTGGCCGAGCTTTTTTGGCCGGGGTCGAGCGCTCGCCGCCAGCGAGCGCGACGCCCCGGTGAAAAAAGGTCGTCACGCGATATCCCGGCTCGTGTCGATCGAGACCTGTTCGACCAGATCGAGTTTGATGATGTCGGAGGGTGCGCGACCGCCGCGGAACTTCGGGATGGCGAGGCGGTTCTCCACCTCGTCGTTGGTCGTCGTGGTGTCGAGTTGGAAGATGACGTCGGCGAAGTGTTCGGTGGTGTCCCGGAGCGGCGGGACCGACCGCCCTTCGAGGCAGTGGACGATGCCGAGACTCCCGGTGTTGACGATGTGGTTCTGCATATCGTTCATGAAACTCCGGAACCGGGAGGGCGGTTCCTGCATCTCCAGGACGTCCAGCGGGTCGATGATGAGATTCGACTCCTCGGGGAGCGCGCTGACGAGCTTTCCGGCGTTCTCCAGGGGCGCCTCCCCCGAGATGTGCCGAACGGTCGGGTCGCCGGTCTGAGTCGGCGACTGCTCGATGCTCGTCGTCACCGACGCCGCGGTGCGGTCCAGCGAGAGATACAGCGTCCCGCGGGTAGCGGTGAGTTCGTAGAGGAACAGCTCCGCCTGGCTGGCCGGCTGGGCGCAGAGCGCGACGATGGACCCCTCTGGGATCCCGCCCCCGAGCTTCCTGTCGAGGACACTGATCCCGGTGTGCAGCCGGTTGACCACAGTACTGTAGGGATATTTCTCGACAAAATTAAAGATTCCGCTCCGCGAGCGCGCGTCGGACCCGATCGTAGGCGACGCGGCCGACAGTCGTCGCCAGCGGGTCACCCGAGGTCTCGTCGACGGTCGCCAGGACGGGACAGTCCGCGCCGAACGGCGAGTCGTCGAACCGCGGATCGGCCTCCACGCGGGTCACGACGGCACCGGCGAGCTCGGTCCCGAGAGCGCGTACGAGCGCAGCGGTCTTGATCCCGTCCGTCAGTCCCTGCGGGGTCGCCGTCGAGACGACGAGCGCACGGTCCGTGGCTCTGAGCGGCCCGACCACACCTTCGTCGGCGCCCGCCGGGCAGTCGAGCAGTATCGGTTCCTCGAGAGATCGAAGCCTGTCGAGCGTCTCCCGACTGAGACTGCTATCGGAGTGTCCCGCGGGGACGACCGAGACGCCGGAGAACCGTCCACTCCGGTGGCGTACACGGTCGATCGCGCCGCCGTCGATCACGTCGATACCGGGAGTGCGGGGAACGTCGGCCCGTGTGTGGAGGTTCGGCATCGCGGTGTCCGCGTCGACGACTGTCGGTCGGCGGCCGCTGTCGGCGAGCGCCCGTCCGAGTCCCAGTGCCGTCGTCGTCTTCCCACACCCGCCTTTACCGCCGACGATTGCGAGCATACGGTTCGTGGCCCCGGTCTGCTACAAGAGTGTTCGGACCGCTGCCGGTCGCATCTCCAGCCCGGACCTAACACAGTAGGTGGTATCGTGTAGTACTCAGGCCTGATACTGGTAAGTGTATGTACGACATCGAGTCCGACACGAGATCGAATCGACTGTACATCTCCCTCACGGGCCGAATCGACGGGGAATCGATCGCCGAGGCGGCCGACGAAGCCGTGGCGGCAGCCGAGGAACTTGATACTGGGTTCGACGTGGTCAACGACATCACGGGGTTCAAACCACCGTCGCCGGAGGCGGCCAAACCGATCAAGCGGGCACAGGCCGAACTCAAAGAACTGGGCGTCGACCGGGTCGTCCGGGTCGTCGACGAGGAGACGAGTCAGGTCGTAGTCAACGCCTTCGAGCGTCGCTCGAAAGACGTCGGGTACAGCGGTGAGACGGCAGACAGCGTCACGGCGGCCGAGGGTCTGCTGGACCGAAAGGAGATAAGCGGCTTCGCGGGCGGAACGACGGCGCGTGGTAGCGAGAGCGCCTGATACGGATCGTCGTAGCTGTGTCTCGGTGTGCGCCGACCCCCCGGAATCGACGGTACCCGGAAACGATTTGCAGCGGTCTGTACGATGGTCTCATACGGTTTATTGTAGTGATTTACCGGTACGCGCCAACCCCGGGGTTGGCGCTATCCGGAAATGATCTACAATAATCCGTATCAGTCGGTGTCGGGGGATTCAAGAGCGTCCGGCGTGGCGTACTACCCAATGCGTCACGACCACATTATCAGTGCGAAACAGCTCTCGCGGGCGGACATAGAGGAGGTACTGGACCGCGCCGCCGAGATCGCCACGGACCCGACGGCCGTGGCGAATCGCCACGAGGACGCGTTGCTCGGCCTGCTGTTTTTCGAACCGAGCACACGGACGAAGATGAGCTTCACGGCGTCGATCAAGCGGATGGGCGGAGACATTGTCGACATGGGGTCGGTCGAGTCCTCCAGTGTCAAGAAGGGGGAGTCGCTGGCCGACACCGTCCGTGTGGTCGAGGGCTACGCCGACGCGCTGGTCCTGCGCCACCCGAGCGAGGGATCGGCCAAGATGGCCAGCGAGTTCGTCGACGTGCCGCTGATCAACGCGGGTGACGGGGCCGGACAGCACCCGACACAGACGCTGCTCGATCTCTACACGATCCGTGAGAACGCGGGGTTCGACGATCTGACGGTCGGCATCATGGGCGACCTGAAGTACGGCCGGACGGTCCACTCGCTGGCGCACGCGCTGACCAACTTCGACGCCAGCCAGCACTTCATCAGCCCCGAGAGCCTCCAGTTGCCCCGGAGCGTCCGCTACGATCTCCACGAGTCGGGCGCGTCGATCCGGGAACACACCGAACTGGACTCGGTCCTGCCCGAACTCGACGTGCTCTACGTGACGCGCATCCAGCGCGAGCGGTTCCCCGACGACAGCGAATATCGCAAAGTCGCTGGCGAGTACCAGATCGATTCGACGACACTGGAAACGGCCGACGACGACCTCACCGTGATGCACCCGCTGCCGCGGGTCGACGAGATCAGCCACGACTTGGACGAGACCGACTACGCGACCTACTTCGAACAGGCGCACAACGGCGTCCCGGTGCGAATGGCACTGCTTGACCTCGTGCTGGAGGGTGACCGATGAGCGATCACGAACTCCGCGTCAGCAAGATCCGAAACGGTACCGTCATCGACCACATCACGGGCGGGCAGGCGCTGAACGTCCTCGCCATCCTCGGGATCGAAGCCGACGGCGGCGACACGCTCAGCGTCGCGATGAACGTCCCGAGCGACCGCCTCGGCACGAAAGACATCGTCAAAGTCGAGGACCGCGAACTCAGTCAGGACGAGGTGGACGTGCTCTCGCTGATCGCACCCGCAGCGTCGATCAACATCGTCCGGGACTTCGACGTGATCGAGAAACACCGCGTCTCCCGCCCGGAGACGGTCTCGGGTGTGCTCGAGTGTCCGAACCACAACTGCATCACGACCGAGGAGGAACCGGTCGACTCGGCGTTCGACGTCCTCGAAGACGGGGTCCGATGTCAGTACTGCGAGACGATCATCCGCGAGGATCTGGCCGAGCACATCCTCGTCGACTGACTGTCCCGCCGCTGTCTTGCGGACCGCCGATCGGCCCCGCCGCAAACGTGTCGGTACACAAAAGTTTTATTGGCGCCCGTCGAACTACCGACGATGTCGAAGAAACTGCTACTCGTGGTCGCCGTCGTGGCGCTCGCGCTCGTTTACTACGTGCGCCAGTAGACCACCGCCGTCGCATCGCCAGCCAACCAGCACCTCCACAACTGACCTCGCTTTCCAAATCCACTTACCGCGCCCGGCCCGTAGTCGTGGGTATGTACGGGGTCGTCACGCGCAACGCCGAGGAACTGGAGTGGGAGGAGTTCGAACGCGGCTTCTACGAGGTCAAAGACGTGACCGGGCGGGCGAGCGACCCGGTCCCGACCGGCGTCAACATGATCTCCTGTTTCGGCGACAACCGCGCGGCCGCCGACAACCCCGATCTGGTCCCGATCAGCGAGGACGGCGAGGAGGCGACGCGAGACCGACCGTACTTCGACTGGGCGTACGTCTGTCCGACATACGACCCCTACCGCGAGGGCCTGCTGGAGATCATCGAGGACGCCGCCGCCGTCTCGGAGGACGTCCGTCTGGACGACGTGGGCTTTCCCCGCGAGGAGTACTGTCACTGCGACCGCTGTGAGGCGGCGTTCGCCGACAGCGACTACGAGGACTGGTTCGCGTGGCGCGCGAGCGTCATCACCGAGTTCGTCGCCGAGGCCCGCGAGCGCGTCCCGGGCGACCTCTACCTGACGCTGTACCCCGACCCCTATCCCGGCCACATCTACGAACGGGCAGGTCTCGACATCGAGGCGCTGGAGGCGTACGTCGACGAGTTCGTGATCCCGCTGTACGACATGGCCTACTCGACGACCTACTGGCTGGAGATCCTCGCCAGCGGCTTCGAAGACGCGCTCTCGACCCCCTTCAGCGTCGAACTCTACGCGGTCGACATCGATATCGACGACCTGCTACACGCGACCGAGGTGGCCGAAGCGTACGGGGAGTCGGTCCTGTTCGGTTACGAGTCGGGCAACGCCCGCGCGGCCATCCGGCGGATGCGCGCCGATCAGCGAGAGGGCGAGTCGTTCGGCCCGGAGTGATACTGTCGGCCATACGTTCGGACAGATATTCGCCGCCCCGCGGTGGCGCCTACCGGTAGATCGCTACAATAAAGCGTATCAGTCGTGGAACCGCTGCTCGCGCCACTCCTCCAGAACGTCCCGGTCGCGCGTGTCCGGAGGCAACTCGTCGAACCACTTCGACTCGCTGATCTCGTCGTCGGGGTCTTCGACCGACAGGTCGGTCTCGGTCGCCCGCGCCGCGTAGATGGGGAGGACCCCCCACGTCCGGTGGTCATCACAGCGAAACTGGACGCGGCCGAGGATCCCGAGCCCCTCGTAGGTCGCCTCGATGCCCGCCTCCTCACGGAGTTCGCGGCGCGCGCCGTCGCGGAACTCCTCGTCGTCGTGGACTTCACCGCCCGGGAGCACCCACATCCCGACGGCTTCGTGGCGCACGAGCGCGAGTCGTCCCCCCGGTCGGTGGGCCAGCGTGTGCGACCCGTACGGGAGCCCGCAGTCTTCGATCCGGGTGGCGACGGTCCGAAACCGCTCGCGGGAGACCCGCCGGGTCGTCGTGTACTCGACGTAGCCGTCGTGGCGCCGCTCGAGTTCGTGGTACACCTGCTCGGCCTGCTGGCGGGCCTGCGTGGCGAGAAACCAGAGGTCGTCGACGGCTGTCATCTCCGGAGCGGGCCGGGCCGCCCGTCCGAGCCGGAGTGTCGTGTCGACGCGGTACTCATGGCACCCCCTTCGAGTGACGGTCGTATAAGTCTTCAACCTCAGTCGGGGCCGCCCGCGCGTGTGGCGTGTCACTGTCCCGAACGTTGCATGACCCGCGTCTGACGACCGCTTATGGGTGATGGGCCCCAGCGTTCAGGGTATGCGAGTCCCGACACCGCTCCGTCCGACCACGGAGGAGGTACGATGACCGACTGTGGCGAATCGGTGCTGTTGCTCGATGCCCCGTTCGGGAGCGGGGCGTCGGACTGCCTCGATCGCGTCCTGGCGGACCGCCCGCGGAGTGTCCTCGTGGTCAGCTACGACACCCCGGCCGACGAGTGCGTGACGGCGCTGCGCCGCCGGAGCGAGCGAATCGACTCCGCCGCCGCCGTCGCCGTCGGCCCGGGGAACGACGGGGTCGCCCACGACTCCGTCCGGGTCGTCTCCGATCCGGCGGATCTGACAGGCGTCGGTATCGCTGTCACCGAGTGGCTGGACGACCGGATCCGCGACGAGTCACCAGTAGTGTGTCTCGACTCGCTGTCGGCGATGCTCCAGTACGCCGACGAGAAGCGAGTCTTCGAGTTCCTCCACGCCGTCACCGGACAGTGCCGACAGCGCGACGCGGGCTTTCACGCACACCTGACGCCGAGCGCACACGACGAGCAGACGCTCGCGACGTTCCGCGTGCTCTTCGACGAGTGTGACGACCGACGGGACGCGACCGCGACCGACGCCGGTGGGACGCAGGTAGCCACCGACGGCGGCCGCGAGACGCGGTAGTCGCGCGGCCTCGAACCCGACCGTCGCTTCGACGGGCTCTGAGGATTCTTGCAGTGGTGTACCGGGACACCCCCCGGGCGCGATCCGGACGTGATCGAAAATACGCCGTGTCAGTCCGACAGCTCACCGAACCGGTCGTTCTCGAAGCGCCGTTCGGCGAGTCCGGCGCGGCGCCGGTCCGCCAGCGAGTCGTAGAGGCTGTCCGCGACTCGCTCGCGCACTCGTTGGGCCGTCTCGGCGTCGATGTCGACGGCCTGGGGGTCGTTGCCTGCGAGACTCCGTGACCCGGCGGTGTCGATGGCGACGGTCGCCAGGCGGCGACGGCGCTGGAACACCGTCTGCGAGCCGATCACCGTCTGGACCCGGTGGTACGGGACCACCTTCGTCTCGCGGACCCAGAAGCCGTTGCGAGTGACGACGTGGTCCTCGTGGAGGGCGTAGCCGCGGTGTTTCCACTTCAGGTGGGCCGCGACCGGCACGAACACGAGTGCGGCCAGCGGGAGGTACCAGTAGAGCCGTCGGTCCAGCACCTCGGCGCCCAGAAACAGGAGCGCGGCCAGTGCGGCCAGCACGATGGCGTAGCGAGCGGCGTAGCGCTCCCGGGCGCGCCGGGGCGGCCGCTCGAAGTCTGCGCTCCCGAACGGTTCGAGGTCCCGCGCGAGGCCGTAGACACGGTCGCTCTCTGCGATCGGGACGGCGGACTGTGACCCGTCAGTGGACTGCTGGGTCGCGGCACCACCGGCGGTCTCGATGTACAGCGCGGCGTAGCCCAGCGCCCGGGCGAGGGCGTTCTCCCGGATCGAGAGGGTCTGGATCTTCCCGAGCGGGATGGTGCCGCTGAACCGCTGGAGCAGGCCGCGCTCGTAGCGGAGTTCCTCGCTGCCCCGGCGTAGCGTGAACCCGTAGTAGCGGGCGGCGTCGAGCACGCCCGAAGCGAGGCCGAACAGGATCACGAGAGCGATCCCGGCCACCGGCCCCAGCGCCGCCGTGATCAGTCCCTCGGGCCCGATCACGAACTCCCCGTCGGTGAACGACATTGCCGAAGGCGCGAAGATGGAAGCGCCGAAAAAGAGCAGCGACGCCGCCCGAAAGTCCATCGACACCAGCGCGAGCACGCCGAGTTCGCGCGGCGAGATGGCGAAGATCGTCTCGAAGCGGTCGCTCTCGTCGGCCGTCGCGTCCCCCTCGGATCCGGCCGCGCGGTTCAGTCTGCTGATCTCGGTCTGGAGACGCTCGGCCTCGGCGGTGCCGACGTACCGGAGCTGTGCTTCGCTGGTGCTCCCCCCTGCTGTCTCCAGGCGCACCTCCGCGATGTCGAGGACGCGCTGGACGACGTTCTGGCTGATGTCGACGTTCTGGATCCGGCGGAGCGGGATCTCGCGCTCGCGACGGGCGAACACGCCCGACTCGATGTCGAACGTGTCCGCGGTGAGGTCGTACTCGAACCGCCGGTAGTAGGCGACGCCGTACCCGATGACGGCCGCGAGGAACAGGCCTGCGAGCCCGACTGCTCCGAACCCCCCGAGCGGTCCGAGGAACTCCCCGATCGTCGGCACCCCCACGAAGACGATCGCGAGTGCGACCCCGATCCCCTGCTGGGCGATGCGGTACGGGATCGACAGCGGGTGGAGCCGGTTCATCGTGGCCCCACCCCACACAGACCACGATACCCGTCCGTTCGGAGCCGGAGACGTCGGCTGTCAGACCGCATCTTCCTCCTCGGACTCGATCGCGAGCCGTTTCAGCCGCTCCTGCAGGTCGGCGGCGCGGTCGGGCGTCAGTCCGGGAATCGTCACGTCCGCGCCCCGGGATCCGGCCGTGTAGACGACGAGCGTCGAGAGGCCGACGACCCGCTCCAGCGGACTCCGGCGGGTGTCGATATGCTGGACGCGGACGTACGGGGCGACCGTCTGGACGCGCGTCAGGACGCCGCGGTGGAGGAACAGCGAGTCCTCGCGGACGACGTAGTGCCAGGACCGATAGAGCAAGACCGCGCGGACGACGCCGATCACGACGAGCATGGCAACGAGCACGGCGCCCCCCCACCGGTACTGGTCGAAGACGAAGTGAGCCACGAGCGTCGCGCCCACGCCGAGAAAGATCGCACCGATCGCGGACCCGACGATCCAGAGATAGCGCACGCGACCGTTCAGGTCCTGTTCGACACCGATCCGTTCGTCGTCGACGGCAGCGGGAACGTCACCGCTCTCCCCGGATGCGTCACGTTCGTCTGCTCCGCTCTCCCCGGACGGGTCGGCGGGATGGGTGTCGGGGCCGGGTGTCGTCTGGGCCGACTCGGGCCGAGGGGTGTCGTCCCCGCCGGTCCCGGTCGCGTCGCTCTCGTCACCGGAGTCAGTCATTACTCACACGGTCGACTGGCATCCGTTTAGACGTATCGCCGTCGGAAGGCCGATCGGGCGCAGATGTCAGACACCCTCATACGGTTTCGTGTCGCGATGCCCCGGGCGGCGCCAGTCGGGGGTGGAGCTGCCCGGACGAAATCTCCGATGATCCGTATCAGAGTGCCTCCGCGTCGGCGCGTGCGACCAGTCGACGGGCCAGCAGGTACGCCGCGACCGCACCGATGGCGTAGCCGCCGACGTGGAGATACGTCAGTCGCGTGGCACTGTCGACGGCGAGTTTCGCCACCGTCGTCGCCGGGTGTTCCGGCAGGAACAGCAAGACGCCGAACCCGACGATGACAAGCACCGAATACAGCAGTTGCGCCTGGCGGCGCCGCCCGGTCAGGAGGCCGAGTGTCAGTCCGAGCACGACGACGGCTGTCGTCAGCGCCGTCACGAGCACGAGCAGCGGGACGGTGTTGGCCACGTCGATCCCGTTCAGCGAGAGCAGGCCGATCCACATTCCGGCCTGGACCGGTGCGATCAGGATCATGCCGAGCGCCTTTCCGTCGACGATATCCAGCAGTGACAGGGGTGCGACCCGCAGGAGTTCGAGCGTCTCACGCTCGATCTCCTCGGTGAGCGCGTCGACGGCGACCGACCCGCTGATGAACGGGGGCAAGAAGAGCAACAGCGGGACGAGGATCGTGTAGGTGAACCCGAAGTACGGACTGGCGTCGACCTCGGCGGGGAGGGGGATCGTCGAGCGCGTGAGGTGGCTGTCACGTGCGATCCGCTCCGTGCGCTCGACGGCTTCGAGCAGATCGCGCACCCGGTCGACCACGAGTGTCGTCTGTATCCCCCCGTCCGGCACGACCACCTCCGCGCCGATGCGGCCGTTGGCGTCGGCCGCGATCACCAGCGCGTGAAGCTGTCCGTCGCGGTACGACTGGCGGGCTTCGCCCACGTCGTCGAACCGGACCGGCTGGACCGACTCGATGTCTTCCGCCGCGTCGACGAGCGCGTCCTGGTGTTCGCCCGAGACCCCGACGACGATCTCGCCCGCGGCGACCGATCCCGGGCTGTACAGCGACGTGAGCCCGACCACGAGGAACGACGAGAACGCGGCGACGAACAGCTGGATCAACAGCGCGAGGACGATCGTCTTCTCGCGTTTGAGCGAGACGATGTCCCGCCGGGCGACGATCAGCCGCGGGTCCCGCAGGAGCGAGCGCTCATCCGACAAGGGCCATCACCACCGTTAGGTTGTACGCCGTGTGCAGGGCGATCGCGGCGCTGAGCCCCACGACGTACCCCCAGCGGCCGCGGCTCGCGCCGATCGCCGATAGCGCCGCGGTGACGCTGTGGAGTGCCAGTGGCGCCAGGAACAGCCCCAGGATCAACACCGGCGTCGAGACGAACTGCGTCGGCAACAGTCCGGTGTTCAGCGCGGCTTGCCCGATCTCCAGGTTCGGGAGATCCGCCAGTTGCGCGATCTGGGTGAACTTCTCCGCGACGAAGAAGCCGAGGCCGCTGAGAAAACCCAGCACGAGGGCCGTCCGGAGCCGTCGGTCGAACCGGGCGTGGGCGTAGCCCGCGTAGATGTGGAGGCTCTTCGCGATCTCCTCGATGATCGCGACGGCGATCAGCACGAGCAGTATCGAGATCTCGCCGAGCGCGAAGAGCAGAGCGATGACGACCAGCTCGGCGACGAACACGAACGGGAGCAACACGGCGCTCAACAGTGCGACGCTGCGCTTTCGTTTGATCCGTCCGGCCAGCGCGTCCAGCACCTTCAGCGGGATCGGCCGCTGGGTGAACATATCCTCCTCGCGGTACAGGCCCGCCCCGAGACCGAACATGACCAGGGCCGTCAGCACCGGCGGCGCAACCGAGAAGGCGAACTCGCCGAGGCCGATGGCCTGGCCCTGGAAGTCACGCACCACGAGCGTCAGCGGCGAGATGAGCGCGATGGGCGTCACGTCGGTGAAGATGGCTGGGATGAAGGCATAGGAGGTCAGCGAGACCGTGATCGTCACCGTCACGAAGGTCAGTTCCTTGAACGACCGGGCGAACATCGCGCCGAGGAAGGTCGCCGAGAGGAACAGTAAGGCCAGCGGCGTGACCGCGAGTACCGAGACGGGAGACCCGCCCAGCGCCGCTGCGATCAGCGCCATCACCCCGACCGCTCCGAGGAAGTACGGCAGGGTCTTGCCGACGATGATGTCGCCCCGACTCACCGGCGCGACCAGCAGGAGTTCCCCGCGGCGGTTGATCCGCTCGCTGAGAATCGTGCTCCCGTAGGCCTGGATCACGAAGTTCAGCGGGAGGACGAACACGAACGCCAGCACGAGCGACCGGAACGGGAACGGGGGCGTGATGTCCGACGGCGTCCCGTCGACTCCCCCTCCGGTCAGCCGAGCCGCGAACCCGGAGCCGCCGATGCCGCCGTCGTCGCTGTCCGAGGACACGCTACCGCCGGTCTCTGACGGATCAGTCGGACCGTCGGCGTCGTCCGCCCCGTCTGTGCCGCCCGCTCCGTCCGCACCGTCACCACCGCTGTCAGCACCGCCCCCGCCACCGCCGTCACTGCCACCGCCGTCGGTCCCGCCGCCGTCCGCGTCGGGACCCGAGTCACTGCTCTGTTCGCCCGTGATGATGACGCGCGTCTGGTTTTGCTCCCGATAGGTGAGGTTGACCAGGACGGGGAACGCCGCCGTCTGGTTGTCCTCGGCGAGCATCAGGCGGTCGTTGTACCGGTTCGTCGTCGACCGGAGTTCGGCCGCGGCCGCGCGTCCCTTCGGCCCGTCTGTGATTTCGCGCACCTGTGCCCCGACGACGAGGACGTCCTGATTGCCCGCCTCGACGGCCGCCGGACTGGGCTCCTGGACGCGGAACGTGGAGTCTGACGAGACCACGTCGTAGTAGGGGTCCTCCTCGGCAACGCCGATCCGGTAGATGTCGCTGTCGAGCGCGACTCCCTGGCTCATCGCCAGCGGGATGATGACGCCGAGGGCGAGTACCGCACCGACCGCGATGACGACGGTTCGACGGTCGACCCCGCCCGCGTTCTTGGTCACCTCCCAGCGGGCGATCCGGACGCTGTTCCAAACGCGTTCGCGCACCCAGCCGAGTCGGCCGTCCGGGTCCCCGGAGTCCGCGAGGCCACTCGGTCCGGCGCTCACGGTCGCCCCTCCGATTCCGCGACGTTGAGGAACACGTCTTCGAGACTGGACTCCTCGGTCCTGATGTCGACGACTTCACCTCCCGCCTCGGTCGCGGCCGTTCTGGTCTCCTCGACGGCGGCCATGCTCTCGACGACCGTCCGGTAGCGGCCGTTCTCCTTGACGGCGTCGGGCACGTCGACAGTCGTGTAGACGTGGTACTCGGTGTCGCCGTACTCGTCGTGGAGCGCGTCGAGGTCGCCCTGCGCGACGATTTTACCCTCGTTCATGATCGCGACGCGGTCGCAGATACTCTCGACGTGAAAGAGGTTGTGCGCGCTGAAGACGATAGTCTTGCCCTGCTCGCCGAGTTCGCGCGTGAAGTCGATGATGTAGTTGGTCGTCAGCGGGTCCAGCCCGCTGCCGGGTTCGTCGTAGATGAGCACGTCCGGGTCGTTGATCAGCGACCGCGCGATCGCGACCTTGCGTTTCATCCCCTTGGACATATCGCCCAGCGGTCGCTCGCGGTGTTCGAGGTCCAGTCGATCCAGCGTGTCGTGGATCCGCTCCTCGGCGACGTCGCCGGGCACGTCGTACAGATCGGCGAAGAAGTCGAGATACGACAGCGGCGTCATCTCCTCGTAGAGGGGTGACTCCTCCGGGAGGAATCCGAGGCGCCTGCGCATCTCCGTCTCGCCAGCCTCGTAGCCCGCGACCGACACCTCGCCCGCGGTCGGTTCGAGCAGTCCCGCGAGCATCTTCAGGGTGGTCGTCTTGCCCGCACCGTTGGGCCCGATGATGCCGAAGACTTCCCCCTCGGCTACCTCGAAGGTGCTGCCCTCCACCGCGACGAAGTCGCCGTACTCCTTCCGGAGGTCCCGGGCGGCTATCATTCAGGCTGGCATAACGAACGGCCCCACCTATAAGTTCGCTCCCGGCTACCAGTTTTTGTAATCGGCGTCCCAACGGGCACGTGTGTCACCAACAGTCGAGCGGACGCCGGACGGACGACGTCTCTGTGTCTCGCGGTCGGTCCCGGCCACCAGAGCGGCCGCCTGGACACTCCTGACAGACACGCGTCGCTGGTCCGACTGGGGCCCCAGTGTCTCGGCCGTCGAGTCGACCGACCGGTTCGTCACCGCGGGGACGACCGGCCGGGTGCAGGTGCTGGGTGGCCCGTGGGTCCCCTTCGAAGTGACTACGTGCGAAGACTACCGCTGGACGTGGGACGTTGCGCGCGTCCCCGCGACCGGTCACCGCGTCATCGAGACACCGTCCGGTAGGACGAACGTAACGTTCGAGATCCCGCTTCTCGCCGCCGGGTACGCTGTCGTCTGTGAACGCGCACTCGACCGGATCGAACGGCTCCTCGCCGAGTGAGAAGAGAGCAGTCGCTGGGGTGAGAGAGCGTCGAGACGGCGTGGTCGGCTCAGGACTGTTCGATGCGTACGTTGTCTACCTGATAGATGTCCTCGCCCATCCCTTCGCCGTCGCAGTCCTCGGTAGGGCATCGATAGTGCCAGCCGTCCTCCGTCGCGGACCGCTCCGAGAACCGCTCGCCGCACTCGTCGCAGAACAACTGTCCCGCCGAGCAGGTGTCGAGGTGGAGTTCGAGTTCGAGTTCTGTTCCGAATGTCCGCTTGCAGTTACGACAGACGTGAGGCATAGGTGAAGGTTTTGCCGCAATCCCTTATATCAGCACCGGATCGTTCACGTCTCCGGGTTTCCCTCGACGAACGGGAACCGAATCGCCGGAAAGGACGGCGATCATGTGATTCGGCGACACACTGTCGGCCGGTTGGAAGGACTCTCGGCTAGCGAGTGTCGATCTCGTCTTCGTCACTGACGATGCGGGTCTCGGCCTCCCCGCTGGAGACCTCGTTGACCTGATCGTAGAACTCGTTTTGCATCCCGGCGGGGAACTCGATGACACCGATCCAGGAGCCGTCGGCCTGCCACTCCTCGCGCTCGAGGTCGCCGAACTCCCGGACCTTTGCCTGCCCGCTCCCGGCGTAGTCCGGCGGGAGCTGGACCGCGACGGTGATCGTATCGAACCGGATGGGGATCACCGGCCGGAGGGCGTCGAGCGCCTCGTCGACCTGTGACTCGACCGTCTCCATCGGGTCGACCTGGAACCCCGCCTCTTCGAGGGCCGACTCGATCCGGTCGGGCGGGTGCGGGGCGTCGTCCATCTGGGGGTTGACCGCGTTGCGCGTGATCCGGTCGATCAGCTGCCGGTGTTTCTGTTCTTGCATCTCGCGGCGCTGTTCGGCCGTGATCTGGATCTCTCCCTGTTTGATGACCTCCGGGATGATCTCCAGAGGCTCGGTCGTCCCGAAGACCTCTTCGAGAGCGTTCTCGGGCGGGCGGTCGCCCCGCGAGGCGTTCTCGAAGACGTCCTCCGCGGCGATGACTTCCTCCAGTTCGCCCTCGAACTCGTCGCGCTTGATCGCCAGTGCCGCGTCCGGATCTACGAGTACCTCGAACCGCTGGCCGTGGGATTCGAGGCGCGCCGTCACCGCCTCTTCGAGCGATATCATACCCAGTGGTACTGGTGGGGACCCCTAAAAGGTGAGTGCCGACGGCGGCGACACGTCACCGCCGTCACGGTGTGAGAGGGTCGCGGAGATGTGACGCCGACCTCCGAGGACCGACGCGTTACTCCTCGGTCTCCTCGTCGTCTTCGTCGTCTTCGTCGTCGCCCGTATCCAGCAGGCCCAGTTCGGAGAGATGGCTCTCTTTCTGGTCGTCGGAGAGCACCTCGAACTGTTCGTCCTCGACGGAGATAGTCGCGAGGCCGATCCCTTCGGGGGAGAGCGCGTCGTCGTTGACCGACGCCAGCGCTTCGAGCGCGAGGCCGACGCCCTCGTCTAACTCCATCGCCTCGTCGTAGTTCTCTTCGAGGTACTCGCGGATGTCGCCCCGGTCCGCGCCGACGGCGAGGGCCTTCCACTCGTAGGGCGTCCCGGAGGGGTCGGTCTCGTAGAGTCGGGGTTCGCCGTTCGCGATGCCGCCGATGATCAGCGCGACGCCGAACGGGCGCGCGCCGCCGACCTGCGTGTACTGCTGGATGTGGTCGGTGACGGCTTTGGTGAGCGTCTCGACGCCGATGGGTTCGCCGTAGCGGACCTCGTTGATCTGGGTCTGGCGGCGCGCGAAGTCGATCAGTTGCCGGGCGTCGGCGACGTGCCCGGCGCTTGCGATGCCGATGTGGTCGTCGGCCTTGTGGATCTTCTCGACGCTGGACCGTTCCATCAGGGGCGAGCGGACGCGCTTGTCGACGGCCAGCACGACGCCGTCGGCCGTGCGCACGCCGATACTCGCGGTCCCGCGCTTGACCGCCTCGCGGGCGTACTCGACCTGATAGAGCCGTCCGTCCGGCGAGAAGATGGTGATCCCGCGGTCGTAGGCCTGCTGTTGCGATTGTCCCTGCATACTTATAGATCGAGTTCTGTCGCCCCGACGAACCCGTCGTCGGCCCGCACGTCGACGCGGCCGTTCCGCACGACGGCCCGGCGCTGGGCGTCCTCGAAGACGACGTTTCTCTGATCCGGTCCTTCCGGCGGGCGTCGTATATACTTTTCTTCACAGGCCCGTACCGTGCCGCTGACACCCCGGACGCGGACGCCGAGTTCGTGTCCGTCGACCTCGTCGAGACAGGCCAGCACCGCCCGGGCGCGGTCGACCTCGCCCCGCCGGGCGCGGACGATGGCCGACCCCGACCCGTCGGCGAAGTCGAACCGGACGACCGTCAGATCGGCGTCGGCGCTCCCCGCGTCACCCAGCAGGTTCTGGGCCGCGAACCACACCTCACGCTGGAGGGTCCCGCGGTCGAGCTCCGCACCGGGCCACGACTCCAGACCGACCGCGAGGTACCGCCACCGCGGCCGGAGGTGTTTGGGCAGGTGTTTCATGATGCCCCCGATCCGCCTGCGGACCGGTCGTCCGTCGCGTCGGCCGACCGCTCGCCGACCGCTCCCCCCGCGTCGGGGACGCGTTCGGCGACCAGGACGCCGATCTGTTCGTGGACCCGTTCGACCGCCGTCAGCGCGAACCCGGCGTCGGTCAGCGCGTCCACCAGCACCCCGACCGTGGCGGGGTCGTCGACCTCGGGACTGTAGAACGGTTCCTCGGGGTCGGCCTCACCGAACAGCATCACGTCACCCAGCACGAACCGTCGCGGGTCGAGGTCGGCGATCACGCCGATCGCCTCGCGCTTCTCCTCGTCCGAGAGGTGGTGCATCGCGAAGTTCGAGGTGACCACGTCGACGCCGGTCCCGTCGGGCACGTCCGGGTCGCGAAAGCGGCCCGTCCCGAAGGACACGTTCTCGACGCCGCGCTCGGCGGCTTTCTCGCGGGCCTGTGACAGCATGCCGTCGCTGATGTCGCGGCCGAGCACCCGACCCGCCTCCTCGGCGAGAGGCACGGCGACGGCGCCCGTCCCGGTTCCGAGGTCGAGGACGGTGTCGTCGTCACTGGGCGCGGCGTGATCGAGGACCAGCGAGAGGCAGGCGCGGTACTCCTCGCTCTTCGAATCGTCGTAGACCGCGGCCTTCTCGTCGAACCGCGAGGCGTGGTCGTCGAGAGACTTCTTCATGCCCACAGATACCGGCCAACGGCAAAGAAACGTTCGGAGGGCGCTGGTTTCGCCCCGCGGTCGACGCGGCTCGTCGGCGTTACTCGTCGGCGGCGATGTCGACCTTCGAGGCGCGCTCGGCTTTGAACTCCTCGACGCGGGACTCCACGTCGACCCGCTTCTCGCCGACCGTCGCGCCGACGAGCGCACCGAGGGCCGCACCGGTGCTCGCGTACTTCGTGCTGAGGAGGCCGCCGATACCGCCGCCGATCGCCGCACCGATGGCCGCGTACCGGGCGCGGCTGAGGATCCGCTTCAGTTTGTCTCGCATATCCTAGCTGTCGTCGGGCAGGCTGAAAAGTGTGTCTCCCCGGAGACGGCCCCGGAGACGGTCGATCGCAGGCGGTCGACTCGGCGCTCCCCGCTCACGCCAGGTCGTCCGGCTCGTCGACGCTCCCCCGATAGACACCGGGTTCGACGAACGAGTCCGACTGTCGGCGGCGGTTGCGCTCGGCCAGTCGGCCCCACTCTGCGAGCCCCTGCTCCAGGGTGTCGGCGTCGAAACCGATCGCTTCGCCGAGGGCGATCAGGTCGCGCGGCGCACGCAACTGGAGGTGGCTCCGCGGGTCCGCGCTCACCACGTAGGGGGCGTCACAGGCTTCGACGAGTTCGCGGAGTTTCCGGAGGTCCCGCAGCGCCTGCACGCGGGGACCACCGTCGCGACGTAGCACGGGCCGCAGCGAGAACTCCACGCGGACGCCGTTGTCGGCGGCGGCGTTCGCGAGGACGTGATTGAAATCGCCCTCCCCGGCCATCGGGTGGGCGAGCACGTCCACCGCTGGCTGTTCGACCGCGAAGCGATTCATCTCGTCGGTGCCGCCGTGGACACAGACGATCGTCCGCCGGTCGCGGTGGTTCCCGACGAACCCGCTCGCGCGCGAGGGGTCCTCGGCCCTGACCTCGACGCCGTCGACGACGTCGATCCCGTAGGTCTCGGCGACCGCCTCCCGGTCGTAGTCGGCGGCGGCGTCGCCGTGGTTGCGGACGACGAGCCCCTCGTAGCCGTACTCGCTGGCGGTCTGGGCGTGTCTGGCCACCGTGCTCTGGCCGTCCGGACGGGCGTGGACGGCGGCGTACATCACAGGGCCTCGAGGGCCTCGCGAGCGTTCTCGACGGCCGATTCCTTCCTGGCGGGGTAGGCCTCGACCTTGGATCGGAGCGTGATACCGTCGCCGCGTTCCGCGCGACCGTTGAACGCCGCCTGTTTGTCCAGCGTCAGGAAGAAGGCGCAGTTCTCGTCGACGCGGTCGCCGAGTTCGTCGATCACCGTCTCGATGTCTGCCAGATCCGCGACCCGGCCGAGGACGTGGCGCATCTCGTCGGCCCGTTCGACCCGCGCCGACAGCACCACGATCCGGTCACCGTGATGCCCCTCGGAGAGCGCGCGTTCTATCTCGACGTCTTCGGGGAGATAGGTCCCGAGCGCCTCGGCTACGCGTCGCTCCTGTTCGGTCGCGTAACAGAACGCGCGGAGGTCGATGTAGTGAAACGGAACCGACGACATGGGGTCGTTACTCGTCGTCCTCGTCCGCCTCGTCGTCGCCTTCGTCGGCGAGTTCGAGCGCTTCCTCGGAGATACCGGCTTCCTGGCCGTCCTCGAAACTGACGGTGTAGGTCTCGTCGCCGAACATCGTCTCCATCACCTGCGTGACTGTGCCGGTCTGGCCGTGGTAGTCGCTGTGTTCGTCGTTCAGCACGACTTCGTCGTCCTCTTGGAATCCCATGAACGGCGCTACTCGATGGCTCGACAAAAAGGGACTGATACGACGCGGCGACCGAGAGCGCCCGGGCGTTCGGCCCCTCGAGCCCGGGACCGCCACTGGACCACCGGCGGTCCGGCGGCGCGATCAGTGCTGGATCGGCGGGGCGACGGTCTCCCGCTCGACCGTCTCGTCGACGAACTCCTTGACGACCTTCTCTTCCGCCCGGTGGAGCGTCTCGCTACAGGTCGATTTCGCGATGTCGACCTCGTCGGCCAGTTCGGTCAGCGTACAGCCCCGGGGCGTGTCGTAATACCCCTCCAGGACGGCGGTCTGGATCAGTTCCAGTTGCTTGGGTGTCAGCAGTTGGTCGGTCTCTATCTCCTGTTGAACGGAGATGACGTCGAACTCGATCCCGAACTCCCGCAACTGGTCGGCCAGCGTCGAGAGGCGGTCCCGGGCGGCGGTCACCTCCCAGGTCACCGTCCCGTCGGCGACGGTGAACGGCAACTCCAGGGGCGTCCCGGCGTTTCGGACGGGAAAGAGCAACATGGGGTTCGACGTCTCGAACTGGACGAGCGCGGAGTCGTCGGTCCGCTCCAGCAGGTCGACCGCCGTGACGGCGTCGTACTCGTCCATGTCGAAGACGACCGACTTGATGTCGGGCCCGGATATCTCACACAGTGCGATCCCGCCCGCGTCTCTGGGGAACGCCGTCAGGATCTCGAACTGTGCGTCGGGATACCGCGCCGAGAGTTCCCCGATCCAGACCGTGTCGGGGACCGTGATCTCTAGTTTCGCCCGGGGCATACACGAGGGTATACGTCCCCGAGGGCTATCAGTGTTCCCGAACATGTTCGTGGTGTGCGGTCGGGACGGGCGCGGGCGGCCGATCCGCTAGAGGCCGTCCTTCGGGACGAACACGATCAGCGCGGTGGTGTCGGTCCGGGCAGTCGGGGAGATGTCCTGGTCGCCGTCGAACCGGGCCACGTCGCCGGGTTCGAGCGCGAGTGTCTCGTCGCCGACGGTCACGTCGACGCGGCCCGCGATCTGGTGGAACACGATCGCCGAGTCGGGGTGGCGGTGTTCCGGGATCGACTCGCCCTCGTCGAGTTCGAGGCGGACGCCGCGGGGTGACTGGTCGTCGAACACGTCGGCGTGCGGTGCGTCGTCGAGTTCCGACAGCGCTGTCCGCTGGACCATACGTGTTCGTGTGCCCGCGAGACGGGTTGGGGTTGTCCCGAACCGGTTCGACCGGACGCCGCGACGGTAACAACACTGACGGTGCTCGCTCCCGTACTGCCGGGCGTGACCGACACCTACCTCTGTGCGGACTGTCGGGAGGGCGTGACGCGCCCGTACAGCGTCCGGGCGCTGATCAGGACCTGCGATAACTGCGGCGAGCACGGGCGCTTTCTCCACGAGGCCGTCGTCGAGCGTCTCTCGGAAATCCCGCCGGAAGACCACCCCGACGGCTGGGACGAGATGTCGCTCGACGAACGCGCCGAAGCGGCTGTCAAACGCGGCCTGATCTCCGTCCCCTGATCGTCTCTCCCGCGATCGGTCGCCACCCGCGGGGGACGACCGCCGGTTTCATTCCGACCGGTGTCACAACGTCGAGTATGGAGGCGTTCGTGGCCACGTATCTCGACGCGTACGGCGAGACGCAGGGCGTCCTCCCCGACCGCCTCGGCGAGTTCGGCGAGCGGTACCGGGAACAGGGCTACCTGACGCGAGACCAACTGTACGACATCGCCTACGAGAGTTCGACGCGGAGCGCCTACCACGTCGAGGCCAACCCCGCGGCGCGCTGTCGGGAGGTGACCGAGAACGTGCTGGCGGTCGAGGGGGACTTCTCGAAGATCCACCTGCTGACCGGTCTCTCGGGGTTCAAGGCGCCGACGGCGTCCTGTGTCCTGACGGCGCTGGATCCGGACAGCCACGCCGTCGTCGACACGCGCGTCTGGGCGCAACTGGAGCGACTGGACTACCTCGAGGGGCGCAAGGAGTCGTTCGACGCCGCCGACTACGTGGCGATGATCGACCCGATCCGCGAGATCGCCGTCGAGACGGGGTACTCCCCCGCGGAGGTCGGCTACGCGCTGTTCGCCGCCGACGTAGACGAACGCGAGGGGACGCTCCACTGATCGACGGCGTGACCGCTGGCTCGCGAGACGGACCGGTCGAAAGCAAACCTCTTTGAGCGCGACCGGTCAGACGTACAGTATGATCGACGAGACCGTCGAGGAGATCGCCGACATGCAGACTCACAGCTCCTCGGTCGTCGCTATCAAGGCGGCCAGGGCGCTCGAAGCGGTCACCGACGAGGACCACCCGACCGTCGAGGAGTACGTCCGATCGCTGGAGCGAAACAGCAACGCGCTCCGCCGGGCCAACCGGTCGCACGCGTCGCTCCAGACGACCCAGCGCGACATCGTCGACGCCGTCAGTGAGCGGGACCCGCCGTCGGTCGCGGCCGCGAAAGAGGCGACTCGCGAGGCGATCGAGTCCGTCGTCGACCGCGTCGAGGCAGCCAAGAACCGCGCGGCCGACCGGGCCGTCGAGTACGTCGACGACGGGACGACCCTGCTGACACACGACTACTCCTCGACGGTGCTGGAGACCGTCCAGCGGGCCGTCGACGCGGGGAAGACGCTGGAGGTCTACTGCACAGAGGCGCGTCCCCGCTTTCTCGGCCGGAAGATGGCCCGGACGCTCGGGAAACTCGACGGCGTCGACGCGACGCTGATCGTCGACGGGGCCGCGGGCGAGGTCCTCCCCGACTGCGAGCAGGTCATCGTGGGGATGGACTGCATCGTCGACGACACGCTGTACAACCGGGTCGGGACCTATCCGCTGGCAGCGACGGCCGCCGACGTGGGCGTCCCGATGCGGGTCGTCGGCGCCGAGTCGAAGATGGTCGACGGCGCGTTCGCCTTCGAGAACGAACACCGCTCGACCAGCGAAGTCACGCTGGAACCGGCCGACGGGTTCGCCGTCGCGAACCCCGCCTACGACGCGACGCCGACCAGACTACTCGACGCCGCGATCACCGACGAGCGAGTCCACGAACTCTGACCACGGCGGACGCGGCGACCGTCTCTGCCGCTCAGAGACCGACGAGTCGGCGATAGCCGACGACACAATCCTTTTGCTCGGCGGGTGAATCCGACAGTACATGGTCGGTACGTCGGCGGGCGTCGCGGTCCTGTCGGTCCCCGTGGTCGGGCAGTCGCTCCTCCCGGCGGAACTGCTGGCGATACTGCGCTCGGAGTGGCTGGAAAACGCCGTCCAGTCGCTGATCGTCCTCGGCGTCGCCTACGGCATCTCGCGGCTACTCGTGCAGGTGCTGGGCCGACGCATCGCCCGCCAGTTCCGCAGGCCGGGGCTCACGCGAACGATCCTGCGCGGTATCCGGGCTGGCGTCTACTTGCTCGCCTTTATGACTATCCTCGGTATCTACGGCCTCGGGCTGGGCGATCTGGCGATATCCGTGGCCGTGTTCTCGGCGGTGGTGGGTGTCGTCCTGGCACCGATCGTCGGGAGCATCATCAGCGGGGTGTTCCTGCTGGCCGACCAGCCATACGAGATCGGCGACATGATCGAACTCGCCGACAGCGACCAGCGCGGGTTCGTCGAGGACATCACGCTCCGGTACACGAAGATGTTCACGCTCGACAACACGTTCATCGTGATCCCGAACGGGACGATGCGCGAGCGCGACGTGATCAACTACTCGGCAGAAGACACGCGTACCCGCCAGTCACTACAGATACTGGTCACCTACGAGAGCGACATCCCCCGGGCCCGGACGCTGATCGAGAACGCCGCGCTGGCCGTCGACGGCGTCATCGACGGCGGCCCGCGGATCCGCGTCGGCGCCGCCCGATACCCCGCCGGGCCGACCTGCTACATCGACGATTTCGCCGACCACGGCGTGTTGCTGACGCTCCGGTACTGGATCGAGGAACCCTACTGGCTGTTGCGGATCCGGTCGGCCGTCCAGACCGAACTCTGGGACCGCATAGAGGACGAGAACATCGAGATAGCCTACCCCCACCAGCACCACGTATTCGACGACACCAGCGGCGACCTCTCGGTGTCGATGGGGAGCGCTGGCCCGGTCCAGGGATCGAGAGCGCGGCGCGACCCGGAGGGGGCCGGGCATCCCGACGCGCCCGGGGACAGGTCGGGGGCGCCCGAGCGATCGTCGGATCGAACGGGGGGAACAGGCGACGACAGGCCGGACGGCGGCGCGGACGAGGAGTAGCGGATCATACTGTCGGCTGTCCGTCCGTGGAACACTCGACTCCCCGGGGAGCCGAATTTGTCCGTGGTGGCACAGCCGACAGTATCAGTTCACCGAGGCGGTGACGACCTCGCAGTCGAGTTCGTTCCGGAGGAAGTCCTCGATGTCCGGGTCGTCGACGAGACGGCGGATCATCCGGCGCCACCGGCTCACCTGTTTGCTCCCGATGACCACCACGTCCGCCTCCTCGGCGGCGATCTCGTCGAGAAGCGTCTCTTCGACGAGCAGGCCGCTCCGGACGGTGTACCGGGCGTTCGGGACGGTCCCGAACTCGCGTTCGACCGCCCGCTTCAGATCGCGTCGCGAGATACTGTGGTTCTCCTGGTAGAGGTTGACGTGGACGACGGTCAGTGCGGCGTCGCGCTCCTCTGCGATCTCGATGGCGCGTGCCACCGTCGCCCGGGAGTGATCGGTGAGCGGGTAGCGGACCGGGACGACGACCTGCGTCATTGCCCCGGCGTACACGGTCGGGGGGCCTGAACCTTACCCTTCGACCCGGGCACGAGTCGGCGGCCTCTCACGGTATCACGCCCACTCGGGTAACCGACCGTCCAGCGGCGCCTCCACCCCGTGTTCGCGAGCGTACGCGACGATCACTTCGTACTGGGCCTCGACTGCGTCGACGCGGTGCTCCGGGGAGAGGGCCGGGAACTCGCGATCGCTCCCGAGGACGAACGCCGGCGTCGCGATCCGGTAGGTCGCGGCCGGGTCGATCGGATCGCCGCCGACGCTAGCGGTCGGGTCCGACGGCGTCCCGTCGATCCGCAGGCCGCTGACGTGGCCCCACCAGTAGTCCGGGACGCCGTCGACGGCGCGGCCGTCGGCCTCGCGGGCGATCTGTCGGAGGCGGTCGCCGGTCACTTCGGCGACGACGACCGGCTCCTCGAACGGACTCAGTCCGACGAGTTCCCCGACGGTCACCGGCCCGGAGAGCGGCGGCCCCTCGCGGATTCCGCCAGCGTTCTGGAGGCCCACGTCCGCCCCCGTAGCCCAGCGATAGGCGTCGGCCACAAAGTTGCCGAGTCGCCACTCCCCGTGGAGTTTGTGCGCCCGGTCGCGGGAGAGCGGGTCGTCGACGGTGTCGACCACCTCGTCGAGGCCGTGGGCGGCGATGCGATCACGGAGCGCTCCCGCGACGTCGTCGACGACCGGGAACTCGGCCGTCTCGTGGCGCGTCGCCGTCCGGGTCCCGAGGTCGACCTCGTAGACGAGGCGGCCACTGGCACCGGGACGGGTCAGGACGGTCCCGTCGATCACGGCGTCGGTCGGGTCGTGTGCGTGGCCCGCCAGGACGGCGTCGACGGCCGTCTCGCGGGCGATCCGGCGACTGTCGTCGTCGCTGGTGTGGGCGAGCGCGACCACGTAGTCCGCGCCGTCGGCCGCCAGCGAGTCGACCGCCCGGCGCACGGCGGCGACGGGATCCGAGAACGTCGGCTCGGAGAGATGCGGGACCATCGACGGCGTCTCGGGAGCCACCACACCGACGAGACCGACGGTCTCGCCGTCGACCTCGACGGTCACCGTCGGGGTCACGCCCCGGTCGGTCGCGATGGTGCGGCCGTCGACGGTGACGTTGGCGACGGTCCAGGGGTGGGGCGACTCGCCGACCACCGCGTCCAGCGCGTCGCGGCCGTTGTCGAAGTCGTGATTGCCGAGCGTGTCGGCGTCCGGCTCGACCGCCTCGAAGAAATCCAGCGCCTGACGGCCGTCGGTCACGAGCGAGAGGACGCCCGGGGCGGTGTTGTCGCCCGACCCGGCGACGAGCGCGTCGGGGCCGTCGCGAGCCCGGAGGACGCCCGCGACGCGGCCGATCCGCTCGGGCGTGTCGTAGGCGTTCTCCAGATCGGAGTAGTGGAGCACTCGCGGGGCCATCGGATCTGCCGGGACTCCGGGACGGGTCGGCAAAGCGTCTTCGGTGCTCCGGGGAGACGGGGACGGGCGACGCAACCGTTTTACCTCTCAGCGCGGAACGGGGGATATGGACGCGAGATCGGGACCGGACGGCGCGACGCTGTACGTCGACACCGGTGCGGGCGAGCGGGGGTCGGAGGGTCCGTTCCACACCGTCTACAGCGACGAGGGCGCCACGCGCCGGTGGGGGTACTACTGTAGCAACTGCGAGTCGTTCGTGACGGTCATGGACTCGATGGGACGGTTGAAGTGTCCGGACTGCTCGAACTTCAAGAAACCCGACGAGTGGGACGCCGCCCACGAGTGATCGGGACCAGCGGTGCCGAGACCGGATCAACCAGCGGGGTCGCGCGATCGGATCGGTAGAACGCGACAGCGATCCGGACGACGCCCGATCGATCGGGACCGTGGGAAAGTTTATGACGTGTGGGATCGAAGGTGAAAGTGAATGAGGGCTGTTACCAAGCCACTCGACGAGCAGGCCCAGTCGATTTTCGCGGACCTCGGCTACACCGTGACCGAACACGAGACGGAGTACCTCGCGGAGCGGAAGTGGCGCGCCGTCCACGTCACACCGGTCGAGGAGGAGACCGAACCGCCGGAGTCCGGGGAGTACCGGTGTTTCGTCACCTGGCGCGAGGACGTCGACTCGCTCGAGCACCGTCTGGAACGAGCGGACCCGGACTACGAGTGGGCGATCATCGGCGTCGAAGACGACGGCGAGTACGAAGTGTCCAGACCCGCGCGGGCCACGTAGTCGCGCCCGCTGTTTTCCAGTCGACCGTGTCTCGACAGCGACCGGCGAGTCAACCGCCGGACTGCGGACGGCTGTCTTCAGGCCGCCAGTCTTTCAACAGTGGATACAGAACCACCGAGACATGGCAGAGCAGAACTTCGAGCAACTCCTCACGGAGAGTCGGGTCAACGCCTGGATCGGGTGGGCGGTCGTGGCTATCGTCGTGGCGACGGCCGTCGGTAGTGTCGTGACCGGCGACCTCCTCTGGGGGGTCTTCTCGGGGACGGTCGCAGTCATCGTCGCTCTCCCGGCCGTCGCGTCCGGGGAACCGCGGGCGATGGCGCCCTGGGAGATCGTCCTCCTCGCGGCGCTCCCGGTCGTCGGGCGCACGTTCGCCAGCTTCCAGCTCTCTAGCGACATCGCGACGTACCTCTCGATCGCCGCGCTGGCGCTGCTGGTCGCGGTGAACCTCCACCTCTTTACGACCGTCGAGATGAACTTCGGGTTCGCCGTCCTCTTCGTCGTCGTGACGACGCTCGCGGCGGCGGGCGTCTGGGCCGTCGTCCGCTGGGGGGCGGACGTCTACCTCGGGACCGGACTCCTGTTCGTCGAGGGGTACACCGAAGCCGAGATCGAACACGGCCTGATGGTCGAGTTCGTCGGCTCGGCCGTCGCGGGACTGCTCGCGGGCCTGCTCTTCGAACTGTACGTCCGGCGTCGACGCGTCTCCGAACGCGTCCCGGAGGGGGTCGCATGAGGGTCCGCGACGCGCTCGGGATCACCACGCGCCGCCAGAAGCAGCTCGCGCGCCTCATGGAGGCGACGCTGATCGGTATCGTCTTCATCGGGATCTACGAGAAGCAGTTCGGTCTGGTCATCAACGCTGGCGTCGGCGTCGTCGTCACGCAACTGGTCCCCCTGCTCGAACGGGACTACGACGTGCCGATGGATCCGGGGCTGACGCTGTGGATCTTCGCCGCCGTGACGTTCCACGCTATCGGCGCTGTCGGGTGGTTCGGCGGCGAGACGCTCTACCGCGGCGTCTGGTGGTGGGATCACCTCACGCACGCGCTGTCGGCGTCCGTCGTCGCTGGCGTCGGCTACGCGACGGTCCGCGCTATCGACGAACACGCCGATTCGGTGAGCCTCCCCCCGAAGTTCATCTTCGTGTTCATCCTCCTCTTCGTCCTCGCGTTCGGCGTCCTCTGGGAGGTCCTGGAGTTCGCGATCGCCATCACGGCTGACGCGCTCGGGACAGATCCCATCCTCACCCAGTACGGACTGACCGACACGCTCTGGGACCTCGTGTTCGACACGCTCGGGGCCATCGTCGTCGCCACCTGGGGGTCGGCCCACCTCAACGACGTGTCGGGCTACCTCCGCGAGCGGATGGAGCGGCGGGCGGCCGACTAGGGCACGGCCTCCGCGCTTCTCTCGCACGCCGCGATCTGCCTGCGCCGTCACCCAGTTATATGCCAGCCCCCGACGTAAGACGAAGGTGTGCGTATCGCTATCGATACGCACGGTTACCATGGTATTCAAGAAAATCACGCTGATCGGGACGAGCTCGGAGAGTTTCGACGAAGCGGTCGACGACGCCGTCGACCGCGCGGAGGACACGCTGGACAACCTGATGTGGGTCGAAGTCGAAGAGATGGGCGTCGAGATAGCGAGCGCACCGGACCGGGAGTACCAGGCGGAAGTAGAGGTGGCGTTCGAACTCGAAGACTAGGTGCGGAAGCTCTCGCCACAGCCACACTCGCTGACGACGTTAGGGTTCTCGACGTGGAACCCCTCGCCCTGCAGTCCGCCCTCGAAGTCGAGCACCGACCCGTCGACGTAGTCGAGGCTGGCGGGGTCGACGAACACCCGCAGGCCGTGGTGCTCCCAGACGGTGTCGTCCTCTTCGGGTTCGTAGTCGAAGCGCATACCGTACGAGAGGCCCGCACAGCCGCCCTGCTGGACGAACAGTCGAAGTCCGGCCACGTCGGTGTCCATGTTCTCGCCTTCTAGCAGGTCCAGTGCCTGGGACGCCGCGTTCTCGGTCACCTCGATACCCTCGGTACCGTCGGGCGCCGCCTCGCCGCTCCCGGTTGTGGAACTCATGACTGTTGGTTGCACGCGGGTCCTGTTAACACTGACGGCAGGAACACGTTCGACCGTCGGGTTCGGGACCCGCCTGCCGGGCACCGCCTCCAGCGGCCGCGGGCGGATGCCGAAGTGCACTTGTGCGCGGGACGGCCATCGGGAGGTATGCAGATCAAGAGCCGGGAGGACACCGGCGAGGGGTACGAGCGGGTGACGCTCGTCCCGGAGAGCCTGGACGACCTCTGGCATCTCAGCCACGTGATCGAGCCGGGCGACCGCGTGTCGGCGGACACGACCCGGCGGATCCAGCGCGACGACGAGAACCTCCGCGATACGGGCGGCGAGCGCGAACCCATGTGGGTCGCCATCGAAGTCGAGGACGTGGAGTTCGCGAAGTTCGCCAACCGCCTGCGCGTGGGCGGGGTCATCGTCGACTGCTCGCGGGAGGACCAACTGGACTTCCACCACACGCTCAACGTCGAGGAATACACCGAGCTCGACGTGGAGAAACGCTGGAAACCGGATCAGCGCGACCGCCTGGAGGAGGCCGTCGAGGCCACCGACAACCCCGACGTGGCCGTCGCCACCGTCGAAGAAGGCGAGGCCTACGTCCACACCGTCGCCCAGTACGGCACGGAGGAGCGCGCCTCGATCACGGGTCCGACGGGCAAGGCCGCGTGGGGCGACGGCGCCCGCCCGCGTGAGGAGCTGTTCGCGGAGCTGGCCGACGTCCTCCGCCGTCTGGACGTCGAGGCGATCATCCTCGCCGGGCCGGGCTTCACCAAGCAGGACGCCCTCTCGTACATCGAGGACGAGGCGCCGGACCTCGCCGCGGACGTCACCACCGTCGACACCGCGGCGGTCGGCGACCGCGGCGTCCACGAGGTGCTCAAACGCGGCGCCGTCGAGGAGGTCCAGACCGAGACGCGCATCGCCGAGGAGGCCGACCTCATCGACAAACTGATGGAGCGGATCGGCCAGGGCTCCGAGGCGGCTTACGGCCCCGAACAGGTCGCGAAGGCCGCCGACTTCGGCGCCATCGAGCACCTGCTCGTGCTGGACGAACGCCTGCGGACCGAGCGCAGCGGCGAGGGCGACTGGGACGTCGACGCCGACCACATCGTCGAGACGGCCGAACAGAAGGGCGGCGAGGTCACCGTCTTCTCGGGGGAGTTCGATCCCGGCCAGCAACTGGCGAACCTCGGCGGTATCGCGGCGCTGTTGCGCTACCGCATGGAGTGATAGCAACTGTCGCCGCTCTCGCGGACGCGATCCGGCAGGGCTGGACTACAGCGGTTTCCGGTAGCGGTACTCCGGGACGGCCGTCCCGACCATGTCCCCCTCGCGTTTCTGGACGCGTTCGAATCCCGTCGCTTCGAGGAAGGCGACGCCTGCGTCGTTGTCTCGCAGCACCTCGGCCTCGTAGTCCGCGGCGTCGCGCTCGAACAGTTCCTGTTCGACGTTCGCCAGCAGGTCCTTGCCGACGCCCCGCCGCCAGTAGTCCGGGTGGACGTAGATCCGATAGAGCTGGTAGGTCCGCTGTGGCGGGTGCGGACCGACGTGGGCGTACCCGATCACCGTCTCGTCGTCGACGGCGACGAAGAAGTCCTGCTGTTCGTGATTGATGCCAGCCTCGATGGCCGCGTCCTCGTACCACTTCCCGAGGACCCGCTCGACCGTCTCGGTCCCCACGAGGTCGTCGTAGGTCTCGTGCCACGCCGCCTCTGCGACCGACTGGATCTCGTCGAGGTCGGCCGCGTGTGCGGGTCGGATCAACACGTCGTCCATACCTCCGTGCAGGGTCGACTGCGAGAAAGGTCTGACGACAGCGGCGGACCGGGATCGGACCACGAACCCCCCGGAGTCACTCGGTCGCGTCCGCGTCGTCTGGCGCGTCCTCGCCCTCCGATCGGACGCGGACGCTGTGGGCGTGAGCCTCCAGACCTTCGGACTCGGCGAGGGTCGTCACTGTGTCGCCGATGTCGGCGAGTGCGCCCTCCGAGAGTCGCTGGACCGTCGTCGACCGGACGAACGAGTCGACCGAGAGCCCGCCGACCACCCGTGCGCCGCCGCCGGTCGGGAGAACGTGGTTCGGCCCGGCGGCGTAGTCGCCAGCCGCGACGGGGCTGTACGGCCCGAGGAACGCGCTCCCGGCGCTGGGGATCCGGTCGAGTAACGCCTCGTCGTCGTCGGCCTGGATCGAGAGGTGTTCGGCGGCGTACTGCTCGGCGAACAGCACCGCCTCGCTCATCGACCGGGCGCGGAGGACGCCGCTGGCGTCGTTGTCGAGCGCCTCGCGGACGATCTCCTCTCGCTCCCGGCCGCTGGCGTGCTCCTCGACGGCCGCAGCGATGGCCTCGGCGGTGTCCTCGTCGTCGGTGACGGCGACGACCGATGCGTTCGGGTCGTGTTCGGCCTGCGCGACCAGATCGGCGGCGACCAGCGAGGGATCGGCCGTCTCGTCGGCGACGACCAGTATCTCGCTCGGCCCCGCGAGGAAGTCGATGTCGACGGTGCCGCGGACCTCGGCCTTCGCGGCGGTGACCCACCGGTTGCCGGGGCCGACGACCTTCTGGACGGCGTCGACCGTCTCGGTGCCGTATGCGAGGGCGCCGACGGCCTGTGCGCCGCCGACTTGGTACACCCGGTCGGCGCCAGCGACGTGGGCCGCCGCCAGCGTGACGGGGTTGAGCTGTTCGGCGGGCGGGGTCGCGACCACGACGTGATCGACGCCCGCGACGACCGCCGGGATCACGCCCATCAGCACGCTGGAGGGATAGGCGGCCGTCCCGCCGGGCGCGTAGACGCCGACGCTCTCGATGGGGCGGAAACGCCGCCCCAGTTCGCGGCCCTCGAAGTCCGCGCGCCAGTCCTCGGGTCGCTGGCGCTCGTGGAAGGCTCGCACGTTCTCGGCGGCGTCCTCGATGGCCGCCCGAACGCCGTCGTCGATCTCCTCGTAGGCGCGCTCGGTCCGGTCGGTCACGTCGACGTTGCCGACCGAGACGCCGTCGAACTCCTCGGCGAACCGCCTGAGCGCGACGTCGCCCTCGTCGCGGACGCTGTCGAGGATCTCGCGGACGTCCTCCCGGACCGCGTCGACGCCCGCGTCCCGGTCGAAGAAGGCCGCCCGCTCGTCGGGACCGAGCTCGCTCACGTGGCGTACGTTCATACGAGCGGATTACAATCCCGCGGGGTTACCGTTTGCTATCCCTCTCCGGCGATCCACGGCGGGAAACGGACAGCGTTCACCGCCGTGTGTACGCCCAGACCCCGACGGCGGCGAGCATGAACGCGCCGCCGAGGAAGAACGTGACCGCCGGGTCTTCGAGCGGAGACTGGGCCGCTGCGTCGGCCACCCGTGCGGACGTCTCGGTCGCGAGGTCGACCGACTGCGTCTCGGTCGGCGTCGGCGTCGATGTCGGCGTCGATGTCGGCGCCTCCGTGGGGGCAGGGGTCGGTTCCGCCGTCGGGACCGGCGTCTCTGTCGGCGCCACAGTCGGGGTGCCCCGTGGCGTCGGCGTCGGTTCCGCCGTCGGTGCCGGGGTCGGGGTGCCAGCCGGGCCGGGGGTCGGTGTCTCCATCGGTCCAGGCGTCGGGGACGGTCCCGGCGTCGCACTCGGCTCCGCGGTGGGAGTCGCCTGCGGAGTCGCTGTGGGTTCGCTCGTCGGCGTCGGGCTCGCCATACCGTCGTTGACGGACGTCTCCTGTGAGATCTGGACGTCCTCGCCAGCGTCGACGCCGCCGCCGTCGCCGCCGCCAGCGCCGTCACCCCCACCGTCGCCCGCCTGTTCGGGCGCGGCGCCGTCGCCAGCACTCAGGAACGCCCCACCGGTCATCGTCTCGATCAGCTGTCTGAACGTGAGGCTCCCGACCGCGAGGAGCGCGACGGCGCCGAGCAGTCGCTTGAGCGCGGACGCGAGCTGGGAGCGCTGGCGCTCCTGCCCGGCGAAGAGGACGAACGCCTCGCTCGCCGGGGCGTACACCGTCATCTCCGTCCCCTTCTCGGAGTACCCCGATCCGGCGGGCTGTATCAACTCGGCGTCTTCGAGGTTCTCGACGTGGTAGTGGACGTTCTGGAGCGACGTGCCGACCTCGTCACGGAGTTCCGGCGGCGTCTTGGGCTCCTCGTAGACGCTCTGGAGTATCTTCCGCGCCGTCTCCGAGGACAGCGCCGACAGCGCCTCGTCCGTCGCCTCGTCCTCCAGATCGAGGACCCGCGGGTCCCCCGGCTTCGCGGTCTGGTCCGACTGGAACGGTAGCAGACGACCCATCGACTACGCGTACAGCAGCCGTCGTTATGGGTGTTTCCGAAACTCAAATCCTCGTTTGAAGCTTCGAAATCGGGGTTTGATCCATCATCTGGTCGGCGCTCGTCACCGTCGAAACCCGGTGACAGGAGAGCCCGGACCGACCCTACCGCGCGACCGAAACCAACAGGTGAAGACCGACCAGCGCCATCGCGAGCGCGACTTCGCCAGCGGCGACACACAGTGCCAGCACCGCCGACACGTCGTGTGCCAGCAGCCAGACGTAGGCGTGTTCGGCGGTCCAGAGCGCGAGCGCCAAGAGGACGGCGTGAACGACCAGCCACGGACCGACCGAGAGTGCGCCCGAGACCAGGCGGGCAACGGCCGACCGTGTCTCGCCACCGTGGCGTCGTCCCGTCTCCTGTGTCGCCCAGAAACTGCCTCGCCCGGTTGCCGTCGCCGCGGCGCCCCCCGATCCTCTGACCGCGTCGCTACCGACGGCCCCAGACCTCGGCCCGGCCGATCCGGTCCAGGTGTCTGCGGCCGGTCCGTCCGCCGTGGTTCGATCGGTCGCTTCCCGGGCCGCTTCTCGAACGCACCCCGACTCTGTCGCCGCCTTCCGACGCGTCCGCTCGGTCGCTTCCGCGTCCGGAGCAGTCCACACCGAACAGTCGACGTGCTGTCGGACGTACGAGACGTGGCCGAGGCGGTGGTAGCGTGTGCGCTCGCTTTCGTCCGTCAGCACGTCGCGCGCCGTCGTCAGACGACGGAACTCGTCGCGGGCGTCTGGACGGTCAGAGACGTCCGGATGGCACTCCTTGACCGCCTCACGATAGGCTCGTTCGACTGCGTCTGCGTCGGCGTCGGGCCCCACCCCGAGGACGCTGTAGAACGTCTGTGTCATTACCCCACCAGTTCGTTTCCGTGAAGTGATGTCCGCGACTACAAGTAGTTTTTCCACACTTTCACCGAGAGTGACGATAGCATCGTAGCTCTTGAAAGGCGTTGCACACGTGATCGCGCGACCGCGTGCGATCGCCACGGACAAGTAGGGTATCGGGACCCCCGACACTGTGTGACAGGACGGAAAAATCGACCGCAGTACCGGGGTTTCTTTGCGCTAACGACGGTATGATCGATCATGAGCCGTGACAAGTACGGTGTCGAGATGACCGACACCGAGATCGCGGAGTTCCTCACTCGACAGGGTCACGGTGTCCTCTCGTTCGGCGGCGAGGTACCGTACGGTCTGCCCGTCTCGTTCGGCTACGACGTGCTGGAGAACCGCTGTATCTTCCAGTTGCTCTTCGATCCCGACAGCAGAAAACAGTCCCACATCGACGAGTCCGACGCAGCGTCGCTGGTCGCCTACGAGTGGGTCGATATCGACGACTGGAGAAGCGTCGTTATCGACGGGCGTCTCGATCGGATCGACGCGGACGAACCGGCAGCGCTCGACGCAGCCGAGGTATTCGCCGATTACGGATCGGTCGTGGGACTCACCGTCTTCAACCGTCCGCTGGAGGAACTCAGGGCCGAGTGGTACCAGCTCGACATCGTGGAGATGCGCGGGTTCCAGTCCCCCGTCGGAGACGAGGACCGTATCGACGAGTGAGAGCGGCGGTGCCAGGAGTCAGCGGGTTCGGTGACCTACCCGACGTGGAACTCCCGACCGCTCCAGTCGTCGACCGCGAGCGCGAACGGAGTCACCGCCGCGGAGTCGCCCCACGAGAGCGGACTCGGCGCGAACCGGGTGTTCTCGGTGAGCGCGGCGAAGGCAGGTTCGATCTCCTCGTAGGCCGTCTCGTCGAGTCGTCCCCTGACGACGACGCTCCGCCACACCGATCCCTCCTCCGAGCGCTCGTAGACCGTAAACCCAACCCGCTCGGACTGTCGCAAGTGCCGGAACTTCTCGCTCTGTCGGTCGCCTTCGAGCTGGAGGGCGAGGCAGTCGATAGCCGGGTCGTACCCGAAAGCGACGGGGAGCGGGTACGGGTATCCGTCCCCGGTGGCGCCGAGGGCGAGCACGCCGACACCGTTCCGGGTCAGGACTTCGACGATAGCTTCGTCGGTCAGTCGCCGCATTCTTAGGCATAGTGGGGGACTCGACGGGGTTGAGTGTGTACCCCGTTTTCAGAACCCGGGAATCGCAGCGACGTTTTTCCGGAAACACGGAGACAGCGAAGGTATGCAGACCGACTCGGAGTCGGAGTTCGCTCAGTGGGACGAGGAGCGATACAGCACGCAGATCGAGCGGTTCGACGAACAACACAGGCGACTGTTCGGTTTGCTGAACGACCTGCACACGGCGATGCAGGAAGGTCACTCTAACGAGGAAGTCGGCGACATCCTGCGAGAACTCGAACGGTACACGGAGTATCACTTCGGGGACGAGGAGGAGTTCATGCAGGACTGTGGCTACGCTATGGACTGTGCGGACTGTTTCTACAACCACCGCGAGATGCACGAGGAGTTCGCACAGAAGGTGCGGTCGCTCAGAGAGAAACACGAGAACGGGGAGTACGTCACGATGGAGGTGCTCTCGTTCGTCCGCGAGTGGCTCGACGCGCACATCGCCGACGGGGACGAAGACCAGAACTACAGCGCGTACTTCGCCGAGGAAGTCAGCGACGACTACGAGTACACACCAGGCGCGCTGTATCGGGATCGGACGGGCGCATCCGACCAGGAGCCCGGCACCGACGGACAGCCCGGGGCGTCGTCCGAACCCGACGTAACGGTCGCGAGCGACACTGTCGAGGGTGCCGACCTGTCGGTCCACGGGGGATCGGTAGCGGACTGGCTGGACTCGCTAGCCGCGTCGCGTGGCGACCGCACGGCCGTCATCAGAACGGGCGAGGGGCGCGACCAGCGGTCGTTCGCGGCGTTCTACGAGCGAGCGCGCGAGGTGGCGGGCGGGCTGCTCGCGACCGACCTCAGACCGGGCGACAGGGTCGCGATAGCCGCCGACCCGCGTTACGAGTGGTCTGTCGTCGACGCGGCCTGTCACCTGGCTGGACTGGTCTCCGTTCCGCTGTACACGTCGTTCGGCGACGGACAGACGCGTTCGGTGATCGACCGCACGGCAGTCTCGGGGCTGGTGGCGCCCGACCCGTCGTCAGCCACCGGTGCGGATACCGTCGGGACACTCGTCGACATCGCGGACCTGCCGACGGCCGACTCGCGGGCGCTCCCGGGATTCGAGGTGGGCGGCGACGACCTGGCGACCGTCGTCTTCGACGCGACGGAGGCTCCCGAACCGACAGGGATCAGACTGACTCACGAGAACCTCCTCGCGGCGACTGCATCACTCGCGGACGGTCTCTCGCTTGAGGAAGGGACCGTCGGCACCTGTTTCCTCCCGCTGGCCCACGTCTACCAGCGGGTCGCGACGTACGCGCTGTGGGCGGCAGGCGGCGCCGTCGGCTACGTCGATCCCGACTCGCTGATCGACGACCTGCGCGAACTGCGGCCCGACGTGCTCGTCGGCGTACCGAAAGTGTACCAGCGACTCTACGGAGACCTGCAGGACCGTATCGGTTCGCTCGGCTGGATGAAGCGATCCGTCGCGGGGAGAGTCACCGCCTACGGTCGCGACATCGTCTCCGGGAAGGGGACGCCGTTCAAGTACGCCGCCGCGGAGCGACTCGTCTACGGGCCGCTCCGGGAGGAGTTCGGGCTCTCGGAGGTGTCCTGTGCCCTCGTCGGGACCGGACGCCTCGACGAGCACCTCCTGCAGTTCTTCCGTGGCCTGGGCGTCCCAGTGACAGAGCTGTACGGACCGATCGAGGCGGGGGGTGTCGGAGCGCTGAACCGGGCCGCGTCGTACCGGGCCGACGCCGTCGGGGAACCGATGGCGGGCACCGAGTTCGCGCTCGCGGCGGACGGAACTGTCCTGGTGCGTGGCAGGTGTGTCACGCCCGGGTATCTGAGCGGTGGGTCGAGCGACGAGCGAGTCCACCCCGACGGCTGGATCCGGACCGCGGAGACGGGGACGTTCGGGGCAGACGGAACACTCTCGCTGACGGAGTGACGTCACCGCGAGTCGTACTCCTGGTAGATGACGTGGCCACAGGCCTTACAGTGTGAGGCGTCCGGGTCGTGATAGGAGAGCCCACACTGCGGGCAGGTGACGTTGACGGTGTCCCGAGAGGTCCACTCTTTGATGATCCGACCGGCCTGTCGAGGGATGACGATGACCGCCGCGATGATCGACCCGACGGTCACCCACCGTCCGGCGGCCGTCGTCGGGATGATGTCGCCGAACCCGACCGTCGAGAGCGTGACCGTCGTGTAGTAGAACGCGTCGCCGAACGTGTCGACCCCGGGGTTGGTGGCCGCCTCCGCGCTGTAGAAGAGGCCAGAGGAGACAAAGAGCAACACCAGAATCGTCAGGAGGAGGCGCCCGGCCCGCAGGGTGTTGTCCGAGACGGTCCCGAAGAAGAACTCGGCGTCTCTCGTGAACCGATAGAACCTGAGCGCGCGGATCACTCGGAACGCCCGCAGAAACCCGATGTTGGTGAGGCCGACCGCGCCCGGAAGCGCGAGCACCGCGAGCGTCGGGAGGATCGCGAGCAGGTCCGCGAGCGTGTAGCCGTCCAGGAATTCCCCTACACGGTCCTCGGCGCCGTAGAGTCGCAGGGCGTACTCGCCGAGGAAGACGGCCGCGATAGCGACTTCGAGCGTCCACAGTCGCGACTGCCACTTCGAACCGACCGGGTAGGTCTCGGCGACGAAGACGCCGACGAACACGACGTTCAGCCCCAGCAACGCGACGTCGACGGCCTTGCCCGGGAGCGTCCGGTGGTCACGCAGGTAGAACCGGACGGCGTCTCGCCGAGCGCCGTCGGGCGTTCCGGAGACGTCTCGATCCATACCCGTCGTACCGGCGGCGGGGATTTAG